>Ga0207683_10001145_pt1 | contig 24103 bp, 23 predicted proteins | sample KBSM73metaG_FD_184333 | JGI IMG/M metagenome (GOLD analysis project Ga0207683, IMG submission 184333) | Miscanthus rhizosphere microbial communities from Kellogg Biological Station, Michigan, USA - KBS M7-3 metaG (SPAdes) (version 2) | ecosystem: Host-associated > Plants > Roots > Rhizosphere >... | reverse complement strand
AGGTCGGGCACCTCGAAGTCGAGCCGGCCCAGCGTTTTCCAGTCGATGGCGCCGTATGACTCGGGCAGGCGATTCGGGGCGCCAAGTGCGAGCGCGATCGGGAGCCGCATGTCGGGCATCGACAGCTGCGCAATCGTTGCGCCGTCGCAGAATTCGACCATCGAGTGGACCACTGACTGGGGATGTACCACGACGTCGGGATCTTGTATTTTTTGAGCAGCTCAAGTATGCGCGCCGTAGCCACGTCTGCACCGAATTCGCCCCGCGATATGGGTGTCGGCGACGTCATGCCGCGCGCAATGAAACCTGACATTGCGTCGAAGTCGAAGGTGATACATACAAGGTGTCGGGCCATGGGCCTTCCTGTGCAGATTGAAGATGTCGTTAGTACGCTGAGCGCCCGCCCTCTGCGGGTATAGTCGCGCCTGTAATCATGCGCGACTCGTCGCTTGCCAGAAACAGCGCGATGTTCGCGATATCTTCCGGCTTCCCGACCCAGAATGGATACTCCTTACTGCGGCCGGCGGCGTCCTGTCGATCGGCGATCGGCCCGGGTTGAGCGGGCGTCCCGTAGTTGCTCGTGATGCGTTCGGTCAGGATGCGGCCGGCACAAATCGCATTTACACGCACGTTGTCCTTCGCATAGGCGCCGGCGAGCGCGCGAGTCAACGATAAGATGCCACCTTTTGCGGCGGTGTAAATATGCGCATGACTGCCGCCGCGCAATGCTGCGCCTGAAGACATGTTGACCACGGTGCCGCCGCCCGCCTTGATGATTTCCGGAATCCCGTGGCGACAGCACAACATCGGCCCGAGTAAATCGAGCGACATGGTTCGCTGCCACACCGACAAGTCGACGTCGGTCACATGACTGTCTTCGGGAACGGATCCACCCGCACAGTTGTACAAAACGTTGATTGTGCCGTAGCGAGCGACCGTCGCCGCGATCGCCGCCTTTACGCTGGCTTCATTGGTAACGTCAGTCGCGATGAAAAGCGCATCGCCGCCCTGATCACGAATCAGTTTTTCGGCGGCGCGTCCAAGATCAGGTTTGATTTCTGCAATGGCGACCTTCGCGCCTTCGCGCGCAAATAGTATCGCCGCGGAACGCGCTATGCCCGATCCGGCGCCCGTGATGAAAGCGATCTTGCCCGCGAGCCGGCTCATCAGTCCGCCCGGATTCCCGCGGCTTTGACGACTTTGCCCCACTTGTCCATTTCGCTGCGGATGTTTGCCGTGAATCGTTCCGGCGGACCGGCGATAACGGTATAGCCGAGGTCCTCGAGCCGTTGCTTGATATCCGGCATGGTCAGCACGCGGTCCAGCGCGGCACTCATTTTTGTTACGACCTCGCGCGGCGTTGCCGACGGCGCCAAGGCACCCCAATACGAGCGGGCGTCGATTGTCGGCCAACCGAGCTCGATGAATGTTGCAACCTCGGGCATGGCAGGCGCGCGTGTCTCGCCGGTGTGCGCGAGCGCTCTTAGTTTGTTGGCGTATACATGCTGCTTGGCCGAGCTGATGCCCGTGAACATGGCCTGCACGTGACCGCCGAGCAAATCGCTGATCGCCGGTCCGATCCCTTTGTATGGGACGTGGACCATATCGATTTTTGCAACTTGCTTGAGCAATTCTCCGGCGAGATGCGTTGACGTGCCGTTGCCGCCCGACGCATATACGATCTGTCCGGGCTTCGCCCTGGCGAGCGCCAGCAGCTCCTTCAAAGATCGAACCGGTAGTGTCGGGTGCACAACAAAAATGACGGGGGCGGTCGCCGCGAGTGAAACCGGCGCGAAATCTTTGACGGTGTCGTACGGCAGCTTCGAGTACAGACTTGGATTAACGGTTAGCGCGGTGTCTATCATCAGCAGCGTGTAACCGTCGGCAGGCGCTCTTGCGACAATTTCACTGCCGATCGTGCTACCGCCGCCCGGGCGATTGTCGATGACGATTTGTTGGCCGAGGTTTTCGCTGAGCTTCGGCAGGATCGTTCGCATCAGGATGTCAGTACCGCCGCCGGGCGGGACGGGCAGCACGAAACGCACGGCCTTTGCCGGATATGGCTGCGAGTGCGCGCCAGTCCAGGCAACGGCCAGCGTCGCGGCGGTGATAAAGCGGATGACAATTCGAAACGTCCGCGCGAGGAGCACAGGATCTCAGGCGCGGTGCTTCAGCAAAAATCGCTTCAGCTCTTCTGCGCACTTCTCGGGAACTGAGTCGGTAATATTGTGCGGCAGGTCGCGATACACCACGAACTCGCAATCGGCGATGTTGTTCTTGACGACTTCATACTGCGCAAGTGTCCCCAGCGGATCGGGATGCGGTATCACGGCGAGTGTGGGACAGCGTATCTCGTGCAGGCGGTCGGTTAGATCGCACGCTTTCATCATGGGCACAAAGCGATAAAGCAGCTCGGCGCTCGTTTTTGCGGACTCGTCGATGAACCAGCGCTTGAATCCCGGCTCTGCGTCGGCCGGTAACCGATCGTCGATCGTCTCTTCTAGAAAACCGCGCAGTCCCCTGGCTTTAATTTTGGCGATCCACGCATCTGCATTGATCTGCGAATTCTTGAGTCCCGGGGTGGAAGCGAAATCTCCAAGCGTCTGCACACGTGTTGGATAATCGATCGCGACCTGCATTGCAACGATCGCACCCGCCGAGGAGCCCGCAACATGAAAGCGCTCGCAGCCGAGCGCATCTGCAAGTTCAGCGACGTCCTGTGCCAGCCGCGGCACGGACAACTGTGTGGGTCCCGGAATGTCGGTCTGACCGTGACCACGCATGTCAGGACGCACGACGCGATAGTGGCGCGCGAGTATGGGCACCCATTTGTAGAGCCGGCGCGAACTTCCCATCGCCGCGTGCAGCAGGAACAACGTTTCAGGCGGACGCCACGGATCGCTGTAATCGTCGATAACATAACTGAGTTTGAGACCGTCGCTGGCGACGTGAGTGTGCATGGGCGAAGAAAAGGGCATCGCTAGGCTTTCAATCGAGTTTCACATGCGCGCTTTTGATGACGCGCGCCCACTTTTCGGTTTCGCTGCGAATAATGGTCGCGAACTGGTCGGGCGTGCCGCCGATCGCATCGAAGCCCAGATCGCTCAGCCGCTTTTCAATGTCGCCCATCTTGAGCACATTGGCAATCGTCGTGCTCAGTTTGTTGACGATATCCTTCGGCGTTGCGGCGGGGGCGAGACATCCCCAGTACGTTCCAGAGTCCACACCTCTCAGGCCCGACTCGATGAATGTCGGCACCTCTGGCATTGCCGGCGAGCGCTTCTGCCCCGTTACCGCGATCGCCCTTAGCCGCCCGACGGCAACATACTGTTTGACGGAGCTGATGCCCGCGAACATCATGACGACCTGTCCGCCCAGCACATCGGCCACTGCCGGTCCCGTACCCTTGTAAGGTATGTGGACGAGGTCGATACCGGCAACGAGTTTCAGCAGTTCGCCGCCGAGATGCGTCGAGCTGCCGGGCCCGCCCGAAGCAAAATTCAATTGACCCGGTTTAGATTTGGCGAGAGCTACGAATTCTTTCACGGTTTTAACGGGCACCGATGGATGCACGATAAGAATCACCGGCGCTGCGGCCATGAGTGAGACGGGCGCGAAATCCCGCGCAGAATCGTATGGCAGTTTGCTATAGAGACTCGGGTTGGTCGTAAACGAAGTGTCGACCATCAGCAGCGTGTATCCATCGGGTGGCGCCTTCGCTGCCAATTCGCTGCCGATGGTGCTGCCGCCGCCGGCACGATTGTCGATCACGAGCTGCTGTCCCAGCGCTTCGCTCAGTTTGGGAGACACCGTGCGAATGAGAATATCGGTCCCACCACCCGGTGCGAACGGGACGATGACACGTATCGCTCTTGCCGGAAATGTCTGCGCAACGCAGTCCACACAAACTAACATCATGCCGATGGCAAGGCCGGTCACGCCGGCGGCAGCAGATCGAATGATACCGTTCGCGATCGAGGACAATTGCTTCTTTGCATCAGCATGCAGGCATGAATAGATAGGAATTCTAACTCAAGCGCTATGCATGCGTTATTCCAGCGGTTGCGCCTTGACCGCAAGCACACTGCGTCGATAACATCCATTCCTCTCAAGTTGAAAGCAGACGATGCCGCGTCTCCCGCCTGTTAACGCAACGACATCGACGGAACTTGCCGAAGTGTTTGCCGAGATTGCCGCGACGCGCGGATTTGTCTCCAACGCGCTCAGTGCACTGGGCCATGCGCCCGAAGGTCTGAAGCACCTGGCGCGCCTCGGCGCTTACACTAAGTATCAGACTGATCTCCCCGAGCGTCTGCGCGAGCTTTCGATTCTATGTGCGGCGCGCGGTGTGACTTACGCCTGGACTCATCACAGCGTGCTAGCCGTGCAGGCGGGCATACCTCAATCAGCCGTTGCCGACATCGGGGCAGGCCGTGCGCCCGCTGCGCTGGCCGCGTCTGAGCAGGCGGTTGCCCGCTATGTACAAGAGCTCTTTTCTCCGACGTCGGTCAGCGATGCCACATTCGCTGAACTAGCGCGCCATTTCACGCCGCGTCAGATCACCGATATCTCGCTCTCAGCGGCCTATTATCGCGCCCTGGGCACTATGGTGATGGCGTTCGGTGTGGAAGTGGAATCGCCGGACGTTCTGAAAATCGAGAAAGACTGGCAGAAGAAGAATTCGTAGAGCGCCGATGAAAATACGCGATCTGTTGTGCGCTCTGACGCTTTGCCTTTTTGCACCCATCGCAACGGCGCAGAGCTATCCGGTAAAACCGATCCGCATCATCGTATGTTATCCAGCCGGCGGCGCAAACGATATCGTGGCGCGCACCGTCGGTCAGAAGATCAATGAACTGCTAGGCGCGAGCGTGGTAGTGGACAACCGCTCCGGTGCCGGCGGCACGATCGGCGCCGACATTGCCGCAAAGGCGCCAGCCGACGGCTACACACTTCTGATGGCGGCAGGCGCACACACCCTCGCTCCCAGCCTCTACGTGAAGCTGCCTTATGACATCGCGAAGGACTTTGCGCCGGTCAGCATCTCCGCCAAAAGCACATACCTGCTCGTCCTGCATCCTTCGGTGCCCGCAAACTCCGTGAAGGAATTGATAGCGCTCGCGCGGGCGGGGCCCGGCCGCCTGAACTACGCGTCGTCCGGTATCGGCGCACCGCCGCACCTCGCCGGTGAAATGTTCGACACGCTTGCCAATGTAAAGATGACGCACGTTGCTTACAAAGGCGACACGCCGGCCATCGCAGATCTGCTCGGTGGTCATGTCGACCTCGCCTTCCTCGCTGTATCCGCAACATCGCCGCATATCAAGGCCGGAAAACTGAAAGCGCTCGCGGTGACGAGCGCTCAGCGCACGCCTGTTATGCCTGATTTGCCAACAATCGCGGAAGCAGGCGGACTGAAGGAATTCGACATCAGCACGTGGTGGGGTCTACTCGCACCGGCAGGGACACCTGCAGAAGCAGTGCAAAAGATGTCGGGCACGATGGGCAGAATCGCCGCGATGCCTGAGATCAAATCACGTTTCGCCGAACTTGGTGTCGAAGCGGCGGCCGATACGCCGGAGCAATTCGGCGCATTCATTCGATCGGAGATTCAGAAGTTCGCCAGGCTCGCCAAACTCGCGGGTGTAAAACCGGAATAGTCAGACGTCATCCAGCAACGAGCGCGCGGGCCTCAGTTCCCCGCGCTCGATGCGTTTGACCAGCAGCGCGACAGCAGCATGCGTCGGCGCGGCCACGCCAACCTTGCGGCCCTCCTCCGCGACGTAGCCGTTCATGAAATCGACTTCCGTGCGGCGTCCCTTCGCTATGTCCTGAGCAGTGCCCGAGCGACCGCCTTCCGGCCGTTTACGCAGCCCCTCGAGCATGCACGCGTTTACCTCGTCGATCATCGCAGTGTTGCCTGCAGCGGCAGCCAGCCATTTGTCCGCGGACAATCCGCGAATCATCTCGAGCTTGAACCCGAGCGCGATGCCGACCTGTATCGCTTCGGCGGCAAGACGAATCTGTAGCCGCCGCGCCGGTTCATACTCGACCACTTCGTTGAGATCCAGACCCGAAGCGCCGCTGACGCCCGTCGTCATGGTATTTGCAGTCAGCTTGGACCAGCGCTCGCCCCACAAGTTAGCCGTCACCTTTGCACTGTCCACTGCGCGCAGCATCTGAGCGACGCGCTCGGCGCGGGCAGTTATCGCGCCATGTAATTCGCCGACTCTAAATACGGTATAGGCATCCCCGCCGGGCAGTTGTGTGCGCATGATGCGGCCAGGCGCCACGGCTTCGACGCTGATTGTGCTTGCGATGCAGCCGAGCGTACGGCCCCATCCGACGATGTGGGCAACGCGTTCTTCGACGAGACTGTTCTGCATGCTGACCACAAATCCGTCAGGCGCAAGATAGGGCTTGATGAGCGCGACTGCCCAGTCAGTGTCGTAGAGCTTCATGCAAATGAATGCGATATCGACCGCATGCTGCGGCAGGCTTTGCACGTCCGAGATGTGCAGCGCCCGCACCTGCACATCATGCTCACCCTGGGTTCCGCCCAGATGCAGTCCGTTGCGCTTGATCGTGTCGATATGCGCCGACCACGGATCGACGAGCGTCACATCGTGGCCTGCGCGCGCCATGTGGCCGCCGGTATAACCACCGACCGCACCGGCGCCGACGAAAACAATGCGCTCCTTCAACCGTTAGCGACCGTCAACTTCACGCTTTCACTGAAGCTCGTTACGCGACCGGCTTCATCAGCGGAACGCGGTCGGTCTCGAGTTGGATCTGCATCGCATTGATCACCGATGCAAGAGCGATAAAGTAGCCGCACAAAAGCGTCAGATCAGTGACTCCGCGCTCATCGAACTCCGAACGCACGCGCGCAAACGTTTCATCGCTCACCGCACCGCCATTGGCAAACTCACGCGCATATTGAACAGCTACGCGCTCGGCTCCGGTCAGACTCGCGGCGAGTGAGCCGGCATTGAGTTGATCGAGCTCGTCCTGAGTGACGCCTTCTTTGAGCGCAAACGGCGCGTGATGTGTCCAAGCATACTGGTTGCCGCGCGCAAGCCCGAGAATGGCAAGCTCGCGGACACGTCCCGTGAGACTGCTGCGATATCGCACATACTCCCCGTAAGCCGCAAACGCGCGCAGCCCCTGGGGTGCGTGTCCGAGACTGCGCAGTACATGCGAGACGGTGCCGCGCGTCTTGTATATCTCGGCAAATACGGCCGCCGCATCGGCGTTGTCTTTTTCGTCAACAGCAGGCAGGCGCATGCTGGCCCTCTTACACAAGCGGATCGTTTACAAACTCAGCGCGCATGCGCGACCTTGAGCTCGATGGCGTCGGGCAATCTGACCGGCTGGTACTCGGAATCCGTCGGCTGCCCGGCGGCTACGTGCATCACGCCGTGCTGTAAATCGAAGACAAGCGACGCTATCGTCATTGTCGGTTCATGCCCTGGATACTCATGCGGCGTACGGCAGATAGCGCGTGGCGCGCCAAACGTATCGCGCAGCACGGACTTGATGTCGTCGATGGTAATGCTACCGATCTTCGGTTCGAGTAACTGGCGCGCGCGAAAATCGCGATACAAGGTATCTCCGGTGTAATACTTGGTGACGCCGGTCGTCTGTGCAACCGTCGACTGAAAATGGTTGGCGTGCGTCAGCAGCCCACGCTCCGGATACACTACATAAACATTTTCGGGGGTAGTCTCGAAATCGATTGCGACGCCGTCGCGGTGGGCAATGACGTAATTGCCGGATGCGCCACGCGGCGCGCGCACCAGCGTGTCGATCGCTTCGTAGTAGAAGCGCGAATGCAATATGCGCCGGCGCAGGATCGGAATGGGTACGCCGACCTTGCCGCGATCATCGTTCGACACGAGAAGATTGCCGCAGACGAGCACGCCGTGCTCGTTGAATCCATCGCGGCCTACCATGCCTGCTTCGACAATCATCGAGAGTGCCGGCTTGTTGCGCTGCCTGATGCGCAATACCACTACCGATTCAATTGTCTGATTGCGCCAGTCCCAGTTCTTGCCGATCAGGATGTTGCCGTCCTTTGTCGCTTCCGGCAGGGCAACCACTGTCGTGCACTCGGTTGCAGGCTTGGTCCCGGCCAGGCTGCCATAGAGCAGCTCCGTGCGGCAATTGACTGCGATCACATCCTCGAGCTTTTGCCGGGCGCCCGCGGCGATGCCTTTCAACTCCTGCATGATGTCGGCGTCGATCGTTTCGATCTGAGCACCGTAGCCGCGCGCGCGTTCGCGCACTTCCTCGAGCGTGAGCTTCGCCTGCGAAACAAACGACGGCAGATAGAAATCTATCGTCTTCGCAACACGTGCGGCCGCGCCGGCGCCATGCTGCTCGCCGCACTCATGCGCATCACCTTCAATACTGATCACCGGGAAGGGCTTATACATAGCGTCTCCTTGTCGCGACCGCGGCTTACTCGGGCTGTGGAAACCGCTGCGCGTAAAAATCGAGCGCGTCTCTGACGCAGCGATCAGGCATATAGTCGTACACGTTATGCCGCGCGTTTTCATAGACGATGAGCCTGGCGTCCTTGATACGCTTCATCATTTCCGAGTACAACGATATAGAACCGATGGGCTCTGCACCGGGCGCAACGAGCAACGTCGGACATCTGATAGCGCTGATCTCGTCCATGAAATCGGTGTCGGTCCAATAGCCGATGAAGCGTGCGAGGTAATCGAGATCATTCTTGCAGATCTCATCGAGAACCCACGCGACGAGCTTCGGGTCGGCCTCTCCCACCGGCAAGCGGTCGTTGATCGTTTCGCCGAATACTTCGCGCATGCCGCGCTTCGCCGCGTCACGCAACCAGCGCTTGCCCTGTTCACCCTTGAAACCGGGCGTTGAACAAAACAGTACCAGACTCTTGACGCGTTCGGGTCGATGAATCGCGAGTTGCTGCGCTGAGTAGCCTCCAGCCGATGCCGCCAGCACATGCACCTTCTGCAGTTTGAGATGGTCGAGCAACCCGCACACGTCGAGCATCAACCGTTCTTTGTTGACCGGTACGCTGGCGGGTGGAATTTGCGACTCGCCATGACCGCGCGTGTCCATGCGAATGACACCAAAGCGTCGCGCGAGACCTGGAACCATCGAGTAATAACGTCGTGAGCTGCTCATTGCCGGATGGAGCACGAGCAGAGGGTCCGCCGGTCGCCACGGGTCGCTGAAGTCGTCGATGTAGTAGGCGATCTCCATACCATCGCTGGTCTTGAATGTTTGCTTGTACATTTCCACTCGAGGTTCCTTGCAGCGTTACTGAGGTGTGATGCCGGCGGCCTTGACGATGCGAGCGAACTTCGCGACGTCGTCGCGTATCATTTGGGCGAACTGTTCGGGCGTGCTGGACTCCGGTTCCGAGCCGCCGGCGGTGAACTTCTCTCCGACGTCACGTATTGCGATTGCCTTGACGATAGCGCCGTTGAGCCGATCGACAATGTCACGTGGCATATTAGGCGGTCCCATCACACCGAACCATGACGTGAGCTCATAGCCACGCAATCCGGCTTCCTGCATCGTCGGCACCTGCGGCAGGCTAGCAGTACGCTTCGCACCGGTCACCGCGAGCGGCCGCAGTTTCCGCGATTCAATGTGCACGAGTGTCGACTGCACGACCGTAATCATCATATCTACCTGCCCTGCCAGCAGATCGACGAATGCCGGTGTGTCCCCCTTGTAGGGGATGTGCGCGATATCCACTTTCGCCAGCGACTTGAACATTTCCGCTGACAGATGCGGCGTCGCGCCTATACCCGAAGACGCGTAGTTCATCTTGCCGGGATGCGCTCGTGCCAGTGCGATCAGTTCCTGCACGTTTTTCGCAGGCAGCGCTGTCGGCACCACCAATACGTTCTGTATGCGGCATGCTAGCGAGATAGCGGTGAAATCCTTCAGCACGTCAAACGGTAATTTCGCGTACACGCTCGGCGCCACCGCAAGCGAGCCGAAACCCATCAACAGGTTGTAGCCGTCGGGCGGTGATTTGGCGACCGCGTCGGCCGCAATCGTGCCGCCGGCACCGCCGCGATTCTCGACGATTACGCTTTGCCCCAACTGCTCGGACAGCTTTTGTGCCAGCACGCGCGCGTGATAATCGTTAGCGCCGCCGGCCGGGAATCCGGAGATCAGCCGGATCGGCTTCACGGGGTACGACTGCGCGCCGGCTGTTGCGATGAGCGTCAAGCTAGCAGCCGCACATGAATACAGGGCCTTGAGCTGCATGCGGCTATAGCGTGCGGCCGGCGCGAACGTCGTCGAGGAAACGTTTCGCCTCGAGGGCGCAGCGATCGGGAATCTCGCCCACCATGCTGTGACTCGCGCCTTTCACGCTCACATAGCGGCACTTCTTCAGATTATTCCGCATGCGCTCATATTCGTGTGCTTCCACCATGGGATCCGGGTCAGGCACTACCATCAATGTCGGACATTCAATCGCCTTCAAGCGATCAGGGAAATAATCGCTCGCCATTAGCGGCACGAAGCGACCGAGGAATTCCGGCGTGACGCCTTCGGCCGTATCGAGAAACCATTTACCGTGCGCAGGACTCGCATCGCCAATGCGGTCACGCAAAGTTTCCGTCAGGAACTGACGCACGCCGCCTTTAGCGACGCGCGCGAGCCAGTTGCCTTTCGCTGGACGCTCAGGATTGATGCCCGGTGTGGCGGCATACAGTGCGAGTGAAGCGAAGCGCCCGGGAAACAAGAGCGCCGCATGCATGGCAATGATGCCGCCTGCCGACGCGCCGATGACATGCACAAGCTCGCAGTCAAGGCGATCGATAAGTTCGATGAGATCGCGCGCAAGCCGCTCATTCGTGAGCGGCTTATCCGGACCGGGCTGCGATTTACCATGGCCGCGAATATCGGGACGCACGACGCGATAGTCGCGCGCAAGATGCGGCACCCAGGCGTACAGCCGCAGCGCGCTGCCCATTCCGGGGTGCAGCAGCACAACGCATTCCGGCTTCTTCCACGGATCTGTGAAATCATCGACGCAATAATGCAGATCGGTGCCGTCGCTCGCCTGCCAATGGAATGAATCCGTCATTGCATGAAGTCGATCATGAGTTCCGCGGTAGCGATAGAGAGAAGATCTGTGCTGGAAATTATAATGGAACGTCAGTCGTCGCGCGTGATGGACGTGTCGATCACACGGGCGATTTGCTAACATGCGCCGCATGCGTGGCCTTCGCTTGCTCTTTCGCTCTCTCGCTGCGCGCGTCTTCGCGACCGCGTGTATTACGTCTGTGTTCAATGCGGATGCAGCGGACCAGGCGGTTTATCCCGCAAGGCCCGTGCGGCTTATTGTTCCATTCGGGCCGGCGGGCAGCGCCGATGCGCTCGCGCGAACGCTGCAGCCATCATTGAGCGAGGCGTTAGGGCAACCGGTTGTCATCGATAACCGGCCGGGCGCGAGCAGCACCATCGGCACGGAGATGGCGGCGAGGGCCGCGCCGGACGGCTACACGCTTGTAATGATCACCACGACACATACGGTCAATCCGAGTCTGCTTGCCAAATTGCCTTATGACAGCGTCAAAGACTTCTCGCCTGTATCGCTTGTAGTGTCGCAGCCCAACATTCTCGTGGTGCACCCTTCGGTGCCGGTGAAATCGGTGAAGGAGCTCGTCGCCCTTGCAAAAGCGAAACCGAATTCGCTCAACTTCGCTTCCGGCGGCAACGGCAGCTCGCCGCATTTATCAGGTGAGCTTTTCAAGTTGGTCGCGGCGATCGAGATTACCCACATTCCGTACAAAGGCTCCGGTCCGGGCGTCACCGATCTGCTCGGCGGACATGTGCAGATGATGTTTGCAGGGCCGCTCGCGCTTGAACAACACATCAAGAGCGGGCGGTTGCGCGCGCTGGCTGTCGCGGACCGGCGTCGCTCGACCGTGGTACCCGATATACCGACCATGACTGAAGCCGGCTTCCCGGGTGTCGAAACGGGCACGTGGTACGGAATACTGGCCCCGGCACGCACGCCGCCGGCCATCGTCACCTCATTGCAGCGGACGATTGCTCGCACGGTGCAAATGCCCGACCTCAAATCAAGGATCGTCAATCAGGGCGTCGATATTGTGGCTAGCAGCCCTGATGACTTCCACAAGTTTATAATCGCCGAGATAGCGAAGTGGTCGCGCGTCGTACAAAAAGCCGGCGTGCACGTCGACTAACTGCATACGCTTTAAAACCCATCCCAACCCTCAAAGCCGTCATGAAACCACACGATTACGATCTCGATGCCTTCTGGATGCCGTTCACGGCCAATCGCCAGTTCAAAGCCGCGCCGCGCATGTTGGTGTCGGCGAAGGATATGCATTTCACGACTGACGACGGGCGTGAGGTACTCGACGGCATCGCGGGACTCTGGTGCGTCAACGCGGGACACTGCCGCAAAAAAATCGTCGAGGCAATTCAAAAGCAGGCCGGCGCGCTCGACTACGCGCCGCCGTTCCAAATGGGCCACCCGCTGCCCTTCAAGGTTGCAACGCGCTTGAAAGCGCTGCTACCGGGCGATCTCGATCATACGTTTTTCACGAACTCAGGATCCGAGTCAGTGGAGACTGCGCTCAAAATTGCGCTTGCCTATCACCGTGCACGCGGCGAAGGTAGCCGGCGCTGGCTGATCGGGCGCGAGCGCGGCTACCACGGCGGCAACTTCGGCGGCATTTCGGTTGGTGGCATGCCGGCAAACCGCAAAGTATTCGGCAGCTTACTGCCGACCGTCGATCATTTACGGCAAACGCACGACCTCGAGCGCAATTCATTCAGCCGCGGCCAGCCTGCATGGGGCGCCGAGCTTGCGGATGAACTCGAAAATCGGATCATCGCGCTGCATGATGCGTCAAACATTGCGGCTGTTATCGTCGAACCGCTTGCGGGTTCGGCGGGTGTGCTCGTGCCGCCCAAAGGCTACCTCGAGAAACTGCGCGCGATTTGCGACAAACACGGCATCCTGCTTATATTCGACGAAGTGATTACCGGATTCGGCCGCCTCGGCGCATCGTTTGCATGTGAGAAGCTCGGCATCATCCCCGACATTATTTGTCTCGCCAAAGGTTTGACGAACGGCAGTGTGCCGATGGGCGCCGTCGTAGTACGCAAAGGCATCTACGACAAGATGATGGCCGCCGCGCCTGAAAATACCATCGAGCTCTTTCATGGCTATACGTATTCCGGCCATCCGCTGGCCGCGGCCGCCGCGCTGGCGAGTCTCGACGTGTTCGAAGAAGAGCAGTTATTCAAGCGCGCGGGTGACCTCGCACCGTACTTTGAAGACGCGGTGCACAGTCTGCGTGAGTTGCCGCACGTGATCGACGTTAGAAACATGGGGCTGGTTGCCGGCATCGAGCTCGAGCCGGTCCCGGGCAAACCCACTGCCCGCGCGTTTGAAGCTTTCCAGCGCTGCTACGAGAAAGGCGTGCTCATTCGCACGACGGGCGACATCATCGCATTGTCACCACCGCTGATCATCAGCAAACCGCAGATTGATGAGATGGTCGGCACGCTCGGCAGCGTGCTCCGCGAGATGGGACGTCAGTAGATCCTCAAGCCCCAGAGCAAGCAGCAAGAGGCGACCAGGTGGGACAGCGCGTGGCCTTTGTATCCTCTGTGGAGAGTTGCTTTACGCTTGATATCCGCGTCGACAGCGGTCACACCCGCTGCATCTGCCGTTTGTCGAGCTTGACCAGGCAATGATCGATCCACTCCGCGGTTAGCTTCTCCTGCACTGAGTTCTGGCGCAGACGCTGATTGAGTGCATCCCAGTCGACGTAATCGAGCGGCTGGTCCTGGTTAAAGCATGAGAAGACATACGTCGTCGCGCCGGTTACCGGATCGACGTGAGGCTGCAGACACTGCGCGCAAATCTCTTTCAGCATGCATTGCATCGGCGAATTGATCGAGCCGATCGCGAAATGATGCGGCTTCAGAAACGGCTTGAGCATTCCGTGCCGCGCCTGCGCAACAGCGGCCATCATGCGATCGGAACCAATCGCGATGAGACGGTCGGCGCCCTTCATCGCGATTTCCTGGACGCCGAGATTGCCGATCGCATACGAGTGCATCGCCTGCACGATATTCCCGACGAAACTGCGATCCAGCGGACGGGTCGGCGTGAAACCCGGTTCTTCGTCGCAGCACCACACGACGACATCCGCCGCAGACTCGATCTCCGCCACCTTGTAACGGTCTGCCATGTGTTTATAGCCGGCAAAGTAGAGCACTCGATTGCCCGCCCGTCGCATGGCCTGACCGATTGAAAACAGCACCGCGTTGCCGAGACCGCCGCCAACCAAAATGACCGTCTCGTTCGATGGAATCTCGGTCGGCGTTCCGGTCGGCCCCATAAGAATCACGGGCTCGCCACGCTTCAGCAACACGCACATGTCGGAAGATCCGCCCATCTCGAGCACAATCGTCGAAACCAGTCCTTTTTCCGCATCGACCCATGCGCCGGTAAGCGCGAGACCTTCCATCGCGAGCCGCGAATGTTCCGTCGTCATAGCGCCGGTTTCAAAGTTCTGCAGCCGGTAGAACTGGCCTGGGCGGAAACGTCGTGCGGCAAGCGGCGCGTGCACAACCACTTCGACTATGGTCGGTGTCAGGCGGATGACTTCATGCACGGTCGCGCGCAGATCGATGTTGAGCGCGGACAGAAATTCGTCATCGCCAACGTTCGACGATGGGCTGACCTTTTCGAGCACGCGGCTGATGATCGGATAACCCTGCTTCGCGCTGCCAATGGCTTTAACGACATTGCCGAAGAACGATGGGTGAACGTCGCCAAAATAGCTGATGAACCGGCCGTCCGCGCGTTTCGACAACAGCACTCGTACTTGTTCCGGTTTTGAGATCGACTTTTCGACGGGCAGCGGATTGCCGTCTTCGTCGCAGGCGGCGAAATATTTGCCGTCGAGCACGAAATGCGGCGCTTCTTCGCGCGCGAGCACCGTGTTTGGCTGAGTGCCCGCAGCAATCAAGATAGTCTTTGCCGGCAACTCGATTTGTTGTTGCTCTTTCCAGGCGCCGTCTTCGCCGCGTGGTTGCACCAACACACGCAGCGCCGTTGCATGCCCGTGCGGATCGACTGAAACGCCGAGCGGCGTCAGTCCTTCGGCGAACCGAATGCCTTCCTCCAGCGCCTTCTCGACTTCTTCATTGTTAAGCGTATATGCAGGACTGTCGATCAGCCGGCGGCGATAGGCGATCGTCGCGCCGCCCCACTGCTGCACTAATTCCAGTACACCCGCCTCGCGATTCTCACGACGTGCTGCCGCACGTTCCGCCCTGATGGCACGCGCATGCGCAAGAAACTCGTCAGCTACAACGCGCTCTTCCTCATTCCACGCCAGGCGCGCGGCCATTTCGCCGTGTTCTTTCGCCAGCGCCTCGTAGCGCAGCAGGAACTTCTCTACCTGCAGCGGATAGTAGGCGAGCGATTCGGTAGCCGTGTCGATCGCAGTCAAGCCACCGCCGACGACGACCACCGGCAATCGAACCTGCATATTCGCAATCGAATTCGCCTTGGCTGCGCCGGTCAGTTGCAGCGCCATGAGAAAGTCGGACGCCGTGCGCACGCCTCCTGCGAGTCCATTCGGCATATCGAGCACGGTTGGCCGGCCCGCACCTACGGCAAGCGCAATGTGGTCAAAGCCCAGACTGAAAGCATCTTCGGTGCTCACCGTGCCCCCAAAGCGCACACCGCCGATAAGCGCGAACTCACGGCGTCTCTCGAGCAGCAGACGAATTACTTTGAGGAAGTTCTTGTCCCACCGCACCGTGATGCCGTATTCGGCAACGCCGCCGAACCCCGCCATGATGCGTTCGTCCAGCGCCTCATATAGCTCGCCTACATCCCGAATCGGCTGGAATGCTGCACGGCGCCCAAGTTCGTCGACACCGGAGATGTTGGGAGGTAGCGGCTCGATCTTGAGACCGTCGACGCCAGCTACGGTGTGACCGTCGTTCATCAGAAAATGTGCGATCGAAAAACCCGCCGGACCCATTCCCGCGACGAGCACGCGCTTCCCGGTCGGCAGTTTGGGATAAGGCGAACGCAGGTTCAGCGGGTTCCAGCGCGTAAGCAGGCTGTAAATCTCGAAGCCCCACGGCAGCTCGAGCACATCTTTAAGCGTGCGTGTCTCTGCCTGCGGGATGTTGACCGGCTCCTGCTTCTGATAAATACACGCCTTCATGCAATCGTTGCAGATGCGATGACCGGTTGCCGCGACCATCGGATTGTCGACGATGATGATCGCGAGCGCGCCGATTGCGATACCTTCCGTCTTTACCTTGTGGAACTCGGAAATCTTTTCGTCTAGCGGGCACCCGGCGAGCGTAACGGCGAACGGACTTTTCTTGAACGAGGCAACGCCGCGACCGCTCGCGCCCTTTTCCTTCAGACCTTTCGAACATGAGTCCTTGCCCTGCTCGTGACACCAGATACAGTAATGCGCTTCGTCAAGAGCGCCGACGAGATCAGTTCCGCGATCGGTGAGTTTGAAGCCATTGCGGCGCCGTATGTGCTGGGGTTGAGCGCTGAATACGGGATACCCGCTCGTCTTCTCTTCGATTGCAGGCACCAGCCGCATGTAGTCCAGCTTGTGCGGTGCTTTGAACAGCACCGTTCCGCGGTGCATCGCCCTGCCCTCGGGCGTTTGCGCGGCCCATGCGGCGTAACGGAGCGCAACGTCCAATTCAGCGGCATGCGCCTTTTCATCGAGCTGCCATCGGGTTACGTATTGCGCGAACGCGAGTTCCGTAAACTCGCCGCCGAAGAGCTTCGTAAGTTCGGAGCGCAGCGCGGTGCCGTCAATCGCAGCGGCTTCGGCCGGTTTTATTTTGTGCATCGCCTTGCGCTGTATGAACAACCGCTTGCAACTATATAACGGCGCAAGTTCGGTATGACGCGCAGACAGTGCGCGCACTTCCGCTTCGATGCCGAACAACCGCGCGAGAAAGTCGTCTAGATACGGTGCGAGCGCTATGAGCAGCTCCGATTCCTGCTTGAATGTCAGCAGGTCGGGTTGTGCACGCGCGTCTACAAGCCCTTGCCACAGCGCTTTGTCCGTCGCGGCTAATTCGTCGACAAAAGCCGCATCGAGGCGAACAACGCCCTCTCTTTGATAGAGATCAGGAAACGACAAGCCGTAAGGTAATGTGAGCATGACAATCTGCGCGTCAGGCGGCGCGAAAAGCGGCCGACCATAGCACAAAACTCCCCCGATGTCAGGCACGCGGGCGCCGCGTAAAGGCGCACAGCGTTTGTGCGATAATTTCAGCGCCTCCGGCGGGATACGCCGGTGAACGCAGGAGTCACTTCATTACGCATACAGTGGACATGCGTGCCGGCAACTGGCGCACACCCGCGATAGTACTCGCGTGCGGCAGTGTGGTACTCATGTTATCGCTGGGCACGCGTCAGAGCTTCGGTCTGTTTCTTCCGCCGATGACCTTCGATCTCGGCTGGACACGTCAAACGTTCGGCTTCGCGATCGCGTTGCAAAATCTCGTATGGGGCCTGGGCCAGCCGTTTGCCGGCGCGATCGCCGACAAGTTCGGAGCGGCACGCGTCGTTCTTGGCGGCGGCGTTTTATATGCGCTCGGCGTTTGCCTGATGGCGTACTCGACGACGGGTACCGCTTTTGATGTCAGCGCTGGGATTATGGTCGGCCTCGGTCTCAGCGGCTCCGGGTTCGGCGTAGTGATGGGTGTCGTGGCGCGCTCGGTCGCTGCAGAGCGACGCAGTGTTGCATTGGGACTCGTCGGCGCCGGCGGATCCTTCGGCCAGTTCGCGATGCTGCCGCTCGGACAAACCCTTATTTCGCAAATCGGCTGGCATAACGCACTGCTCGCGCTTGCGGCAATGTCGCTCGTGATCGTACCCATGGCCGCAGCCCTCGCCGGCCGTACGGCTGCGCCCAGCGCTGGCACCCAAAGCCTCGGGGCGGCGTTGCGCGAAGCAGCAGCGCATAAAGGGTTCTGGTTGTTAACGTTCAGCTTCATGGTGTGCGGATTTCAGACCATCTTCATCATGATTCACCTGCCCGCCTATCTCGTGGATCAGGGCCTGTCGCCAACGCAGGGCATGACGGCGCTCGCGCTGATCGGTTTCTTCAACATCGTCGGCTCTTATGGTTGCGGCGTGCTCGGGGGCCGGTTCAGTAAAAAACGGATTCTCTTCTGGCTCTATACGGTGCGCGCCATCGCTATTGCCTTATTTATTGCCCTGCCGCTCACGACTGCGACGATTTGGGGTTTCGGCATCGCGATGGGTGTTACGTGGCTGGGCACTGTCCCGCTGACCAACGGCCTGGTCGCACAGATTTTTGGCGTAAAGTATCTTTCGACCCTTTTCAGCATCGCATTTCTCGGGCATCAGATAGGCAGTTTCCTCGGTGCCTGGTACGGGGGTCTGATGTTTGATCTGACCGGCTCGTATCGCATGGTGTGGATATTCTGCGTGCTGCTGAGTGTCATCGCGGCTGCCCTCTGCATGCCAATCGACGAGCGTGACGTGACGCGCCTGCGGCCCAGCGAAAGCCAGGCATGATTCCGCAACCGCACCGGCCGCTGTTAGTCTGGGCAGCACTGCTGGCGCTGCTCGCTTACGCGAGTTATGTGAGCTTCCGTATCTACATGAGCCCTGAGTTCCTTATTGGCTACGCGAATCTTTTCTCGTGCTGACGCGCTGAACATCCTCTGATACTCCCGTAATCTCTCATGACCGCACATCGGAGCGCGGAACAGACGCTGAAGGCCTTTTTCGACACCTTGCCGTGGCCGGTGTTGATCGTCGACGAGCGGGGGTTGATTACATTCGTAAATCAGGCATCGCAGGCCTCCGTCGACAAAGCTCACGCGGTTCCCGGCAGGCTACTGGGCGATGCGTTCCCGCACTACTTCGCGGCGCTGCAGGGAGAAGTGCCGTGGCTTACGCCGCAGGAAGCGGTCGCCGAGCACACGTTGGACGGCGCCGACGTCGTCGAGCGGGTCGTGCTGCGGCCTCTCATGCGCGGTTCATGCCTGTTCATAATGCGTCTGCCGGACGCTGATCGCGGCCTCGGCGATGCGCAACTTGCGCGCCTTGCCTCTATCGGATTCATGGTCGCGGGTGTCTGCCACGAAGTCGCCAATCCGCTCACAGCTATCAACTCGACTGTCCAGTTATTGCGGTCGAATTCGCAATGCCCGCCAGCGCTGCTGGAAAAAGGATTATCGAACATCGCAACCAACGTGCAGCGCGTTCTTAATATCTCCCGCAAGCTCAACGATTTTTCGCGCGCCGGCGACGATGCACGCGCTGCATTGAACTTGCGCGCAACAGTGACTGATGCCGTGTCGCTCGTCCTTCACGACGCTCTAATGCGAGACGTGAGCGTTGATTGTCAGCTCGATGCGACGACGCTGGTCCGCGGCGATTCAAGCCAGCTCCAACAGGTTTTTTGTAACGTGCTGACGAATGCCGCACAGGCGATGCAGGGACGCGGGAATCTGTTCATCGCGGATACGCGTCCGGACGCCGCATGCGTCGAAGTCGCGATACGCGATACGGGGCCGGGCATACACGAGTCTGCGCTGCCGCGGCTGTTCGAACCGTTCTTCACGACCAAGCCGCCGGGCCAAGGCACCGGCCTCGGACTTGCCATCAGCAATGAGATCGTCATTTCACACGGCGGCAGCATGCGCGCGGCAAACGATGCGCAGGGTGGCGCGTGCTTCTATGTGCGCCTGCCTGCAATGAAATTATGACGGGCAACCCGGCTACATTGCGCAACGAGCGTATTCTGGTCATCGAGGATGATCCCGGCGTTAGCGCGAGCATCGGCATGCTGTTGCCGGCACGCGGTTACGACGTGGAAACTGCATCCCTCGCACATGACGGCCTTGAGCGGGCTGCCGCAACTGACTTTGACCTCGTCATCACCGACCTGCGGCTGCCCGACGGCAGCGGCATGTCAGTGATCGCGTCTCTGCATAACAGTCAGCCCGCGCTCCCGATCATACTTATGACGAGTTACTCGTCGCTCGATACTGCAATCGAGGCGCTCAGGAACGGCGCAGTCGATTACGTTATCAAGCCGTTCCACAATGACGCACTGCTGTTCGCAATCGAGCGGGCGCTCAATGAACGGCGCATGCAGCGCGAAAATGCGGTGCTCAAACGTACTGTCAAAAGCGAGTTCAGGCGCAACCATATCATCGGACGCAGCGCCGGCATCAAGCGCGTCTTCGAGCTAATCGAGAAGGTTGCGCCGACGGATGCAAGCGTGCTGATTCAAGGCGAGAGCGGCACGGGCAAAGAACTGGTGGCGCAGGCTTTGCACTACTCCAGCCATCGTGCGGAGCGTCCGTTCGTCCCGATCAATTGTGCTGCGATACCGCCGGACTTGCTTGAGTCGGAACTGTTCGGGCATGCGAAAGGCGCTTATACTGGCGCCGTTGCCACTACCGAAGGCCTCATTCGCGAGGCGCACGGCGGCACGCTCTTCCTGGACGAGATCTCGGAGCTCGCACCCGCGCTGCAGGTAAAACTGCTACGCGTGATTCAGGAAAGACAGGTGCGTCCGCTCGGGTCGACGCGCATATTTCATACCGACGTGCGTTTTGTCGCCGCGAGCAATCGCGATCTCAACATTGCAACCGAGCGCGGCCAGTTCCGCGCCGATCTGTTCTATCGCCTCAATGTAATCAACATTCATGTTCCGCCCTTGCGTGAGCGCGCCGAAGACATCGAGCTGCTTGCGGAGCACTTCGTCGCCGAGCATAGCCGGCGTCTCGGCAAACGTATCTCGGCGCTCAGCACTGACTTGAAGCAGCTTTTGAAGGCCTATCGCTGGCCGGGCAATGTGCGAGAACTCGAGAACGTCGTCGAGCGTGCCGTGATACTGGCTGACGATGCGACCTTATCGGCCCGCGATTTCACCGATCTTGCAATGTTCGCGTCGACGCATAGCAGCGAAGCGGAAGCGGCGGCGGACACGCTTGCCACACCGCTGTCCATCGAGGATTACATTGCCCAGTTCGTCAAACGATATCAGGACCGCTACACGGAACAGGAACTGGCCGCTATGCTGGGCATTGGGCGCAAGGCTCTGTGGGTGCGGCGTAACCGTTGGGGCCTCTTCCGGGCCGACGCTCGTCCTGCACGACCGGCATCCGCGCGGGCACGAGCCCAATAAAGGAACGACCGGCGCAGGCTCGTTTGGAAACAGACGCCGTTTCATTTGGAAACCGCCGCGAGCGAGAGGCGGGGACGACGTTGTGCAATGTTGATAAGAAAGATGTTTTCCTGCAGATTCGCAGGGCATAACGCTTGCTTAGCATAGACAATTCAAGTCACGACAATAACGAGGCTCGTGCAGCAGGCCGTTCGCCCACGCTCGGCCGAAGCTCACGCTGAGCCATTGGAACAATCCAGCGATTCGAAGTCAACAACGAGGAGGCGGCCATGGCCGAACAAGCAGCGCGCAAAAAAGTAACGATTCCGATGCTGATGGACAAGAAGAAAAAGGGCGAACCCATCGTGCAGCTCGCGGTGTACGACTATGAGACCGCGATTGTTGCCGACCGCGTCGGGATCGATATCCTGTGCGTTTCAGATACCGGCGGTATGGTCCTCTTCGGACATGAGTCGACGACGTCGGTGTCGTTCGAGGAAGTGCTGTTCATGGCGCAGGCGGTCAAGCGCGGCTCCCAGTATGGGCTCCGCATGGTCGACATGCCATACATGAGCTTTCACCTGTCCGCACAGCAGGCGGTTGATAACGCGGCAAAGTACGTATCGCAGGCGGGCGCCGAAGTCATGAAATGCGAAGGCAACCAGCACCATGCCAAATATATCGAAGCCATTATTAAAGCCGGTATCCCGGTGCAAGGCCACATCGGCATCTGCCCGATGCGCATTCCGCAGCTGGGCGGCTTTGCGGCACAGGGGAAAACCGCGGATCGCGCCAAAGAGCTCGTCGATGACGCCTGGGCGTTCGTCGATGCAGGTTGCTTCTCGATCATGACTGAAGTGGTGACGTCCGAAGTGTCACAGTATCTCGCGGAGACGTTGCCCGTGCCGGTAGTGAGCCTGGGATCCGGCAATACGTCGGATGGGGTGCACATCATCGGCTCGGATTTATTTCATCTCTACGAAAAGCACACGCCGCGTCATAGCAAGATCTACTGCGACCTCGTCCCTATCATCGAAAAAGGCCTGACCGATTACCGCGATGAAGTCAGGAAGCGCATCTACCCGGGCAAGGAACACACCGTCTACATGAAGGAAGACGAGCTCAAAAAGTTCAAGGATAAGGTGGGCTGGAAAAAGTGATCGAGCCGGTCGCTGCCAGCGCTCCACCGGTCAGCGATGACATCGTCGCGGGCACCGGGTTCTTCGCGGAACTCGCCGCGCCACAGCGGGCGCGCGTCGCGTCGCTGGGACGCATCGAGACTCATCGGCAGGACACGCCGATTTACAACATTGGCGACGCAGCGGCGGATTTTTATGTGCTCGTCGATGGGATGGTACGCTTCAGCATCGGGCTCGGCAGCCGCCGTACTGCTGCGGGTCAAGTGCTGCGCCGGGGCGAAGTGTTCGGATGGGCAGCCCTCGTGGAGCAGGCGCCCCAGCGTATTGCTTCGGCGTTCTGCATCACGTCCTGCACTGTGCTCGCGATCAATGGTGATCAATTGCTGCTGCTGATGGAGGCGGATCATAGCCTCGGGTTCAGGCTCATGAAGCAACTCAATGTGCTCATCACGAGCAATCTGACGTCTTTTGCATCCGGCTGATATAGCAGCTCCTAGCGCCATCGACGTTCATGAAATGAAAACAGGGGCATGCCGGCATGCCCCTGAATTTCGTGGGGAGCCGACCTGACCGACTTGGCGTTACTGCTGCTGACGGCGTTTGGCGTTGGCACACTCATCGGTGCGGTCGGTATTGGCGGCATACTGCTCATACCAGCCTTATCGGCATTTGCCGGCCTGTCCATACATGCGGCAATGGCAACGGCGCTGTTCACATTCGCATTTACCGGCGTCGCCGGCACCGTAATGTTCCAACGTCGCGGCAGCATTGACTGGGTGGTCACCCGCCCTGTCATCGCCGGTGCCACCTTCTTTGCCTTCATCGGCGCCTGGATGAATTCCCTGACAGGACCCGGCGCGCTTGCGGTGATCCTTGCGGCCGTCATTATCTTTGCGGGCTTGTACACACTTGCTGCATGGCGTGGCATTCCGCGTCCGCTGTTCGACAACGACCAGCGAGCGCAAACCGCGCTGCTGTTCGTGGTCGGCGCCATCGCCGGATTCGGCTCGGGCTTAACCGGCGTCGGCGGTCCGGCGTTATCCGTGCCACTGATGGTGCTGTGCGGCTTTGCCGCTCTCACGGCAATCGGCACGAGCCAGGTCATTCAGATCGTAGCCGCGGTCTCGGGAACGCTTGCCAATTTGCGGTATGGGAGTATCGATTTCAGTATCGCAGCAACGGTCACGCTGCTTGAGATCGGCGGCGTGGTGCTGGGCGCACGCATCGTACATGCAGTGAACGCCGCGGTTCTGCGCAAGTTCGTGGCGGTGCTCTGTATTGTGGTCGGGTTTGGATTGCTCGCGCGTGAGATTGGCTGGTTGGGATGACCAACGCCTTGAGCGCCTATCTTGCGGGGCGCGCCGCAGCGATTGCGGAGATCTCTGCGGGCATCACCACATCAAAACATTTCACTGACGCGCGTCGCGAGCATCTTGCAACGCGGAGCGCGGCCGGACTGTTCGATTTTTCATTCATGGGCTGCTGCGAGATAGCGGGCAGTGACAGCCGCCCATTTCTGCGTGTAGTGCAGACACGTGCGCTGCAGACACTCGCTGTTGGGCGGATAGCGTATACGCTGATGCTACGCGACGACGGCAGCGTCCTCAATGATGCAACCGTGTGGCGTCTCGCTCGAGATCGCTATTGGTTATTCAGCGGGCAACGCAGCGACTTTGCTTCAGTGTCCGCGATGGCCAGCCCGTATGCGGTCACGGTAACGGATGTGTCTTCACAGCACTCGGTTATCGCGGT
>Ga0207683_10001144_pt1 | contig 24107 bp, 19 predicted proteins | sample KBSM73metaG_FD_184333 | JGI IMG/M metagenome (GOLD analysis project Ga0207683, IMG submission 184333) | Miscanthus rhizosphere microbial communities from Kellogg Biological Station, Michigan, USA - KBS M7-3 metaG (SPAdes) (version 2) | ecosystem: Host-associated > Plants > Roots > Rhizosphere >... | reverse complement strand
CCCGATGGCACCGTGGTTGCCAACCTTGAAAGCAAGAAACGTGTCTCCGGCGATGCCTTACTCTACGCGGTCGGCCGCCAGGGAGCGATCGATGATCTCAATCTCGCCGCCGCTGGCATTGAGGCTGACAACCGCGGTCGCATTCCCGTCGACGAGCACTATCAGACCAAGGTTGAGCACATATTCGCCGTCGGTGACGTCGTCGGTTTCCCTTCCTTGGCTTCCGTTTCAATGGAACAGGGACGTATAGCCGCTGCTCGAGCCTTCAACGATCTCGCCACTTCATCCAACCCAAGCTTTTATCCCTACGGCATCTACACCATTCCTGAGATCAGTTTCATCGGCAAAACTGAAGAACAGCTCACCGATGAGGATGTCCCCTATGAAGTTGGAATGGCTTTCTACCGTGAAACCGCCCGCGGCCAGATTCGCGGAGACACCTCCGGCCGCCTTAAGCTCATCTTCCATCGCGACACGCGCAAGGTTTTAGGCGTCCATATCATCGGCGAGGGCGCAAGTGAACTGGTTCACATCGGCCAGGCCGTGATGATAATGGGCGGTACCGTCGATTACTTCGTTGACACAGTATTCAATTACCCCACTCTCGCCGAGTGCTACAAGGCCGCGGCATTCAACGGCCTTGGCCGCCTGCACCGCTATCAGGAATAGCCATGACCCGCAAAGCGTTCAGCAACTCGCAAAAAACGCCAGCCGTCGACGAATTATCGCCCGGCCCGACATCTCCCCTATGGAGGGTGCAATGACAACCGCTATCGGCGTCGTGATGACCGAACATATTGTTGCCGGCAGACTCGAAGATCAGCGCTTGACCGGAAAGCTTCTGCGCTATCCCGAGAACACCGATGAACTAGACGCACTTTCGTCTGTCCCCGGTGGCGAATTGGTCGAGATACTCGCGGGCGAAATTGCGTCTCTCGCAGGCGACGGCACTGGTCCAGTCGATGCGATCGGCGTGGCGGTTCCCGGAGTCATTCGCCACGGGATCGTCGAAGACTCACCCAATTTGTCACAAATCAAGGGCATGCATTTGGCAGAGGAACTCACCAGGGTGCTTGCAGCCAAGGGCATCACGGCCCCGGTTCACATCGCCAACGACGCCGATGCCATCGCTGCGGGAGTCGCCGCAACCCGAGGTCAACTCAACAAGCTCACGCGAGTCTGGACGATTGGCAACGGGATAGGCTACGGCCGCTGGCCATACGTCGAAGGCGTTTGGGAAGGCGGCCACATCACGGTGACTCTCGATCCAAAGGAGCGCTTCTGCGGTTGCGGCGGAGTTGGTCACCTTGAGGGCATCATGGGTTACCGCGCCATGCGCATGCGATTCCTCGACCTTGAGCCAGAAGAAGTTTTCGCGCTGGCCAAAAAGGGCGACGCCCGTTGCCGCGATTTCGTCAACCTGTGGCATTGCGCACTCGCGGCTGGCACCGCCTCGTTCATACACCTGGCCGGCCCAGGCCGCTTTTACTTCACAGGCCACAATGTAGGCTTCCTCGAATTGCCGGTCCTGCGAAGTCATCTTGAAACGATGGTGAAGATGAGTCCGCTGCTTAGTTATTCTCTTGAGATTCTGCCGCCCGATGATGGAACTGCGTTGCTCGGCGCCGGAGTCAGTGCCATTCGCGCACTCGCTTCATAAGCGAATTCATTGCTCAGGAACGATTTGCAAATTAATCATTGTGCGCGCCCGAATGAGCGTTTCTGGCTGCACTTCTGACTTGCGGACTGCACGATCTTCTTCATGTCAGGGCTAAATGCCGAACCCGCTGCCTGGCTCACCATCGAACAAGCTGCTGAAGGATTCTGTCTTTCCAATGTCGCGGCATTGACAAGAAGACATCGGGCCAGAGGGTCTCCGTAAAGAGAGGGTTCCGTGGACGCAAGCTTGCTATATATGCCGACTGCTTCTTCAGCCGCCTTTTGCGCTCTCACGAAATCCCGTTGTTGAACATAGACGAAAGAAAGTGGCTCGAGATTCCCGGCCACCTCCGCGTCGTAACCCCCTAACTGACGGTAAGACTCGATCGCCTCTCGCAAAAGTGATTCGGCAACCGGTAGATTGCCGGATTTGAAATATAGTTTCCCCAGCGCACTCGACGTTGCTGCCGCTTGCTTCCCAAAAGCATTAAAGTCTGTTTTCGCAAGCTGGCGTTGTATTGTGAGCGCCTCTTCGTACCTCTCTGCAGCCTCCTTTGTCTTCCCAGTTTGCTCGAAGTCGAGGGCCGACTGCGAAAGAGTGTTTGCAAATCGGGACTGATACGCATTCGGTTCATTCTTGATCAAGTCGCGATAGATCTTGATTGCCTTGTCAAAAGAGGCTTGCGCTTCTTCGTGTTTTGACTCGGCATCATAGATGTTCCCCAGGGTGGTCAATACCCAGGCTTCATCGAACAGGTAGGCTGCGGGATTCGCTGAAGCGAGCCGCGTTTGAATCTCCAGACTCTCCTGGGCGGTCTGTTCGGCCTCCTTGAGCCTGCGTGTCACCTGATAGCCAACAGCCATGCTGTTAAGGGCTATCGCAAGATCATGTTCATAGGCCGCTGGGTTCTTCTTCACCAGATCACGTAAAGTGCTGACAGCCTCTTCGTAAGCCTTCAAGGCGTCGTCCGGACGTCGTGTCACGGTATAGACAGTTGCCAGATTATTGAGGCTTTGAGCAAGAAAGATTCGATAGCGCGCGTCGTCGGGCAGTGACCGCTCTATCGAAATTGCTTCTCTGTAACTCGCTTCGCTCAGATCAAACCGCCGGGTTCTCTGATAGAGAATTCCGAGATCGTTCAGGGCATAAGCCACATTCATCGAGTACTTCGAGGGATCCGACTTTGCGAGCTCCCGAAAAATACTCAAAGATTCCTTATAATTTTCTTCTGCTGCTTGAAACCTCTGTATCTCCAGGAACAGGTTCGCTTGCGAGTAGAGGATCCAGGCAACACCCGGATCATATTGTTTGTCTTTCTTCGCCAGTTCACGGGCACGTTCCACGGTTGCTGACAATACGGCCTCCGCTTTTGCGTACTCGTGCTCGGTCGTCAAAAGAGAAGCATATTTGTCGCCGTACTTCGGGTTATCTGGCCGATATCGATAAGCCGTTTCGTAGTGAGGTAATGCATCGAGCGGTTGAAACTGCAGCTCAGCAATCAGGCCGCGGTTGTAGTGGTCCGATGCAATTCGATCTTCCTCGTGCTCATCTTCCTTCAGAATGCTGTCCAGAATGTCCTTCGCTTTTTCAAGCTCACCTTGCCGCAGGTACTCTTCCGCCTGGAGCGAAAGCTTGCTGTTTGATCCGGACGTCTTAAGCGATGCTTCCAGTTCGCGGTAGCGTTCGACCCATTCGTTTGCTTCTCCAATCTTCGCGGCAAGCTCCTGGTTTTTCTTGCTGAGCTGCGCATTGAGGCACTTTAGCGCGCGAGGGTCTACGCCAATACAAGTTACCGTTACATTTCCAATGACATTTGCAATGGTCGGACTGCACCACCCGGTGGTCGATTGGCGAATCACACCCGTCGACTGCGCCGCCGCAATCGCAAGCAGCAGATGCGCCAGCGAGATCATTTGCTTGTCTTCTCAGAGTTCTTCTGAGGGGGCGCCTTCTTCTCGTATGTTCCGGAGCTTTGATCGACGGTGATATTTACATCGCCTTGCACGCCTTGCACGGCGGGGCTGCCCTTCCCGGTTGTCGTCTGTTCTACCTGGTTTGTCTGAATCGGAGCCGGCACTTTCGCAACAGGCGCGGTTGTCACATTCGGGCTCGGCGATTGGGACGCCTTCACGTAGGCGAGCGTTAAACCGCCCAAGAGCGCAAGCACTGCCATTCCCGATGCCAGCGGGCCCAGCCATCGGCGTTCGTCCTGTTTCTTGACCCGGGCAAGAACTCCGAACACGAGAAACAGTGCGAATCCAGCCAGCCCGAGTGGTTCGGTGACGACTTTAGTCCAGTCTTGCATCAGACAGGGCCCTCCCAAGCGTCGTCTCAACGCGGAGAAGTTGGTTTGCGATGTTATGCCCCGTCTTTTCCCTTGTCAATCTAAATGGCGAAAGTCATTCGCACCAATCGCATGCACCCTATCATCTTGAGAATTGAATCGTTCGACTTGGAGGACAAACGGCTCAGAGGCCAGAATCAGCAGGCTCCATCCACGATAAAACCACTCCGAGCCCAGCAAATGTCTAGCATTGCCGCAGATATGTCCGCGAACGACGATCGTGCCAGGTCAAATTGTCTTCATCAAAGATCGCCCAAAGCAGCCCCAGGCCCACTGGAAACAGCGAAACCGCCATCGCCTTCAGCCGTTCCCGCATCTGCTCACGGCTTGGAATCTCATCGTCGAAAGTGCAAAAGGAAATCTGGGCCCACCGCATGCCGGGCGTGGTCTTGGCCACCGTCAGGAAAAATACCTGGTAGAGCACACCGATCACGATTGCAATGATCATCGTGCATATCTCAGTGGCCTTTTGGCTCGGCAGATGCTGGAACTGTGACGCCACCAATGCAGCAATTCCACATATCGTTATTGCAATCAGGGCAACATCGACAACAGTCGCAATCAGTCGCCGCCCGATCGGTGCCTGCTTCAGACTTGCATTCCTCGTCTCCGGCGCGTATCGATACTCGGGTTCATAAGCCGGCTGCGCATCCAAATGGATCGCAGACCACTCCGGGCCACTCCACGAAGGGGCAGCCGAAGCAGAACCGCTATCCGACATTGCAGGCTCAATCGAGATGCTGTTCGGGTCTACTTCAAAAATGCTCAGTTGGCCATATTCGTCAACGGCCGAACCTGAATAGGCATCTGTCAGCCGGGGACGCATACGCCGGGTCGCAATCAGTTCCCGAGGAAACTCGATCAGGTTGGCGTGGATAGGCTGCGCCGCCTCTACAGCTTCGTAGATATGTCCTGCATGATCCGCAATTGCAACTGACTCATTCCACGTGTTCGACGAAATCCTGGAACGCGACGACTCTTCAAGGTCAGCGGGAAGCGTCGGCATGTCCTCGTCCCACCTAATCTCGAATTCTTGGTTCTCCGCAATCAACGGTTCCAACGAGTTCTGCCAGCGATCATGAGCTTCGACCGATCCTGAATCTAGCATCGGCTCTCGCGTCTCGATCCTGTCTTCTGTCTCAACGTTGTGGCGAGTGGCTTGCGCTGTGGCCTGCATCTCGAGCGCCGCACAGGTTGCGGATTCAGCAGTTCGCGAACCTGCACGATCCACCGCCCATACCAAGTCACCATAGCTGGGCGCTTTTGCATAGCGCGCAGCAACACGTGCCGCTGCAGCCGCACGGCTGTTTCCAGAGTCCTGCACTTCTCCGTGCGCATTCTCATCGACAACAGCTAATCCTTTGCGATTCTTGTGCTCCGCAAGTCGACGATTGACTTCCTGTTTCCACGATGGGAGTGGGGCGGGCGAACTAGCTAATGTGCTCAAAACTCTAAATTCCCTTCTATTGCCGTCTTGGGCCGGCGTCCAGACCCTGCCTTCTGTTCATATCCGCCCCGCTATCCAAGATCGGTTGCGGATGTCGATTTTTAAGGTTCAGCGTGCGTTCGAACCTGCCCAACGTCGGTGAGAGACGACTCTCAATTTGCTATGCTGGCCTTGGTTCTCGGATGCATCCTCGTAATCTCGTGTTTATCACGGTGCTGACCCTCTGTCACCTGCAAGTTGCGGGGCAGATGTTGACCAATGCGTTACCCCCCGTTCAAGATCTATCGACAGCGGCAAAACTGGCTTCCGACGGGTCTGATTTGCTACTTCCTGACGACCCCGGGCAAGAGGCAATTCCCGTTGCTCAACCTGAACCAGCACCCGCTACCGGAGTGCCCGTTCGCTGGGAGTCAGACCGCCAGACCCGCGTCGGCGACACATGGACTTTGAGCGGCAACGTCGTTATTCATTATCGCGACTACGTCGTGCGCGCCGACAAGATCACTTATCACCAGTCCACATCTGAGTTGGAGGCCGAAGGCAACATGCAAATCGCCGGAGGTCCAGCCGACGCATCAATTCAGGCCTCGCGTGGGGAAATGCGGCTAAATTCGCACACGGCGCGCTTCTACGACGTCTCTGGATCTCTCGGCGTACGGAGAACCGGCCGCACGATGGTTTACTCCACAGCCAACCCTTTCCTTTTCTCCGGAAGGATCCTGCTCCAAACCGGCGAAGGCAGCTACAAGATCATTGATGGCTCCATGACCAATTGCCGTTTGCCCCGCCCAGATTGGCAGTTGATCTCCCACGCCATCAGCCTGACGAATGGCCGCGCCTCAACCTCAAATGTGATTTTTAAATTCCTCGGCGTTCCGCTCTTCTACGTGCCTTACCTTCGCCACCCTGTCGAAGACACAGGACGCCAGAGCGGGTTGCTGATTCCGGTCGTGAGCAACTCTTCCATCAAGGGCTTTACTGTCGGCGAACAGGTCTACATCGTGCTCAATCGCAGCATGGACATGATCATAGGGTCTGAGTACTACAGCAAACGTGGCTTCGCGCCCAACGGCGATTTTCGCTACAAGGGCAAGGACCTGAATTTTTTCAACGTCCGATTTAACTCGCTGCTTGATCGTGGAGTGCAAGCTACTCCCCCGGCCACTGGTCTCGTCAATCAGGGCGGGCAGGACGTTTTCGCGCTGGGCCGTTTAGACCTGAGCCCTCATTCCCGTCTCACAGCCAACGTCGAATACCTCTCCAGCTACATCTACAAACTCGTCTTTAATGACAACTACATACAGGCAGTCAGTTCCGAGGTACGCAGCACGCTGTCGTATACGCATGATCACAATGGCCTCATTCCATCGGGTTATATGGAGCGACTTCAAAACTTCGCAAGCTCCAATGAAGGCGATGAGGTCAGAATCCTGCACCTGCCCAGTCTGAGATTCGATGTGCTGAATGAACCTCTCGGCACCACGCCGCTCTATTGGGGAATGGGCTCCTCGGTCAGCTATCTCGGCCGGTCAGAACCCGGATACCACGCTCGCAATATGGGACGTTTTGATCTTTATCCGCACATCTCGATGCCGCTCGTAGGGGGCGGTTGGAGTGTGATTCCGCAGGCTGCTCTGCGTCAGACCTTCTATACGAGCAGCCAGATTCCAGATCTGACAGGAAAAAACAGCGGCACGCCCTCGGTCAGCCACAATCCCTTGAGCCGCTCTGATGTTGAGGCTTCTGTCGACTTGCGGCCACCGGCAATGGAGCGCGACTACTCCCTCTCTCGCTGGAGCCGCCGCTTGCGCCACGTAATCGAGCCCGAGTTCACATACAGCTTTGTCGGAGGAATCGGGTCAGAGGCCCGCGACGTACCCCTCGTTGACACCACAGACATCGCCACCGATACCAACGAAGTTGGATACTCGCTCACCCAGCGCTTCTATGTCCGATCGACCAATCCGAAACCCTGCGCCGTCGATGAGGTCGAGCTTCCCGGCAAATGTCCTCCTACGTCCCGCGAATGGGCAAGCTGGCGAATTTCTCAGAAATACTTCTTCGATCCCACATTTGGCGGCGCAATCATTCCTGACCGCCGCAACGTCTTCACAACAACACTGGACCTGAGTGGAATTGCCTTCCTGACGGTTCCGCGAAACCTCTCGCCCATCATTTCGCGCCTTCGCTTTGAGGCAATCGACAACCTCCGCATCGAGTGGGACATGGACTACGATCCGCGGCAGGGCCGCCTCGGTGCCGACAATCTTTACGCAGGCTACAGTTGGGGTCGCACCACCGTCGGCGTTGGCCACTCGCTGCTCAACGCTGTTGATGAGAAGGGCAGCGCTGCCACCAATGTTCAAAGCCAGCAGCTTCAACCCTTCCTGAGCATTGGAAGGCCCAATGCGGGCGGCTTTAACCTGGCCGCCAATGGAGGCTACGACTTCGTTCGCGGCGCGCTGCAATACGCCGGTATTCAAGCCGTTTACAACTGGAATTGCTGTGGCTTGAGCTTCGGATATCGACGTTTCGCCCTGGGCACCGTCCGCGACGAAACCCAGTACCTCTACAGCTTTACGCTGGCCAACTTCGGCTCCGTGGGTGACATACGCCGTTCAAACACCGTCTTCCAGGATCCTTCATTGCCGCCAGTGTATTAAGCATCACTCCCACAAGACTTTGTACTCTGCTGTGCTTGCTTTTCTCGATTTCAAGCGTCCACTCAATAACAGCCTTTGTAAAGGGTCCGACTCCCCTGCGGATGGTGTCAGGTGGGGTATCCTTGCATGAGAGGGATTTTTCACTTGTCGCGTGTTCATTTTTTGGTTGGCCTGCTCGCTTTGAGCCTGGCCGTAGGGTGTAAGGCTCAAACATCGGCACCTTCCGCTTCTGACGCCGCTCTGAACCGGCGCATTGAAGTGCTGGTGCGCTCACAGTTCAATGTGCCCCAGGATTACAACGTAACCATCGGCGCACGAAAGCCGGGCAAGGTCACCGGCTACGACACCTTGCCTGTCACCCTTTCTCGCGGCGCAAAATCGACACAAGTGGAGTTCCTCATATCGACCGATGGCAAGACGCTCGCTCGGCTCGAGACATTCAGCCTTGCGAAAGACCCTGCCTCGTCGATTGATGTCGCTGGCCGGCCGATTCGCGGCAACCCGAACGCCAAAGTGACGGTCATCAACTACGACGATCTGCAGTGTCCTTACTGTGCGCGGATGCACACATCGCTTTTCCCGGCCACGTTGGAGCGCTACAAAGACAAGGTTCGATTCATTTACAAAGATGACCCATTGGTCGAGATTCATCCCTGGGCCATGCACGCTGCAGTGAATGGCAGTTGCCTGGCCGCGCAAAGCGGGAAAGCTTATTGGACCTATGTGGACTTCGTTCACTCCCATGGCCAGGATGTGAGCGGAGAAGATCACAACATCACAAAGAGTTTCGCCACCCTCGACCGAATCGCTCGTGAAGAGGCAACAGTGGCAAAGCTCGACATACCAAAACTGGATGCCTGCCTCGCCAAGCAGGACGAAAGCCAGGTGCGTGCATCAGCCAAGGAAGCCGAGGCTCTCGGAGTTGATGGGACACCGGCACTTTTTATCGAGGGAGAGCGTATCACGGGAGCTGTGCCGGAGCAGCAAGTGTGGCTGGTGATCGATAGGGCGTTGCGCGCCGCTGGAGAAGAACCTCCCGCCGCGCCCGACCAACCCGCGCCGCCCGCGACCAAGGGTCAGTAGCCGCTCACTCTACAGCCATCTCCCTCGTACCCAGGAGACTGCAGAAAAGCGGCGACGCCCCGGAAAGTGAGCCTGATATATCGCAGCCCCGGCCTGAAGATTTATCCTGTAATGCCGGGGGTCTTCGCAGGCTCCTCAGGAGAACAGGTTGCAAGACCGAACTTTTATTTTTCATCGTCGCAAATCCGTTGCCTTCGTTCTCTCCAGTAGCGTTCTATTCGCTGCGATCGCCGCATGCCACCGTCCCCCTTCACCGGATGTGATGGCCACCGTAAATGGCAAGGAAATTCAGCGTTCCGATCTGGACAAGGCCTACAACTCCTATAAGGCGAGCATGGCGGACACGCCGCAAGAGCCAAGCACGGAACAAGTGAATATCCTTCGCCTGAATCTGCTCCGTCAGATGATTGACGACGAAATCCTTCAGCAACGCGCAGCAAAGCTCAACCTTGCCGCCTCTGACGAAGATGTGAATGCGAAGCTTACCGAATTCAAAGCGCCCTACACGCAGGAAGAATTCGACAAGCAGCTAAAACAGCGCAATTGGACGCTCGAAGACTTGAAACTGCAAATTCGGCGGAACCTGACTTCGACCAAACTGCTGAACAAGGAAATCGAATCCAAGATCAATATCACCGATGCGGATATCAGCAGCTATTATGCTGCGCACAAGGCTGAATTCAACGTAATTGAGCCTCAATACCACCTGTCCTGGATCGTAGTCACGGGTATTCCCGCGCAACAGTCTGGCAACTTGCAGAACAACAAGGCCTCCAACGAGGCCGATGCGCGAAAGAAGATCCAGACAGTGCACAACCGTTTGGATACAGGCGAAGATTTCAGTGGTCTCGCGATGAACTTCTCAGAAGATCCAAACACCGCCTCAAATGGCGGCGACATGGGATTCGTTGGCGAGTCGGCGTTGCAGCAGAAGGACCCGGCAGCGTTTGTCGCGATCAGCAAACTCAAATTGGGCCAAATCACGGATGTTCTGCCAATCTACGGTGGCTCCGGCCCGGCGCGGCGTGCCGTCGGCTACGCGATCTACAAATTGATAGCTCGTGAGCCTGCGGGGCAACGCGAATTGAATAATCCAAGCGTGCAGCAGAACATACGCCAGAGTCTGCGTGACAGTCACGCTCAACTCCTCAAAAACGCGTACTTCGAAATGCTTCGCGACGAATCCAAGGTTCGCAATTACTTTGCTGAGCAGATATTGAAAGAAGGCGCGCGCTAGAATCCTCCCGCTGTCTGACCGCTCTGCGATCCTGAGGTGCTCAGACATTGCCCGCGCCGTTTCCTGTTCTCATCGTTCACGGGAGAGGGTTCTCGTGTATTCCAGGCATCCAGCGCTTTCATTGTTCCTGTACCTGAACTCCCACGAACCTGCGTTGTCGAGTTCGATGCGTTCATCGCGGTGGGCTCTCTGTTCCATACCCAGTACCGGTCAAGTATCTATATAAGATAAGCGAAACCTTCGCTTCCATTGCACACTAAACCATACCGGCCTTAAGCAACTGGAAGATTTAGATCTTCGAAATGTTTGGCGACCAAACAAGAACAGCCTCCACCGAAGCGGAGGCCGTTCCTTCTGTAAACTTACGCCTGATTCTTACTTCAGATTGCCGCTCGAATCCATCGTGATTCCGCCCGGTCCCTTATCCTTCTTGGCTTCGTTTGCCTTGCGAGTGCCCATAGCCTTGGAACTCCACTCCTTCGCCGAGGCGACATCTGCCTTTACGGCTTCTGCATTGCCGTAGTCGACATCGGCCTTACGCCGATACATCAGGTTGATGTACGACATCGCTTCGTCGTAATTGGCGCGATTCGCCATCGCCTGGTTCAGGTACTGGAGTCCCTCTTCAACAAGAGGAGCATTCTGCTCCTTGATCTTCTCCATTACCGCCTTCGGCGCCTTTACGTTGCCCTCGCCATCGTCGTTTACACCCGCCGGCACCAATGCCTTTAGAGCATTCTCGTGTGCCAACGTCCAATCAATGACGCCCACCGTATAAGCAGCCTCGGGATCTTTGGGGTCAACAGCCAGCACTCTTTTCTGGTAGTCCTTGGCTTCGTCGAACTTCTTGATACTGAAATTAATGGCTGCAATCTGCTTGAGGCTGTTTACATCATTTGGCTCTTTGGTGAGGACTTCCTGAAACATGCTGATCGCTTGTTGAGCGTTTTTCAAGTTCTCCGGAGTATCCAAGCCGGGAACCACGTTCTGTGCGAGAGCGGTCGCAAGGTAGCTCTTGGCCATCGGCAAGCTGGGATCAAGTTCCGTGGCTTTCTGGAAGTGTCCGATCGCCTCCTCGTACCGGGCGCTTTTGTACGCTTCCACTCCCTTGTTCAATTGGTCACGGGCTGCGAGGCGGTTGCACCCGCTCATGGAAAGCACCATGCCGCCTAGAACAACCGCTAGGGCCGTAATTCGTGCGGGTCGATTCATCTTCTTATCCTTCTCCTTCAGGTCGCGTCTATCGGTTACACGCCTGGAAACTCATGAGCCTGGCAGCGGGCGGGAGTATCCGAAACCAGGATGGCAAAATTGTACTCCTGTTACAACGCCCTGACCTATTGCTCCAATTGGGATTTGCAAATCGAAGGAAGATGAGGTCTAAACTGCAGCTCATCCAGCTTGTGTTGCCCAACAAGAACTCAAATGTACGCTCTTTAAGCCAGGCAATCGGCGTTTGCTATTTGGCTCGCGCCGCCTGCCCTAATTCGCGAGTGCCAGCCTTCTGCAACAGGCTACTGGCCAGCCATAATCTTCGGAGTCATCATTCCGATGTGGTCCACATTGGCCGCATGGGCGATATCAATGACCTCAGCAACGTAGGCGAAATTCAAATCGTCGTCGCCTTTGACGAACATCACGCGCTCTGCGCGGTTGGCATAGATCTCGGTCAACCGTGGAAGCAAATCCGCCTTGGCAACATCTGTTTCATTGATCTTGTAAGAAGGCGCCGCGCCAGGGCGATACAAGACTTGAACGACAATCGTTCTGTCAGTCGGTGGCGGCTGTTTGGTGGGATCCTTGGGGGGCTGCGGTACCAGCGCCTGAAGACCCTTGGGCGTAACCGGCACAATGACCATGAAGATGATCAACAGCACCAGCAAAATATCGATCATGGGCGTAACATTGATGTCCGACGAGTAACCTCCCCCGCCGCCTCCAGTTGTCATTGCCATGGCTTCAAACTCCTCGTTTCCTGCAAGTCGTTAAATAGACGCGTAAAGGTAACAGACTACTGGCCGCCAGCTCCTCCGGGGCCCTCTTTCTTATTCGTCAACAAGCCCACTTCATCTACGCCTGCTGTACGCACTGCGTCGATGGCATCTTCAACCGCACGAAATTGCGCACGCGCATCAGCGCGGATAAATATCGTCTGGCTCGGTCTGTCTGCCAGCTTCTCGCGAACTGTGTTGCCAAGTTCGGATGTAGCGATCTTGTTCTGACCCAGAAACACGCCCCCGTCCCGCGTAATAGCCACGACGATGGCATCTTCTTTGTCGGCGTCGGGCATCGGGGTGGGGTTGTCCACCTTGGCCATATCGACAGCCACTTTGTTCTGGAGCATGGGGGTGATGACCATGAAGATGATCAGCAACACCAGCATCACGTCCACCATGGGGGTCACGTTGATGTTGGAGTTGACTTTACTGCCTTCGTTGCGAACCGCGATTCCCATTTTGGGCTCCGTGCCTGTGAATTTTTGTACCGGCTTGTCTCCGGTATGGTCAGCGTGCCGCCTATATGGCGCGAGATTTGAAATCGGGACAGGAAAGCGCTTCCGCCCTCCTGCCCGCAAAATCCTCGCTCGAGCCTACGCTGCGTCGCTTAGCGCTTGTGGCTCTGCTTGATGAAGTAGTCGATCAGTTCGCTCGAGGAGTTATCCATCTCCACGTCGAAAGCTTCGACACGCCCGGTGAAATAGTTGAACGCCATAACGGCAGGGATAGCCACGAGCAGACCGAATGCCGTGGTAACAAGAGCTTCTGAAATACCGCCGGCAACTGCGCCGATACCCGAAGTCTTCTGAGTGGCGATCTGTTGGAAGGCGTTCAGAATGCCGATGACGGTTCCGAGCAGTCCCACGAAGGGTGCGGTTGCGCCGATCGTTGCCAACACCGCAAGGCCTCTCTTCAGCTTGGCGTGCACGATGGCCTCGGCGCGCTCCAGGGCGCGACCCGAGCTCTCGATTGTGTTTTCTGTGGCTGCTCCACCAGAAGCGCGGAACTCCTGAAGACCAGCGGTGACAACCTCGGCCAGATGGGACTTCTTGTTGCGATCAGCGATCTTGATCGCTTCTTCCAGCTTGCTGTCCTTCAGGGCACCAGCAACCTTTGGCGCAAACTCGCGCGACTGTTTGCGGGCAGCAGAGAAGTAGAGGTAACGGTCGATCATCACGGCCAGAGACCAGATCGACTCGACGAAGAGAATGATGGCAATCGTGCGGGCAGGCCATCCCATGTGCTGCCACAGCCCCAGCGGGCTGAAACTAACCGCCTGCTCTTCTTGAAAGAAGGCCAGGCTGTTGACCGTATGCGAAGCGAAATGTGCGAGCTGAGCGAGAATCACTGAATCGTTCCTCCTAAGGAGTTTGTGAACTGCAAGTGCGTTACGGTTGCTTGGAATGCGGCTCTTTCAGGATTCGCATTCGGGTCAAAAAACAAGGCCCTTTCCTGTTTGATGGGAAAGAGCCAAAAGATTGATCATCCACCCAGGGAGAAAATCACGTTCACTGTGGTGTCGACTTCGACCGGCTCATTGTTGAGCAGGTACGGCCTGTAGCGCCAGGTCCTGACCGCGTCCATGGCTGCTTGTTGCAGCATGGCAGGTCCGCTAATGACGCGAAGATTCTCAATGGTGCCTGTCTTCGAAATCGTCGCCTGCAGCACGACCGTTCCGGAAACGCGGGCGGCTTTAGCAATTGGCGGGTAGATTGGCGTCGTCTTCTGAATCAGCAAGCCCTGCGCCACGCCACCTGAGATGTTGACCTTCTTGGGGGCGGCCGCTTGCACCTTGGGTCCGCTACCGCTACCGAAAACGCTTCCAAGAACGCCGGATGAGCTGCCACCGAGACCTTCCGCGCCCGCCACGCCAAACGTGCTCGGAGGCGCTTCTTTCTCCGCGACCATTTTGATGTCGTGCGGAATCCTTGTCGGTGCGGTCAGCTGGTTGTTCATCATCTCCGACTGCACGTGAACCACTTTTATTACCTCTGCGGGCGGAGGAGGAGGTGGAGGCGGTGGAGGAGGCGGCGGAGCTACGAGCAACGTCTGCATGGCAGCCTTGGGCAACGCCTCGGGATAGATCAGCGGAATAAGAATCAAAAGAAGCAAAATGGAGCCGTTGGTGATGAATGTCACCATCATCCAATACTTGCTCTTGCTCTTGATCCTGCCGCCGGATTCAAATGTGGAATCTTCAAACATGGCCAGCCTCGAATCGGGTGTCGGTTACCTCTTCTTAGACACCGCGGAAACGACAAATGTTCCCGGATATCAAAACGCCCCCAAAAAGCGTGCTCCACCTATATCAGAACTACCGCACACATGCAAAACGTTGCTTCAAAAATAGTGCAAGGGCCTTCAATTCTCTAGACCTTGGAACGCTTCGCAGCCGGCAATTGAACGGCTTTGCCGCTCTTCGAACGCCACTGCTGCCACGCCACCAGCATCGGCGCTGCAACTGCAATCGAAGAGTATGTTCCAATCAGTATTCCCACGACAAGCGCAAAAGAAAATCCGCGCAAAACCGGCCCGCCAAAGATATACAACGACAGCACTGTCAGAAATGTCAGCCCCGAGGTCAGCACGGTTCGGCTCAGCGTCTGGTTGATGCTGCGATTCACGACATCCGGAAGGGACTCACGCCTGCTAAGGCGCAGATTTTCACGAATACGGTCAAAGACAACGATGGTGTCGTTCATGGAGTAGCCCACCAGCGTCAAAATCGCCGCAATCACCGTCAGGCTGATCTCCTGGTCAGTCAAAGCGAAGAATCCGATCGTGATAAGCGTGTCATGGAAGCAGGCGATGACCGCGGCGACGCCGTAAATCAGTTGGAACCGGAACCACAAATAAACCAGCATCCCGAGCAGCGAATAGAGCGTCGCCAGACCAGCCTGCTTCTCCAGTTGCTTGCCTACCGTCGGGCCCACGACTTGCACGTTGCGCACGGTAAAAGGGTTGTTGTAATGCGCCTGAAGGGCATTCACAATCTGCTGCCGCCCGGTGTCAAGCGCAGTCTCATCGTGCTGCTCGGGCAGGCTGATCAGCATTTCGTTGGTGCCGGCTGCGCCATAGCTGCGGATGGTGGCATCCTTGATGCCCGCTGCCTCAGTTGCCTGACGAATCTGGTTTGGATCCGGCGGCTGGGTGAACTGAACCTGCACCTGAGTGCCACCGCGAAAATCCACTCCGAGCGGAACCGGGCTGCCGATCCGCGCATAATGGCTGGCCATCGAAATGACTCCCGCCACGCTGAAGATTAATGAAAAGCCGAGGAAGTACCATTTCTTCCCCAACCAGTCCACATTTACATTGCGAAACAGTTCCACTGATTCTCTGCCTTCCTGGAACCGGTGCCCCATGGCCCGGCGTTGAATGTTTTCTTCGCTGCGCTTACTTCATTTGCGCCCTATATCGAAACCAGTTCCCCGGGCTTCAACTTGTTCACATGGGTGTCGAAAATGACTCGAGACACAAACACTGCTGTAAACAGGTTGGCCGCCAAACCAAACGTCAGGGTGACTGCAAACCCCTTTACCGGACCGCTGCCGAAGAGGAAAAGGATCGCAGCCGAGACGATGGTTGTCACGTGCGTGTCAACGATCGTGACCCAGGCATGCGCGAAGCCCTGATCCACGGCCGCCGACGGAGCCTTGCCCGCTCGCACTTCTTCGCGGATTCGCTCAAAGATAAGCACATTCGAGTCCACGCCCATGCCGATGGTCAAAATGACGCCCGCAATTCCAGGCAATGTCAGCGTAGCCCCGGTGAAGCCCATGAATCCCAGCAGGATCACCAGGTTCAAAATCAATGCAAGATCAGCATTCAGGCCCGACCCGCGATAGTACACAAGCATGAAAACCATCACCAGCATGACACCGACGATTGCCGCCGTGATGCCCTGCTTGATGGAATCTGCGCCCAGCGAAGCGCCAACCGTGCGGTCCTCGAGATAGTTCAGCGAGGCCGGCAGTGCGCCCGTCCGCAACATCTTCGACAAGGTTTGAACCTCGTCCTCAGAGAACGTGCCCTCGATCTCGCCCGAATCGCGAATCGCACTCTTAATGTTCGCTACCTCACGAACCCGCCCGCCCAGCACCACGGCCATGCTGCGGCCCACATTCGCGCTGGTGTACTCGTAAAACTTGTCGCCGGCCTCGTTGGTTAGCGTGAACCGAACATTGCGCCGCCCGTTTTGATCCGTTCCCGGATCAGCGGACCTGAACTGACTACCCGCAACTACCGAAACCCGTTGCAGAATATACACGCTGTCCGCATCCGATCCGTTTGCCAGAGCGCCCGAGCCGTGAACGATCTGCTGATCGCCGGGAAGCGCGCCCCCGACACTTGCCAGGGCGGCTTGTTCATCCTGATAAGGTCCACCAACCACAGCGTGAATTTCGAGCCGCGAAGTGTCTTGAATGAGCGCCTTTACGCGGTCCAGATCTGAAATACCCGGCAACTCGACAAGAATCTGATTGTCTCCCAGGCCGTATGCCTGGATCACTGGTTCGCTAACGCCGAGCGCATCCACGCGGTCGCGGATCGTCTCAATGGCCTGTTCGACGGTCTTTTCATTCAGCGCCCTCACAATCGTGGGTTTCATCGTGATCGTGAAGTTGTTTTCGCTGCCGCCACCGGTCACGTCGTACTCGCTCGAGTACTTGGTGTCCAGCGTGGATCGCACCGCCGACGACTTCGTAGGATCGGTCCCTTCGATGCGGATCACGTCCGGACGAGCCGGATCTGGCTTATAAACCTGCGAAAACGTGAGCTTGGCAGTTTTCAGGTCTTGTTGAACGCGAGCTACCGTGTTGTCAGTTTCAGAGTTCACTGCCTCCGCCACCACAACCTGCAAAATCAGGTGAACGCCACCCTGAAGGTCCAGCCCACGATGAATGCGCTTGTTCAGCGACTCAATCAGGGACTTGCCCGAGAATCCCGAAGGAATCCCAATGATGCCGTAAACGAAAACCAACAGAACCGCAACAATCAGGGCTATTTTGTTCTTCAGATTCTTCTTCATTGTTCCAATTCTCTAAAATCGCTTGCGCAGTTTTTCAAAAGGGCTGTCAATCAGATTCGTGTCAGTGTCTGAATCCCGGGGCTTTCGTGTCAGGCCGGAATTCCCTGCCCTTCGACGGCCCGGTTACGTCGGTCCAGTATTCACGAACCTGATGTCCCGTCCTGGGTCGTCACCGAGGCGATGGCTGTCTTGGTTACTTCCAGTTTGATGTTGTCCGGCGCCACGCGAATGATAATCACATCATCTTTGATGGAAAGAATGATTCCCCTGATTCCACCCGCGGTCGTCACCCGGTCGCCTGCCTTGATGTTTCCGAGCATTTCCTGCCATTGTTTCTGCCGCTTCTGCTGCGGGCGAATCATGACCAGGTAGAGAACCGGTATCAACAATAAAGGCAGAAGCATTGGAATACTGCTTCCGCCTCCGGCGGGCCCTGCCGCCAACAATGCCAAACTTGTGGTCACACTCATCCTTTGCTCACCTCTGGCCGACCCTTACCGCCGCTCAGGGCACAGGCACATCCGGCCTTAAGCCGGCGCCTGAAGATAGATTTGTCTCCGGGAATGGTCCTGGCCTCCTGATGCTTCCGGCTCAGGCTCTGGAAGGCTGGCCCGCTTGATACGCCGGCAAATGGAATATACTCCCGCGCCTGCTTTCAAGCCAGTGACCCAGCTCACCGTCTGCTTCCTGTTCGACAGGGTCTTCTATCCGAAACCTCGACTGGTCTGCGCACAACTACCTATGTGCAACTGCCAGCCAGATTCCAAAAAGAAGGCCTAATAATGATAAGAAATGCGTAGCCGCAGGCATGTCAAGGCGCCTGGCACACCTCACGGCATCGCATTTCCGACGAATTCGGCTGAATGACTCTTCTCCCTGGGCTTCCGGAGTTCTCATAAGGCCGCTACAACTTGACGACGCCGTTCTAATCTCCCGTAATCTCCTATGAAAGGACGACTTCGAGCATCCCGCAGCCGGCCCTAAATGCGGACCCAATTCATGAACCAGCCTTGCCCATAGGCCTCCAGTATTGACGTTCCGGCCCGGCGCAACTCAGACAAAGTCGCTCTCCGTTCACCTCCTCGAAGCGGCCAAAGTTCACGCCCTCCCCGCATCGTTCACAAATAATGCGCTCCGCTTTGTAGCCTGGAAGTTCCGCCGCGTCAACCGGCACTTGCACTTCCTCCACTCGGAAGAGTTTGGCATCGGGGAGTTCGCGATAGGCCAGCATCTGCTGCTGGCTCTTGCTCTCAATCTGCGGATAAAGCTGTCGAGCCAGGTCCCGAGAACCCTCCAGCGCCACGACTCGGACGCCCCGCCCTGACGCAAGATCCACAAATGTCGCAGCCATCTTTCCCCAGTCTCGAAACTTTAAGGTTCGCTTGCCCAGCCGGCATCCCGTCACCATCCCGATCGCATCCGTAGCGCAGCGGTCTATTTCGACAAAGGTCACCAGCCGCTTGCGATCCGCTCCGCGGGGATCCGCGATCCCCAGCCTGTCCAGACCCAGCATCGCCATACGGACGCCCAGAATTTGGCCGGCGCACAAGTGCCCATGCGCCGTCTCAGCCTTCTGTAAAAGCTCTTCAAGAGATTCCAATGGACACACCTCGCTCACTAGTTGCCGGCTTGCTAGTTGCTCTTTGCGGCCGTCGCCTCGGGTTCGTCTCCCGAATCCTCAACCAGCACCGCAGACCCGGGAACAATGTCGAAACTGACCGCGTCTTTTCCCGCGGGATGGAATGTCGCGCGCAGGGGTTCCCGCTGCCATTCCGTCGAACCGCATACAGGCTCAGTTCGGTCGCTGCCATTGAGAGCGTCCAACTTCTTGGCCAGTACAGGCTTTCGCGCCGAAACCTGCGCTACTACCGCGTAGAGGCTCTTGCCGCTGGCAGTCACGCCGCAATACGCGCCGTAATCGCGAAACCAGCTTACCTGGCTTACGCCGGGATCGTAGTCCGGCAGTTTCAAAGCAACTCTATGCCCAGTCACTCGATCGACCAGCAACCACGGCCCACGCTGCCAAACCCAATGTTTATCGCCGATGGTCGGTCTTTCACCGGGCAGAGCATCGTTGATTCGCAATACTCGACGAACAACGAAACTGCGATCTGTTACATCGTGGGCATCGCCAGTCGTCCATTCCTTGACAAGCCCGTCCACAACCAGTGGTCTGATCTTCAGCGTTTCCTCACCAGCAGCCGCTCCCCCGGGATCGCCAGCCTTTGTGTAAGGCACTCGTTTCGCTGCGCCCAGGCCAACCACATGCGCCTTGCGCGGCGTGGCCGCCACCGATGTCGAACCGACACACACCGTACCCAATACTATGACTGACAAAATCGTAAACCGCAGCCCGGAAAACATTACGTACCTTCTCCTACTTCTGGCCCGCTTCGACGGCCCGCGCCACGCGAAACGCCGTTCCTTCGTTCATGTGTGCGGCCAGCACCTGCATGCCTACCGGCAACCCGGTCCTGGTGGTCCCGCACGGAACCGTCACACCGCAGATTCCCGCAAGGCTCGCGGTTACCGTATAAATGTCTGCCAGATACATGGCCAGCGGATCGCCTGTCTTTTCTCCCAGCTTGAATGCCGGCGTCGGAGCCGTCGGCGTCACGATCGCGTCGACTTCGGCGAACATGCGAATGAATTCCTCCGCCAACAGCCGCCGCACCTGCTGCGCCTTCAGGTAGTAGGCATCGTAGTACCCCGCGCTTAGCGCATATGTGCCCAACAGGATCCGTCGCTTTACCTCGGCGCCAAAACCCTCATCGCGAGAGTGGCTATACATCGCAGAAAGCGTGTCTGACGCAGGCGAGCGGTATCCGTAACGAACACCATCAAATCGCGCCAGGTTCGCGCTGGCCTCTGCCGTCGCGACCAGATAATAAGCTGGTATGGCATAACGCGTGTGCGGAAGGGAAATCGGCTTGACCGTACAACCTGCAGTTTTGAGCGTCGTGATTCCCTGTTCGATGCAGGCCCGCACCTCGGAATCAAGTCCCTCTCCGAAGTACTCCGCTGGAACGCCAATGCGAAGCCCTTCCACCGGTTTATCACTCTCCGCCGCATAATCCGGGACCGGGACAGGAGAACTTGTTGCATCCATGGGATCGTGTCCGGCGATCACGCCGAGCATTGTTGCGGCGTCGCGCACATTCGCCGCAAAGGGCCCCACACGGTCCAGCGACGAAGCAAATGCGATCAGACCATACCGCGAGACGCGTCCATAGGTAGGAAGCACGCCCACGACGCCGCAGAAACTTGCCGGCTGGCGAATCGAACCGCCAGTATCGGTACCCAGCGTGGCCACCGCCATATTCGCCGCAACCGCTGCCGCCGAGCCACCGCTTGAGCCGCCCGGTACACGCCCCGTGTCCACTGGATTCAGAACCGGCCCGTAAGCTGAATTCTCATTGGAAGAACCCATGGCAAACTCGTCGCAGTTCAGCTTGCCAAGCAGCACAGCACCGGCAGCTTCCAGTTTGCTGACTACAGTGGCGTCATAGGGAGGCTGGTATCCCTGCAGAATCTTCGAACCCGCCGTTGAAGGAGCACCGCGCATGACCAGCACATCTTTGATACCGACCGGAATTCCAGCCAGAGGTGGCAGCGGATCGCCTTTTGCCGCCGTTGCGTCGACCTCAGCCGCATGCTCGAGCGCCCGATCTTTGGTCAGGCTCAGATACACGTTGAGCCGGGGATTCAACTGCTCGATCCTCTCGTAATAGCTCGCCGCCAGATCGACCGATTTCACGCTTCCCGCGAGTATGCCTTCCCGCATTTCGGCAAAGGCTTTGGGCTTTTCTACGAAGGTCTCGGGGGTCTTGGTTTCGCTGGGCAATCGATTCGTCCTTTTGTCTTGGGAAGTTGGCGCATCTTGAAGAAAATATCCGCGACCGAAGCCGCGATTGCGCTTTACCGTTCAATCACCTTCGGCACTTTGAAGAAGACCTGGTCAGTCTCAGGCGCCTGGGGCATCACGGCACCACGATCTAACGAAGGAATCACCGTATCCTGCCGAAGCAAGCCTTCGCCACCCGCGCCCTCAAGCTCAGTCACCTGGGCCAATGGAGCAACGCCAGCGGTGTCGAGTTCGCTTAGTTGGGCAACGTAATCAAGAATGGCATTCAAATCGTGGAGCATGTGCCCGGTCTCGTCAGGCGTCAATTCAAGGTGCGCCAGTTCAGCGACGCGCGCGACATCTTCAACGGTTACCTTGGCTGTCATTCCTGCTTTGTCTCCATCCGGGCATTGAAAGGCGTCTACAACGGCCCCCAGCCCGAAGATAAAGTATAGCCGTTCTGCATTTGCATCTGGCCGCTCACCAATCGTTCGCGAACTCGATAAACCAAAACCCAGCTCCCTTGGATCTAGTCCACGGTCAGCGAAACAGTCACCTTGTGCGTCACGCCACTTGTCGTGATGCCGACCGGTATCGCGTAGGTTCCCGCCGGCGTTGTATGACTCGTTGCAGCCGCTGTCGGTGCAGTTCCCGTCCCGCCACCTGCGCCGGCACAGCTTGTCACTCCAGCAACTGCGAGCGCTAAAAGCACAACAAGCAGCAGTGCCCTTCGCCGCCCACTCCAGGCCAGCGGCACCACGATGAGCCCGCAAAGCACCGGAAGAATTCGCAACCCAGTTACCCTGCTGCGTGGCGCGACCGACTGCGCTGACGAAACCGGCAGCCCCGTCGCGATCTGCACGATTATGCTGCCGGTGGTGTTTGCGGGCACCGTTTCGCTTGCCGGGTTGAAAGAGCATGCCGCATTTGCCGGGAGCGATCCGCAGTCAAAAGTGAACGTGCCGCTGGATCCGTTGAGCGGCGAAAGCACCACCGTGTATCTTGCAGTTTGCCCACTCGCGATAGTCAGACTCGCCCCCCCGGAGAGCGCCGCTGAGAAATCGACGCCCATGCCTGAAAGCGCCACCTGTGCGCTCGATGGCAGCATGCTGCTTCTGATCGTGAGAGACCCGTTCTGCTGGCCGGCACTTGCAGGCGCAAAAGCTACAGTCACCGCGCAGCTTGCCGCGGGTGCGAGCGTTGATCCGCAGGTGGAGTCGACAATCCGGAATCCGCTCGATGCGGTCACTGCCAGATCCGGTAGACTCACCGAACCGGAGTTGGTCACCGAGACGAGTTGCGTGGCGCTGACAACTCCCACCCCCGTTGCTGCGAAATTCAGTAACATCGGCTTAATCAGCACGGTTCCCGCCGCGCCTCCAGTGCCGGTAAGGCCAGCCACCGCGGGATTGGCAAACGAGGTAGACGAAGCTGTCAACGTGCCAATCGCAATCCCATCCACGATTGGTGTGAACACAATCCCCGTCGTGCAGCTTGCTCCCACCGCGAGACTTGTACCGCAGCTGTTTTGCGTCAAACCAAACGGCCCAGTCGTCGACAGCGTAACCCCGTCAGCAGCCGCCTTGCCTGTATTGGTGATCGTGGCGAGTTGCGGTGGACTCGGCGATCCGATGACCGGCTCAGTAAATGCCAATTCGGCCGGACTGATCGTCAAACCCGATGCGGCTTGTCCGATGCCAATTAAAGGGATCTGAATAGCGGCCACACCCAGCGTCGAAGAAGATACCGTGAGTACGGCCGCATTTGTGCCCCCTGACATCGGCGTGAAAACTACGGGGACGGTACAAATGCTGCCTTTGCTCAACTCGGCCCCGCAGGTAGTCACTGCGGTTGAATAACTGATTGCCGCCGGGCCAGTGATCTGGAAACCGATATCTGCCATCGGCGCCCCACCGGTATTGCTCACCGTGAGCGTAAGCGGCGAACTCGCCACTCCCAATTTCTGCACCGCGAAGCTCAATTGCGCAGGATTGACACCAATCACTGGAGGCTGCAGTCCTGTTCCCGAAAGAGTCACGGACTGCGTCTTGATTGCGTCGGTCACGTTCAGCGTTCCGGTATGGCTTCCAACCTGCGACGGGGCGAACACGACGCCAATGGAACAGCTCGAGTGTTCTGCCAATAAGGTCCCGCAATTGTTTGTCGTCTGAAACCCCTCACTCGCGGAAATTGCAATCGAGTTCAAAGGAAGATCGCCGCCGTTGGTCAAGACGATGCTTTGCGCTGTCGATCGCTGCCCCGCAACTGTCGAGGGAAACGTAAGCGATGTCGGCGCCAGATCATCCGTCGGCATCGCGGCACCTTTTCCGGTCAGAGATACAGTCTGGGTTCCAACACTGTCGCTGAGAGTCAAAGTGCCACTCGCCGGACCGGCGTGGGTGGGAGTAAATTCCACTGTCAACTGGCAGTCGCTGTTTGCGGCAATCGAATTGCCGCATCCATTGCTGGCGAGAACAAAGGGGGCGGTCACGTTGACGCTTGCGACGGGCATCGCAATGCTGCCGCTGTTCTCGGCCGTTACCTGTAAGGCCGTGGATGTCTTGCCAACTTCGACCTGGCCGAAATCGATCGCAGTCGGCGCAAGGCTGATTACAGTGCCGCCGCCCGTTCCCGTTCCATCAAGATCAACTGATAGCTGTCCCCCTGCCACATTCGCGCTGATCTTGAGCGTGCCAATTCTGTTACCGGTTTGCGTAGGCGTGAATGTCACATGAATCGCGCAACTCGCTCCCGCGTTCAATGTCATATTCACGCAGTTGTCGGTTTCTCTGAAGTCTCCATT
>Ga0207683_10001142_pt1 | contig 24117 bp, 23 predicted proteins | sample KBSM73metaG_FD_184333 | JGI IMG/M metagenome (GOLD analysis project Ga0207683, IMG submission 184333) | Miscanthus rhizosphere microbial communities from Kellogg Biological Station, Michigan, USA - KBS M7-3 metaG (SPAdes) (version 2) | ecosystem: Host-associated > Plants > Roots > Rhizosphere >... | reverse complement strand
GTTCAGCTGCCTGGTCAACCTGTGGAACGGGGAGAGCGGCTGGCGGTGGAATGCCACCAATCCCGAAAGTGGCGCCTACGGCATCCCGCAGGCCTGGCCGGCCAACAAGATGGCGACGGCCGGAGCGGACTGGCGAACCAACCCGCGTACCCAGATCAGATGGGGAATGGGCTACATCAAGGGTCGCTACGGAACGCCCTGCGCGGCCTGGTCGGCCTGGCTTTCCCGATCGCCGCACTGGTACTGACCCGGGCCGCCGGCCGCCACCCGAGTAGGGTGAAGGTGCACGGGAGCTCGGTGCGGACCGGGCTGAGAGGGCTGGCTGGAGAGCCGCCGACCGTCGAACCTGATCCGGGTAATGCCGGCGCAGGGAGGAGTCAGCGGCGCGAACCCTCACCGTGCGAGCACGGAGAAGATGCGCATGCCCGACGTCCTGGTGATCGGTGGCGGGGTGATCGGCCTCGGCGTCGCCTGGCGGTGTGCCCAACGCGGGCTCAAGGTGACTGTGGTCGACCCGGCGCCAGGATCGGGAGCCTCCTCCGCGGCAGCCGGGATGCTCGCACCGGCGACCGAACTGCATTACGGCGAGCAGGCGTTGCTCCAGCTGAACCTGGACTCAGCCCGCCGGTATCCGCACTTCGCGGCGGAACTCGTGGCCGCCTCCGGACAGGACATCGGTTACCGCCGCTCCGGCGCCCTGGTGGCCGCCTGGGATGATGCAGATCTCGCGAACTTGCGCGACCTGCAGGCATTCGGTTCGTCCCTCGGCGTGGCCACCGAGCTTCTTACCAGCCGGGAAATCCGCCGACGGGAACCGGCGCTCGCGTCCGCCGTGGCGGGTGGCCTGTACGCGCCGGACGATCACGCGGTCGACAACCGCCGGCTGCACGCGGCCTTGTTGGAGGCGGTGCGGGTATCCGGCGGGGAGCTCCGCCGGGAGCGCGTCGTCGCCCTCGAGACGTCGGCCGCCCGAGTCAGTGGCATCCGGACGGACCTGGGACACGCGATCGGTGCCGACACCGTCGTGCTCGCCGCCGGCGCCTGGTCGGCCCAGCTCCCGGACCCGGGCGGAGGCGCCCTACCCCCCATCCGGCCGGTGAAGGGGCAGACCGTTCGGCTGCGCGTTCCCGGACCGCCGCTTCTGCGTCACGTCATCCGCGGCACGATCAAGGGGTCACCGGTATACCTCGTTCCGCGCGACGACGGTGAGCTGGTCGTCGGCGCCTCGAGCGAGGAGGTCGGCTTCGACCTTGCGCCCCGAGCCGGTGCGGTATACGAGCTGCTGCGCGACGCTCAGTCGCTGATCCCACTGCTCGGCGAAGTGCGGTTCGGCGAGGTCAGCACGAGCGTCCGGCCCGGGAGCCCGGACAACGCCCCGATCATCGGGCACAGTTCTATTCCGGGTCTGGTGCTGGCGACGGGGCACTACCGCAACGGCATCCTGTTGACCCCGGTCACGGCCGACGGCATCGCGGACCTCATCAGCACTGGATCGGTACCGGATGTGCTGGCGGGGTTCAGCGTCGACCGGTTTCTTCCTCGGATGGTGACGACATGAACCTGACAGTCAACGGAACTCCGCAGACGCTCCCCGAGCGCACGACGCTCGCCGAGCTGATGGTGCGGGAAAACGCGGCGAGCCGCGGCAGTGCGGCCGCGGTCAATGGCGTGGTCGTGCCGCGCGGCAGCTGGGACGCGTTCGTGCTCGCCGAGGGGTCCTCCGTGGAGGTCCTTACCGCCGTCCAGGGAGGTTGACATGCCTGATCCGTTCATGATCGCTGGCACCGAGTTGGGGTCGCGGCTGATCCTCGGTACCGGCGGAGCGCCGAGCATGCAGGTCATCGACGAAGCCATCGTCGCCTCCGGAACGGCCATGTGCACGGTGGCGATGCGCCGGGCGGACGCCGCGACCGGCGGCTCGGTCATCGACGTCATTGATCGGCGCGGCGTGCGCGTGCTGCCGAACACCGCGGGCTGCCGGACGGCGTTCGAGGCCGTTCGTACGGCACAGCTCGCTCGGGAGGCCTTGGAGACCGACTGGGTGAAGCTGGAGGTGATAGCGGACGAGCGGACGCTGCTGCCCGAACCGATCGAGCTCCTCGATGCGGCCGAACAGCTGGTTGGCCTTGGGTTCACCGTGCTCCCGTACACGAACGACGATCCGGTGCTGGCCCGTCGACTACAGCGGATCGGCTGCGCCGCCGTGATGCCGCTCGGATCACCCATCGGCAGCGGCCTCGGCATCCAGAACCCCCACAACATTGAACTGATTGTCTCCGAAGCCGAGGTACCGGTCATCCTCGACGCCGGCGTCGGCACGGCGTCCGACGCGGCGCTCGCGATGGAGCTCGGGTGCGAGGGCGTGCTGCTCGCGTCATCGGTGACCCGCGCCCAGGATCCGGCACTGATGGCCGAGGCCATGGCGGCCGCGGTGCGCGCCGGGCGGCTAGCCCGGCTCGCCGGCCGCATCCCGCGGCGGCATCACGCACAGGCATCGTCACCACTAGAAGGGATGGCGGTGCTGTGACCGGGCCCCGTCCGACGGACATCCGGCAATGAGCATCGCGAGCGTTCGCCGGGTCCCGGCGAACGAGGTGGGACTCACTCTCGTCGACGAACCACCACGCACGCTCGGCTTCCTCGACCTGGTGGCGCTCTGGGGAAACCTCGGCATCAGCCTGCTCGGCCCGACCGCGGCGTTGTTCATTCTCGCGCCCACCGGAACCCCGATGTCGCTGTTCGCGGCGTTCGTCGCGGTGTTGATCGGCAGCCTGATAGGCGTGCTGCCCGTCGCGGCGATGGCGTTGGCCGGCGCAGAGACCGGGCAGCCGTCCATGGTGCTGCTGCGTGGGCTGTTCGGTGCCCGACTTTCGTTCCTGCCGACGGTGTTGAACCTGATCCAATGCGTCGGATGGGGCATCTTCGAGCTCGTGGTGATCGCCAGCGCGGCGAGCGAGTTGCTGCCCTGGGACACCCGGTGGTGTTACGTGCTGGCCGGCGGCATAGTCACGACCCTGATGGCGCTCCGCCCGTTGGGCGTCGTTCGGGTCTTGCGCCGATACGTGCTGGTCGCGGTGCTCGTATCCATGACCTACTTCCTCGTCCAGCTGGCGCGCGGGCCGTTGCCGGGCGTGACGGATGGCGGCTGGACCGGCTTCTGGCTGGCCGTCGACGCCGTGATCGCGGTGTCGATCTCCTGGGTGCCGCTCGCCGCCGATTACACGCGTCACGCCCGCTCGCGGCGGTCGGCCTTCCGCGGCACCCTGGCCGGCTACTCCGTCACCCAGATCGCCTGTTACGTTCTCGGCCTGCTCGCCTATTCGACAGTCGTGCGCACTGAGGGCGAGTCGGCCCTGTTCCACGCGTTCATCGCGGTGCCATTCGGATGGCTGCCGTTCGCCGTGCTGGTGCTCCGGGAGCTCGACGAGTCGTTCACGAATGTCTACTCGACCGTCGTGTCCGTGCAGAACCTGCGCCCGCGCGCTGATCGGCGGGTACTCGCGCTCGTGATCGGTGCCCTGACCACGCTCGGCGCCCTGCTCCTCCACATTCGCGACTACCAGAACTTCCTGTACCTGATCGGGTCCGTTTTCGTGCCGCTGTCCGCCGTCTTCATCGTCGAGTACTTCCTGCTCGGGGGGCGGCGAAGCTGGAACACGTCGCAGCGCGCTCCCTCGCGGTGGTGGATGCTGCTCCCCTGGGCGGCCGGCTTCGTCGCCTACCAGCTGATCAATCCAGGGGGGATCGCGCGCTGGGCATCAGCGTGGACCCGCGTCCAGGGCTGGCTGCACTTCGTGCCCCAAAGCTGGATGAGTGCGTCCGCGCTCTCCTTCCTGGTCGCCGCCGTACTCACGCTCATGGTGGGGACGTGGCGGTGGACGGTCAACCGACGGCTCGAGCCACACCTATGAGGGCGGCAGAATGCCGTCATGCGCGTCCATCCCGAGGTCGCCGCTGCCCTCGCGGCCGGTCGTCCGGTTGTCGCGCTCGAGAGCACGCTGGTCACCCACGGCCTCCCCCGCCCCGACAATCTCCGGATAGCCCGAGAGGTCGAAAACTCGGTCCGTGAGGACGGCGCATTGCCGGCCACCGTGGCGATCCTCGACGGCGAGGCCTGCATAGGCCTGGAGGATGCGACGCTCGAACGACTCGCCCGCTCCGACACGGTGGTGAAGGCGAGCGTTCGCGACCTGGCCGCACTCGCCGCAGGCCACGGAGACGGCGCCACCACCGTCGCGGCGACCGCTCATCTCGCGGCCCGCGCCGGCATCACGGTGTTCGCCACCGGAGGCCTGGGCGGGGTGCATCGAGACACGCGGGAGACCTTCGACGAATCCGCCGACTTGCGAGTCCTGGCCCGCACTCCGATCGTGCTGGTCTGTTCGGGCGTGAAGTCGATCCTCGACGTCCCCGCGACGCTCGAACGATTGGAGACGCTGTCCGTGGCTGTGCTCGGCTACCGCACGGACGCATTCCCGGCGTTCTACCTGCGCGATTCGGGACAGCCAGTGCCCTGGCGAGTCGAGTCCGCCGCCGAGATCGCGGCCGTGTGGCGCGCGCGCCCGGGCATGGGCACCGAAGGCTACGGCCTGGTTGTCGCCAACCCGGTGCCACTCGACGCGGAGCTGGATCGGCAGCTGCACGATCTCACCCTCGCCGCGGGGCTCGCGGCCGCACGCGCAGCCGACGTGCACGGGAAGGACGTCACCCCCTACCTCCTCGAGTTCTTCCATCGCCAGACCGGCGGCCAGTCGGTGGCCGTGAACGTGGCCCTCGTCCGGGACAACGCGCGCCTGGCGGCGGCCGTGGCCGTCGAGCTGGCGAGCCATTGACATGGGCGCACACTCGCACGTCGTCTGCGTGGGCGACGTGATGGCGGACATCCTCGCCCGGCTCCCCGGTCCCCTGGCGCCCGGATCCGACACCCCGGCATCGATCGAGGTGTTCGGAGGAGGTGCGGCGGGCAACACTGCGAGCTGGCTCGACGATCTGGGCACCAGTGTCACACTCGTCGGCCGGATCGGTCCCGCAGACGATCCGTTTCGGGGCGCGGCACTCGGCGGCCTGCGCCCCGATGTTGCCGCGGGCCTGATAACTGATCCGATACATGCAACCGGCCGATGTCTCGTGCTCGTCGGGCCGGACGGTGAACGCACGATGGTCCCGGACGCCGGCGCCAACGCGTTTCTGGCCCCGGCGGACCTGAACGGTCACTTCGAGGCTGGGCGGCATCTGCACCTCTCGGGCTATCCGCTCTTCGGCCGAGCACGCGACGCCGGCCGCCAGGCCCTGGCCCGGGCCCGCGAAGCCGGCATGACGATCTCGGTCAGCGCGGCATCCGCGGCGCCGCTCGCTCGCGTCGGTGCCGCCGCGTTCCTCGGGTGGATCGGCCCGGACGTAACCCTGTTCGCCAATGTCGACGAGGCGCGGGTACTGACCGGGGACCGCACGCCCGAGGCGTCCGCCGTCGCGCTCGCGCGCCGGGTTCGGCTGGCGGTCGTGACGTGCGGGGCACGCGGTGCGATAGCCGCTGGCCGAGACGGGGTCGCGCTGGTTCCTACCGAGCCGATCGAGCCCCGTGACACAACTGGTGCCGGTGACGCGTTCGCCGCCGGCTACCTTGACGCCCGGGGTCGCGGGGCCGATACCCGGGCGGCCGTGATGGCCGGCCACCGAATGGCGGCGCGGGCGTGCCGGAAGCTCGGCGGTCGCCCGTAATGGGCCGGCCCGACGCTCCGAGTTAGCGCACGCCGGCCGCGTCCATCCCGCGAAGTTCCTTCTTCAGCTCGGCAATCTCGTCCCGAAGCCGAGCCGCCACTTCGAACTGGAGCTCACGCGCCGCGCTCAGCATCTGCGCGTTCAGCTGTTGGATGAGATCCGCAAGCTCGGCTCGGGGCATCTGCGAGATATCGAGTTGGCGGTCGGCGTGGGTGCCTATGCCGACCACGCCCGCCGATACGCCGCGGCCGGATACACCACGGCCGGACGCACCACGCCCGCCACGGCCAGGGACAGGCGACTTCCCCCGGGACTGGGATCGGCCGGATCCCCCCAACATCTCGTCGGTGTCGGCCGCCTCCCGGGCGAGCATGTCCGTGATGTCGGCAATGCGCTTGCGCAGCGGCTGGGGATCGAGACCGTGCTCGGTATTGAAGGCGATCTGCTTGGCCCGACGGCGGTTGGTCTCGTCGATGGCCCGCTGCATCGACGGGGTGATCGTGTCGGCGTACATGTGCACCTGGCCGGACACATGGCGGGCCGCGCGTCCGATCGTCTGGATGAGCGACGTACCGCTGCGCAGGAAGCCCTCTTTGTCTGCGTCCAGGATGGACACCAGGGATACCTCTGGAAGGTCCAGGCCCTCACGAAGCAGGTTGATCCCGACCAGGACGTCGAACTCGCCGGTCCGCAGCTCCCGGAGCAGCTCAACTCGTCGCAGCGTGTCGACCTCGGAGTGCAGGTAACGGACTCGGACCCCGAGCTCGAGCAGGTAGTCGGTGAGATCCTCGGCCATCTTCTTGGTCAGCGTGGTGACGAGGATCCGCTCGTCGCGCTGGGCCCGTTCCCGGATTTCGGAGACGAGATCGTCGATCTGTCCCTTCGTGGGCTTGACGATGACCTCCGGGTCGATCAGACCGGTCGGCCGGATGACCTGCTCGACGAACTCGCCCCGCGATCGCCCCAGTTCGTACGGACCCGGCGTCGCGGACAGGTACACCGTCTGCCCGATGCGATCGACGAACTCCTCGAACTTGAGGGGCCGGTTGTCCATTGCCGAGGGCAGCCGGAATCCGTGCTCGACCAGCGTTCGCTTGCGGGACATGTCGCCCTCATACATGCCGCCCGTCTGCGGCACCGTGTTGTGCGACTCGTCCATGACGAGCAGGAAGTCGTCGGGAAAGTAGTCGAGCAAGCAGTTCGGTGGGCTGCCCGGGGCGCGCCCGTCGATGTGCCGCGAGTAGTTCTCGATGCCCGAGCAGAAGCCGACCTGGCGCATCATCTCGATGTCGTACGTCGTGCGCATCCGCAACCGCTGCGCCTCGAGGAGCTTGTTGTGCTTCTCCAACTCAGCCAGCCGATCGGCCAGCTCGAGCTCGATGCCCTGTAACGCCCGCGCCATGCGTTCCGGACCGGCCGTGTAGTGCGACGCCGGGAAGACGAACACCTCCTCGACCTCGCGCATCACCTCGCCGGTCAACGGGTGCAGGTAGTAGAGCCGCTCGATGTCGTCCCCGAACATCTCGACCCGGATGGCGAGCTCCTCGTACATCGGGAAGATCTCGACCGTGTCGCCACGCACCCGGAACGTGCCACGAGTGAAGGACAGGTCGTTGCGGGTGTATTGCACGCCGACCAGATGACGTAGGAGCAAGTCACGCTCGAGCTGCTGACCTAGGTGCAGCCGGACCGAACGGTCGACATACTCCTGTGGCGTGCCGAGACCGTAGATGCACGACACTGTCGCGACCACGACGACATCGCGCCGGGTGAGCAGCGAGTTGGTCGCCGAGTGCCGGAGCCGCTCGACCTCGGAGTTGATCGAGGAGTCCTTCTCGATGTAGGTGTCGGTCTGGGGAACGTAGGCCTCGGGCTGGTAGTAGTCGTAGTAGCTGACGAAGTACTCGACGGCATTGTTGGGCAACATCTCACGCAGCTCGTTGGCCAGCTGAGCGGCAAGCGTTTTGTTCGGCGCCATGACCAGGGTCGGCCGCTGCAGGCGTTCGACCAGCCATGCCGCCGTCGCTGACTTGCCGGTACCCGTAGCACCGAGCAACACGACGTCCTTCTGCCCGGACCGGATCCGCCGCTCCAGGTCGTCGATCGCCGTCGGCTGATCTCCCGACGGCTGAAAGTCGGACACAACCTCGAACTTCCCCGTCTTGGGAACGATGTCACTGGCCACCCGCATACCTCCACGGTACGGCTCGGCTCCGACAAGCCACTGCGGCCGCGGGCTGGCTCAGGCCGACTGAAACGACAACGACGCAAACCCGTCGATGATCTTGGTCCGCCGGTGTGATCACGATCCTTGCCGGGCCACGACCCTCGTCCGAATCAGGCTCGCCACCGTGGTGACGGCCAGGATGCCGACGATCACCACCAGAGACAGCCAGATCGGGATGTCAGGAGCCCAGGTGACCGGCTCGCCGCCGTTGACGAACGGCAGAGTGTTCTCGTGCAAGGCGTGCAGGACGAGCTTGACCCCGATGAACGCCAGCAACACCGCAAGCCCAAAGCTCAAGTACACCAACCGTTTGAGCAGGCCACCGAGCAGGAAGTAGAGCTGGCGTAGTCCCATGAGCGCGAAGATGTTCGCCGTGAGCACCAGGTAGGGCTCCTGCGTGATTCCGTAGATCGCGGGGATGGAATCGAGCGCGAACAACAGGTCCGTCGTCCCCAGCGCGACAATGACCAGAAGCATCGGTGTGACCAGGCGTTTCCCCGCCCGTTTCACGGTCAGCTTCGTGCCGTGATACTTCTCGGTCGAGGGCACCCGGCGACGAAGCCATTGCACGGCTCGGCTCTCGTGATACTCGTTTTGCTCCGCCTTGCTCTCGACCGCCAATTTCACGGCCGTATATATCAAGAACGCACCGAACAAATAGAAAACCCAGCTGAATGCCGAGATCGCCGCGGCGCCGACGGCGATGAACACGCCGCGCAAGATCAATGCGAGCACGATCCCGACGAGCAACGCGTGCTGCTGCAATTCGCGGGGGACCTTGAGCTTGGCGATGATGATCAGGAACACGAACAGGTTGTCGATCGACAGTGAGTATTCGGTCAGCCAGCCGCCGAGGAATTGCGCCGCGTACTCCGGGCCGCTGATGACGAGGATCCCGGCGCAGAACAACAGGGCGGCACCGATGAAAAACGCGAGATCTCGGGTCACCTCTCGCATCGACGGCTCGTGCGGACGACGGCCCACAACGAAAACGTCGACGGCGAGGAACGCGACTGCCACAACCAGTGTGACGATCCACACCCAGGGCGCTACGTGCACATGTCCTCCGGCCAACCTCGGGCGCGACGACACGCGCTGCGGTAGCCGGAGGTCTCACCCACCCAGCGTGACCGGTGCACCGGTGCTGGGCCGGATCCCCGGGCCGTATACGGCTACGGCCGTGATGACGGGGATTCCGTGGAGTTCTACGGGTTACTCCCCTCCAGTTCTGGGAATCATACCCGTCAGGCTCCGAGCGTGGCCGGGCACTAGCCTGTCTAGCAGGCTCGACGGCGACCAGGCAGCGGCCCGAGCCCTATGGTCGAAGGGAGCACGATGCAGATCTGGCCTGGATCGGCGTATCCCCTCGGCGCGACCTACGACGGTTCCGGCACCAATTTCGCGCTGTTCAGTGAGGTCGCCGAACGGGTCGAGTTGTGCCTGTTCGACGCCGACGGCGCCGAAGTGCGGCACGACCTACCCGAGATGGACGGCTTCGTCTGGCACGCGTTCCTTCCGGGGGTGGAACCCGGTCAGCGATACGGCTATCGAGTGCATGGTCCCTACGATCCGTCACGGGGCCATCGCTGCAATCCGAGCAAGCTGCTGCTCGATCCGTACGCCAAAGCCATCGACGGCAGATTCGAGTGGGGCCAGGCACTGTTCTCCTACAACTTCGGCGATGCGCAGAGTCGGAATGACGAGGATTCCGCCGGCGCCATGCCGAAATCGGTGGTGATCAGTCCGTTCTTCGACTGGGGTGTCGACCGACCGCCCAAGCGGCAGTATGCGGAGTCGGTGATCTATGAGGCGCATGTCAAGGGACTCACGTATCAGCATCCGGAGATTCCGGCCGAGCTGCGCGGAACCTACTCCGCGATCGCCCATCCGGTCATGATTGATCACCTGCGCTCCCTCGGGGTCACTGCCGTCGAGCTCATGCCCGTGCATCACTTTGCCAACGACTCGACGCTGATCGAGCGAGGTTTGTCGAACTACTGGGGCTACAACACGATTGGCTTCTTCGCTCCCGACAGCAAGTACAGCTCGAGCGCTAGCCCGGGTGGTCAGGTGCAGGAGTTCAAGTCGATGGTCCGGGAGCTGCACGACGCGGGCATCGAATTGATCCTTGACGTCGTCTACAACCACACCGGAGAGGGCAACCACCTGGGGCCGACGTTGTGCTTCAAGGGTATTGACAACTCCGCGTATTACCGCTTGGTCGACAACGATCAGCAGTTCTACATGGACTACACCGGTACCGGAAATACGCTCAACGTGCGGCACCCGCATGCCCTGCAGCTGATCATGGATTCGTTGCGGTACTGGGTCCTCGAAATGCACGTCGACGGGTTCCGGTTCGACCTGGCGGCGACCCTGGCTCGGGAATTCTACGACGTCGAGCGATTGTCCAGCTTCTTCGAGCTCGTCCAGCAAGACCCGACGGTAAGCCAAGTCAAGCTGATCGCTGAGCCGTGGGACGTCGGGCCCGGCGGATACCAGGTCGGCAACTTTCCGCCGCAATGGACGGAATGGAACGGCAAGTATCGCGACACGGTCCGCGACTTCTGGCGGGGCGAAGCCGCGACGCTCGGCGAGTTCGCATCGCGCCTCACCGGGTCGGCCGACCTGTACGAGCACTCGGCCCGGCGCCCGGTCGCGTCGATCAATTTCGTCACCGCCCATGACGGCTTCACGTTGCGGGATCTCGTCTCCTACAACGAGAAGCACAACGAAGCCAACGGCGAGGACAACCGGGACGGTGAGAGCTACAACCGGTCGTGGAACTGCGGTCACGAAGGACCGACCGACGATCCCGAGGTGAACGCACTGCGGGCGCGTCAGCAGCGCAATTTCCTCGCGACCCTGCTGCTGTCCCAGGGCGTGCCGATGATCTCCCACGGAGACGAACTCGGCCGTACTCAGCAGGGCAACAACAACGGTTTCTGCCAGGACAACGAGCTGACCTGGATCGACTGGAAGAACCTTGACGTCGATCTCCTTGCCTTCACGCGCTACGTGTCCTCGCTCCGGCGCGATCACCCGGTGTTCCGGCGACGTCGCTTCTTCGACGGTCTGCCGGTCGGCCGTCGAGGCCGCAAGGGGTTACCGGACATCGCGTGGCTCCGTCCGGACGGAAGCCAGATGACCAAGCAGGACTGGGGATCCGGCTTCGGCCGAGCAGTCGCGGTATTCCTCAACGGGCAAGGCATCGCCGACCGGGACGGCCGCGGTGAACGCGTGGTGGATGACTCGTTTGTGCTCTGTTTCTCAGCGCACCACGAGCACATCCAGTTCATGCTGCCGCCGGCGTCCTACGGCCGGAACTGGCAAGTCGTGCTGGACACGATGAACCCCGACGTCGGTGATGAGCAGGTCCTGCGGTACCGGCAGCGCGTGGACGTTGGGCCGCGGGCCCTGGTCGTCCTGCAGCGGATCGATTGATGCCCCCTGCGTCCACGTATCGGCTGCAGGTACGGGCCTCCTTCCCGCTGTCCGCCGTCGCCTCGATCCTCGACTATCTGACTCAGCTCGGCGTCGGCGCGATCTACTTGTCGCCGTTGTTGCGTGCTACCAGCGATTCGGAGCATGGCTACGACGTGGTCGACTTCACGGCGGTCGATCCATCACGCGGCGGTCCCGTCGGCTGGTCCCACCTTGTGACAGACGTGCGGCGCAGACCGCTGCAGATCGTCGTCGACATCGTGCCCAACCATGCGGGCGTGGCGGACGCGAGCGAGAACGCCGCGTGGTGGGACGTGCTGCGCCTCGGGCGTGAATCGCCGTATGCCCGCTGGTTCGACATCGATTGGACACGCGGTCGCATCCGGCTGCCGGTCCTCAGCGACGATGAGGACGCGCTAGCGGCCCTGCGCGTCATCGATGGTGAGCTGCGCTACCACGAGCACCGGTTCCCGATCGCACCGCGCACCGGGCCGCGACCGGGCGAAAGCGCCAGGGCCGTCCACGACCGGCAGCACTACGAACTGGTCAGCTGGCGACGCGCGGATGTGGACCAGAGCTACCGACGGTTCTTTGCGGTAAGCAGCCTGGCCGGCATACGCGTCGAGGATCCGGCGGTCTTCGACGCCACCCACCGGGAGATCTTGCGGTGGGTCCGCGAGGACGACGTGACGGGCCTCCGCGTCGATCATCCGGACGGGCTGGCCGACCCGACCGGATACCTGCGGCGACTACGTGCTGCGGCGCCGACGGCTTGGCTCACAGTCGAGAAGATCCTGGAGCCCGGCGAACAACTGCCGCGCGCCTGGCCGGTTGACGGAACGACCGGATACGAGGCGTTGGCCGACGCCGGCGGCGTATTCGTGGATCGCGCCGGCGAGCAGCCGTTCGACGAGCTCTACCGCGAGCTCACGGGCGATCGGCGGACATTCGCTGACCACGTCGTTGACGGAAAACGGCTCGTGACTACGACGATTCTGCAGGCCGAGGTGCACCGCCTCGCGAGGTTGGTTCCAGATGTACCGCTCGCCACGGACGCCCTGGCTGAGCTCCTGGTTGCGATGCCGGTCTATCGCTCGTACCTGCCGATCGGCGCCGAGTACCTCCGTGAAGCGATCGAGTGCGCCAGCCGCCGCCGGCCCGATCTCGCGGGCGTCATAGCCGCCCTGGAGCAACGGCTCAACGATCCGGCCGACGAGCTGGCTTGCCGGTTCCAGCAGGTGTCTGGCGCGGTCATGGCGAAGGGCGTCGAGGATACGGCCTACTACCGATACTCGCGATTCATCGCCCTGAACGAGGTGGGCGGAGATCCGGCTCGGTTCGGGTTGGACCCGGACGGATTCCACGAGGCGGCCCAACGCCGGCTGGCCGAGTGGCCCGCGGGGATGACGACGTTGATGACGCACGACACCAAGCGAGGCGAAGACGTCCGCGCACGACTGGCTGTGCTCGCCGAGCTGCCGGCTGAATGGGCGACTCTCGCGCGGTACCTCCATCAGCTGGTTCCGGTGCCCAATCCAGCCCTCGGCTATCTGCTGTGGCAAACAGTCGCCGGCGCCGGCCTGATCGCACGTGAGCGATTCCACGCGTACGCGGAGAAGGCGATGCGCGAGGCGTCGGACGGAACGAGCTGGGCCGATCCCGATCTCGCGTTCGAGTCAGCCGTGCACGCCGCGGTCGACGTTGTCTATGACGACCCGCAGATCAACGACGCCATCGCGAAGTTCATCCGACTGGTTGAGCCTCCTGGCTGGAGCAACGCGCTCGGTCAGAAGGCGATCACGCTAACCATGCCGGGCGTTCCGGACGTCTACCAGGGAACGGAATGGTGGGACGACTCCTTGGTCGACCCGGACAATCGCCGCGCCGTCGACTTCGAGTCTCGCTGGTCGATGCTCCGCGCTCTGGACGCGGCGGGTGAACTGCCTCCCGTCGATCGCACGGGCGCGGCCAAGCTGTGGGTAGTGTCGCGCACCCTGCGCCTGCGGCGCGATCGTCCCGAGCTGTTCACGGCCTATCAATCGGTGCGAGCGATCGGATCGGCCGCGCGCCACGTACTGGCGTTTGATCGAGGCGGTGCGATCACGGTGGCGACCGTACGGCCGGTGGGGCTGCAGCGGTTCGGTGGCTGGGCCGACACGAGCCTCGTCCTCGACCGCGAGCTCGAAGACGCCTTCACCGGGCGGAGGCACGCTGGACGGGTAGCCGTTGCCGACCTGCTCGCCCGCTATCCGGTCGCGGTGCTCGTGCCGCGTTGAGTCCCCGATCGGTGGAGGCAGCCTTCAGCCGATACATCGACCGCTCGCTGGACGGTGCCAGAGATCTCCCGCGGAGAGGCTGGAAGCCATCAGCCACCCCGCCCGAGGAGCCACCGAAATGACCGCCATCACGGCGACCGTCCGGACCCACCGCCGCAGCCTCACCGTCATCGGCGCCATCGTCGTCATCGCCCTCGCCGGCCTCGCCCTCGTCCTGGTCATGACCAGCCCGACGCACGACATGCACCACGTGGTCAGCGCCTATCACCACCTGCCGCACTTCCTGCAAGCCTTACTCGGCGCCCAGCACCTCGGAGCCTGAGCCGCCCGCAGCCAAACCCGCGAGTACCCCGATCATTTTGATGGGTCTCGTGTGCTCGTACCGCGCCGGCCTATCCCCCAATCGGTGGAGGCCGGTCTCAGCCAGTACATCGACCGCTCGCTCGACGGTGCCAGAGACCTCCCGCGGAGAGGCTGAAAATCATCAGCCACCCCGCCCAAGGAGCCACCGAAATGACCGCCATCACCCCCACCGTCGGGACCCACCGTCGCAGCCTCGCCGTCATCGGCGCCATCGTCGTCATCGCCCTCGCCGTCCTCGCCCTCGTCCTGGTCATGACCAGCCCGGCGCACGACATGCACCACGTCGCCAGCGCCTATCACCACCTGCCGCACTTCCTGCAGGCGTTCCTCGGCGCCGCGCACTTCGGATCCTGAGCCGCTCGCAACCGAAAGCGAGCTGTCGATTCCGCACTGGCCCGCTCGTCGGATCTGGTGAAGGCTCGGTACACCGGCCAGACCGAAGGGAACGAACCATGCCGCAATATCTGATCTTGCTCTACGAGGACGAGCAGTCCTGGGCCGAGGCAAGTGACGAGAAGTCCGCCGAGATACTCGCCGAGCACGGGGCATTTGGTGAGCGGCACCGCGACGCGCTGCGAGGTGGCTCCGCGTTGCAGCCGCAGGCAACGGCCACGACGATCCGCGGCTGGAACACCGGTAGCCCCACCGTCACCGATGGCCCGTTCGCGGAGACCAAGGAAGCGCTGGGCGGCTTCTACCTGATCGAGGCGGCCGATCTGGACGAGGCCCTGGCGATTGCCCGGGACGTGCCCACACCGTTCGGCGGTGTCGAGGTACGCCCGGTCCGGGTGTTCGACTGATCGTGCCTCCGGATCCGGCCGACGCCGCCGTCGTGGCCGCGGTTGCGGACGCCCACCGCCACGAGTGGGCGTTCGTTCTAGCCGCGACGGTGCGGGTAACGAGGGATCTGGATCTGGCCGAGGAGTGCGTCCAGGACGCGTACGCGCAGGCACTACGGACGTGGGTGGAGCGGGGGGTTCCCGCGTCGCCCGGGGCCTGGCTCACGACCGTGGCCCGGCGACGGGCGGTCGACGTGTTGCGCCGGGATGCGACGCTGCGCCGTGCGCTTCCCCTGCTCCTGCTCGACGAGCAGCCGGGCGCTGAACCCGAACGGCCGGACGATCACATCCCAGACGATCGGCTTCGGCTGGTGTTCACCTGTTGCCATCCAGCGCTCGCCGAGACGAGCCAAGTTGCTTTGACCCTGCGGCTGCTGTGCGGATTGACGACGGTTGAGGTCGCGCGCGCGTTCTTGGTCAGCGAGTCCACGATGGCGGCCCGGATCACCCGCGCCAAACACAAGATCGCCGCCGCCGGCATTGCCTACCGAGTCCCGCCGGGGGAGGAACTGCCCGCTCGGGTGGACGCGGTCCTGACGGTCATCCATCTAGTTTTCACGACCGGGCATACCGCACCGGCCGGTGCCGACCTCATGCGCCGAGACCTGGTCGAGCGAGCGCTGGACCTCGCCCGGATGCTGGCCGCGCTGCTGCCCGACGACCCCGGTGTCCTCGGCCTTCTCGCGCTGATCCTGCTCACCGACGCCCGCCGGGAGACCCGACTGGGGGCGGACGGCGGCCTGCAGTTGCTCGCTGACCAAGACCGACGACAGTGGGACCAGGCGGCGATCCGGGAAGGCGCCGAGCTGGTGCGGCGGGCCCTACGACACCGGCCGCCGGGCCGGTTCGCGCTGATGGCCGCGATCGCGGCCGTACACAGCGTGGCGCCTACCTGGGATGACACCGACTGGCATGAGGTGGTCGGCCTCTACGACGTGCTGGTCCAGATCTGGCCGTCACCGGTCGTCGCTTTGAACCGCGCTGTTGCCGTCGGATTCGAGCAAGGCCCAGAGGCAGGTCTTGCGGCCTTGGAGCCGCTGACGGCGGAGCCACAACTCGCCGGCTATGGCTACCTGGCCGCCGCTCGCGCGGACTTCCTGCGGCGACTAGGACGCAACGTCGAGGCTCGGCACGCATACGAGGAGGCGTTGCTGTTGACCGAGAATCGAGCGGAACAGGCCTTCCTCGCCGGACGACTCTCGGAGATCGCCGAACCCAACCGGACGTGATTCGACCATGCGCCGCGGATCCGTACGCTCGTGGCATGCCCGCTCGTTTCGCCCACCCCACTGATCCGAGCGCGCCCCTCGTCTGGCGAGTTCCCGCGTGGCAGCCCACGGTCCTCATGTTGTTCGTCTGCGGGGTGGTCGCTTTGAACCTGTACTTGTCACCGAACACTCTGGTGCGGATCGTGACGATCGGGCTCGGCGCGCTCGCCTTCGTCGCAGCGATCGAGGGCCTGCGTATGTACCTGGTCGCAGACCAGTACGGCATCGGTTTTCGCGGTCTTCTGCGCACCCACAACATCGATTGGTCGGATATCCAGTCGATCTCCGTTCGGCGCAGCGGGTTCAACGGGCCGACACTTCGAATCACCCGAACCGACGGGTCGTACGCAGATGTTCCTCCGTCGCTCATGCTTCCGACCAAACCCACCGGCACAGTCAAGACGCTCGCGCAACTCGGCGATACCGCACGCATGATCACCGAATATGGGCACGCTCGCCGCTAGCGAGGCTCAGAACGGCGGCTGCAGGCGCTGCCGCAGTCGGTCTACGTCCAGGGCTGGCTCCGGATAACGCGGATCGAGATCACGGAGCGTCTCGACGAGCAATTGCTCGACAGCCCAGTTCCGGTACCACTTCCGGTCGCTCGGGACGACGTACCACGGCGCGTGCTCGGGGGAGCAGTGCTTGACCATGTCGGCGTATGCGGCCTGATAGTCAGCCCAGTAAGCGCGCTCGGTAATGTCGCCCTCGTTGAACTTCCATCGCTTGGTCGGATCGTCGAGCCGAGCGAGGAGCCGCTCGCGCTGGGTCGCGTACGAGATGTGCAGTAAGCACTTCACGACCGTCGTGCCGTGCTCGACGAGGGCCGCCTCAAACGCGTTGATCTCTTCGTAACGCCGTCGCCACTCCGCCTCGGGGATGAGATCATGCACCCGCGGAACGAGCACGTCCTCGTAATGGGATCGATCGAAGACGCCAATGATTCCTGACCGCGGCAGCGCCTTGCGGATACGCCACAGGAAATGATGCGCCGCCTCCTCTGGCGTCGGCTTCTTGAAGGCCTTCACCGAGACGGCATTGGGTGAGCACAGGCCGACGACGTGCTTCACCACGCCACCCTTGCCGGAGGTGTCCATGCCCTGCAGCACGAGAAGCACCGATCGCTGGCCGCCTAGGGTCGACTCGGCGTAGAGCCTTTCCTGGAGATCGCCGAGGAGACTGCCTTCCTTGATCAGGTTCTGCAACGTGCGCTTCTTCTTGCCGGGCGCCAGCGGTGTGCTCGCCGTCTCGTAGCCAGCGAGATTTACCGCACCCGGTGCCGCTCGGAGGACGTCACGCACGGACTTGGGATCAGCTTTCACAAGCGGCAGCCTATGTGGTGCGTAACCGACCTGGCAGGGTAAGACTCCCCCATGACCGCGTTTCGCGTCTGGGCGCCGTTGGTCCATCGGGTGCGCGTCCGGCTTGGCGCGGAGGTGCACGACTTGGCCGCGATCGGTAACGGGTGGTGGGGAACGAGCCTCGACGCGGCACCTGGCACCGACTACGCCTACCTGCTCGACGAGGACGAACACGGTCTTCCGGATCCGCGGTCGCGCTGGCAACCACGAGGCGCGCACGAGGCGAGCCGGGTCTACGACGACTCGGCCTATCGCTGGCAGGACGGATCTTGGCCGGGGCGTGACTGGCCCGGCTCAATCGTCTACGAACTTCACATCGGCACGTTCACGCCAGAGGGGACCTTCGACGGGGCGATCGAACGCCTGAACCACCTCGTTGACCTGGGTGTGACCCATGTCGAGTTGTTGCCGGTGAACACCTTCAACGGGGTCTGGAACTGGGGCTACGACGGCGTGGGCTGGTACGCGGTGCACGAACCGTACGGCGGTCCGGACGGGCTGAAACGCTTCGTCGACGCGTGCCACTCGCACCGCCTCGCCGTGCTCCTCGACGTGGTCTACAACCATCTCGGGCCCAGCGGCAACTACCTCCCTCGCTTCGGGCCCTACCTGGCCAGGCAGCGCAATGCGTGGGGTGAGGTGGTGAACCTCGACGGACCCGGCTCGCCGGAGGTTCGCCGATACATCATCGACAACGCTCTCATGTGGCTGCGCGACTTCCACATCGACGGTCTCCGGCTGGATGCGGCCCATGCCCTCCTCGATACGTCGGAGCCGCATCTGCTCGCTGAGCTGTCCGCCGCCGTCGACGGCCTCGCGGCATTGCTTGGCCGGCCGAGAACCCTCGTCGCCGAGTCCGACCTGAACGATGCAGTCATGATCACGCCGCGGAGCGAGGGCGGGTACGGCCTGGATGCCCAGTGGGACGACGATATGCACCATGCGTTGCATGCGCTGCTGACCGGGGAGCGCCAGGGCTACTACGTGGACTTTGGCTCACTTGCCGCCCTCGCCAAGGTCTACACGTCGGCGTTCCTGCACGATGGCTCCTACTCGACCTTTCGCGGCCGAGTGCACGGGCGCCCGGTCGATCGCCTCCGGACGCCGGCCTATCGGTTCGTCGCGTACTTGCAGGATCACGATCAGGTCGGCAACCGGGCGCTCGGAGACCGGTTGCCAGAGATCACCCCACCGCGCCTGCTGGATGTCGGTGCGGTGTTACTGCTTACCTCGCCATACACACCCATGCTCTGGATGGGTGAGGAGTGGGCCGCCGGCACGCGATGGCCGTTCTTCAGCTCTCATCCCGAGCCGCACCTCGCCGCCGCGGCGCGGAGCGGACGCATCGAGGAATTTGCGAACTACGGCTGGGATACCACCGAGATGCTCGACCCCCAGGACCCGCTGGCCTTCCAGAGCGCCAAGCTGAATTGGTCCGAGCTTTCCGCCGCTCCGCACCAGAACATGCTGGCGCTCTACCGGCGGCTGATCTGGTTGCGGCATTCCGAGCCTGATCTGCAGGACTCCCGGCTCGCCGCAGTGGCCGTCGACTACGACGAGGCGGCTCGATGGCTGGTCGCCCATCGCGGTGGGCTGCGGATCGCGGCGAACTTCGACGAGGCTCCACAGGTAGTGCCTGGCCTGGCCGGCGAGGTCCTGCTTGCCACCGGCGAGGTCAAGACGGCCGACAACGGCCTCTCGCTGGACGGGCAGAGCGCAGCCGTCATCCGAGCCGGCTGAGAGCTCCGCATCGAGGCGGAGTGGCACGGCGTCCGCCGCGCGACGATCATCGGCGGGGTGAGCCCGTCCGACGATCGCACTGTCGATGTCGTCACAACGGGTTCGGCCGGGTTTCGGAGCCGCTGGAGCGCAACGCCGACCCGCCGTCGGATTGTCTTGGTTGCCGCGACGGTGATCGCGGCGGCTGCGGTGGTGGTCGGCGCCGCCGCAGGGAACGCCAGTCCCGTTCATCACGCGAGGACCGTTGTCGACCCCGGGCCACCAGCCGCAGTCACCACTGATGCCGCCGGATGCCCGGTCACGGTGCGGTGCACGACCTCGGCCACGACGTCGACGCAGCTGCGAGCCGCCTTGCGACGCGCGTTTCCCGCCGCGCGAGTCGTGGCCGGCGCCCACACCGTGGAGCGGGACCGGCCCGGCGTCATCTACCAAGCCACGGTCCTCGGCGCGCTCGAAGGGGGTGCCGTTGTCTCGGCGACCGCGGCGTGCGTTCCCGGCGGAGCCGCGGTTGTCGAGCAGACCGTTCGCTCGGCGAACACCAGCCTCGATCTGGCCGGGAACACCGTAGTGCATGCCCGCCTGTTGTTGGAGATTGTGCCGGGCGCGGCCGGATGCAGCGTGCAGGTATACCTGAACTCCCCCGGCGTCGGGACGTCGTGGGACGTGGCGGCGATCTCGTTGGCCCATGATCCGGGCGCGCAGGTGGCGCCGCGATGACGCCCGAGCACCCGACGTCGCCGGGGTGGATCGACCTGGAGATCACCGCGAGCGATCCGGCCGGAGGCGGTCTCGCCGATCCACCGGCACCGTCAGCATCGTCCCCGCGGCCGGTGTCCCGCCGTACGGTCATCGTCGCGGTCACGGTGGCGACGTTGGCACTCGCGGTCGCGATCCTCGGCCTGGTCGTCCGCTCCCGAACCGTGACGACGACGACGCACCTCCAAGCCGTCGTACCGGTCGGAGTCGATGCCTCCGGCTGCCCGGTCGGTCGGACCTGCCGGGTCTCGTCCGATCCCGAACCCGTCGTTCTCGGGGCAGTCGACCGGGCGTTGGAGTTTCCGACTGTGATCGGCTCCGGCACCGTTTCCGACGTGTCGACGAATGCCACCTATCGCACGACGCTCACCGCGGTCCTCAACGCGGGGGTCAGCGTCACGACAACGGCCCAATGCGTCCCCGGTGGATCGGCCGTGCCGGAGCGGTCAGCCGGGCTCGCCGCGACCGGGCCAGCCGACGGGGCCGTGGTCGTTCCCGGTGCGCCGGGCTGCAGCGTGGTTGTGCTCGTCCGCGCCCCGGCCGGCGCTCCGGTCCCGGTCCAAGCTATCGAGCACATCGCGCACGACCCGTCCGCGCAGCTGCACGTCGCCCGTTGAGGACCTACCGCGTCCGTTACCGTGAGGTTCAGTGGAGCGAAGGAGCGAGGCGTGAGCGGTCCGACCCGAGGCTTCACCGGCCGGCTGCATCGGGTGCGGGACGAACGCCTGCCACCTGGGCAATACGACGTCGGGTCGGACTTCCCGGTGCTGACCGCGGAGGTGACGCCGCGGCTGGATCCGCAACGGTGGTCGATCACCGTCGACGGTCTCGTTGCGGAGACCAGAACCTGGACGTGGGACGAGGCGCATCGGTTGCCTGCGTCGGAGTTCCACGGCGACATCCACTGCGTTACCACCTGGTCCAAGCTCGGGACGAGCTTCGGCGGGGTCAGCGTCGACACCCTGTTCGATGCCGCCCGGCCGCTGCCCGCGGCGGCCTTCGTCCTCGCGACGTCGACCACCGGCTATACGACGAACCTGCCGCTGGCGGACTTGACGGGAGGCAAGGCGTGGGTCGTGTGGACGCACGAGCGCAAGCCGTTGCCGATCGACCACGGTGGTCCCGTCCGCCTGCTCGTTCCGCATCTGTACTTCTGGAAGAGCGCGAAATGGGTCACCCGGCTGACCCTGCTTGATCATGATCAGCAAGGTTTCTGGGAGCGCAACGGATACCACGACCGGGGCGATCCATGGCTCGAGCAGCGTTACCAAGGTGACTGAACCGCCACTGACACTTCCGGCCACGCCGCATGCTCCGACCGGCGGTTGGCGCCAGGCGGTCGTGCGCGAGGTACGGCACCCGTCCGCTCGGTCGGTGCTGCTCCGGCTAGAGGTCATGCACCGAATGACACATATGGCGGGCCAGCATTACGTGGTCCGGCTCACCGCGGACGATGGATACACCGCGCAGCGGTCCTACTCGGTGTCGTCCGCGCCGTCGGATCCGCTCGTCGAGCTGTTCGTCGAGCGCCTCGAGACAGGCGAGGTCTCGACCTTTCTCGCCGACGTCGTCCGACCGGGCGACGAGCTGCAGGTCCGCGGCCCGATCGGCGGATGGTTCGTGTGGGACGGGGTTTCGCCGGCGTTGGGCGTCGGTGGTGGGACCGGCGTCGTGCCCCTGGTCGCCATGGCGCGACTCGCCCGGGACCTCGGGAGCACCCGGCAACTGAAGCTGGCCGTTTCCGGGCGCAACCTGCCCGAGCTGCCCTACGCCGATGAGCTGGCCGCGGCCGGGGCCACCATCGCGCTCACCCGGGTGCCGCACGGTGAGCGGCCGGCCGGGTGGCTGACCGCCGCTGACCTCATGCCGTTGCTCCTACCGGGCGCGACCGCCTATGTCTGTGGCTCGGCCGGCTTCGCCGAGTTTGCCAGCCTGCTGCTTGTCGGCCTCGGCGTGCCCGTACTGGATGTGCGAGTGGAACGCTTCGGCCCGAGCGGCTGAGTCGACGGGTGGTCAACGGCCGTAGAGGAGCGGCCGCAATCGGTCCTGCGTAGCGCCGCTGGCGGCGTCGCGGCGGGCGAGGCGGTCCCGAACTCCTACCAGAGCGTGACCCTCCCGGGCGAGGGTTCTGCGGGCGGGACGTCGACGATCCGAGGTGGGAAATGCTCAGGTGGCGGGCCGAACACCCGTCGGGCCGCGGCAATCGACGCGCGGGCGAGGGCCGCGTTGCCAGCGGCGCCAATGCCGGCGCCGATGCCCATCGGAATGGCTCGACCGATCAGCAGCGCGCCCTGCTGAAGGCCGAAGCGTGGGAGGAAATGCTTGGCGAGACGACGGTTAGCCCGGCGGACGGACTCCTCCGACGCGTGCTGGGACAGCACTTGAGCCCATTTCGCGCGCGAGCGTTTCGCGCCGCGAGCGGACTCCTCGAGGATCCGCACTCCTTCATCACCGAGCAGCAGCGCGAGCACCAGCGCCCGTCGCTGCTCGAGGTTGTCCACCCGCAGGCCGTGAACCTCGGCCACGGCCAGGCCGAAGAGCGCCGTGGCTTCCGCGAAGGCGCCGATCTCGAAGGCCGCGGTGGCGACAGACGCGCCCGTTCCCACGCCCGGAAAGGCCGCTGACCCGCCGGCAATCGCGCCGATTGCGGTGACGGTGCCCAGATAGATCCGCTCCAGCTCGCGGATCGTGTCTGCTGGCGTGAGGCCGCGCTTGGCCTGGGCCCGATTGACATACGAGACGACGCCTGGCCGCTGGACCCGCATCGCGCGGTCCAGCGAGGAGTCCAACACACCCTCGACGAATGACGGCATCGGAATCGGGATGCTGCGACGGCGAGATTTAGCCATGCGTTCCTCTGCGAGCCGACGCCGGCACCGCCGCGTCGAACCGCGCGCCCAGGTGAACGTCGATGGCCATGAACCCAGTCTGCCGACCAGGTCGCCGATGTGCCAGGAGCCGCATGGTGAGATGGCCCGATGCGTGCCCTGGTCCCGGCACCGGCCGATCCGGTCAATGTTCACGACCACTACGCGGCCGGCTGGCTGACCTCCGGGGGGATACGCGCCAACTTCGTGGCGAGTGTCGATGGCGCCGCGTCCACGGCCGGGCGGTCGCGCGGGCTGCAGACCCGCGGCGACAACCTGGTGTTCGCCGCCCTCCGGGATCTGGCCGACGTCGTGCTCGTCGGCGCTGGCACGGCGCGGGCCGAAGGCTATCGCGCCGCGAACCTGAGCCGGGCCCGGCAAGAAGTCCGGCGTTCCTATGGTCTGGCCCCGACGCTGCCCATCGCGGTGGTGAGCCGCTTAGCCCTGCTGGATCCGGGCTCGGAGCTGTTCCGAACCCCCGACCCGGCCACCCGGACCATTGTGATTACGTGCGCTACTGCCGACGCCACCGCCCAGCGTGCGTTAGACCCCGTGGCCGACGTCGTGCTGTGCGGGAAGGAGACCGTCGACCTCGCCGAGGTGCGGTCCACGCTCGTCGCGCGCGGTCTGACCCGGATCCTGTGCGAAGGCGGACCGACATTCTTCGCTGATCTCCTCCGGTCCGGCGAAGTCGACGAGCTGTGCCTCTCGATCACACCGCTGCTCGCCGGGCCGGGTCCGGGCCGGATCACCGCCGGCCACTCGTGGCCCGGCGACCCGGCGCCGCTCAACCTCGTCGGTCTGCTCGAACAGGACGGCACGTTGTTCGGCCGGTACGAGATCACCCGGCGGAGCTAGGGTTCCGCTAGTACTGCGGACCTGGTGTTCGGCCAGCGGTCCGGCGTCCCAGCCCCGGCACGATGTCGTCGAGCCGGAAAGTGATCGGCTGCTCCAGCTGCTCGTAGGTGCACGACGCCGGCTCTCGATCCGGTCGCCAGCGGACGAATTGCGCGGTGTGCCGGAACCGTGGCCCTTCCATGTGGTCGTAGCGCACTTCGACCACCCGCTCCGGGCGCAGCGGAACGAACGAGAGGTCCTTGCCCGCGTTCCACCGGGACGTCTCGTTTGCTCGTGGCGTGCGACTGCCCGCTTCCGTCGCGGCCCAGTTCCAGGGATGGTCGTCGAACGTTGTCACCAGTGGCTGCATCTCGCGGAACAGCTCTTTGCGGCGCGCGAGCGGGAACGCGCCGATGACACC
>Ga0207683_10001140_pt1 | contig 24150 bp, 21 predicted proteins | sample KBSM73metaG_FD_184333 | JGI IMG/M metagenome (GOLD analysis project Ga0207683, IMG submission 184333) | Miscanthus rhizosphere microbial communities from Kellogg Biological Station, Michigan, USA - KBS M7-3 metaG (SPAdes) (version 2) | ecosystem: Host-associated > Plants > Roots > Rhizosphere >... | reverse complement strand
GCTTGCCAGCGGTTGAACAGGACATAGTTCCACTGCCCGCTGACGAAGCGCAGCGTCTGGTCCTCGCCGCGATTATACATTGTGCGGTGATAGAAGACGCCGCCTTGCGGGCTACCGGTCAGGCTGATCTCGGGGCGGCCCGGCGGACCGAAATTGTAGGTCAGGCGATCGTCGCGCAGGGTGACGGCAATGCGCTTGCCGCCGGCGCGACAAGTGAAAACGGTCTGTGGGGTAGTGGCGGTGGCGGCCATGATGGCGCTCATGATCAGGCTGATGGTCATTTCCGGCGCTGTACGCTCGAAAAAAGTAAGTACAAAATTGCCCTTATTTTATGAATGAGATTCAATGGGTTGCTCGCCTCGTCGCGAAAAACCGCTCGGCCGGACGGCGACGAAACGAGGAACCGGGGGCGGGTTCCACTCATTGTGACAGCGTCATGAAACAGCATTTTGCCCCCCGCAAAGCCCGCGCACTGGCGCCCCTTCTCGTCGCCACCGCGCTCGTCTCCACCCCTGTCTTCGCGCAGGATACGACGCCGCAGACAGCGCCCGCGCAGCCGGCAATCGTGACGCCGCCGGCCACCGCGACAGTGCCGATCCCACCGGTCGTCCGTACCGTGCCGGACGCAGCACCATCCACGACGTCGACGACCGCCGACGAACCCGCCGCCAAGCCGGCGCGTGCGACGAAGGCGACCCGCACCGCGACGCGGACAACGCGGACGGTGACGCATACGCGCACCGCCTCGGCGGCGCGATCGGCTCCGGCACCGGCTCCCGAGGCGGCGCCCGCCCCGGCGCCGCAGGCCGCGGCCCCCGCGCCGGCGCTGGTGACGCCGCCCGCTGATACGACCGCGGCAGCGCCGGCCCCGGCGCCTGCTGCTGCTCCGGCCAATGAGCCGGCGGCGCCAGCAGCCGACACGGCCTCTACTCAGTCGAACACCACGACCACTGAGGTGCCGTTTTGGGCCTGGGTTGCCGGTGGCATCGCGCTGCTCGCGGTCGTTCTCGGCGCGGCGCTGGCGATGCGCGGCCGTCGTCGCGAGTATGAATATGAAGAGCCCGCTTACGTCGAAGATACCTATGTCGAGCCGCAGCCCGAGCCGGTCGCTGCTGCACCAGTGATCGCCCCCGTCGCGGTAGCCAAGGCCGAACCGCGCAAGGAACCCGAATATCTGCGTCGTGCGGTGCCCGTCGGGGCTGCTGCCGCCGCGATGGAACCGGTCGTCGCGGCGCCGGATGCGGTCGAAATGTCGACGCCCCCGGTCGACGAAGTGGCCGAGCTCACCGCCGGCACCGCGCCGGTCGCCGAGCGTCCGTGGCTCGAATTCGCGATGCGACCGGTGCGCGCCGGCACCAATGTCGACGAAGCCCTGGTCGAAATCGAACTGACCGTGGGTAATTCCGGAACCGTTTCCGCCCGCGACGTGCGTATCTCGACCTTCCTGCTGTCGAGCGATCCCAACGGAACCGAGATGGAGCGCCTGCTGCTGAGTCCGCCGGCCGATGCGACGACCGACCCGGTCACGATCAAGCCCGGCGAGGGCAAGCGGATCGACGCCACGCTCGCGTTGCTCAAGTCGGACATGGGCGAGAACCTGCCCGACACGATCCGCCCGATCATCGTCGCCGATGCCCGGTACACGCTCGAAGACGGCAGCGAAGGTCGCACCTCGGCGTCGTTCACGATCGGCGTCACGCCCGAAGAAGGCGGCCCGGGCCTCGATCCGCTCGAACTCAGCCGCTCGTCGATGCACGAAAATGTCGGCGCGGAACTGCGCGGAGAGCCTCAACACGCCTGACGCTCCCTTAGGCACAATGGCGCCCGTCCCGGACATCCGGGGCGGGCGTTTTTGTGTGCTTCGGGTGAAAGCCGTCACCCCGGACTTGTTCCGGGGCCCAACGTGCCGCACCGGTTTAGACTAGCGGATCAAGTCCCAACCCCACCGCCAGGTCATTCCATTCGGGGTTCCGGCGCTCGATCAAATTGCATTTCCAATCGCGCGGCCATTTCTTGATCGTCTTTTCGCGCGCAATGACGGCCTCCATCGTGTCGGCGACATCGTACCAGACCAACCGCTTGATTCCGTATCGTTTGGTGAAGCCCTCGAAGGTACCATCGCGATGTTGCATCGCGCGTCCCATGAGGTTCGACGTGACGCCAACGTACGGCGTTCCCAATCGCTTACTCGCCATAATGTAAACGCAGGGATCGCGCTCTCTCATGACTGCAGCCTGAGGTGCGTTGGGTGCCGGAACAAGTCCGGCATGACGTAAATGGATCCACGACGGATTCGATTGCATCCCAGTGCCGTAGCGTCCTAGGACGCTGCAACCCTCCCAAGGAGACTCGGTCGCATGATGAAGAAGCTGGCGTTGCTGCCTCTGGTCGCTCTCGCATTCACTCCCGCGCTCGCGCAGCAGGCGCCGATATGGCCGCCCAAAGGGGACGATGTCCCGGCCAAGTTCACGCCGCCGGTCGCCGCCAACGCCGATTACATCAAGCGCGAAGTCATGGTGCCGATGCGCGACGGGACCAAGCTCTACACCGTCATCGTCATTCCCAAGGGCGCGACCAACGCGCCGATCGTGCTGACCCGCACGCCGTACAATGCCAAGGGCAGGGCGAAGCGCGCGGACAGCGCGTCGATGCTGGCGACCTTGCCGCTGGCCGATGAGATCTTCGCCAAGAACGGCTATATCCGCGTCTATCAGGACATTCGCGGCAAATACGGGTCGGAAGGCGGCTATGTCGTGACGCGCCCGGTGATCGGTCCGCTCAACGATACCAAGGTCGATCACACGACCGACGCCTATGACACGATCGACTGGCTGGTGAACAAGGCGAACCTGCCCGAATCCAACGGCAAGGTCGGGATGATCGGATCGTCCTATGAAGGCTTCACCGTCGTCATGGCGCTGCTCCATCCGCACCCCGCGCTCAAGGTCGCGGCGCCGCAGAGCCCGATGATCGACGGCTGGATGGGTGACGACTGGTTCCATTACGGCGCCTTCCGCCTCGCCAATATCGCCTGGCTCGGCGCGCAGACCGGCTATCGCGGCGAAGGCAAGGCGCCGCCGACCGGGGGCTATGACGATTACGACAATTTCCGCGAGGTCGGTTCGGCCGGCGAATGGGCGAAGAAATCGGGCTATGACCAATTGCCCTATTGGAACCGCATGTCGATGCACCCGGCCTATGACGCTTTCTGGTCGGGCCAGGCGCTCGACACTTTGCTCGCCAAGAACCCGTCCGACGTGCCGACGATCTGGGAACAGGGTCTGTGGGACCAGGAAGATATGTGGGGGGCGATCCACAGCTACGAATCGCTGGTGAAGGCGGGCAAGGCCGGTAACAACTTCATCGTGATGGGGCCGTGGCGGCACAGCCAGATCAACCGCGTCGGCTCCGAACTCGGGCCGTTCAAGTGGAACGGCGACACCGCCGCGCAATATCGCGAGGACATGATCCTGCCGTTCTTCAATCAGTATCTGAAGGACGGCCCCGCGGTCAGCGTGCCCGCGGCGACGATCTACAATACCGGCGAGAACCATTGGGATCGTTTCAACGCCTGGCCGCTGGCGTGCGAAACCGGCTGCCCGTCGCCGCTCAAGCCGATCTACATGCAGGGCGATGACGGCCTCGGCTTCGACAAGAGCGGGGACGGTGGCGACAGCTATGTCTCCGATCCCGCCAAGCCGGTCCCGCACCTGCCGCGCCCGGTCAATTTCAACGACGGCCGCTGGGGCGACTGGCTGGTCCAGGACCAGCGTTCGTATGACGGCCGCCCCGACGTGCTGAGCTATGAGAGCCCCGTGCTTGACCAGGCGGTGCGCGTGTCGGGCGTGCCGATGGCCGATCTGTTCGCCAAGACGACCGGCACCGATGGCGATTTCGTGGTCAAGGTGATCGACGTCTTCCCGAGCGAGAACCCGGCCGATCCCAAGATGGGCGGCTATCAGCTGGCGATCAGCCTGGACATCTTCCGCGGCCGTTATCGCGACAGCTTCGCCAATCCGTCGCCGATCCCGGCCGGCAAGGTGCAGGAATACAAGTTCCGCCTGCCGGCCGTGAACCATGTCTTCCAGCCCGGCCACCGCATCATGATCCAGGTGCAGTCGACGCTGTTCCCGCTCTACGATCGCAACCCGCAGAAATACGTCCCCAACATCTTCTATGCGAAGAAGTCGGACTATCAGAAGGCGACGGTGACGATCATGCGTGGCGGAAAGACGCCGAGCGCGGTGTGGCTGCCGGTCGTGCCGCTCGCACCTTCCCAGTTGATGCGCTAGGGCGGGCTCTTCGCCGCATATTCGGCGCAGGTTCAGCTAGGTTGTGTACTACGTGGGGTCGATGAGGGGTTTTGGAGTAATGAAGCGCGCGAGCATGTTGCTCGCGGGGGTGGCGGTGCTGCCGGGGGTGGCGGCTGCGCAATCGACGGACAGCGCGCCGCAATCGATCCCCGATCTTGGCGGCTTCAGCCTCCCGCCCAAACCCAAACCGACTCCCACGCCGCCGCCATCGGGGCCGATCGTCGCGCCGTTCAGTCGGCCGACGCCGATCCCGACCTTCGCGCCGACGCCAACGCCGGCGCCGACGCCCAGTGCGACCGTGACGCCGCCGCCGGTCACGACGACGCGGCCCGGCACTACGGCGCCGACGGCCAGCGCGACACCCCGCGCGACGCCACGGAGCGGCACGCCTGCGCCGCAGCCAACGCCCGCGCCGACCGTTGCAACGCCGCCGGCCGCCACCGGCGTGCCGGTCCCAGCCGCCACCGCAACGCCCGAGCCGCTGCCCAGTCCTTTACCGACCGCAACTGCAGCGGCGCCCGTTGAGCAGCCCTCAGGCGGCTGGTCGAGCAGCACGCTGATCGCGATCGGTGTGGCGGTCCTGGCCTTGCTTGCCGGCGGCTGGTTCCTATTCGGCCGCCGTCGCCGCGAGGAGGAGTATTACGAGGAAGAGGTCGCCGCGCCGGTGGCGCCGCCCGTCGCGCCGCCGCGTCCACCAGCTGCCCGCGCGCCGGTCCCGGCTCCGACCCCAGCGCCAGTCCCGGCGCCGATCCCCGAGCCCGCACCCGCGGCGCCGTCCGGCCTGCTCACCGTCCCGCTGCGGCGTATCGCCGAGGGGCTCCAGCCGCCGCAACCGCCCGCGCCGCCGCTCCCCGCCGGCCTGGTCACCGTCCGCGCGCCGCAATCGCCCGCACGCTCGCTCGAGGCATTGCAGCCCGAGCTCGAGATCGTCCTGATCCCGCAGCGCGCCGGCACCGACCCGTCGATGAGCGCGGCGATCGAATATCGCATCGTCATCCGCAATACCGGCGGTGGCGATGCCCGCGATGTCCGCTTCGGCATCTATATGACCAGCGCCAGCGCGCGCCAGGCCGCCGATCTGCAGACGATCTTCGCGAATCCGGTCGAGCAGCCGGTGGTCGCGCCGTTCGAGATCCACGCCGGCAGCCAGATCGAGCTGTCGGGCACTGCGATGCTGCCGCGCGCCAACCTCAACGTCATGACGATCGACGGCAAGCCGTGGTTCGTGCCCGTACTGGCGATGAAGGCCGAATATCGCTGGGGAGAGAATGTCGGCGCCCCCGGCACCGCCACCGCTGCGCACATGATCGGCATCAACCGCGGGGAGGGCGCCAAGCTCGCCCCGTTCCGCCTCGACGGCGAACCGCGCATGCACCCGAAGGTCGCTGAGCGCCGGGTGGCTTAACCCAAGGGGCAACCCAGAGAATATCCGCTTCCCCGGCGAAGGCCGGGGCCCAGTTTCGATAACCTTGCGATGGCATCCGCGCTTGCGGGGCGGTTTCCGGTGGCGCAATCATGCGAACCGATGACGGAAGAACTGGACATCGCTAGTGCCCCGAAAACCGGCATCGCGTTGCGCCTGCTGATGGTGGCAATCGCGCTCGTCTCGCTGGTCCCGGCGACCTTCGCGATGGCGATCTTCATGCTCGACGGCGTCTACGGCGCGTTCGGTCGCGTCGCTGACGATCTCGATGTGCAAACCTGGATGTTCGTTGTCATGGTGCTGTCGCTATGCATTGCCACGTGCGTAACCGCCGCGGTGGCGGCGATGGGCGGCGATCAGCGATCGACCTGGATCGGAATTGGGCTGTTCGTGGTGATGATCCTACTCGCGATCATCATCTTCTGACAGGCGCTGCAAGGCGGGCCAAAATCGACTGCCGCGTTGATCACAAGGACTGCTCAACAGAAAAGGGCGGCCCCATCGCTGGGACCGCCCTTTCTTTTCTGCTGGCCGTCACGAGAGTAAATCTCGTGACGTCGGACGCGAGCCTGGGCTCGCGCCGGCCGGCCTTGCGGGGATGCGGGCCGGAACGGCCCGTCTTCCCCGCTGCGGCTTACTTCAGCTCGACGGTCGCGCCGGCTTCTTCAAGCTGCTTCTTGACCTTCTCGGCCTCGTCCTTGCTCACGCCTTCCTTGACGGCCTTCGGAGCCGACTCGACCAGCGTCTTCGCCTCGGTCAGGCCGAGACCGGTGATCGCGCGGACCTCCTTGATGACGTTGATCTTCTTGCCGCCGTCGCCGGTCAGGATGACGTCGAATTCGGTCTTGGCTTCTTCGGCCGGAGCGCCGCCACCGGCGCCGCCGGCGGCCGGGCCCGCAACCGCAACCGCGGCGGCGGCGGAAACGCCCCACTTCTCTTCGAGCAGCTTCGAGAGCTCAGCGGCCTCGAGGACGGTCAGTTCGCTCAGCTGGTCAACCAGCGCGTTCAGGTCTGCCATTTGTATTCTCCAATATTTACGTCGCCCCGGCGGAGGCCGGGGCCGTTGTCAACAAGTGTTCGTTTGCGGCCGGCGACCCCGGCCTGCGCCGGGGTGACGACCAAAGTCGTCAAGCGGCTTCCTTGGCCCCATAGGCGCCAAACACGCGAGCCAGCTGGCCGGCCGGCGCCTGGGTGATGCTGGCGAGCTTTTGCGCCGGAGCCTGGATCAGGCCGACGATCTTCGCACGCAGTTCATCCAGCGACGGCAGTGTGGCCAGAGCCTTCACGCCTTCGACGTTGAGAGCCGTCGCGCCCATCGCGCCACCAACGATCTCGATCTTGTCGGTCGTCTTGGCGAAGTCGACCACCACCTTGGCGGCGGCGACCGGGTCGATGGAAGTGGCGAGACCGACCGGACCCGTGAGCATATCGCCCAGCGAGAGATAGTCGGTGCCATCCAGCGCGATCTTGGCAAGCTTGTTCTTCGAGACCTTATAGCTGGCACCGGCCTCACGCATCTTCGTCCTGAGCTGCGTCGACTGGGCGACGGTCAGGCCGAGGTTGCGGGTGACGACCACCACGCCGACCTCGGAGAAGGTCTGCTTGAGCTCGGCGACGGCTGCGGCCTTTTGACCACGATCCATGCCATTCTCCACGTTTTGAGCCGCACGCCTGACGGCGAACGGCCCGGTTCAAAGCGACCCTGCGGGCGGACCCGCATGGCCAATTCTCCGTCGATGGGGCATGGCGCCGGCCGCTGTCTTCATGGAGAGCGGCAGTCCCGACACGGCGAACCGCGAGCGGGCAAAATTCCATTCCCCGTCTAGGCAGGACATTAAGCGGGAAACCCGCACCTGCTGTCTCGGACGGTAACGCAGGGGAGGGCCGAAACCCGCCTGCGAGGGCGCGCCTATACGGGGATTTGGGGGGAAGTCAATGTTGGGGGGGGCGCGCGCCGGTCCTGACCGAACGCCGGTTCGTGTCGATGTCCATGTCTTTCCAAATGTTGTTTGGTTGCGCTTGGGACTGCGTTCGCTCGACGTTTAGCTAAATTCGGAAAAACACTTAAAATTCAGCGATAACGCTTCCGCATAAATTAACAACATCCGAAATGGACTTATCAGTGAATACCACTTGCGAGTTCCAGATGCAGAGATAGAGTTTACCGTCCCTTTGAGGCGTTGCAGGAAAAATAGTGATCACGTTTCATATCATTCCGTGGCGCAGTAGTCCTTCGGGTAATCCGGTGAACGCAGTATTCCTTAGGGCAGATGGCTGGAATGATTATTCGTTTGTGACAATGTTCGATGTTACTGCTTTTGACGAGCAAGGGCGCCGCCATGAGCTTAGCAACATCAAAATCGGCTTCGTTGGGCAAGTCGAGTCAGAATCGACCTCATCGACAATAGTCAGTCCGTTCGCAGAGCTTCCTCCGACGTACTTTTCAGTCGGCATGGACGTGGCTTATTATTCGACCATCGCTAATAATTTTTCCGAATCCTTCCGACGCGAGTACCTGACCGCGCTTCGTGACGTCGCCTATAATCCTGCAATCCTCGATGTCGCCCGGGGAGAGCGAGTATTCACGGTTTCTCACCTAAGGACACTCAGCCTCGTCGCAATCGAGAAGCAATTCCGGCGTGTTATCGAAGGCGGTGTAGCCATCACCGATTATGACTTCCGGTTCGTGCTTGACCCGCAAGAAAAGAGGGCCGGATACGTGCTAGATTTCCGGGTTAACGCCGATTCCACTCCTGCGACGAATATCCATGCGATCATTGGGCGCAATGGCGTAGGCAAGACCAGTCTTCTCAACAGCATGACTCGGGCCATCGTAGACTCAGGTGACGGTGCCCGTTTCGAAGAAAATAACTATTACATGCACAGTCCGATCATATCCGGCTATTTTAGCAGTTTGATCTCGATTTCATTCAGTGCGTTCGATCCGTTCAACCCTCCTAAGAATCAATCAGATCCGACAAAGGGAACGTGTTATTTCTATGTAGGTCTCAAAGATTTTGCTGACGAAGATGGGGCGATACTTAAGTCGTTGAACGATATTTATAAAGAGTTCATCGATAACCTTGGACTTTGCCTCAGCCAGGAGGGAAAGCGGAAGCGCTGGCTGTCCGCTATCACGGCACTGGAAACTGATGATAACTTTGCGGATATGGGTCTCGGTCGTTTGGGCGAACTCGCAACCACAGAGATCGAGGCGCCTGCTACATACCTACTCAAGCGAATGAGTTCCGGTCACGCGATCGTCCTCTTGACGATCACCACGCTCGTTGCCCGGCTTGAGGAAAAGACTCTCGTGTTATTCGACGAGCCCGAAAGCCACCTTCATCCCCCACTTTTATCGGCTCTGGTCCGCAGCTTAAGTGAGCTTATGCACGCGAGAAATGCGGTCGCGATCATTGCTACCCATTCGCCTGTCGTTCTGCAAGAAATCCCCAAATCCTGCGTTTGGAAAATCAGTCGCTTAGGGTTGGAATCAGCGTCGACGCGACCCGAAATCGAGACGTTTGGCGAGAATGTTGGAGTACTAACGCGCGAGGTATTTGGTCTGGAAGTATCTAAGTCGGGTTTTAATTCCTTACTGGCGACAGAGGCTAAGCGGGCTGCTTCCTATGATGATGTCCTGAGCCGGCTTGGACACCAGCTCGGCTTTGAGGGGCGCGCGATCTTACGCTCACTCATGCATCATCGTGGTGATGGGTAAAGCCATGCGTAAAGTCCAAACGCCCCTCATTGATCATGCGACTGCGCTGGAGAAATGTCTCGAGGGCGTCGGGGATCCGGCACTATTAGAACGATACCAGGAAGACTTGCCGGACGGCAATTTGGTTGAGGCTGACTATCTCGGTCACGCTCAGGCGGCGACGTTGTATTCTCTCCCGCGGGTGAGCCATCAGAGAGGCGTTGATCCGATTATTTGCGGAACATTAACGAAATCGAATCTGACAAATCTCTATAGCCAATATTTTGTACCGGAGACTAAGCCGGCGAGGAGAATTTACCAAAGAATCAAATTAGCAAGTAATGGAAAATGTCCGCTTTGTGGAGAAATAGGGCACGTCCGAACACTTGATCATTATCTTCCGAAGGCAAGTTTCCCTCTTTTTTCGGTCTTGCCTGGGAATCTCATTCCCTGTTGTCGGGATTGCAACACGGAGAAACTCGACGCTTTCTCCCAGACGCCCGGCGGGCAGACGCTCCATCCTTATTTTGATGCAGACAAATATTTTGTTGAGAAGTGGGTTTGGGCTAGAGTGCATCCCGGTGCTCCGCCGCTTATAGAGTATCTCGTCACTCCTCCCGCGGGTTGGACCAATGATGAAAAGAATCGGGTGGTTAGTCATTTTGATCAGTACGGCCTAGCCGAGCGGTTCAGCGTGGAGGCGGGCGCTGACCTGCCGGAGACGATATTGACTCGGCGGACAACGCTTAGCGATCATAGCCCGCAGGAATTCTCAAGCTATCTATTGGAAAAGAGCAACAATATCGGCTTGCCGATTAACAACTGGCGACGGGCAATGTTTGCATGCCTAGCGGAAGATCCCTGGTTTTGCAGTCACGCTCATTGACGCGTCGCGTCTCTCGTTCTCAGCCTATTCCGCGTTGGTCAGGTTAACGTCCGAAGTTTTGTCACCAATGATGGGCGCCGTGGCAGGCAAGATACGTTGGTGATAAGTTTCCGAAACAAAGTCGATAAAGGCAACCGCCGCACCCACGGCGAGGCGAGCATGGCGAGGTTCTAAGCCGCGATGCTTCCCATCGCGACCGTGGCCTGAACCGTAAATACTGCGGATTTCGGCCAGATACTGAGTTATTGTCGTTAAATTGCGGAGCAGGAGGCGGATCGTCTCGGCGCCCTTGGCTTCGTCAGAGATTCCTTCGGGAACGAGTCGCAGCTCCTTGGTGAGCAGCTTGGTCAGCTCGGGCAGGGTCGCAGTTTTAGCGTATATGACGTGTTGGCGGGTGAGGATCGACTTACAGCAGGTTTCCACCAAGTCCTTTGCGGTGCCGATGGCGAGCGCTGGGTCGCCTTCTACTGCTACCTCAAGACGTTCAATCTCTTTTTGCATCCAGCCTGCGTCGAGCGCGTCGGCGACGGTTCTGGCGCGTGAGACCGATCGTCCTCCCGCGAGCCCGGCTCGACGGGCCACGAAACGAGGCCGCCCCGCAATGCGCTCTTCCTCGACCAGTTCCCAGCCGTCCTGGCGAAGCTGGTCATTATATTGCGCGACTAACCGTATCGCCTCGTCCTTTTCTGGCCGGACTACCGGGTGCAGGGTTTCGCACAGGAATCGCAGAAAGACGTCATCCGCGCCGCTTTGCAGCCCAAATCGCGCATCGTCGTAAATCCAATCGTCACCCCAGTCGAAGTTGTTGACGCGATGTTGGTAGATGTCGCCGGCAGCGTCCTTATACCGGGAGTCGTAGGACGGCAGGGCCTGAAGATCATAGATGCGCGCGAGGAAGTCGACGTCGTCCAGCTTGCCGCACCACGCCACAGCATCAATTCGGAGACCATCGATGATGTTTAGTCGGGTCTGTCGCCGGATTCGAGCATTTGGCCGAGCGACTGCGCCGGGCTCTGCAAGACGAGGCACGATCTTGGCGCTATACCAATCCTCCGTATACGGCTCGAGGACCGCCTTAAGCCGCTGACTGATCTGCTCCTCAATACCATCTTTGGCGGCGCCCAGTAGGGCGTAGTCGGCGGCTTCGACCGCGAGGTAAACCGTCCACTGCTCGGTTCCTCCGTTCCAGTTGTCGAACCCGGTTCGCTCGATGCGCGGCGTAGCCGAACGAAGGAGATCAGCAGCTTGGTTCATCCGCTCGGCCGTAAGCAGTTCCTCGACCGTTGCGAGGTAGCGTGACGGGTGATCAATCAAATCCTGCATGCGCTTGCTCCTAGCGCACAGCGTACCAGAACACACGAGCGTCTAACGACGGGCAGCATTCGAAAAGCACCGCGAAAACTACCTTGCTCTCGTCAAACTCGCTTCAGCCAAAGTCCGGATGCGCTTTACGAGCCGGCGAGCTAGAAAGGCCCCTCGAACGCTCGGAGAGGCGTTCAGGCAGGAGCCCGACCATGATCAAGATGAGCGTCTATTATCCGGCCGATGGCGGCTCGAAGTTCGATCACGATTATTACCGCACCCGCCACATGCCACTGATCCAGGAACGGCTCGGCGATGCCTGCCTGCGCTACGAGATCGAAAAGGGTCTTGCGGGTGGCGAACCTGGAAGCGCGCCGAAGTTCGTCGCGGCGTGCCACATCTACTCGCCGACCCTGGTGGCATTCCAGGCGGCGTTGGGTCCCCACCGCGCGGAGATCGTCGCGGACGTCGCCAATTATACGGACATCGCGCCGATCGTTCAGATCAGCGAAGTGGTTGGAGAATAGGGGGCTTCGATCACGCGGCGCTTCGGTCGCGGTAGAATTGGACTCCCAGTTGCAGGCTTTCGGCAATGCGATCCGCCTTTTCCTGGAACGCGGCGGCCGCCTCGGGCGCGAGCAGGTCGGCGCTGGTCTGGCGCCACAAATCGAGCCAGCGCGCGAAATTGTCCGGCGTCATATGGGGCTCGTGGCGGACATGGGCGACCATCGGCTGGCCCTTGTAGCGGCCGCTGGTCAGCAGCACCGACGACCAGAACGCCTGGAGCTTGGCGAGGTGATGCGGCCAATCCTCGATCGCGCCGTTGAAAATCGGGCCGAGCACGGCGTCCTCGCGGATGCGCGCATAGAAAGCGGGGACGAGTTTCGCGATGTCGTCTTCGGTGATCTGCATGGCCTTGAGTTAGTCCGGCCGGGCCGAATTGCGACTCCGTTTCTCCCGCATTGGGCATCCGCCTCCCTGACGGTGTGAGAACGGGGGAGGGGATTTGGGAGTTGCGCCACGGAATCCAATGAGCCGTCCGGTCCCCCGGACGGCTCATCCTCTCCTCAGAACTTCACCGACACCTTGCCGTAATAATAGCCGCCGTTGATCCCGTACGGCGAGAAGGTCAGCGGCGCGTCGATGACGTTGCCGCCATTCACCAGCGTGAAGTTGGTCGTCCCCGGCACCAGGGCGACGGTAGGCGGCTTCTTGTTGAACACGTTGTTGGCGCCGATCGTCAGCGTGACCGTGTGGGCGATCGTATAGCTGGCGTCGAGATCGACGATGAACGCGGTGCCGATATCCTGTTTGTAATAAGTGCCGCCATCGGGCGATGCATAGGACGTGCTCTTGCCGAACAGGGTCCCGCGTAACGTCGATGAGAAGGCGCCCAGGCTGTAAGCGGCCGATCCGACGATCTTCACCTTGGGCGATGCGGTTTCCAGATTGGAGATCGCCGTTTTGTCGAACAAGGCGATCGGCACCGTGCCGCCGGGGGGCGTGAGCTGGGCCGGGGCGAGGCCGATCTTGGTCGCCTTGGTCTCGTTATAGGTTCCCGAAATCGACCAATCGACCTTGCCGGCATCGCCGAAGTCGGTGAGGTAGGTCAGCACGACATCGACGCCGCGCGTCCGCGTGTCCGCGCCGTTGGTGAAGATGTTGATGCCGGTCTGGCTGACGGTCGGGTCGAGCACGTTGCCGTTGGCGATGATCGCTTGCGTCACCACCGGGAAGTTGACCGCGCCGCCGCTGCCGAAGATCGATCCGGTGCCGAGAATGCGGTTGCGGATCGTCACCTGATAGGCGTCGAGCGTGATCACCAGTTTCGGTGCCGGCCTGAACACGAAGCCCGCGCTGTAATTGGTCGATTTCTCCGGACGGAGGTTGCTGAATCCCAGCAATTTGGCCGCGGCCGAGTTGGCGGGAAGCTGGACGAAGGCCGAGGACGGCGAGACGTTGGTCGCCGAATAATAGCTTTCGGCCAGGGTCGGCGCGCGGAAGCCGGTCGACACCGTGCCGCGGATCGCCACCGCCGGGCTGAAATCGTACCGCCCCGTCGCCTTCCAGGTCCAAGTCGAGCCGAAGTCCGAATAATTCTCGTAGCGCAGCGCGCCATCGAGCTTCAGCCCGTCGACCGGCTCGACCGACAGATCGAGATAGCCGGCCCAATTGTGCCGGCTATGGCTGCCCGCGTCGGATGGCCGGAAACCGGGATAGGATTGCCCGCCTTCCTTGTAGATCGACCCGGGGTCGCCCGAGCCGATCTCGTAGATGTTCTTGCGATATTCACCGCCGAACGCGATGTTGAGCGGCTGCGCCAGGCCGAGATTCACATCCTTCGAGAAGTCGGCATTGACCGTCCATTCGGTCGCCTTGAACAGGCCGTCGTAAAAGTCGGTCGGCGTGAAATGGGTGTCGATGAACAGCGAGCGATTGGCCGAATCGAGCGTGTAGATCAGGTTCTTGTCCTGCCCATAGGTCGCGCTGAGATCCCAGCGGAAGCCGTTGAGATCGCCCTTGATGCCGCCGGTCACCGAATAATCGTCCTCGCGAATACCCTCGCGCGGGTTGAAGCCGTTGGGCGGCGTGTCGCCGTCGGGATCGTAGACGATCGAGCCCGGCGCGCCGAGCGTGCCGCCGACGCCGAGCACTGGCGAGGCGATGATGCGATCGGGCACGCGCAGGTTTTCGTAGGCCGACGCGATACGCTTCGAATAGCTGCCGAAGCTATAGACCTGGACGTCGCCGAAATCGTAGCCGGCATTGTATTGCAGATTGGTCAGATGCGAGCGGGCGTCGCCGTTGATCCGGTTGACATAGGGAAAGCCGGGAATGCCGGCATAAAGCGCTTGTTGCGCCGCCGAGAGGTTGGTGCGCAGGACGCCATTGGAGTCGGTCACGCGGCGGTCGAGGCCGCCGACCTGGCTGAAGGCATGGAAGCGGTGGAAGAAGGTGAGGTCGAGGAAGCCATTCTCACCCAGCTTGGTGCCCATGGTGAAACTGCCGGCCCAGGTCTCGCCGCCGGTATCGTAATAGGAACCGCCGGTGGCGATCGCCTCGCCGCCGCTCGTATCGTCTTTCAGGATGATATTGATGACGCCGGCGATCGCGTCCGATCCGTATTGCGCGGCGGCGCCCTGTTCGAGCACTTCGATGCGCTTGACCGACGCGGGGGTAATGAGGTCGAGGTCGGGCGCCGCCGCTCCCTGATAAGGTCCGCCGAGGACGGCGAGGTTGGCCGTGCCATGCCGCCGCTTGCCGTTGACCAGCACCAATGTGTGGTTCGGGCTGAGACCGCGAAGCCGCGCCGACAGGGTGAGGTTGGCGGTGTCGCCGCCGAACGCCTGGGCGTTGAACGAGGGGACGAGCTGGGTCAGCACCTGGTTGAGGTTGGGCTGGCCGACGCGGCTGAGCGTCGCCGCATCCAGGACCTTGATCGGGGCGGAGCTTTCCGCCGCGGTGGTGCCGACGACGCGGGTGCCGGTGACGATGATCTCGTCGCTCGCTTGGGCGCCCGCCACCGTCGCCGCGGGGAGCGTGGATGCCTGGGGATCGTCGGGTGCGGCCGCGGGCGACGCGCTCGTTTCCTTGTCGGCCGCCTTGTCGGCCGTGCCGTCAGTCGTTTTGGCATGTGCCCCGGCAGCCCACAAAGTGCCCAGCGCAAGTGCCGCAATCGATACCGTTCTTTTCATCGTGAAGACCCCTTTCAACAGAAAGCCTTCAGACACCCCTCCCGCTCAGTGCCGTTCGCGGAGCCGCGGCGGACGTTGCTTGTCCTGGCTCGTCGCAACGCGAACGGATTGGCCGCCTTGCCCCCAGGGGCGCGGCAGCGGTTGATGTGGAAAATGCGACAGGGCGCGCGGCCGCGTTGGACGCGGGGGAGCCGCGGCCCTGTCGTTCAATCAGTGTAGGGAACGGCGTGAGCCGCATCGTCAGGCGGTCCAGACCTTGTCCAGCGCGGTGCAGAAAGCGGTCATGTCGGCCATCGATCCGACGGTGACCCGCGACACGGTCGGCCAGATCGGCCAGGAGCGGCCGATCTCCACGCTCTGCGTGCGGAACGCGGCCTGCATGTCCTTGGCCGGCTTGGTCTTCCAGTCGATCATGAACATGTTCGCCTCGGTCGGCGCGACCTTCAGCCCGCGTTTCTTGACATGATCGATCGCGAAGGCGCGTGCCGCCTGCATCTGGGCGCGGCGTTGCGCGATCAGCGGCGCGGCGGTGAGGCTGGCGGTGGCGCAGACCAGCGACGGGAGCGGCAGCGCGCCCGACTGCATGCCGCCGTCATAGCGCATCATCTTGGTGATATTGGCCGGCTGGGTCATGATATAGCCCATGCGCATCCCGGCCATGCCGAAGATCTTCGAGAAGGTCCGCATGACGATCACGTCGGGATACTTGACCGCGAAGGGCGACGCCACCGGCACGCCCGCGAAATGGGTATAGGCCTCGTCGATCAACACCATCGATCCGGCCGGCTTGTTCTGGATCAGCCATTCGATATCGGCCAGCGGCGTGATCGTCCCGGTCGGGTTGTTGGGGGTGCAGATATAATAGAGCCCGGCATTGGGATCGGCCGCCAGCATCGCCTTCACGTCGTGGCGGAAATCGGGAGTGAGCGGCACCGCCTTGACCGGCGCGCCGAGCCAGGTGGCGGTGCGGCCGGCGAGTTCGAAGGTGGGATCGGCGGTGACCAGTCCCTTGGTCGGCGAGCAATAGGTCACTACCGCGCGCGACAGCGGATCGCTCGATCCGGGCCAGGGGGCGACATGGTCGAACGGCACGCCTTCGACCGACATCACCGCCTTGATGAAATCGCTGCGTTCGTCGTGCGGGGAATAGCGATTGCCTTGCGCGATCATCTTCGCCGCCGCCGCCTGGCCGGGCGCGAGCGGTCCGGTCCAGCATTCGTTGGCACCGATCCGCGTCTTGGCGCTGGGGGCGGGGTCGGGCACGCCGGCGGAAGCCCAGGCGGGCCGGCCGCTCGCCGCCGCCATCGCACCGACGCCGAAGATCGCGGCGATGCGGGCGAGGTCGCGGCGGGCATAGCCGCGGCTGAGCAGGTCGTCCGCCGACTCCTCGTTCAACACGGTGTCGATGACGCTTTCACGGTCGATCATTCTGTCTGTCTCCCTGTTCGCTTTGGTCGGTCCCATCGACCAGTCGCTGGCCCTAGAATTTCATCGCGTTCCTCAGCATCACGAGCGAAATGACGATGAGGTAGAGGCCGAACACGCGCTTGAGCGGTCCGGCCGGCAAGCTGTGCGCTGCGGCCACGCCGAGCGGCGCCGTCAGCACCGACATCGAGGCGATGACGATTGTCGCCGGCAAGTTGACATAGCCGAGCGATCCCCAGGGCAGGCCCGGCTGGCGAAACCCGATAATCGCGAAGCCGATCGCGCTGGGGATCGCGATCAGCGCGCCGATGCCCGATGCGGTCGCGATCGCCCGATGGATCGATCGGCCATGCAGCGTCATCACCATGATCGCGATCGTGCCGCCGCCGATCCCCAGCAGCGAGGAAAAGGTGCCGAGCCCGCCGGCAATCGCGACGCGCGGCGCCAGGCCCGGCATCGAGTCAGAGATGACGTGATCGCTGAAGCGCGGCACCAGGAAGTTGAGCGACATGAGCAGCACGCCGACGGCAAAGATCAGCAGCAGGATATGCCCGTCGACATGGCCGGCAAGGATGACGCCGACGGCATCGCCGAAGATCAGCCACGGCGCCCAGGCTCGCAAAATCTCGAATTCGACCGCACCGCGCTTGGCATGCGATCGCAGCGATCGCAGCGATGTCAGAATGATCGTCGCGGCCGAGGTGCCGATGGCGACATGCGCATATTGATGCTTGTCGCCGCCCAATAGCGGCAGGACGAGCATCAGCGCCGGTACGACGACGAACCCCCCACCGATGCCGAAAATGCCGGCGGCAAACCCGGCGACCAGTCCGGCGCACAACAGCGCGATCAACGGAATCAGCCAAACGCCTTGCGAAGCAGCCAAGAGCGAGCCCCCCTGTTGGGTGAGGCCTCTCCTGCGCGACGGGGCTTGTCGCCGCCCTGTCGATTCGTAAGCTGCGCAAGCGATCGAACATTTGCAACAAGAAAATAGGGCGGGGGTATTTTTCGTAACTAATTTACTTAAATAAAGAGCTTTTGGTCGCCAATCACCTCTCGTGCAGTCGGGCAAGCGCGACGCCGGCCAGGTTTTGCGACCGCTTCACGTGACGGATGCGCAGCGTGCCGGAACCCGGCCGCAATGCGGCGAGGGCTCGGCAGTGATGCATGTGAACGCTCGGGCATCTGACCGTGCCGTTGGCCTGACCGACGACCGCCAGCGAATCGCCCAGGAACACCGCGTCGTGCAGCCCAAGGTCGGCGGCCAGCTCCACCGCGTGCAACAACGCCAGCCATTCCGCGTCCATCGCCGAGCCCGGACCCAGTCCCTGCCGCACATAATCCCGCCCGTGCACGACCACCGCGGTCTCCATTCCCGTCGCCGGCCGCCAGCCGCCGTCGAAGAATATCTTCACACGTCCAGCGATCGCCATTCCCCCGGCGCGACGCCGTCGAGCGACCAGTCGCCGATGCTCCACCGCACCAGCCGGAGCGTCGGGTGGCCCACCGCTGCGGTCATGCGACGGACCTGGCGATTGCGGCCCTCGCGGATCGTCAGCCGGATCCAGCCGTCGGGGATGTTCTTGCGGAAGCGGATCGGCGGGTCGCGGGGCCATAGATCGGGAGCAGGGATGCGCTCGGCCTCTGCCGGACGGGTGGTGCCGTCCTTGAGCCGCACGCCGCTCCGCAAGGCCGCCAGCGCGTCGTCGGTCACCTCGCCTTCGAGCTGGGCGAGATAGGTCTTGGCCGTCTTGAACTTGGGATCGGCGATGCGCGACTGCAGCCGGCCATCGTCGGTCAGCAGCAACAGCCCCTCGCTGTCGAGGTCGAGCCGACCAGCGGGATAAACGCCCGCCACGTCGATAAACCCCGACAGGGTAGGGCGCGTCGACCCTTCGGTGCCGCGGTCGGTGAACTGGCACAACACGCCATAGGGTTTGTTGAACAGGATCAGGCGCGCCATGCCGCGCCTTTGGTCCAGAGCGGTCCGATTTACAATGTTCCGGATGGGCGAGTTGAGTGCGTGATCTGAGCTATCGCCCAATTCCCAACCGTCACCCCGGCCTTGTGCCGGGGTCCACCGGGCCGCAAGCGCGAGACAAGAGGCTCCAGGGCCAGGCCGAGCCGCACGGTGGATGCCGGGACGAGCCCGGCATGACGAACAGTGTTGAGCGGGCCGCCCGGCCTAGGCGGCGACCACTTCCACGACATCAGCCCGCTCGCTACCCAGACTCAGCGCCACCGCCTCGGCGACCTTGATGCCGTCGACCGCCGCCGACAAAATCCCGCCAGCATAGCCCGCCCCTTCGCCCGCCGGGAACAGGCCGGCGGTGTTGAGGCTCTGGAAATCCTTGCCGCGCGTGAAGCGGACGGGGGAGGAGGTGCGCGTCTCGACCCCGGTCATGATTACGTCGGGATGGTCGTAACCGGGGATCTGGCGGCCGAATACCGGGATCGCCTCGCGCATCGCCTCCACCGCGAAATCGGGCAGGCATTGGCTGAGATCGGTGAGTTGCACGCCAGGGCGATAGGAGGGAAGGACCTCGCCGAATTCGGCCGAGGGCCTGCCTTCCAGGAAATCGCCGAGTTTCTGTGCCGGTGCCTTGTAGTTGGAGCCGCCCGCGACGAACGCGCGTTCCTCCCAATGCCGCTGCAGCGCGATTCCGGCGAGCGGATCGCCCGGATAGTCGCGTTCGGGATCGATCGCGACGACGAAGCCGGAATTGGCGTTGCGCTCGTTGCGCGAATATTGGCTCATGCCGTTGGTCGCGACCCGGCCCTCTTCGGACGTCGCGGCCACCACGGTGCCGCCGGGGCACATGCAGAAGCTGTAGACCGTGCGCCCGTTCGAGCAGTGATGCGAGATATGGTATTCGGCGGCACCCAGGATCGGGTTGCCCGCGCTCTTGCCGAACCGCGCCTGGTCGATCCAGGATTGTGGATGCTCGATCCGCACGCCGATCGAGAAAGGCTTGGGTTCGACGAACACCCCCGCCGCCTGCAGCATCTCGAACGTGTCGCGCGCGCTGTGGCCGATCGCCAGGACGACGCGGTCGGCCTCGAGATACTCGCCGTCATGGAGGTGGAGCCCGCGGATATGGCGTTGCCCGGCCGCGTCGGTGGCGATGTCGACGCCATCGACGCGGGTGCCGAAGCGATACTCGCCACCCAGCTGCTCGATCGTCGCGCGGATGCTCTCGACCATCGTCACGAGGCGGAACGTGCCGATATGCGGGTGTGCCTCGGTCAGGATCTCCTCGGGTGCTCCGGCCGTGACGAACTCGGTCAGCACCTTGCGGTCGAGGTGGCGGCGGTCCTTGATCCGGCTGTAGAGCTTGCCGTCGGAAAAGGTGCCGGCGCCGCCTTCGCCGAACTGAACATTGCTTTCGGGGTTGAGCACGCTCCGGCGCCACAAGCCCCAGGTGTCCTTGGTCCGCTCGCGCACGACCTTGCCGCGTTCGAGGATGATCGGACGAAAGCCCATCTGGGCGAGGATGAGCGCGGCGAACAGGCCGCACGGTCCGGTGCCGATGACGACCGGACGCATGCCCTTGCCGGTAGCGCGCGCGATGGGGCGATAGGCGGTGTCGGGGCTCGGCCTGACATTGCGGTCGTCGGCGAAGCGCGCGAGCACGTCCGCTTCGTCACGCACGGTCAGGTCGATCGCATAGATCAGCATGATCGCGTTCTTGCGCCGCGCATCGTTGCCGCGCCGCGCCACCTCGTAGGTCAGCAGGTCATCCGCGCCGATCCCCAGCCGCGCGCAGATCGCGGCGGGTAAGGCTTCGGGGGCGTGGTCGAGCGGGAGAGCGAGGTCGGTCAGGCGGATCATTGGCGGTGCTGTAGCGGGGGATGGGGCGCGGGGCCAGAATTCCCCTCCCGCTTGCGGGAGGGGTTAGGGGAGGGCGTGTGTTTCAACGCGATCCACGACATGCCCTCCCCCAGCCCCTCCCGTGAGCGGGAGGGGAGAGGGTTCAGCCTTCGGCCTTGTCCGCCATATCCATGAAATTCCGCGCGGCGTCGCGATCGGCTTCGTCCTTGAACGCGACATCCAGGTCCGGCGCGACACCCAGCATGAACATCAGCGTCCACAAGGCGAAGCGGCGCGGGCGGTCCTTTTCCAGGCCGAGATCGACGCGCATCCGCTCGGTCCCGGCCTCGAACGCAGCAGGAGTCAGCGTGGCCATGTCGGCGGTGCCGAAATAATGGCGCAGGCGGTCGTCGAGATCCATGGTTCGACTAACGCGCCCGGACCAGTGCGGCGTCAAGCGCCTGCAGAAAGCGCGAGCGGTCGGCCTTGGAGAAAGCGGAAGGCCCGCCGATCTGATCCCCGCCGGCGCGCAGGTCCGCCATGATCGCCCGCGTCGCGATCGCCGCGCCGATCGAGCTCGTCGTGAACGGCTTGCCGGTGGGGGACAGCACCTGGGCGCCTGCCTTGAGCGCGCGATCGGCGAGCAGGATGTCGGCGGTGATCACCACGGCGCCTGGACCGGATGCCTCGGCGATCCAGTCGTCGGCCGCGTCGAACCCGTCGCTCACGACGACGCGCGTGATCAGCGGATGCGCCGGGACGCGGAGATGGCTGTTGCTGACGACCCAGACGGGCACTTCCAGTCGCCAGGCGACCTTGTAGATCTCGTCCTTGACCGGGCAGGCATCGGCATCGACCAGGATGCGGCGACCGGTAGCTGCGGGATTAGCGGTCGGTTCAGAAGTCATGAGGTCTCGACCTCCGTTCGCTCGACTCGAACGGGCAGGGGCGAGTGCTTTGCCGGACGGTAGCGTCAAGCACGCGGCGGGCGCGGCCCCTTGTTCGGAGCGCCGCCCTTGCGATGCGCGTGCGGCGGGCGGCCGCGACCGGGCGGCGGGCCCTGACGGCGCGGCCCGCCTCCCTGACCTTCGCCACTGGGCGTCGCACGATGCAGCATCTTGCGCGCCGGAGCGGGCGCCGGAGCAGGACCCGAACCCTCGACCGGCTCGATCCGCACGCCGCTATCGTCCTCGCCATCGGCGCCCGCGCTCTTGAGCACGGCGGCGGCGAAGCGTGCCGCGATCCCGCGCGGGATCTGGAAGCCGGTTTCGTTGGCCTGGATACGGATCGCGCCGACCTCGTTCTTGGTGATCCCGCCGCGGCGGCAGATCAGCGGCAGGATCCAGCGCGGGTCGGCATTCTGGCGGCGACCGATGTTCATGCGGAACCACACGGTATCGTCGAACCCGTCGCGATGATGCGCTTTGGGCCCTTCGGGCACGCGGTCGATCATTTCCTCGGGTGCGGGCATTGAGGCGCGATGGGCGTGGACAAGGGCCGCCGCGATTTCCTGCGGCGACTTGTTCTTGAGCAGCTCCTCGCCGATCACCCAATCGTCAGGATCGGGCTCGACCGGCGCGCTCAATGCCTCGATCAGGCGATCGCGATCCTTGAGACGGATGTCGTCCGCAGTCGGTACCGGCACCCATTCGGCGGCGATCCGTGCCGAACGCAGCATCATCTCGACCCGCCGGCGGCGCGGATAGGGAACGATCAGCACCGCAGTACCCTTCTTGCCCGCGCGGCCGGTGCGGCCCGAACGGTGCTGAAGCACTTCGGCATCGCGCGGCATCTCGACATGGACGACCAGGCTGAGCGTGGGCAGGTCGATGCCACGCGCGGCGACATCGGTCGCGACACAGACGCGCGCGCGGCGATCGCGCAGCGCCTGGAGCGCGTGGTTGCGCTCATTCTGCGAATGCTCGCCCGACAAGGCCACCGCCGCGAAGCCGCGCTCGGCCAGGCTGGCGTGGAGATGCCGGACATTGTCGCGCGTCGCGCAAAACAGCATTGCGGTCTCTGCCTCGTAGAAGCGGAGCAGGTTGATCACGGCATGTTCGATATCGGCCGGGGCGACGGCCACCGCCTGGTACGAGATGTCGCCATGTCCGCGCTCTTCACCGACGGTCGAGATGCGCAGCGCATCGCGTTGATACTTCTTGGCGAGTGCGACGATCTGGCGCGGCAGGGTCGCCGAGAACAGCAAGGTGCGGCGTTCGGGCGGGGCGGCGTCGAGCAGCGTCTCGAGGTCCTCGCGGAAGCCCATGTCGAGCATCTCGTCGGCCTCGTCGAGCACCGCGACGCGCAGGCTCGACAGGTCGAGCGCGCCGCGCTCGCCATGATCGCGCAAGCGGCCCGGCGTGCCGACGACGACATGCACGCCCTGCGCGAGCACGCGGCGCTCGCGCGATGGATCCATGCCGCCGACGCAAGTGGCGATACGCGCGCCGGTCTTGGCGTAGAGCCACGACAATTCCTTGGCGACCTGGAGCGCGAGTTCGCGGGTCGGCGCGATCACCAGCGCGAGCGGCGCGCCGGCGGGCGGGGTCTGGCCCTTGTGAAGCAGCTCTTCGGCCATGGCGAGACCGAACGCGACGGTCTTGCCCGATCCGGTCTGGGCGGAGACGAGCAGATCGCGGCCATTGGACTCGGGCTTGCTGACCTCGGCCTGGACCGGGGTGAGAGCTTCATAGCCGCGCGCGGTCAGCGCCTCGGCAAGCAACGGGGGGAGGTGGGAAAAGGGCATTCTGTCTCGATGGCAAAAACGGCGTCGGCCCGGAGCGACTGGCGCCGGGCAGGTAACGCGGTACGGATGTGGATTGGTCCGGCCCTCTACGCGCTTTTTGGTGATTTGGCAAAAGCGGGAGTGGAGGCATAGACTCCGGTTATGGCGGGTGCATGAAAAGAGCGCCTACGCCCTCGTTGCAACCGAACTGACCCGGTGACGTCATCGTGCTGACGCCGGCATGTCACCCATCTGCAAAAGGCCATCCCTAGGCGCGGCGCGACAGCAGAATCGCTGCACCAGCAAAAGGGATAAAAGGGTGGCCAACCGAGCACTTACCGTGCGCTGCGGAATCGTAGCATTTCTCCTGACCGCAAGCCCCGCGGCGCTTGCCCAGAGTGCGCCATTGCCGGTGGCCGACAAGGACGCCGCACCTAGTGCGGACGCGCAGACCGACCAGGACATTGTCGTCACCGGTCGTGCCGGCGCGGGCGAGCGTACCAAGCTCGATACCAGCTATGCGATCACCACGCTGAACAATGACGCGCTGCGCTCGCGCGCCGCGTCGAGCGTCACCGAGACGCTGAAGTCGGTCCCCGGCTTCTGGGTCGAGGCGTCGGGCGGCGAGGGGTCGGGCAACGTCCGCGCGCGCGGCATCCCGGTCGACGGGTTCGGATCGATCAACCTGCTCGAGGACGGCTTGCCGGTGCAGCACGACCCGGCGCTGGGCTATCTCAATGCCGACCAGGCATTTCGCATGGATGAGTCGATCGACCGCGTCGAAGTGGTGCGCGGCGGTCCGTCCTCGGTCTTCTATTCGAACGCGCCCGGCGGCGTGGTCAATTTCATCACCCGCAAGCCGGGCGACGA
>Ga0207683_10001138_pt1 | contig 24167 bp, 16 predicted proteins | sample KBSM73metaG_FD_184333 | JGI IMG/M metagenome (GOLD analysis project Ga0207683, IMG submission 184333) | Miscanthus rhizosphere microbial communities from Kellogg Biological Station, Michigan, USA - KBS M7-3 metaG (SPAdes) (version 2) | ecosystem: Host-associated > Plants > Roots > Rhizosphere >... | reverse complement strand
GCGCCCAGCGCATTGCGGTCATCGCGGATATCGGTGACGAAAGCCCCCACGGCCAGCAGCGGTACCGTCGCCACCAGAAGCACTGGTCCGGCGACATGTGCGCCTGGTAGATCTCCAACAGGCTCAACCAGCGCGGCCAGGCCGCCCAGCCAGGCGGCGACCACCCCCAGTCCGAGCCATCGCGTCATCGGGTCGCGCCGCTCGCTCGGCCACGGCAGCAAGAACGGCACCACGAAGGCGAGCACTGACATCCCCACGGCCTGGACCAGGTGCCCGTGCTCGATCACGCGTGACCCGCTCGCCGACGCGCTATTCGCATGCCACTCCGCCGCGATCGCGGACGACAGTTCGCACACCCCGACGACGACGAACGCGATCCCGAGGACAACGCGGCGGCGAACCACAAGCGCAGCCCCCAGCGGCAAATACGCCAAACCGAGAATCGTGTCGGCCAAGATCCACCAGTTCCGGCCCTCGGGCTCGAAGCCACTGTTGATCAGGCGCAGAACTAGCACGGCACCCGCACCGATCACGGCGGCGAATGCACTCGCGGCGACCACGATCAAGCGCACCCGCGCCGATGGGGTCCTCACGGACAACATCCTCCACGCCGACTGTCCCGAATGCATGGGCTCGCGGGCACGAATCTGTCCCGGGCGTGAATCGGGACGCCGGCCCGGCGCGGCCGGGACGCCGGGAGGTCCACCCTCTGGCCTCGACAACCAGAAGGAGAGGAGAACCACCATGAACAGATCCAGGATGTTAACCGTGGTCACGGTGATCTCGGCCGTCACGGCCGGGCTGCTGACCGCCGTCCTACCGGCTTCGGCCGAGTCGGTCGACCACGTCATCCTCGCCGGCCGGGCAGTCCTGCCCGCAGCCACCCTCGCGCCGGGGCCGCCGGCTGGAACGCTGCTGCCACCTGGAGTGGTGAACGGGATCACGTTCCCGCTCCCGTCGCAGCCGGTCCAGGGCTTCTCCTCGGTCATCGACGGACGCCACCCTGGCGAATACCTCGCCATGCCGGACAACGGCTTCGGAGCCAAGGCGAATTCCGCCGACTTCCTCATCCGCGCCTACTACATTCGCCCCGAATTCAAAACGGCGCAGGGTGGAACAGGTTCCGTCGCGGTCGGCGACTACATCTCGTTCCGCGATCCGGGCCACCACTTCGGATTCACGATCGTCAACGAGAACAGCCCCGAGCGGCTGCTCACCGGCGCAGACATCGACCCAGAGTCCCTGCAACGCGATCACAACGGCGAGCTGTGGGTCGGTGACGAGTTCGGCCCCTGGATCCTGCACTTCTCCGCCGACGGGGTTCTGCTCGACTCACCGTTCCCGATCCCCGGTGTGCGCTCACCTAACAACCCGGGCCTCGGCGGCCAGCCGCCGACCCAGCCGAACAGTCGCGGCTTCGAAGGCATGGCAATCACGCCGGACGGCAAGAACCTCTACGCGATCCTCGAGGGCGCGAATATCGGCGATCCCGACCAGAACCGCCGGTACGTGTTCGAATTCAGCATCAAGGACAAGGCGTTGACCGGCCGCACCTGGCAGTACCGCACCACCCGGCCGAACTACATGGTCGGCGACATGGCGGCGCTCGACGAACACCGGCTTGTCCTGATCGAGCGTGACGGCGGCCGAGGCGCGACGGCGGTCTTCCGGGAACTGAACGTCGTCGACCTGCGGAACGTGGCGGCGGACGGATTCCTCGTCCCGCGGACCGTGGTCGACCTGACCGCGATCCCCGACCCGAACCGCATTTCCCTACCGGCCCTCCACGCGGGCGACGTCGGACTCGGAAACCCCTTCAGCGTCGTGTGCGAATCGGTCGAAGCCGTCCATCGCGTCAACGGCAGCACGCTGCTCGTCGGATGCGACAACAACCTTCCGAACGCTGGGCGCAACCCGAACCTCGCCGATGACAACGAGTTCATCCTCGTGCACGTCGAGGGGCTCCCGGCCGATCCGGATCAGTAATCGTGACCCAGCCGGCTCTTGTTCCCGGCCACCGTCCCGTAACTTGAGAGCCAGGTCCGAGGGCGCTCAGCCACCTGGCTGAGCGCCCCTCAATCACGGGCACCCGACGCAATCCCTCCGAGTCAGCGACCGCAGATCGGGCTCAGGTAACGGCAGGCGACCGATTGCGGTGTCTCGACCGGTGCGCCGGCGTCGATGGACCAAGCCAGCCGGATGAACTGCGCATGGGTCCAGGCGAGTGGGGTCGCGGAGAACGTGGGCTCTCCGGGTTGGAAGGCGGGTCCACTACCGGAGGGCGGCTGCTGATCCCACACCTGCTCGGGAAGTAGGAAGCTTTGGTCGTCGCCGGACCGGGCCATGGTGTCGAGGTTGTTCTGCGCCGGTGCCCCCGCGGCGAGCTGGTACTCGCCGCGTTCGCCCGTGAGCAGCGGCCAGCCGCGGCCGTGGGTGAGGCCCGACCCAGCCTCCGTCGGCTGCCATTCCGACCCGTCGCTCTTCTCGCCGTATCCGTCGTAGCTCGCGCGATGCCAGAACGGTCCGTTGGGTGTGGTGTAACCCAGCTGCTGGTCGACGACGGTCAACGTGTCGAGGATGCGTGGGTCATCCGGACGGAGCACGCCGAGGCGAACGAGTTCCAGGTAACTCGGGTCGACAACCGCGCGCTGATCAATCAGCGGTCCGCCATCGGAGAGCTGAATCTCCGTGCCCGCGTCGGCGTTTCCGTCAGCAGTGATGCGCAGGAAGTACGGCTGGCTGCTGTATGGGCCGTTGGTGGTGACGGTCCATGGCCCGAGGTTGGCTCGCCACGAATCGGCGACCTGCAGATAATGATCCGCACTGGCGTTGTCGCCGTTCTTGCGGGCGATATCGGCGCCAACGACTAGCCCGGCGATCTCCGCCGCGATCGTTGCCGGCGAGTAGCCGGAGGCATTCTCCCAGCGCTCGCCGGGCGTGCTCGGCCCGTTCGCGATGACAAAGTCTTCTGCCTTCTTCACGTGCGCCCAGTCGCCCGCACCGGTCCGGCCGAGCTGGCCGGCAAGCACGGTTGGGAACGACACTTCGTCCATCTGCAGGCCGCCGAACACCGGCTCGCCGGATAGCCTGCTGTTCTGCGGATAGGAGCCGTCCGGTTTCTGCTGGACGTTGAAGAGGTAGTCGAGCGCGCGGTTGGCCGCTGCGGGATCACCCATCGCGATCAGGGCCGTGGCGATCTCGTAGAGGTCCCGTGACCAGACCGCGTGGTAGACGGCCAGCGACTGCAGCACATTCGCCCATGCCCAGGGGCGGCCTGGAGCGGCCACGAATCCGCCGCGATAGGTCTTGTCCTCGCTGGCGGCGAGGACCATTTGCGAAACGTGGTACTCAGTCGTCCACTGCGCCGACGATCGCGGGACCGGTTTGAGCGTCGCGAGATATTGATGCCATCCGGCTGCGTATGCCTGCAGCTCGGCGGTAAATCCCGAATCCAGCGATGCGCGTGCCGTCGACACCGCCGCGGAGGTTGTCGTCCCGAAACCGATCGCGAGGGTGAAGTGCTGTCGGCCGGTGAGTCCGCTCAGGCTTGTCTGGCCGATTTGCACGACGTTGCCGGGCTGGGGTGCGGTGTACGTCCAGTCCATCTGATGGTCGGTGGCCAGGTCGGTCCAGCCGTCGCTGGTGCCCTGGTAGCCGCTGGAAGTCTTCGTGAAGCCGCGCGAAGGAATGACTGCATCGCTAGTCGTCCCATCAGTGGCTACCAGCGCGCCACCGTGCGTCGACCCGGTGTCATCGTCGCCGGTCATCGTCAGGGCAGGGTCGTGCAGCACGTAGACCTGGTAGGCGTCCCCGGTGAGGGAGCGGAAGTCGATGTCGACCAGAACGGTGGAGCGCGCCGGGTCGGTGACGTAGGTCTTGGTGATCAGGTACTTGCCCGACTTCGCCCGGTCAATCTGCTGATAGATCAGGCTATGGGGGTCGAGCAGGCGGACCTGGTGAACCGTGTCGGTGCTTTCCCGATCGGTGAACGTGCGTCCGTCGGTAATGACGAGTTGCGTGTCTCTCGTGCTCGGGGTGTCGATGCGCGGGTAGTAGATCTCGCTCAATTCGCCGTTGTTCAGCGTGTACCACACCTTGCTGGTGGTGCCCCGGGCCGTCCCGAAGCCATCCTTGTCGCCGGTGACCCAGTCGCTGGCCGCGCCGGGTGCGCCCGGCGCCACTCCGCTGCGGGCCGAGGCGGTGGCTGGTGAGACAACAACTCCTAAAGCCAAGACGAGCGCCGCCACCGATCCCAAGGTGACGCCGTGCCAGACTCGCGCGGGCATCTTCCGCACCTCCGCGGTAAACCCCCGAAACTCCGCCGGATACTGTAATCCGACAACTCGGACATCCTCACCATTTCACATCGAGGCGGGCTACACAAGACCGAGTCCTCCGACCAATGGCGTCGCAGCACCGGCGGACCGACATAGGCGCGTCAGCCAGGGACCGGATTGAGTTAGGCGCGGTTACCTCACCGCGGCGCGTATGCGTCGTGGTAGTTCCACCACTGATAGGGCGGGGTCTGGGGGTAGCCCTCGGGCGAGTCTTCCCATTCCTCCTGGCGACCGAGGGCGGTGATGTCGAGGTAGCTCCAGGTGCTGCCCATCCCTTCGTCCCCGCGGCTGTCCAAGAAGTACGTGCGAAACACCCGATCGCCGTCGCGGATGAAGGCGTTGGTGCCGTGCCACTCGGCGACGTCGAAGTCGGCATCGAAGTCGTCCGTCAGCGTGTACCAGGGGATCAACTGCCAGCCCATCCGCGTCTTCAATCCCTCGATATGTGCCTGCGGGGCGCGAGATACGAACGCCAGCGACGTGTCGCGGGCATTCAGGTGGGCCGGATTCGCTACCTGGTCGGCCATGAGCGAGCAGCCGACGCACGCCCGTTCGGGGTACGCGCCGCCCTCGGCGTAGGTGGTGATGTCCGGCGCGTAGAAGGCGCGGTAGACGATGAGCTGGCGGCGGCCCTCGAAGAGGTCGAGCAGGGTGGCCCGCCCGTTCGGCCCGTCGAAGCGGTATTCCTTCTCGACGGCCAGCCAAGGCATCCGCCGGCGTTGGGCTGCCATCGCGTCCCGTGCCCGGGTGAGCTCCTTCTCCTTCACCAACAATCGCTCCCGGGCCTCATTCCATTCTGCCGGGGACACGATCGGGGGTGTCTTCATTTCGCGGTTTCCTCCTTCAGCACAAGGCTTGACCAATCAGGGGCGTGTGTAGATCTGGATGGCGACGCCGTCACCGACCACTGTTGATGAGGACAGCTGCAGCCGCTTCTTGTCGGTGGTCTCGCCGAACAGTCGCTTGCCGGCGCCGAGCACAATCGGGAAGACCATTAGCCGCAGCTCGTCGACGAGGTCGTTGTCGATCAGCGACTGCACCAGCTGAGCGCTGCCGTGCACCACTATCTCGCCGTCTTGCTCCTTTTTCAGTTTTGTGATCTCGGTGACCAGGTCGCCGGACAGCACGGTCGAGTTGGTCCACTCCGGGTCGCGCAGCGTCGAGGAAACAACGTACTTCGGCATCGTGTTGAACTTGTCGGCGAACCCCCCGTCGCGCCCGGGCCATGCCGCCGCGAATCCCTCATACGTCCGCCGGCCGAGCAACAACGCGGCCGACTTCATCGTCTCATCCAGCTTGAACTGATTGCCCTTATCACCACGGTCGATCTCGAACGTCCACCCACCGTACTTGTAATCCTCCCCGCCACCCGGTGCCTCGATGACCCCGTCGAGCGAGATGAACTCGGTGACCACGATCCGGCCCATTGCATCCTCCTCAGTAGGACGTAAATGCTGATAGGACGGGCCGGCCCGCCGAAACTCATCGGTCCCCGGAAGCATTCCACGAGCGCGACCAGGCCTCCGCTCATTCGCGATCACTATGCAGGGAATCTCGCGGCTTGCTGAGCCGGTGCTCCGCCAATGGGCACCACGTCGACCCGGTAGAGCTCTTCCGCTTCATCCTTCAGACCCGACTCGATGCCTTGTACCAGCGCCTCGACCTGAGTACCGCGGAGGCCATCATCGATGTCGACCCGAGCCACGAGCCAGACTCGGCCCGGGCCGACGAAGGTGACGAGGAGTTCACGAATAGCGATCACACCGGGGTACCCCAGAAGAAAGGCTTGTACTCGCTCCTCATCCGCTGGCCGCAATGGCTGGGTCAAGCGAGTGATTCGACGGCCACTCGGCGTGCTGGTGGCCCCCGTCGCCCACGCGCCGACCAGGAAGTCGTGGCTGCGCCGGATGAGCCGGAGACTGACACGGATCAACACCAACGCGATGAGTACCGCGGCCACGCCTTGAGGTATTGACGACCCGGTGATCTGATTCAGCGCCAGCGCGGCCAACGCGATCACGTCTCCGGAGACCGACACCGCGTCCTCGACGAACACTGCCCGCAAGGTGGGATCGGACGTGACCTTGGACTCCTCCAGGAACTCTCGACCGTATCGGCGTGCTCGGCGCGCCATCTGGCCCGCTGACTGGCGGAACGACACCAGATCAAAGACGGTCGAGATCGCCAGCACGACATAGGCCACGACGAAGGATGACGTGACACTCGGATGGATCAGCTCATCGATGCCCTCGCGCAGGGAGAACGCCGCACCGGCGACGAACGCGCCGAGGGCCGCGATCAGGGCCCAGAAGTACGCTTCCCGTCCGTATCCGAGGGGATGCTGATCGTCGGGAGGGCGGCTACTGCGACGCTGAGCTACGAACAGGAACAGGTCGTTGGCGGTATCGGCGAGTGAATGCGCAGCCTCGGCAGCCAGAGCGGAGGAACCGGTGAAGGCCGCTGCGCCGGCCTTGGCAAGCGCAACCCCGAAGCCCGCCCCAAGCGCTACCAAGACTGTCCGCATGCTGTCGTTCGGCATCGCCCGACCTCCGCTCTGCCGATCGCCAAGAAATGCTCAGTCGGCAATACCATCTCCCCGGGCGAAAGCACAGGTACTCGTCCTGTCCATTTCCTCGCAGGAACGGATCCGGCCGAGTGGATGGCGCATCCCGGTCCGGTGGATCAGCGGGCGCCGACGAGGTGTTCGATGGCGAGCTGGTTGAGGTGGACGAAGCCGTAGCCGCGCTGACCGGCAGCATCCGGGTCGAGGTCGGTCACGGACGGATCCGTACGCAGGTCGGCGAGCGTCTCTTCCGACGACAACGTTGGTTCGCTGAGGGCGTCAACGCCGGCTGTATGCATAGCCTCGCGCACGTCAGGGTCGGCGCGGTAGGCCGCGGCACGCTCCCGCAAGAGCAAGTAGGTCGAGATATTCGCCCGTGCTGATGCCCATACGCCGTCCATGTCCTCGGTGCGGGAGGGCTTGTAGTCGAAGTGACGCGGGCCGGTGTAGGCCGGGCCGCCGCCGGGAGCGCCGTTCTCCAGCAGGTCGACGGTGAAGAAGGCGCTGAGCAGGTCGCCGTGGCCGAAGACGAGGTCCTGGTCGTATTTGATGCTTCGCTGGCCGTTGAGGTCGAGGTGGAACAGCTTGCCAGCCCATAGCGCCTGGGCGATGCCGGTCGTGTAGTTGAGCCCGGCCATTTGCTCGTGTCCGACCTCCGGGTTCACGCCCACCATGTCGGCGTGCTCGAGCTCGGCGATGAAGGCCAGCGCGTGTCCGACCGTCGGCAACAGGATGTCGCCGCGCGGCTCGTTCGGCTTGGGTTCGATGGCGAACCGGATGTGGTAGCCCTGCTCGAGCACGAAGCCGGCCAAGGTGTCGATCGCCTCGCGGTAACGGTCCAACGCGGCGCGAATGTCTTTCGCGCCGTCGTATTCGGCGCCCTCACGGCCACCCCAGAACACGTATGTCTCGGCGCCTAGCTCTGCCGCAAGCTCCAGGTTGCGGGCTACCTTGGCCAACGCATACCGACGCACCGCCCGGGCGTTGCTGGTGAAGCCGCCGTCCTTGAACACCGGATGGGTGAACAGGTTCGTCGTCATCATCGGTACCACGAGACCGGTCTCGGCAAGCGCATCCTTGAACCGGGCGATGTGTTTGTCGCGCTCGCTGAGCGATGATCCGAACGGCACGAGATCGTCGTCGTGGAAGGTCACGCCCCACGCGCCGAGCGCCGCCAGCTGGTGCACCGACTCGACCGGATCGACCGGCGCTCGGGTGGCGTCACCGAACGGATCGCGGCCCATCCACCCAACCGTCCACAACCCGAAACTGAACTTGTCGTCTTTCGTCGGTCGCACCTGCATCGCAAGAGCCTCCAATACGAAACGAGTTCGGGGGTTATCGGGCCTCTGGCGGCGGTGCCGTCGAGTCCCGCACGACGAGGTCGGTGGCGAGTTCGACGTGGTGGGAGTCGACGCGTTCGCCGGCGGCCAGCCGGAGTGCAGTGCGCAACGCGACGGCGCCCATCCTGCGCAGCGGCTGGGCGACGGTCGTAAGCGGCGGCGAGGCCAGGCGGGCGACTTCAGTGTCGTCGAAGCCCACCACGCTCAGGTCCGCGGGTATGCGTAGCCCGCGGGTACGCGCCGCTTCGAGCACGCCTAGGGCCGTTTCGTCGTTCGCCGCGAAGATCGCGGTGGGCGGCTGGGAAAGGGCAAGCAGTGCGGCGCCTTCGGTCAAACCGTCGCCATAACTGAACGTTCCCTTGCGCACATAACTTTTCGTTATCGGCGCTTCGGCCGCTTCCATAGCACTGCGATAGCCGTGCATACGTGCTTGGTTGCAAGCCGCGGTGGCCGGCCCCCCGATGTAGGCGATGCGACGGTGACCGAGATCCAACAGATGCTGAGTAGCTGTGAACCCGCCGGTGAAATTAGTCGACCCGACGCTGATCACCCGCGAACGCGGCATGTTGATGGGATCTATCACCACGAGCGGCATATGCGCCCGGGCTAGCGCGGCCAGGTCGGCGGCCGAAACTTCACTGACCACAGCGATCACCGCCTGCCGACCGGCGGCTGCGAGCTGACGCACCCACGGCAGCGAACCCGCAGCGGGATCGCGCAAGCCGTGTCGCCGCAAGGTGACGACAACATCGACGGACCGGTTGGCACCTTCCACCACCACGCCGTGCAGGATCTCGAGCGAATACGCCGTGAGGGGGAGGTGGAACACGAGCTCAATTGATGGAAAGCGGACGATGTCCGCGCGACGGGCGACGTACTCGTGTTCGTGCAGGAGGCTCTCGATCAACGCGCGAGTGGTGGATGAGACGTGCGGGCGGCCGTTGACCACCTTGGACACAGTCGCCACCGACACGCCGGCCTCGGACGCGATCGTGGCGAGGGTGGTCCGCTCGCTATTGATGGTCATGCTGCCTCCACCCTCAGCCAGTCGTTACGCGATCGGCGGTTTGCGCAGCTGGGGTCAGGTCGACCGGGGTCACCAGCCGCCGGTCGGGGCCGACGACCCTGGTTCGGCCGGTAAGCCGGACCGTCCCACGGCAAGGCAAGTTTGCCGACGAGTTGCCGACGAGTATTTCTATGTCTCCTGGTTCCACGATCCGCTCGAGACTGCGGTTGGTATATGCCGTGCGGTCGGCATGTACGCGAAAACGGACGTCTACGGCCTGGCCCGGCTCGAGCGTGATCCGTGCGAATCCGGCGAGCTGCTCGACCGGCCGCGCGACCCGCGCGATGAGGTCGTGCAGGTAGAGCTGCACGACCTCAGTTCCGGCACGACTGCCAGCGTTGCGGACCCGGACCGACACCGCGAACTCGCCATCGGTGGGCACCTCGGTGGAACTGATGCGCAGGTCGTCGATCTCGAACGAGGTGTAGGACCTGCCGAAGCCGAAGGGGAAAAGCGGGGTCGGGTCCACGCTGCTAATGCCGGCGCTCTCAGCGCTGCCGAGTGGTGGCTGCAGGTAGGTGCGTGGCTGACCGCCGGGGTGCCTCGGGATCTGCACCGGCAGCTTGCCGCCGGGCGAGATCCGTCCGGACAGCACGCCCGCGATCGCTGGTCCGCCCTCCTCGCCTGGCATGAACGCCTGGACCAGGGCGGCGGCGCGGCCCGCCACGTCGCCAAGCGCGTAAGGACGGCCGGAGACGATCACGACGATGACCGGCGTACCGGTGTCGAAGAGCGCGTCGAGGAGGTCAGCCTGTACGCCCGGCAGCCGGAGATCCTCGACATCGCAACCCTCGCCGGAGGTTCCGCGCCCGAACAAACCGGCCCGGTCACCGACAAATGCGATGCACAACTCCGCGTCGCGGGCCGCGTCGACCGCGGCCGCGAACCCGGAGCGGTCTGTGCCGGTAACCGCGCAGCCGGGCTGGTGCACGACCTCGACGTCGGGCAGTTCCGCCTGCACGGCGTCGACCGCGCTCGGGATGTCGATGCCGAGATCGTACTCAACGAGGGGCGACAGCACGTGATTCGGGAACGCGTAACACCCCAGGAACGTCCGAGGTTCGGCGGCGCACGGTCCCACGACGGCCACCCGTGCGGGGGGCGGGCGGTCGGCACCGAGCAAGGGCAGTGCGAGCCCGGCGTCGAGCAGGATGATCGATCGCTCCGCGAGCTGACGCGCGATCGCCCGGTTCGCCGGTGCGTCGAGATCGACACCGGCGTCCTGCACGGACGTCTCCGGCGTCCAGCCAGCGTCAAGCAGGCCGAGCTCGGCTTTCTGGGTGAGCAGCCGCCGCGCCGCGCGGTCGACGAGTGCCTCCGAGATGTCGCCCCGGCTGACGGCGGCGAACAATCCCTCGCCATAAGCGATCGTGTCGGGCAATTCGACGTCGATGCCGGCGGCAAGCGCGTGAATGCCGGCCTCGGTCATGTCGGCCGCGATGCGGTGCATCGTCGCGAGGAAGGGCACGGCCCAGTAGTCCGACACCACCGTTCCGGTGAAGCCCCATTGATCCCGCAGCACCTCGGTGAGCAGCCAGGAATCCGCGCCGGCCGGGACGCCGTCGACATCGGCATACGAGTTCATCACCGATCCGGCGCCGGCTGCGACGACAGCCGCCTCGAACGGCGGAAGAACGACATCGAGCATCTCCCGCCGACCCATCGATACCGGCCCGTGGTTGCGCGCTGCGCGCGATGCCGAGTAACCGGCGAAGTGCTTCACCGTGGCGAGCACACCGGCGCTCTGCAGCCCACGCACGTAGGCCGCGCCGAGCATGGCGACGAGATAGGGATCCTCGCCCATCGTCTCCTCGACTCGGCCCCACCGGTAGTCGCGAACGACGTCAAGCACGGGGGACAAACCCTGATGTACACCGAGCGCGGCCATGTCTCGTCCGATCGCCGCCGACATCTGCTCCACGAGGGCCGGGTCGAACGTTGCCGCCAACGCGATGGCGGCCGGGTACACGGTCGCCCCGTAGGTGGTGAACCCGGTCAGGCATTCCTCGTGCACGAGGGCAGGAATGCCCAGCCGCGATGCGTCGAGCACCACGTGCTGCTGGCGCACCAACTCCGCAGCACCCTGCGCGGGGGTCACCGGTGCGCTTCCGTAGACCCGAGTCAGATGCCCCAGGCCGTGCCGACTGGCCTCCTCCAGGGAGGTCTTGCCGCCGGCGGCGAACAAGTCTTGCATCGGTGCCACGTTGAGGGTTGGCCCGGCCGGGTCCGGCCCTCGGTCAGCGCCGATGTCTTGGAGGCGTGCGCCGATCCAACGGCTGCCGAGCTGGGCCACCTTCTCCGCCAGCGTCATGCGCCGCAGGAGCTCCTCGACTCGCTCGGCGACAGACAGCGTGGTGTCCTCCCAGCGGCGGTCGACCGAGTCGGCTTCCTGGGCTTTGTTCGACCTGATCATATGCGGTCCCTATGCAGACAGGTTCAGAAAAGTTTCGTAACGATTGAGAACCGTTTCGGTCTCGTTCCCATCGACTATTGCCCTACAACACAGACGGAATCTAGCTGATACCTGATTTTGAAGGGAAGTAGACCGCACATACGTCTGACATCTTGACATCGATATTCAGAAAACTTACAGTTTCGAGCCACTAGCAAACGGTTCAGTCCCGAGCGCCGCCGTGTTGCCGAGCGGGGACGTTGAGCTTCGCGCGACTCACGGCGTACGTAAGCGTCCATAACCTCACAATCGCGGCAGGGCCGCGACGCGCGGACGGAGATCAGTGTGGAATCGAAAGGTATGTCGCGCCGAGACTTTCTCGGTCTAGCCGCTCTCAGCGTTCCGGTCCTGGCCGGTGTGGCGGCGTGCAGCAGTTCGAAGCCGAGCGGCGGCGCCGGCACTGGAAACGCCAGCGGCGGGGGCGGAAGCACGGGCACGGCGACCTATTGGTTCCTGTCCGGGCAGCCGCAACAAGGTATCCGTGAAGACTCGGTCAAGGCGTTCAATGCCGCGAGTAGTAAGGGCAAGATCTCCTACACCGAGTTCCAGAACGACGCGTACAAGACGAAGATCAAGACTGCGATCGGTGCCGGGCAGGCCCCGACGATCATCTGGGGTTGGGGCGGCGGCGGGCTGAAGAGCTACGTGCAGGCCAACCAGGTCGAGGACCTCACCAGCTGGTTCGACCAGAATCCAGACGTCAAGAGTCGGCTGTTCCCGTCGTCATTCGGCGCCGCCACCATCAGCGGCAAGATCTACGCGATGCCCTCCGAAGCGGTGCAGCCGATCATCCTTTATTACAACAAGAAGGTGCTCGACAAGGTTGGTGTCCAGCCGCCGCAGTCCTGGGGCGACATCCTGGACATGGTGCCGAAGATCAACGCCAAGGGCATCGCCCCGTTCTCGCTCGGCGGGCAGTCCCGCTGGACCAATATGATGTGGCTGGAGTTTCTCTTCGACCGCATCGGCGGGCCCGAGGTCTTCCAGGCCGTGTTCGATGGTGAGAAGGATGCCTGGTCGAACCCGGCCTCGATTCAGGGGCTCACCGAGTGCCAGAAGCTGATCAAGGCGAATGGCTTCATCAAAGGCTTCCAATCGATCACCGCGGACTCGAACGCTGATCAGGCCCTGCTGTACACCGGCAAGGCCGCGATGATGCTGCATGGGTCCTGGACCTACGGCAACATGAAGAGCTCCGGCGGCGACTTCGTCACCGGCGGCCATCTCGGTTGGATGAACTTCCCGCCGGTCGACGGAGGCAAGGGTGATCCGAGCGACACCGTCGGCAACCCGGGCCAGTACCTGTCGATCTCGTCCAAGGCGCCGGACGCGCAAAAGCAGCTCGCGCTGGACTACTTCAAAAACGGAGTGCTCGCCGACGCCGAGGTCAAGGAGTGGATCAAGACCGGGAGCGTGCCGATCGTCAAGAGCGCCTCTAGTCAGCTCAGCTCGGCTGGTGACGACACACCCTTCCTCAAGTTCATCTACGACACCTCCAGCCAGGCGAAGGTGTTCGCGCAGTCGTGGGACCAGGCGCTGAGCCCGACCCAAGCCGAGGTGCTGCTGGACAACATCGCGAAGCTGTTCGCGCTATCAATCTCTCCGCAGCAGTACGCGAGCAACATGAACGCGGTGATCGGTAAGTGACATCGGTTGCGCCGCCGATTCTGCAGTCCGCGCCGCCACCCACCGCTTCACGTGGGCGGCGGCAGCGGTCGCTGAGTTGGCTGGCGTTGCCCGCGCTCGCGTTCTTCGTCCTATTCGGGTTGGTCCCCCTCGTCGGGGTGCTATTGCTGAGCTTCACGACCTGGGACGGCATCGGCACCATCCACCCGTCCGGGCTGACCAGCTGGCGCGAAGTGCTATCCAATCCCGGACTACCGCACGCGCTCCAGGTGACGTTCCTGATCATGGCTCTGTCCTGGCTGTTCCAGACCCCGATGAGCATCCTGTTAGGCGTCTTCCTCGCCGGCCGGCAGCGCTACCGCGGCTTCCTGTCCGTCTTCCTCTTCATTCCGCTGTTGCTCAGCTCGGCCGCGATCGCGATCACCTACAAAGCGCTGCTCGACCCCAACTTCGGGCTCGGCGCCGGCCTGCATCTCGATTTCCTGTCCCAAGATTGGCTCGGTCAGCCGAATCTCGCGGTCGCGACCGTGGTCTTTGTCGTGTCCTGGCAGTTCATTCCGTTCCACACCTTGATCTATCAAGGCGCGGTACGGCAGATCCCGGAATCCATGTACGAGGCCGCGCAGATAGATGGCGCCGGACGGGTGCGGCAGTTCTTCAGCATCACCTTGCCACAGTTGAAGTACACGATTATCACCTCGTCGACGCTGATGGTCGTCGGTTCGGTGACCTTCTTCGACATCATCTTCGTGCTGACCCAAGGCGGGCCGGCCGACGCCACCACCAACCTGGCGCTGCTCATGTACAAGCTGGGCTTCCAGGCCAACCTCATGGGACCGGCGAGCGCCATCGCGGTGATCATCGTCCTGCTGGGATTGGCCCTGGCGCTCCTGCTCCGTCGGTTGGGCGGCCGGGACACCACAGCCAGCCAACTCGAAGGCGCTTGAGATGACCACCGCGACAGTGGAAACCCGCGGTGAAACGAGGAAGACGAAATCAGGCAGCTCGACTGTCTGGCGCCTCGCTCGCCTGAACTGGCTCGGCGGCGGCGCGGCGTGGGTCTGGTTCGTCATCGTGATGCTGCCGATCTACTGGATCGTGATCACCAGCCTCAAGACCCAGGAGAACTACTACGCCACCAACCCGCTAGTGCCACCCAGCAATCCAACGTTGGAGAACTACCGGCTGGTTCTCAGGTCTGACTTCGTGCGCTATTTCGTCAACAGCGTCATCGTCACAGTCGGCGCCGTGGTGCCCGCGGTGGTGGTCTCCTTCATGGCCGCCTACGCGATCATCCGCGACCACCGTCGATGGTTCCTGCGCGGTACCAACTCCATGTTCCTCATGGGACTGGCGATCCCGCTGCAGGCCACGATCATCCCGCTCTACTTGCTGATCATCAAACTGCAGCTCTACGACACGCTGCTGGCGCTCATCCTGCCGTCGATTGCGTTCGCGATCCCGCTGTCCGTGCTCGTTCTGACAAACTTCATCCGCGACGTGCCCGCGGAGTTGTTCGACTCAATGCGCGTCGACGGGGCAAGCGAATGGGCGATGTTGTGGCGACTCGCATTCCCGCTGACGAAGCCGGCGCTCCTGACCGTCACGATCTACAACGCCCTGACCATCTGGAACGGATTTCTGCTGCCCCTCGTCCTCACTCAGACTCCGAACAAACGCACCCTGCCGTTGGCCCTGTGGACGTTCCAGGGCCAGTACAGCGTGAACATCCCAGCGGTTCTCGCGTCGGTGCTCCTGACGACGCTGCCCATCTTGCTGCTGTACATCATCGGTCGCCGACAGATGGTCAGCGGCCTCAGCGCCGGCTTCAGCAAGTAGCCGGCGCCGACGCTCGTCGCAAGCGTCGACCTTTCGGGAATGATCGTCTAGAGAGACTCCAGCCCGGGCTCGGCCGCGAGCGCGCGCAGCTGCGCCACCGACTGCGAGGCGTTCAACGGTCCGAGGTACTGAAGACTGACCACGTATCCGAAGGGATCGCCGCGGACGAGAATCGGTGCCACACCGTACGGAGTGGTAAGCGGTGGGAGCGGGCGGCGGTTGGCTTGGACGTCGCGGAGTATCAGGATGCCTACGGTCGCCGGGCCTGCGACCACGTCGATGCGTCGCGCCACCAGATAGGTCGCGCCGTCGAAGATGCTCTTGGTCAGGTAGGACTGCACGGTGATCGATTGGCGGCGAGGCACATACCGGTTGATCACCTCACGCAGCACGAGCGGGATCACGGTCGTGCGTGCACAATTCGGTTCTTGACGGCAAAGATCTTCTTCGGGCGCTAGCGGCGTTGCGGTAGCCAGCGGTGTTGCGGTAGCTAGCGGCACATGGGTGGGCACGGCCTCGGGCATCGAGCGGGGGTGCTCGACCGGACGGATGAGGGCCCAGATGATCACCAGGGCCAGCACGAGGCCACCGAGCAGCCACCAGCGCCGCGATCCGCGTGCCGTCTGGTCAGCCGGTCGGTCGGCAACCTCGTCCAGGAATTCGATCCCGCTCATGGACCCGGCTCACCACACCGCGCTAACGCACAGACACTCGACCAGCCGAGGTCGGAGGATCTGCACGTCGCAAGCGTAACCGGACCTGCGGCAAACCACATGGCGCTCAAGTCGCGCACAACAACGGAGCCGTATGGCGTCGGTCCGGTAAAATCCACTCCGCGGAGCTGGCGCCGCGGCGCGGGCGTTACCTCACATAATGAGGAGACTTCGAGCCGAAGAGAGCGGGGGCCCAACCGTGCGAATCGGGCTCTTGGGCGGTTTCGAGGTATCCGAGGGCGATCGGATGGTCGCTCACAGCGCGTGGCGGCTGCGCAAGGCGAAGACATTGATCAAGCTGCTGGCGCTTGAACCGACGCATCGGCTGCATCGCGACCAGGTCGCCGACTTGCTCTGGCCGGATCTCGACGGAGATGCCGCGCGAAACAACCTGCATCAGGTGATGCATGTGGCCCGCCGAGCGTTGTCAACGATTGGCGTCGATGGAGCGGTTGTGCTCGCGCTACGTGACGATGTCGTCGTACTGGGGCCCGATGGTCACGTGGTCACCGACCTCGAGGAATTTCAGGATGCGGTACAGCGCGCCTCAAACGACAGCGACGCACTAGCCGCAGCGCTCCGCCGATGGGACGGTGAAGTTCTGCCCGAGGACTCCTACGAGCCGTGGGCGCAGCGCCACGCCGATCGTATTCGGGAGTGGCGCACCGTGCTGGTCATGAAGCTGGTCGAGGACGATCTGGTCAAGCGTGACCCCCATGCCGCCGTAGCCCTACTCACATCGGTCGTTGCGGCCAATCCGCTGCACGAACCGATGCAGCGGGTGATGATGCGTGCCCTTGCCGGTGCGGGGCGGCAGACCGAGGCGCTGGTGCTGTTCGAACGCCTCCGCACGGTGTTGCGGCGGGAGCTCGCCGCTGAGCCGGATGCGCAGACCCGTCAGCTGTACCGCGACCTGTTGGCCGGCGGCACCCGAGGCGCGAGCACACCCCGTGCGGCGAACCTCCCGGCGCGGGTCGCCGCACTCGTCGGCCGCGAGCGCGAACTCGACGAGACCGCCCGCATACTCGCCGACGCGCGGTTGCTCACCTTGACCGGCCCGGGTGGTGCCGGCAAGACGACGCTCGCGCTCGAGCTCGCTCGACGGCGCCGCGAGCGCTATCGCGACGGTGCCGTACTGGTCGAGCTGGCCGCGCTGACGGAAGGCGACCTGCTCGTTCAGGAGATAGCCGACGCGCTACGGCTGCAACTGCCGCCTCGACAGGCTCCGGTCGACTCGCTGGTGGCGCAGCTGCATGGCCGGCAGCTGCTCATCGTGCTCGACAACTGCGAGCACCTGATCGATGCGTGCGCCCGGACGATCACCGAACTGCTGCAGGGCTGTCCCGAGGTCTCGGTTGTGGCGACCAGCCGGGAGCCGCTGCGTATCGAGGGTGAGATCAGCTGGCGCACGCCGTCGCTCGACCTGCCCGACCCGGAACATCTTCCGTCATTGGACGTGCTCGCAACTATCGCGTCGATCCAGCTGTTCCTGCAACGCGCGTCGGCGGTCTCGCCCGGATTCGCACTATCCGGGGACAACGCCGCCGCGGTGGCCGACATCTGCTATCGCCTCGACGGCATGCCACTCGCGCTAGAGCTCGCGGCCGCCTGCATACCGGTGCTGTCGCCGCAACAGATCGCGGCGCGGCTCGGCGACGCGCTCGAATTACTCAGTCGCGGTTATCGCACAACGATCACCCGCCAGCAGACTTTGACCGCCACCCTGGAGTGGAGCCACAACCTGCTCGCCGACGAGGAGCGGGTGCTGTTCCGGCGGCTGGCGGTCTTTGCCGGGTCGTTCACGCTCGAGGCGGTCGAGGGCGTGTGCTCGGACGGCGGGCACGTGCTCGGTGCGCTTGCGCGGCTAATCGACACGTCGCTTGTTGTCGCCGAGACCCGTGACGGCATTATCCGCTACCGGCTGCTCGAGACGGTGCGGCAGTACGGCCTGGAACGGCTGCACGCCGCGGGCGAGCAGCCGGCAATCCGCCGCCGGCACGGCGCTTGGTATGTCGAGTTCGCCGAAGCTCGCGACCCGGAGGTGCCGACGAGTGTCGTCGATGTCGTGCCGGCGAGCCTCGACGTCGAGCACGACAACCTGCGTACGGCGCTGACCTGGGCGCTGGCATGTGAGCTGCGCGCTGCGTTACGGCTCGCGGTCGCACTGTGGCGCTATTGGCTGGCGCGCGGCCTGTTCGCCGAGGGTCGCCAGTGGTTGGAGGCCGTGCTGGCGGCCGACTCGGAACCGTCCGTCCTGCGCGCCCGCGGGTTGCTGGCACTCGCAGTGTTCGACCTCCGCGGGGGTATGGCAGATCGGCTCGTCGCGATCGGTGCTGAAGCAGTCGCAATTCACCGCATGATCGGCGACCGGGCCGACCTCGCGCTGGCGTGGGACGCGGACGGCGCCCTCGCCTACATGCGAGGCGACTGGACTGGGTGCTGGCAGCGCACCGAGGAGGCCCGGGCTGCGGCACCTGGTGTCGACGATGTCGAGGCGTCCACCGAATTCCTGCAGGCGATGGTGTTGCTCGGCCGCCACGATTTGTCCGCCGCACGCTTGTCGTTCGAGCGAGCGCGCGTGGCCCTGGCCGCGGTGCGGTCGGGGCGGCCTTTCTTCACCACGATGACGCTCGGCTGGATCGTCGAGGGTGCAGGCGCCAGTCCGCGGCTCTACTTCGAGGAGACCGTGCTGCCCGGACCCCGGGTGAGCGCCGGCCAGGCGCAGGGATATGTGTTGTGCAACCTCGGCTATCTGGCCCGGCTGGCCGGCGACCTGGACCAGGCCCGCACACTGCTCGACGAGGCCGTCTCGATATTCCGCGCACTCGGCGCCCGCGACGGCGAATCGATGGCACTTAACCATCTCGGCTGCCTGCACCGTGTCCGCGCCGAGTTCGCCGAGGGGCGGGACATGCTGGAGCAGAGCCTGCGCATCCGGCACGAAATCGGCGATCGTCGCGCGATCGGCCTGACTCTCGGCAATCTCGGCGTGCTGACGGCCGCCGAAGGAGATCTGGAGCGAGCGGTCGCGCTCTTGGAGCAGGCACTGGCCGGCTTTCGCGAGACGGAGGACGTTCCGGGACGGGTCGGCTTCACTCTGACCACGGCGAGCGTCTATGCGAATGCGGGCGACTACGACGCGGCCCGACGCCTGCTGCCCAACGCCTTGCTGGAGTCGCGGCACATCCCCGGCAACCACCGCGCGACCGCATGGGGACATGTCTTGCTAAGCGAGGTATTCAGCCGCCTAGGTCAGCCCGACGAGGCCGTCCGCGCGCTGGCCCGAGCCGGTGATCAGTTCCGGGCCCTCGGCGCTATCGACCGGGTTGAGCCCGGGTTAAGCACGCGCTAAGCCGGTGCGAAGGCCGGGTCCATAACGTCGCCCTCGGAATCGAGTCTGGAGGGCAAAATGACGATGACAGAGGCCCAGAACGTGCTGGGCGAAGCCACGGTGGGCGAACTGCAAGCTGCCGTTCGCGGTCAAGTAATCCGGCCGGGCGACAGTAACTATGACGAAGCACGTGCGGTCTGGAACGCGGCGCATGACAAGCACCCGGCGCTGATCATCCGGTGCACCGGCGCTGCCGACGTGATCAAGGCGATCGAGTTCGCCCGCAGCCAGGGCCTGCCGCTCGCGGTACGCGGTGGCGCGCACAGCATCGCCGGCTTCTCGACCGTCGACGGCGGCGTGGTTATCGACCTCTCGCCGATGAAGGCGGTCACGGTGGACCCGCAGCGCCGCCGCGCGGTCGCGCAAGGCGGGGCGACCTGGGCGGACTTCGACCACGAGACCCAGGCGTTCGGGTTGGCGGTCACGGGCGGCCTGGTCTCCACGACCGGGCTCGGCGGATTCACGCTCGGAGGGGGTATCGGCTGGTTGCTGCGCAAGCACGGGCTGACCTGCGACAACCTCGTCTCTGCCGACGTGGTCACTGCGGACGGCCGCCAGCTGCATGCGGACGCCGAGCAGAACAGCGACCTGTTCTGGGCGCTGCGCGGTGGCGGCGGTAACTTCGGCGTTGTCACGTCGATGGAGTTCGCGCTGCATCCCGTGGGTCCGACGGTCGTCGGTGGACTGCTGTTCTTCCCGGGCGACGCCGCCCGTGAGGTGTTGACCGGATGGCGCCGGCTCACCACCTCGATGCCGGACGAACTGACCTCGCTCGTCGACCTCACCACCGCCCCGCCGGTCCCATTCCTGCCCGAATCGGTGCACGGCAAGCCGATCGTGGCCCTAGGCGCGGTCTACTCCGGTCCGCTGGACGCCGGCGACGACGTCGTGCGCCCGCTGCGTACGCTCGCGGATCCGGTCGCCGACCTGCTCGGACCCGTGCCATATGCGGCTATGCAACAGATGCTCGATCCCCTATGGCAGGCGGGTGCGCACAACTACTTCACCTCCGCGATGATGGACGATCTTCCCGACCCGGCGGTCGAGGAGCTCGTTGCCAGGTGGTCGGCCAAGCCGACGCCGCAGAGCGAGATTCACGTCCACCATGCGGGTGGCGCGTTGGCGCGCGTATCCGCGTCCGCGTCGGCGTTCTCACAGCGCACGTCACCGTATCTTCTCAATGTCATCGCCAGGTCGGTGGACGGTGTGGGCTTCGACGACGACGCGGCGTGGGCGCGGGGTACGCGCGCCGCGCTGGCGGCATACGGACCCGACACGATGTACGTGAACTTCACCGGCGAAGCCGGCGACGACAAGGTGCGGGCGTCCTATCCGCCGGAGACTTACGCGAAGCTCGTCTCGATCAAGAAGCGCTACGACCCGACGAATGTGTTCCGTCTGAACCAGAACATTCCGCCGATCGCCCAGGCTGGCTGACCGGAAGAGAAGGCTCGCTGGGCTCGCGTTCCGCTGAACGCGGGCCCAGCGGGGGCAGCGTGCTCGTGCGTACCGGGTTTCCTCAGCCACTCGCGCCCCGGTCGTGATCTTGGGCGTATCGCGCGTTAACTCGATAAGTCCAAGATCATCATCCCACGCGGACATCAGCCTGGCTCGGAGCCATCACGGGAGGGATCTGCCCGCGATCGGGACGCTGGCGCCGAGTGTGGCAGTTGGGGACCCTTGGCGCGGGCTCCGCCGCTCGGCCGCGTTCGGTCAGGTCAGTTGCCTGATCGCGGTAACCCGGAATGGGCGGCCAACAGCTCGAGGAGAGGTCTATAGGCTCCGGTGGCCACGGCTTCCTGCATGTGCGCCATCCGCGCCTCGGCGGACTCCCAATCGGCAATCTCGACCAGCAGGTCGGCGTCATCGAGCACCTCGTAGCGCGTGCTGCCGAGGAATCCGTGCTGGTTAGATCCTTGCGCTGCGATCATGTTCTCGAGCAAGCTCTGCAGCTCATCTCGCCGACCGGCCTGGCCCGCAGCTCAACGATCACTTTGATTGCCATGCGGCCATTCTCTTGCACGTGCGCAGCGCACAGTGGCGGGCAGGACAAACAGGCCGGCCGACCGGCCAGCCCTGGATCGCTGTCGTTGGGTCGTTTGCCAGCGGCTCACCGAAGTGGTGAGGGTGCGAATCTGAAGTTGGCTCGTCGCACAGATGCCGCCGCCATGGCCTCCGGAGGGCATCGTCCAAGTCGACGGTGATGACCGCGTTGCCGCCGGACATTCGTTCGCGGGTTGTCGGCGCGCGACCGCCAAAGAAGTGCCTCGGTCTTGTTCTCCGGGAGGATCTCGGCTCGGAACCGTCTGATGCCAGCATCACGGGCTCTGGCCATCGGGGGTCGCATGAGTTCGCACGCCACGCCGCTTGATCGATGTGACATGTAGTTCTCCTGAAGCCCTGGAGCCAGGCTCGATCGCTGCCTCGGTTTAGAGAGGGCTGCTACTACGCTCAGCCGTTGGCGCCGCTCGGAATTCTCCCCGTTTGCCGCAAGGGAGATCAGTCGTCACCCAGACTGGGACGCCGCGCGGAGACGACAGGAAAGTCATCCGAACCCCCAGAACCCGCAGTGGTGTACGGCGGCGAAGTTCTGTACGAGATGCGGTTGCGGCTGCACAAGCGAGAGCACGTTTGAACTCATGTTGATCGACGGCCACGGCACTGCCGCCGCGGACGGATTCCCGGTCGCGGCGAAGTTGGTCCAGGCCCTGCGCATGCTGGCGGCGAGCGCCTCCTGATCGGCGTTCAGCGGTGTGGCGTGCGGCGCGTTCGGCTGATCGAAGAGGTATTGGATCTCGGATGAGTGCGTTGCAACCGGCGGGAAGCCGGGCCCCGCGAATATCGGCGGCGCGGTGCCGTCGTCGAACTCGTAAGCGAACGTCGGCGCGCGCCTGGACGTCCAGCGGTCGACCTGCAGCGCCGGGCACGCGAAGTTCGCGTCGGAGACAATCGTACTGAGTGCGAAGAATCCCGGCGGTGGGTATGCGCTAAACGGGTACTCGGCCGCGATCGCCGCCGCTCTGGCCGCGGACACCCCGAGCACCGATGCAATCACGCTTTCGTAATTGTCCGAGGTCGGTGTCGGGGCCAGCACGAACATGCCGTTGCTCACCGCCAGCCCGAGCCCGGCGACGAACAGGAGCTCTTCATTCTGGTTGATACCGTTGATGACCGGCACCCGGGCAAAATGCCCCGCGGCCAGCGCCGCCCCGATCGGCTCGGTGAGGACCTTGCCGTCGACGACGCCAGGGATGGCAGCGTCCGGGAACGTGTTGACGAGGGTGTCGACCGGCACCTTACGCAAGCACGCCGACGTCTGATCCTGGCAGTTAACTTCCTTGGCGAACGACGTACCGAAGGCCTCGGCGGCGGCGAGCGGCACCTGGTTCAGTGCGAAGGCACCGCTCTCCACGATCGCCCGCTGGAATAGCCCGCGTGCGCCGCGCGAGACGAGCTGGGCTAGCACCGACACCCCGCCGGCGGACTGGCCGGCGATCGTTACGTTGTTCGGATCGCCGCCGAACCGCGCGATGTTGTCCTCGACCCAGCGCAGCGCAGCCTGCTGATCCATCAAACCGTAGTTGCCGGCCGGACCGCCCGGCCGCGTAGCAAGCGCCGGGTGCGCGAGGAAGCCGAGCGCGCCAAGCCGGTAGTTGATCGTGATGACTACGGCGCCGTTCGCCGCAAGCTTGGTACCGTCGTAGTTGCGGGCGCCGTCCTGGGTGAAGCCACCGCCGTGAATCCACACCAGCACTGGCCGCCTTGCGTTGTGGTGCAACGTCGAGGTGGAGACATTCAGGTACAGGCAATCCTCGGACTGGGGTCCGGGCGGCACGAACAGGCTCGGCTTCTGCGGGCAGCTCGGCCCGTAATGCGTGGCGTCGCGGATACCGGTCCACGAGGCTGGTGGCTGCGGCGGGCGCCAGCGCCGATCCCCTGTCGGGGGAGCGGCGTAAGGCAAGCCGCGGAAGGCGTAGCCCCCGGCCACCGCCACGCCCCGAACGACACCGCCATGCGTGGCCACGACCGGGTTGACCCTCGAGTCCGAAGCGACGCCGACGCTGCCCGCGGCAGCCGGCGTGGCTACGACAGAAAGAGTCAGCGCGGTCATACCCGCGCAGGCGAGCGCCACCAGAGCGCGCCGAGGGTTACTCGCGGGCATGAGTGACTCCCTTGATCCGAGGCGTTGGCCGTTGGCCAAGAGTATGGACCGCGCCGGCCGAGTACCCAATATCCGCGACGGTGGTGCGGGTTGCCATGCTCGGCGTGAGACGAATCGGCGCCGCTACGCCAGGATCGCCTCGACCGCCGCGGTGACGGTGCGACGCCTGCTCGCCGAGGAGGCTCGGCCTTTCGCGGTGCCGCCCGAGGGAAGCAGATCGGTGCCGACCGTGGCGAGGTTGAGCAGCATCTCCAGCAGCGTCGCAGCGGGATACGCGGCAGTAAGCCGACCCTCGGCCTGGGCCTGCGCGATCAGTCGAACCTTCGAGGCCGTCGACGTGACAACCTCCGGGGGCGGATCGTCGTCGCCTCGTTCCAGTCGGTACCACGCCGAGATCCGGACGATGTCGCGATGGCGAGCGTAGTACCTGATCAAGGCGTCAACGTAGCCGGGCAAATCCTCGACAGTGAACGGCACCGCAGTGCCAAGTTGCGCTGACAGCGCGCTGAACACGGTGTCGAACAGTTGCCTCTTGTTACCGAAGTAGCGATACAGGAGAGCGTTGTTCACGCCCGCGGTCTCGGTGATGCGATCGACCCGGGCGCCCGCGATGCCGTGCCGGGCGAACTCCGCGGACGCAGCAGCGAAGATTCGACGCTTCGTCTCTTCAGCGTC
>Ga0207683_10001136_pt1 | contig 24178 bp, 19 predicted proteins | sample KBSM73metaG_FD_184333 | JGI IMG/M metagenome (GOLD analysis project Ga0207683, IMG submission 184333) | Miscanthus rhizosphere microbial communities from Kellogg Biological Station, Michigan, USA - KBS M7-3 metaG (SPAdes) (version 2) | ecosystem: Host-associated > Plants > Roots > Rhizosphere >... | reverse complement strand
CGGGTGGCGTCCTGGCGCGAGGAGTGAATACTAAATCAGTGGCATGGCCTGCCGGCGCTTGAAATGATCGATGATCGCCGGTCCCGAGAGAGGAGGAGGGGCAGACGCTTGCGGTGTCGCGGCCCCGACCACGAATGGCAAAGGCGCTGCTGACGCCGCGGGCAGTGGATTTTCCTCGCTGGTATCAGGACGTGATCGCAAAGGCTGAGCTGGCCGAGAACGGGCCGGCCCGCGGTTCGATGGTGATCAGGCCGACCGGTTACGCGTTGTGGGAGCGAATCCAGCGCGAGCTCGATGACCGGATCAAGGCGGCTGGCGCCGCCAACGCGTACTTCCCGCTGCTGATCCCCGAGTCCTACATGCGGCGCGAGGCGGAACACGTCGAGGGGTTCAGTCCCGAGCTGGCGGTCGTCACGATCGGCGGAGGCAAGCAACTGGAGGAGCCGCTGGTCATCAGGCCCACCAGCGAGACCGTCGTCGGTGAGTCGATGGCCAGATGGATCGAAAGCTACCGCGACCTGCCGCTGCTGCTGAACCAGTGGTCCAACGTGGTGCGCTGGGAATTGCGGCCTCGCCTGTTCCTGCGTACCACTGAATTTCTCTGGCAAGAGGGCCACACGGCGCACGTCAGCGAGACGGATGCGCACGATTATGCCCGCCGGATCTTGCACGATGTCTATGAGGACGTGCTGGTCAACGTGCTGGGCATGCCGGTTGTCGTAGGCCGCAAAACCGTGCGGGAACGCTTTGCGGGGGCCACGTCGACGTACACGCTCGAAGCGATGATGGGTGACGGCAAGGCGCTCCAGATGGGCACCAGCCATGAGCTGGGCCAGAACTTCGCGCGTGCCTTCGGGATCGATTATCTGTCTGCTTCCGGGCGGCGTGAACTGGTGTGGACCACCTCATGGGGAATCACGACGCGCCTTATCGGGGGCATCATCATGGCTCATGGTGACGACCTCGGGCTCCGCGTGCCGCCCCGCCTGGCCCCGGTGCAGGCCGCTGTCCTGGTCGTCAGGGAAGGCAGTGGCGTCGCCGAGGTCGCGCACACGCTGACGGCCGCGTTGCGTGGCGCCGGAGTCCGGGTCGAACTCGACGAGCGGGTCGGTGTGCCGTTCGGCCGCCGCGCGATCGATGCCGAGCTCAAGGGCTACCCGGTCCGTATCGAGATCGGTCCGCGCGATATCGCGGAGAGCCGGGTCGTGCTGGTGCGCCGGGTGACCGGGGAGAGGATCGCGGTCCCGATCGACAGCGTGGTGAACCTGGTGACCGCGGCGCTCGAGGCTGACCAGACGGCCCTGTTTACCGAAGCGCTCGCGCGGCAGCGGCAGCGCACCGCGGACGTCACCTCGGTTGCGGAAGCCATCGAAGCCTCCAGCACCGGCTGGGCCAGGCTGCCCTGGTCCGACGTCGGCAGCGACGGCGAGGCCGAGCTCAACACCCACGGCATCACGGTGCGCTGCCTGGTGCGTGCCGACGGCGGCGTGCCCGACTCGGAGGATGAGCCAGGCCTCGTTGCCCTGGTCGGCCGCGCCTACTGAGGGAACCCACATGAGAGCGGTGCTGGTCAGCGAGTTCGGCGGCCCGGAGCAGCTGCGGCCGATCCGGGTGGCCGATCCGGTGGCCGGGCCGGGGCAGGTGCGGGTGGCGGTGCGCGCGGCCGGGGTCAACCCGGTTGACGCGGGGAACCGGGCCGATGGCCGGTGGGCCGGGCTGCGGGTGCCGTGCATCCTGGGCTACGACATCGCCGGGGTCATCGACGGCGTGGGCCCCGGGGTCACCGGCCTGGCGCCCGGCGACCGGGTGATGGCGATGACGCACTTCCCGGACGGCGCCGGCGGGTACGCCGAGCTCGTCGTCATCGACGCCGCGCTGGTCGCGCCGATCGGCGCCGCGACCTCGTTCGCCGACGCGGCGGCCACGCCGCTGGCCGCCGGAACCGCGCACCTGGTGCTGGCCCGGCTTGGCTTGCCGGCCGGCCGCCGGCTGCTCGTGCTCGGCGCCAGCGGTGGTGTCGGGCTGTTCCTGCTCCAGCTGGCCGCGGCCGCCGGGATCATCACGATCGGCGTCGGCCGCGAGGCGATGCACGCGCAGATGCGCGACCTCGGCGCTGCGGCCTGCATCGACTACACCCGCGAGGACGTCCCCGCGCGCGCCCGGGCGCTGGCCGGCGGCCCGGTCGATGCCATCGCCGACCTCGTCGGCGGCAGCCTGGCCCGGTCCGCCTGCGCCGCGCTGCGGCCGGGCGGGCAGATCGCCGCGATCGCAACGCCGGACCTGGACCTGGACCCGCTGCTCGACGCCAACATCACCTTCCACGGCGTGCTCATCCAGGACGACGGGGACCGCACCCGCGCCCTGGCCGACCTGCTGGGCCGGCGCGAGTTGCGGCCCGTCATCAGCCGCGTTCTCCCCCTCGACGCGGCCGCCGAGGCCCACCGGATCCTGGAAGCCGGGCACGCCGGCGGAAAGATCGTCCTCAACGTCAAAGGCAGCCTTTAATAAGGGCATGACAGCTGAGCAGGAGGCGCCGCGGGTGGTCGGCGCCACCCGGGAGATCGCGGCCGGGGCGGGGCAGATCTTCGAGCTGATCGCGGATCCGGCGGCGCAGCCGCGCTGGGACGGCAACGACAACCTGGCCAGCGCGCCGGCCGGGCAGCGCGTCCGGCGCTCCGGTGACGTTTTCTCGATGACGCTGACCCGGGGTGAGATCCGGGAGAACCACGTGGTGGAGTTCGAGGAAGGCCGCCGGATCGCCTGGACGCCGGCCGAGCTAGGGAAGGCGCCGCCGGGGCACTTGTGGCGGTGGGAGCTCGAACCGGTCGACGCGTCCCGGACGCGGGTGACCCATACCTACGACTGGACCCGGCTCACCGACGAGGGCCGGCTGCCGCGGGCCCGCGCCACCACGGCGGATCGCCTCCGCGCTTCGCTCGACCGGCTCGCGGCGCTGGCCGAGGAATCCTGACCGTCAGCCCGCGGTTGCGGGGGTTTGGTAGACGTTGATGATCGTGCCGTCGGAGAAGCTCCTGGACTCGGCGAGGTCCAGCCGCAGGGGCCTGGGCAGGTCCTTGAACAGGGGCAGCCCGGCCCCTAGGGCGACCGGCAGGATGACCAGGCGGTACTCGTCGATCAGGCGGTGCCTGGATAGCGCCTGGACGAACGCGGCGCCGCCATGGGCCATGATCTCGCCGCCGGGTTCGGCCTTGAGGGCGGCTATCTCGGTGGCGAGGTCGCCGCGGGCGATACGGGTGCCGGCCCATCCGGCGGCCGGCAGCGTCGCGGAGAAGACGACCTTGGGCAGCTTGTTCATGAACGCCGCGTAGTCGCCGGTCGCGTCCGGCCAGTACGCGGCCATCTGCTCGTAGGTGACCCGCCCCATGATGTGGGTTCCGACCCGGTCCAGGGACGCGACCTTCCAGGCATGCACGTCCGGATGCTCGGGCGGAAGCCCCCAGTCACCTTCGCCGCCCGGCCCGGCCACGTACCCGTCCAGCGTGACACCCATCTGCAGGACCACTCGCCTCATCCGCACTCCTCTCGTCAGCGTGGCTACGGATCAACCCTGGCCGAGAGCCACGCCCCGCATCCAATACACGCGTCTATAACCTGATGGCATGGATGTCGACACCCGGCTGCTGCGCTACTTCGCCGCCGTCGCGGCCGAAGGCAGCCTCAGCCGCGCGGCCGAGCGGCTGTTCGTGTCCCAGCCCGCGCTGACCAAGCAAATCAAGCAGCTTGAGGGGCAGCTCGGGGTTCAGCTGTTCACCCGGTCCCGGGCCGGGATGACGCTAACCCCGGCGGGCCAGGCCCTGGCCGGCCGGATCCCCGGCATGCTGGCAGGCTGGGATCAGGTGCTGCGGGAGACCAGGGCCGCGGCCAGCCGGGCGGCCCGGGTGCTGCGGGTGGGGTTCATGTCCAGCGCCGCCAACGAGGCCACCCAGCAGATCATCGCGGCGTTCGGCCGCCGCCGGGCGGGCTGGCGGGTGGACCTGCAGCAGGCCGCCTGGTCGGATCCCACCGCCGGATTGGCCGGCGGCGACGTCGACGCGGCCCTGCTGCGGCTGCCGTTCCCGGGGCAGGACGACATGCGGATCGAGGTGCTACTCACCGAGCCCCGCTGGGTCGCGCTCCCCGTCACCCCCCCGCTCGCCGCCGCCGATCAGATCTGCTTCCGGCAGCTGTGGGACGAGCCGTTCGTCGCCGCGCCCGAGGAAACCGGCCTCTGGCGCGATTACCATCTGGCCACCGCCGAGCGCCAGGGTCACCCGGTCCGCATCGGAGCCGTCACCGACCAGCCCGACGCCTACCTGACCGCGATCGCCAACGGCGACGGCATCGCCCTGGTCCCCGAATCCGCCAGCCGCTACTACGCGCGCCCCGGCATCACGTACCGGCCCGTCACTGGCGTCAGCCCGAGCCAGGTCGGCGTGGCCTGGGCGCCCGCCAACGACGGCAACCCCGTCGTCCAGGATTTCGTCCGCTGCTGCCTGGACAACAAGCCGTCCGCCTGACCCGGGCGCCACCGCGTTACCATCGGCGGGTGCTGACGTTCTCCGAGCAGACCCGTGCGGCCAGCCTGACCCGGATGGCCGAGGACCGGTTCGACGTGCTGGTCATCGGGGGCGGTATCACCGGGGCGGGCATCGCGCTGGACGCGGCGGCGCGCGGGCTGTCGGTGGCGCTGGTCGAGAAGGACGACTTCGCCGCCGGGACCTCGGGGCGGTCGTCGCGGCTGGTGCACGGCGGCCTGCGCTACCTGGAGCACGGGGAGATCGGCCTGGTCCGGGAGTCGCTGCGGGAGCGGGGCATCCTGTACCGGCTGGCGCCGCACCTGGTGCGCCCGGTTCCCATGTACATGCTGGCCGGCGACCTGCGCCGCCGGGCCACCTACCGGGCCGGGCTGACCGCGTACGAGGTGCTGGCGGCGGGCCGGAACATCGGCTACCACACGTCGGTGAGCGCCGGGCGGGTGGCGGAGGCCATACCCGGGCTGGGCGGACCGTCGCGCGGATTCCGGTACTTCGAGTGCCAGACGGACGACGCCCGGCTGACCATCGAGGTGGCCCGGGCCGCGCACGCGGCCGGGGCGCGGCTGGCCAACCACGCGCGGGTGACCGGCCTGCTCGGCGAGGGCCGGGTGACCGGGGCGGCGGTGACCGACGAGATGACCGGGCAAGCGTTCGAGGTCCGGGCCAGGGCCGTGGTCAACGCGACCGGCATCTGGGCCGAACGGGTCGCGGAACTCGCGGCCGGATCCGGCGTTCAAGGGCGCGTGCGGTTGCGACCGAGCAAGGGCGTCCACCTGGTATTCGCTCCCGGAGCGGTACGAACCACGGCGGCGGTGGTCGCGCCGTCGGCGGCGCACGACGGGCGGTACGTCTTCATCGTCCCGTGGGAGGACCGGGTCTACGCCGGCACGACCGACACCCCGTACCAGGGCGACCTGGACGACCCGGCGGTGGGCGACGCCGACCGGGACTACATCCTGGCCGCGGTGGCCGGGCTGTTCCCCGGCGTGACCAGCCGCGACGTGGTGGCGTCCTGGGCCGGGCTGCGCCCGCTGCTCGGTGCTGCATCCGGGCAGGATGACGCCGGCGACACCACCAGCAGCGACCTGTCGAGGAAGCATGCGGTTGTCACCGGACCGTTCGGCCTCTATACGATCACCGGCGGGAAGCTGACCACCTACCGGGCCATGGCCGAGGACCTGGTGGACCGGGTCGCCGCCGATCTCGGCGGCTTCAAAGGGTCTGGGCCGTGCCGCACGCGGGACATCCCGCTCGGGCTGCACGGGCCGGCCGCGGCGGCGGTGCGGCTGGCCCGGGACGAGGTGGCGCGGCTGGGGCTGCCGCCGCGTACCGCCGTCCGGCTGGTGGGGCGTTTCGGCGATGACTGGCGGCAGGCGGCCCGGCTGATCGGCGAGGACCGGTCCCTGGGCGAGCCGGTGGCGGACGGCCTGCCGGTCCTGGGGGTCGAGGTGGCGCTGGCCCGCAGCCGCGAGATGGCCCTGACCGACCAGGACGTCTACGTCCGCCGGACCCGGCTCACCACCCTCGGGCTCACACCTTCAGCCGGATCGCGCCGGGAATGATCCCGAACGAGGCGGGTGTCACGCCCAGCACCTCGCCGTCCGCCTCGACGGGGAGGTCCGGCTCGGCCTCGATGCTCAGCTGCGCGGCGCGCAGTTCGGCGATGTTGCGGTGCGGCAGGTGCGCGCCGGAATAGACCTTGGGCAGCGTGGTGAAGGAGTCCGACTTGGGCCCGGTCATGACCAGGATGTCGAGCAGGCAGTCGCCGGGGTCGGAGTTCGGCGAGATCTGCATGCCGCCGCCGTAGAACCGGCAGTTCGCCACGACCACGTTGAACGCGCGCCAGGCGTGGTACTGGCCGCTGGCGTCGAGCCGGACCGTGGCCGGGCGGAAGCGCGGCAGCGTCAGCCAGAACCCGGCCGCGTACCGGGCGCCGCCGAGGAAGCGGCCCAGGTTGGCGGCCTTGGCCACCACCGCCGCGCCCAGGCCGACCTCGGCGATGTTGACGAAGCACCTGGTCTCGCCGTCCGCGCAGGTCACCGTGCCGACATCGATGGTGCGGACCTCGTCCCCGGCCAGGCGCGCGGCGGCCTGGGCCGCGTCGTCCGGCGGGCCGAACGACCGGACGAAATCGCTGCCGGATCCGGCGGCCACCACCCCGAGCACGGCGTCCGCCGCCACCGGGCCGCCGTCTTTGACCATCCCGTTGACGACCTCGTGCACGGTGCCGTCGCCGCCCACCGCGACCAGGTAGCGCTCGCCGTTGTTCAGGGCCTGGCGGGCGGCCTCGGTGGCGTGGCCGGGATGGGTGGTGCGGACGACGCGGTAGGCGAGGTTCTTTTCTGTGAGCACGCTTTCGATGGCGGGTAGCGCTCTGGCGGTGCCGCCGCGGCCGGCGTTGGGGTTGGCGATGAGCACGAGCGGGCCGAACGGGCTGGTCATGGTCGCAGTCCTCCCGGATTCATGATTCCGGCGGGGTCGAGCGCGGCCCTGATGGTGTTCAGCACAGCGGTTCCGGTCTCGCCGAGGTCCTGGGCGAGGAACGGCGCCTTGAGACGGCCGACGCCGTGATGGTGGGTGATCGTGCCGCCGGCTTCGGTGCAGCCGTGCGCGGCCTGCTGCCAGGCGGCGCGGTAGGCGGTTTCCGCCTCGTGGTCGTCGGCGGCGGTGATCAGGAACGTGAAGTACAGCGACGAGCCGGACGGGTACAGGTGGGACAGGTGGCAGGCCACCGCCTGGGCGTGCGCGGACAGGGCGGCTCTGATGCTCTCGTAGAGGCGCGGGACGGCGGACCAGAGCCCGGCGACCTCCATCGTGTCCACGATCACCCCGGTGCCGAACGTTCGCTCCGGCCCCATGATCTGCGCGAAGGTCTGCACCGCGTCGTTGCGGTGCTGCCACCAGTGCTCGCCGTAGCGGGCGCCGAGTTCGGTCCCGTTGGTGCGCAGGATCGCGGTGGCGGACTGTTTCCTGGCGTCCAGGCCGGGCGGGCCGGCCGGGCCGGCCGGGAAGCCGGCCAGCGCCACGCACCCGGTCGTGTGGTTCAGGGCGCCGAAACCCAGCTGGGCGTCGGTCTCGTCGTACCCGCGCAGCACGGCCGCGCCGGTCTCGGCGCGCCTGACGTCTTTGAGGGCCTGAGCCATGGTCGTGAAGTCTGGGTAGCCGAAGGCCAGCCAGTCCCAGGCCGTGGGGCGAGCCCGGCAGGCGAGGGTCGCCTCGGTGACGACGGCCAGCGTGCCTTCCGAGCCGACGAGGAGTCTTCTCAGGTCCGGGCCCGCGGCCGAGCGCGGCACCGGGCGCAGGCGCAGGATCTCGCCGCCCGGCAGGACGGCGGTCAGCCCGAGCAGTATGTCCTCGATCGCGCCGAACCCGGTGGAGGCCTGCCCGGCCGACGACGCGGCGATCCAGCCGCCGACCGTGGAGATCGCGATCGACTGCGGGTAATGGCCGGTGGTCAGTCCGAGCTTGGCCAGTTCCTGCTCGAGGCGGTCGCCGCGCACCCCGGCCTGGACCTCGACCGTATGGGAGATGACGTCGACCTCGCCGATGCGGTCCATCCGGGACAGGTCCAGGACGACGGCGTCGCTGTCCGCCGTGGCCCCGCCGCAGACGCCGGAGCCCGCCCCCCTCGGGACGACCGCGGTGCCCGTCTGGCTGGCCCAGGCCAGGACCGTGGCGACTTCCCCGGTGGTGGCCGGGGAGATGACCGCGGCGGGTTCGGGCAGGTCGTCGCCGCGGACCCGGCGGAGCAGCGCCAGCGGCCAGGAATCGGCGGCGCGTTGGCGCAGGGCCTGCGGGTCGGTGCTTATCGTGTCGTCGGGCAGGCGGCCGGCCAGCACATCCAGGGAGCTCACCAGCCGGATAGTAGACCCCGCCCGGCCTGGTTACCAGGTTTGCTCGCTGGCGCGGACGAGCATCTCGTTGACCGCTATCCGGCGGTCGCGGGTCACGATGTAGGCCACCGCGTCGGCGATGTCTTCCGGTCGCAGCGGCTCGATCGACTCGATCTGGCCCTGCGCGGCCTGCCGGATGGCGGGCCGCAGGTGCGAGGCCAGCTCGGTGTCGACCGTGCCCGGCTCGACCACGCTCACCCGGACCCGGTGGCCGATCATCTCCTGGCGGAGCGCCTCGGTGAACGCGTTGGCGCCGAACTTGGCCAGGTTGTAGACGCTGCTGCCCGGGCGGGCTACGCGCCCGGCGGTGGAGCTGATCGTGACCAGGTCCGCGACGCCGCGGGGCGAGTCCGCGGCGGCGCGCACCAGGTGCGGCAGCGCGGCGTGGGCGACATAGAGCATGCCCTGCACGTTGACCGCGACCATCTGGTCCCATTCGGCGACCGAGGTGTCCAGGGCCGGCCCCAGCAGCATGATGCCGGCGTTGCTGACCAGGGTATCGAGCCGGCCCAGTTCGGCCAGCGTCCGCTCCATCGCGGCCGCCGCCTGCTCCTCGCTGGTCACGTCGGCCTCGACGACGAGCGCGATCCCGCCCGCGCCGGTGATCGTCGCGGCGAGTTCGTCGAGCCGGTCGCGGCGCCGCGCGACCAGGGCCACGGCCGCTCCCTCGGCGGCGAGCCTGCGGGCGGTGGCGGCTCCGATCCCGCTGCTCGAGCCGGTGATCAGGGCGACCGTTCCGGTCAGCGGTGTGGTCATGGTGGATGATGCTAGAGGTAACGGACGGACAAGGAGTAGTGCCATGGATTTCAGGCTTGAGGTCGTGGTGATCCCGGTGTCGGATGTGGACCGGGCCAAGGCGTTCTATCAGGGGCTGGGGTGGCGGCTGGACGCCGACTTCGCGACCGGCCCGGATTTCCGGGTGGTGCAGCTGACCCCGCCGGGGTCGGCCTGCGCGGTCATCTTCGGCACCGGGGTCACCTCGGCGGCGCCGGGTTCGACCGAGGGCCTGCAGCTGGTGACCGGGGACATCGAAGCGGCCCGGGCCGAGCTGGCCGGCCACGGCGTGGATGTCAGCGAGGTGTTCCACGACGCCGGCGGGGTCTTCCACCACGCCGGGACCACCGGCCGGGTGGTCGGCCCGGCGCCCGAGCGCCAGACCTACGGGTCCTGGGTGTCGTTCGTCGATCCCGACGGCAACTCCTGGTTCGTGCAGGAGGTGACCACCCGGTTGCCGGGCCGGGCGACCTCGGCGCTGGCGGTGTACGACTCGGTGGACGGGCTGGCGGACGCGCTGCGCCGGGCCGAGGCGGCGCACGGCAGGTACGAGCAGGAGACCGGAAAGGCCGACCCGGACTGGCCGGCCTGGTACGCCCGGTACATGGCGGACGAGGCGGCCGGGGAGGGCGCGGGCACATGAGCGACTACGACTACGACGTGATCGTGCTGGGAGGCGGCTCGCCCGGCGAGCACTGTGCCGGGGAGCTGGCCGGCGGCGGCCTCAAGGTCGCCGTGGTCGAGCGGGAACTGGCCGGGGGCGAGTGCTCCTACTACGCCTGCATCCCGTCCAAGACCCTGCTGCGCCCGGGCGAGGCCGTGCACGGCGCGATCGAGGCGGCGGCCACCGCGCAGGTGGACGTCAAGGCCGCGCTGGCCTACCGGGACTACATGGTCTCGAACTACTCCGACGCCGGGCAGGCGCGGTGGCTGGCGGACAACGGCATCGACCTGATCCGCGGCACCGGCCGGCTGGCCGGCCCGGGCGTGGTCGAGGTGGCCGGCCGGCGCTACACGGCCCGCGACGTGGTGCTGGCGACCGGATCGGATCCGGTGATACCGCCGGTCCCGGGGCTGCGCGAGCTGGACGGGGTGTGGAGCAACCGCGAGGTGACCGGGATGAAAGCGGTCCCGCGCCGCCTGCTGATCCTGGGCGGCGGCCCGGTGGGCGCCGAGATGGCCCAGGCCGTGCGTCGCCTGGGCGGTGAGGTCGCCCTGGTCGAGGGCGCGGACCACGTGCTGGCCCGTGAGCCCAAGCCGCTGGGCGACGCGCTCGGCGAGGAACTGCGCCGGGACGGCATCGAGCTGATCCTCGGCGTGCACGCGACCGCCGCCCGCCGTGACGGCGAGGACTACGTCCTGACCCTGGGCGACGGGCGGGAAGTGCGCGGCGACCGCGTGCTCGTGGCCACCGGCCGGCGCCCGCGGCCGCCCGAGGGCCTGGATACGGTCGGGGTCACCGCCGGGCCGCACGGGGTCCCGGTCGACGCGAACCTGCGCGTCGGGGAGCGGCTGTGGGCCATCGGCGACGTCACCGGGATCCGGCTGCTGACCCACGTGGGCAAGTACCAGGGCGAGGTCGTGGCCTCGAACCTCCTGGGCGAGCCGCGCGAGGCCCACTACGAGGCCGTCCCGGACGTGGTCTACACCGACCCGCAGGCCGCCGCCGTCGGCGCGTCCGAGGCCCCGTTCAGCGGGACCGCCAAGCTGTCCGAGGTGGCCAAGACGGAGACGTACACCCACGCCTACGCCGAGTCCAAGGGCTTCATGACGCTGCTGTCCGACGGTGAGCGGCTGACCGGCGCCCACGCCCTGGGTCCCGAGGCGGGTGAGTGGCTGCAGCAGGCCACCCTGGCCATCCGCGCCCGCGTCCCGCTCGACGTGCTGCGCGACGTCATCCAGCCGTTCCCCACCTTCTCCGAGATCTACGTGGCCGCGCTGAAGGCGCTGCGCACCCAGATCAAGGCCGGGTGATCGAGACTTAGCCTTCCGGTCCGAGGCCGTCCAGGGCCCGGCGCAGGTCCCGGCGCGAGCTGATGCCGAGCTTGCCGAACACCTTGCGCAGGTGCCATTCGACCGTCCGGGCGGACAGGAACAGCTGGGCGCCGATCTCCGGGTTGGTCCGCCCGGCCACGGCGAGCCTGGCGATGGACGCTTCCTGCGCGGTGAGGCTGGCGCGTGTCTCGACCGTGTGCCGGCGGACCGTCTCGCCGGCCGCCGCCAGCTCGCTCCGGGCGCGTTCGGCGAACGCCTCGGCGCCGATCGCGGTGAACATGTCGTGGGCGATCCGCAGCTGCTCGCGAGCGTCGGCACGCCGGTTCTGGAGGCGCAGCCACTCGCCGTAGAGCAGGTGCGCGCGGGCCAGTTCGGGCCGCAGCGCAGTACGTCCGAGCCGGTCGATCGCCTCGCGGTAGAGGCCCTCGGCGGTCTCGCCCTCGCTCAGCAGCGCGCGCGAGCGCGCCTCGATTCCCAGCCCGAACCCGGCCTGGCCGGCCTGGGTGATGCCGGCCAGCCGGAGCAGCGCATCGGCGGCCAGCTGGGTGTTCCCGCTGCGCACGGCCGCTTCGATCAGCTCGGGCAGCGCCCACATGGACATGTAGAGCCCGGGCATGTCCTCGCTGGCCTGCCGGGCCGCGGTCAGGGCCTCCGGGTAGCGGCCGAGGCCGTTGCCGAGCACGGCGGCCGCCCAGCGCGCGTAGGTCACCGCGATGCCCTGTCCCCCGGCGGTGGCCTCGGCGATGGTGACCTCGATCAGCGGGGCGGCTTCGGCCTCCCGGCCCCGCCAGGACGCGAGCAATATGGCGGTGAACGGGGCGGCCCGGGTCCCGGTCGCCTCGCAGACCGCGTCGGCCTCGGCGATCAGGGACGCGGCACCGGCGAAGTCGCCGCACCACACGACGGCCGTGCCCAGCGCGGCCAGCATGATCGGCAGCTGGTCGAGTGCGCCGACGTCCCGGGCGAGCTGGGCCTGCCGGAGCAGCATCGCCCGCCAGTCGTCGTCGTCCCACAGGGCGCTGGCGGCCGCCTGAGCGAACCAGCCCCACCGGATGGCTTCATCCGCGGTGATGCCGGTGCCGGAGAAGGCGCCGACGGCCTGCCGCAACGTCGGCGCCGCCGCGGCCAGCCCGTCGGTGACCAGCAGAGTCAGGCCGTCGAGGACCAGGCTGGCCGCGTCGGGAGGATCCGCGGGCGGCAGGGCCCGGGCGGCGCGGGAGACCTCCAGCAAGTCCCCGGAGCCCGCCAGGCGGCCGGCGAACAGCGCCGCCATCCACGCGCTCAGGTAGGTCTCGCGGGCCAGGGCAAGGTTGAGCGGCTCGAGCCGGGTGGCCGCCTTGAGCAGCATCGGCGGCGCCTCGCTGCCCAGGCCCGAGGCGAAGACGAGCTGCCCGCGCAGCAGGTCGAGCCGGGCGCTCTGCAGCTCGTCGAGCGGCCAGGAAACCTGATCCCCCGCCGCCGCCAGCAGCTCGGCCGCCGCGCCGAAAGCGCCCGCCTCCAGGTTGAGGTGGGCCGCGGTCAGCGTACGCTCGGCGCGGCGCGCCGGATCGGTGGTCAGCAGGGCCGAGCGTTCGGCGAACGCCGCCGCGGCGGCCAGGCCGCCGCGGGCCTGCGCCCGGCCCGCTGAGTGCTCGAGCTCGTCCGCGACCTCGTCGTCCGGGTCGGCCGTCGCCTGGGCGCGATGCCAGGCGCGGCGGTCCGGGTCGACGGCCGGATCGGTCACCTCGGCCAGCGCCACGTGAATGGCCTGCCGGTCCGCCGCCGACGCCGACTGGTAGGCCACCGAGCGCAGCAGCGGATGCCGGAAGCGCACCCGGGCGCCGAAGTCGGCCAGGCCGGCCTCCTCCGCCGCTGTCGCCGCCGGCAAGCCGATCCCCAGCCGACCGGCCGCCCGCCACACCAGCGCGGGGTCGCCGGACGGGTCCGCCGCCGCCAGCGCCAGCAGCATCCGGGTCGGCGGCGGCAGGGCGTCGAGCTGGCGGCCGAAGCTCTCCTCGATCCGGCCTGACAACGGCGCCGCGCCCGGCAAGCCGAATCCGCCCGCCAGCTGCCCCGGCGACAGCCCCCGCGGGAGCTCGATCAGGGCCAGCGGGTTTCCGCGCGTCTCGGCCACGATCTGATCCCGCACCCGCTCGTCCAGCGGCCCGGTCAGCACCGAGTCCAGCAGCGCCCGCGCGTCGGCCTCGTGCAGCCCGGCCACGTCGAGCTCCGGCAGCCCGGCTAGTTCCTCACCCGGATCGCGCGCCGCGAACACCATGGCGACCGGCTCGGCCGCCAGCCGCCGCGCCACGAACCCCAGCGCCTGCGCCGAGGCCCGGTCCAGCCACTGGTGGTCGTCCACCACGCAGACCAGCGGCCGCTCCCCCGCCACCTCCGAGACCAGGCTCAGCACGGCCAGGCTGACCAGGAACCGGTCCGGCGGCGGCCCGGCGGACAGGCCGAACGCGATCCGCAGCGCGTCCCGCTGCGGCACCGGCAGCTGGTCCATCCGGACCAGCAACGGCGCGCAGAGCTGATGCAGGCCGGCGAACGCCAGCTCCATCTCCGACTGCACGCCCGCCGCACGCAGCAGATGGCATCCCTGGGCCCGCCGGGTCAGGTAGTCCAGCAGCACGGTCTTGCCCACGCCAGGCTCCCCGCGCAGCACCAGCACTTTGCTCTCGCCGGCCCGGACCGCGTCCACGAGCCGGTCCAGCAGCCCGCGTTCGCGGTGCCGGTCGATGAGCGGAGTCACGCGTCCCCGGGCCGGGCGAGCACGTGGTGGGCCAGCGCGTGAGCCCAGTCCGTTCGGGACATTGCTTTTCCTTCAAGCCGGATGCCATTACCCGCCGGTGGCCGATGCTTGTGTCCCGATTTTAGGCGGCGGCGTCCGCGGTTTCCAGCGCGCAGCGCAGCCGCCTGAGCCCGTAGTGGACCCGGGTCCGCAGGGTGCCGGGCGCGACGCCGAGCTCGGCGGCGACATCGGCGTAGGGGCGGTCGCGCAGCACCGTCTCGATCACCGCGTCCCGGTGGTGGGCGCCGATGCTGCCCAGGGCGTCTCGCAGCTCGGAGCGCAGGATCAGCCGGTCGATGTCGCTGAGCCCGCCGGCGGGTGCGTTCTCGTCGGCCGGGACGGACGTCAGCGGGGGTCGCCGGACCCGCGCCTTGACCATGTCGATGGCGGTGTTGCCGGTGATGACGAGGAGCCAGTTCACCAGCGGGCCGCCCTCGGGATCGAACGACGCGCAGGCCCGCCAGGCCCGCAGGAAGGCTTCCTGGACGACATCTTCGGCCAGGTCGGGGTCGACGACGACGCGGCGGGCGCGGGCGAGCAGGCGAGTGTGATACGCGGCGTGCGCGGCCGCCATGCCCTGCTCGGTGCAGAGCCCGGCACATGCTTCGGTGTTCATGAGCCGAGCGTCGCGCCGGGGCCCCGGCCGCCTCATCGGTGAGCGCTGCCTATTCATAGCGGCGCGGCTGCCTATCCGTAAGGCTCGGCCGGCACCTACGTGAACACGGCGGGCGGCCGCGACGTGCTCCCGGTGCTGTCGATCACCTGGAGGCTGGCCATGAATTCCCGGTTGTACTGGACGTTCGCGATCACGTCGCTGGCGCTGTTCGCGTTCACGCTGGACCGGCTGGTGGTGGCGATCGCGCTGCCGGCCATCCGGACCGACCTCGGGGCCCAGGCCGCCGGCCTGGAGTGGACGGTGAACGCCTACACGCTGAGCTTCGCCGTGCTGCTGCTGACCGGCGGCGCGCTGGGTGACCGGTTCGGCCGGCGGCGGATGTTCACGATCGGCGTGGCGGTCTTCACCGCGGGATCGGCAGCCGCCGCATTGGCGCCGACGATCGGCGCGCTGGTGGCGGCCCGGGCGGTCCAGGGGGTGGGCGGCGCGATCTTCACGCCGCTGACCCTGACGATGCTCGCGGCGGTGACGCCGCCCGGGCGGCGCGGCACCGTGCTCGGCGCCTGGGGCGGGATCGGCGGCCTGGGGGCCGCGCTCGGCCCGCTGGCGGGCGGCGTCCTGACCGGCAGCGTCGGCTGGCGCGCCATCTTCTGGCTGAACGTGCCGCTCGGCCTGGTGCTGATGCCGCTGGCCCGGGTGCGGCTCGCCGAGACCTACGGCCCGCGGCGCCCGCTGGACCTGGCCGGTGTCGCGCTGGGCAGCGCCGGATTGTCCGGCGTGGTCTGGGCGGTGATCCGGGCCGGAGCGGCGGGGTGGACGAGCGCAGAGACCTCGCTCGCGCTGGGCGGCGGGGTGGCGCTGCTGGCGTTGTTCGTGTGGTGGGAGATGCGGACGCCGGCCCCGATGCTGCCGATGCGCTTCTTCCGCAGCCGGGTGTTCACCGCCGGCGCGCTGGCCTGCCTGGCCATGTACGCCGCGGTATTCGGCGCGCTGTTCCTGATCACCCAGCTGCTGCAGGCCGGGACCGGTGCGACCCCGGCGCAGGCGGGCCTGCGCACGCTGCCGATGGCGGTGATGCCGCTGCTGCTCGCCCCGGCCGGCGGGGTGATCACGGACCGGATCGGCTTCCGGCCGCTGATGATCTGCGGTCTGGCCCTGGAGTCGGTCGCGCTGGGCTGGCTGGCCGCCGTGGTGACGCCGGACGTGCCCTACGGCCTGCTGGTCGCGCCGCTGGCCCTGGCCGGCGCGGGGGTCGCGGTGTTCTTCGCGCCGCTGACCACCGCCATGCTGTCGGCCGTCACGCCGGAGGAGCAGGGTCAGGCGTCGGGAGCGGCCACCGCCATCCGCGAGCTGGCCGTCGTGTTCGGGGTGGCGGTGCTGGGCCTGGTCTTCGCCGGGCACGGCGGCTACGCCTCGCGCGCGGACTTCACCGCCGGCTTCGTGCCCGCGATGTGGCTGGCCGCCGGGCTGGCCGCGGCCGGCGTGCTGGCCGCGGTGGCGCTGCCGCGCGCCGCCGACCGCAGGCGGAAGCGGGGTCCACGGGCCCTTACCGATCCGCTGGCCCGATGCGACAATGATGCGCGTGACGCCGTCTCTGCTGGAGCGGCAAGCTGAGCTGGAGATGCTCGGCACGGCCGTGGCACGCGCCGGCACGGGACGGGGTTCGGCCGTACTCGTGCTCGGCGAAGCCGGCGTCGGCAAGACCAGCCTGATCAAGGCCTTCCTGTCCGCGGCGGCCGGCCGCGCGCGGGTGCTGGCCGGAGCGTGCGAGGACCTGCTCACGCCGCGGGCACTGGGCCCGCTGCGGGACGCGGCCCGGTCGGCCGCGGGCGGCCCGCTGGCCGCGGCGCTGTCCCCGGAGGTTGATCCCGACCTCGTGTTCGCGGCCGTGTGCGACGAGCTGGCCGCGCCGCCGTCACCGGCCGTGCTCGTGGTCGAGGACGTCCACTGGGCCGACGGCGCGACCCTCGACGTGCTGCGCTACCTCGGTACCCGGGTGCAGGGCCTGCCGGCCGTGTTGCTGATGACCTACCGCGACGACGCGCTGGCCCGGGACCATCCGCTGCGCGGGGTGCTCGGCGCGCTCGGCAGCACGGCGGCCAGCCGGCTGCGGCTGTCCTCCCTCACCGCGGACGCGGTCCGCGCGATGGCCGCCCCGACGAGCCTGGATCCGGGCGAGCTGTTCGAGCTCACCGGCGGCAATCCGTTCTACGTCAGCGAGGTGCTGGCCAGCCCGGGTTCGGTGGTGCCGCCGACCGTCGTCGACGCGGTGCTGGCCCGGGTGCGCACGCTGAGCCAGGCGGCGCAGACGGCGCTGGACCGGCTGGCGGTCATACCGTCCGGCGCCGAGGTGGGCCTGCTCCGCGTCCTGGTCGGCGACCTGACGCCGGTCGCCGAGGCGGAGCGGGCCGGCGTGGTGGAGGTGCGGGGTGACCTCGTGGCGTTCCGGCACGAACTCGCCCGCCGGGCGGTCGCGGAGTCACTGCCGGCCAGCGTCCGGCTGGAGCTGAACGCGGACGTGCTGTGCGCCCTGCTCACCGGCCCGGACAGCGACCCGTTCCGGATCTTGCACCACGCGGTGGAGGCCGGCGACGACACTGCCGTCATCACGCACGGCGAGGAGGCGGCGCAGGCCGCCGCCCGCGTCGGCGCGCACCGGCAGGCGGCGGCCTGCTACGCCCAGGTCCTGGCGCGCGGGCACCGGCTGTCGACCGCCCGGCGGGCGGCTCTCGGCGAGGCGTACTCGTGGGCGCTGTCCAACAGCAACCAGCTGCACTTCGCGGTGGCGGCGGCCGCCACCGCCGCCGAGCTGTGGCAGCAGGACGGTGACGACACCAGGCTCGTCCGGGCCCTGGTCACGCTGTCCCGGCAGCAATGGCTGACGGAGCGCACCGCCGCCGCGCGCGCGTCGGCCGAACGCGCGTTCGAGCTGGCCCGCCCGCTCGGCGACAGCTACCAGAACGCGCTGGCCACCCTGAACCTCGGGGGCCTGCTCGTGGTCATCGACCGGGAGGCGGACGGGCTGCCGTACCTGGACGAGGCGCTCGGCATCGCCGAACGGTGCGGGGCCGCCAGCGTGGCCGCGCTGTGCCGCAACTACCGGGGCTCCGCGCTGCTGCAGCTGGGCGACCTGCGCGGGCGCGAGGACCTGCTGGCTAGCATGGCGCAGGCGGCCGAGCTGGACAACCACGAGTACGTCATGCGGGCCTACTACAACCTCATCGAGGGCCTGTGGCGGCTCGGCGAGTACCGCGAGGCGCTCGGCTACCTCGAGCAGGCGGAGAGCTTCGGCCGGGACCGGGACTTCCGCGTCCACGGCTACATGTTCGCCGCCCGCCGGGCCCGGCTGGCGCTGATGCGCGGCCAGTGGGCGCAGGCCGAGGCCGCGCTGCGGGACCTGCTGGACGGGCAGGACGACCCCGGCATGATCGGCCGCGAGACGGTTCCCGTGCTGGCCCGGGTGCTGGTGCGGCAGGGCAGCGCGGACACCCCGGAGTGGCTCGCGCGCGCGGCCCGCCACGCGGCAACGGCCGACGTATTGGAGTGGCTGGTTCCGACCGGCCTGGCGCACCTCGAGCAGGCGTGGCTGACCGGCGACCACGGCCGGGCCGGCCCCTACCCGGGCTTGCTCCTGGAGCGCACGGACCGGCCCGGCATGGCCGTCCAGCGCGGCGAGCTGCTGCTGTACCTGGGCCGGCTCGGCTACCCGGCCGCGCCCTTCGCCGGCTGCCCCGAGCCGTATGCCGCGGCGCTGCGCGGCGACTGGCGTTCGGCGGCGGACGCGTGGCTCGCGGCGGGCGACCCGTACGAGCAGGCCCTGGCGCTCGCCGAATCCGGCCAGGTCGAGCCCTGTCTGGAGGCGCTGACGATCCTCGACGGCCTCGGCGCGGCGCCGGCGGTGGCGCTGGTGCGCAGGCGGCTTCGGGGCCTTGGTGTCGCGCGGCTGCCGCGCCGGCCGCAGCCGGGCACCCTGACCAACCCGGCCGGGCTCACCGATCGCCAGCTGGAAATCCTCCGGCTGGTCGCGGCCGGGCTGTCGAACGCGGAGATCGCGCAGCGGCTGGTGGTGTCGACCCGCACCGTGGACCACCATGTCTCGGCCATCTTGGCCAAGCTCGGCGTGGCCACCCGGCGCGAGGCCGCGGCCCGGGCCGCCGAACTCGAGGCGTGACCCCGGGGCTTTCGCAAACTCCCGGCCGGCGGCGTGAACATCCGCCCGGGCCGTGTCGTGCTCTGAGCGACTCACTCACGACACGAAGGACCTTGCGTCATGTCTGTATCCGACACGGCCGTCGCGGTCGCAGCGGTCCGGCCGCATAGCGCGCCGCTCGTCCGCGACGCGGTGCCCGCCGACTACCGGGAAATCCGGCGCGTCATCATCGCCGCGTACCTCCAGTACGCCGACCTGATCGCGCGCGACGTCTTCTCGCCGTACCTGGCCGACCTGCTCGACCTGGACACGCACGCCCGTCACGGGCACCTGATCGTGGTCGAGGCGGACGGCCGGATCCGCGGGTCCGGGGCGTTCTACCCGGACGCATCGGCCCAGGGATTGGGCTGGCCGTCCGGTTGGGCCAGCGGGCGCGCACTCGCCGTCCACCCCGACGCGCGCGGGCATGGTGTCGCCCGCGCCCTGATGGCCGCGAACGAGCGCCTCGCGCGGGAGTCCGGCGTGCCGGTGTTCGCGTTCCACACGGCCAGCTTCATGACCGACGCCATCGCCCTGTACGACCGGCTCGGCTTCCGCCGGGCGCCGGAGTTCGACTTCGACATGGCCGCACACTACGGCGGGACCGGCGCCGCGCCGATCACCGCCCTCGCCTACCTGCGCCAGCTGGCGCCGGCGCGCGCCGCGCGCGCGTAAACCCTTGGAGGATCTGATGACAACCAGCACTCGTACCCGGCGGGTCAACTCGCCCGCCTACTACCTGGGCCGTCCGGCGGCCCTCTGGCTGGCCGCGTTCGCGCGGCGGCCCGGTCCGGGGCCGGCGGGCCGCGCCTCGGCCTCGTACGCCAGCGAGGTGCGCGGCCCGGCCGCGGACCACGCCTGAGGCGGAACCTCCGCAGGCCGACTGGTACGTATCAGCCGGTCTGCGGATGTCTTTCGCCCGCGCCGCGGTCATGCTGGGGCAGCATGATGACCTACTACCGGGCGTGGGAAAACCAGCGTTTCGTGCGCGGGCTGCTCCGGGAGAAACAGCCGGAGCTCGCCGCGGCCCTGGAAGCGGCGGTGCGGGAACCCCCGTGCCTGCGGTGTGACGGCTCGCGGTGTTCTACGCTTACGCTCCCCCGCCCCTCGCAGCTCAAGCGCCACCTGGCACCCGCTGGTCACGCGGGCGCCACCGGACGCGCCGCCCGGCCCGCGCGCGGCCGGAGGCCACAGCCCTCGCGAATTCAGTGAAAGTGGCGCTCTACCCCAAAGATTCGGTAGAGCGCCACATTCATGGAATCGGGCTTGGGGCTTGGGGGGCCGGTGGGATGGGTGCTGTGGGGGTGGTTCGCGGGCGCGCGACGGCTGGGTTCTTGCGGGCGGTATATGCCGGTTGCCGGCTATTGCCCTGACCGGCGCGGGGGCGGCGAGTACGCTTGCGCAGGTGTCCGCGATCCGCGGCCGCGAGGCGGAGATCGCGGTGCTTACAGAAGCGCTGGACCTGGTCGAATCCGGTCGGCGCGCCGTCGTCCTCATCGAGGGCGAGGCCGGCATCGGCAAGACCCGGCTGCTGGGCGCGGCGCTCGAAGACGCGCGGCAGCGTGGCATGCAGGTAGCGGCGGGCCGGGCGGAAGAGCTGGAAGGCATGCGACCGTTCGGCCTCATGACCGGGGTGTTCGGCTGCACCAGGTCCGCGACGGATCCCCGGCGGGCGGCCATCGGGGAGCTGTTGTCCGGCGGTACCGGGGAACGCAACCCGATCACGGTGACCAGCGACCCGGGCCTGCGGTTCCGGGTGGTGGACGCGCTCGCCGACCTGGTGGAGGAGCTCGCGCTGGCCGGGCCGCTGGTGATCGGCGTGGACGACCTGCAGTGGGCCGACGCGTCGAGCCTGCTGACGCTGGCCGCGCTGGGGCGCCGGGCCGAGTACCTCCCGGTGGCCCTCATCGCGTGCTTCCGGCCGTCGCCGCGATCGGCGGAGCTGGACCGGCTGGCCGCCTCGCTGGCGGGACCGCCGGGCCGGTACCTGAGCCTGGGCGGTCTCGGCGCACAGGCAGTGGCGGACCTGGCCGCGGACGCGGTGGGCTCCGCACCGGGCCAGGGGTTGCTGGCCGGGCTGGCCGGCGCGGCGGGCAACCCGCTGTTCGTGACCGAGATGCTGGCCGCGCTGGCGCAGGAGGGGATGATCGAGACGGCCGGCGGGCGGGCCGAGGTGGCGCAGACGGCGCTGCCGCCCACGCTGCGGCTGACCATCCTGCGCCGCCTCAGCTTCCTGTCCGACGACATGCTGCAGGCGCTGCGGTTCGCCTCGATCCTGGGGGCCAGCTTCACCGTTACCGACCTGTCGGTGACGATGGACCGCCCGGTGGTCGAGTTGTTCGGCGTGCTGGCGGAGGGAATCGCCGGGCGGGTGCTCGAAGACGACGGCGACCGGCTCCGGTTCCGGCACGACGTCATCCGCGACGCCATCTACGAGGACATGCCGGCCACCATCCGCCACGGCCTGCACCGCGAGGCCGGGCAGCGGCTGGCGCGAACCGGGGCGCCGGCCCTGCAGGTGGCCGAGCACCTGGCCCGCGGGGCCGCCCGCGGCGACACCGAGGCCGTCGGCTGGCTGTCCCGGGCCGCCCGGGAGGCCGCGGCGAAATCCCCGGACGTGGCGGCGGCGCTGCTGGGCCGGGCGGCCGCGCTGACGGCACCGGAAGATCCGGGCCGCGACCGGCTGCTGGCCGAACAGGCCGGCAGCCTGATGTGGGCGGGCCGGGTGGCGCGGGCCGAGGAGGTCTGCCGGGCGCTGCTCGAGCGCGACCACGATCCCGCGGCCGAGGGTGCGGCGCGGATCTGCCTTGGCTACGCGCTGATGGCGAGCGGGCGGCCGCAGGACGGGCTCGCCGAACTGGAGCGCGCGACCTCCTCGCCGCTGCTCACCGGGACCGAACGGTCCGGCGCCCTGGGCTGGGCCAGCATCGCGCGGATGTGGCTGGGCGACCTCGACGGCTGCGAGGCCACCGCGGAAGAGGCCGGGGAGGCGGCCCGGACGTCCGGGGACCACATGACGACCACGATCGCCAGCTCCATGTCCGCGATCGTGTCCCTGTACCACGGGCAGCTGGGCCGGGCGGCGGAGCTGATCGACGGCGCGGTGCGGGCGGCCGACCGCAGCCCGCACCGGGAAGGACACCGCTATCCGGTCCACGTCGCCCGCGGTTACGTCCTGATCGAGCTGGACCGCCTGGCCGACGCCAGGGCCACGCTCGAGGCCGGCAGCCGGATCGGCGAGGAACTCGGCCTCGGCTGGCATCAGGGCAGCTACCACGTGCCCAGCATCATGCAGTACTTCGTGACCGGGCAGTGGGACGAGGCAGTGGCCGAGGTCGAGGCGAGCATCGAGCTGGCCGCCGGGACCGGTGAGAGCTTCGGGCTCCTGGTCGGCCGCAGCGTGCTGGCGCTGATCAGCCTGCACCGCAACGACATCAGGCGGGCCGGGGAGGCCATCGGCGAGTACTCCGGGGCAACCACCCGCTTCCGCTCGCAGTGGGCGCTGTGGGCGCGTGCCCTCATCCTGGAGGCCGACGGCAAGACCGCCGAGGCGTACGCGACGCTGGCCGACTGCTGGGACCGGTGCGCCGAACTGGGCCTCGTCCTGGAGTACCGGATGATCGGCGCCGACCTGGTGCGCCTGGCCCTGGCCCGCGCGGACCAGGGCCGGGCGCGGGCGGTGACGGCAAGCGTCACCGAGCTCGCCGAGCAGAATCCCGGCATCGGCTCGCTGGCCGCGGCGGCGCTGCGCTGCCGCGGCCTGCTGGACGACGACGCGGGTGCGCTGCGCGCCGCGGTCGACGCCTTCGCCGCCGGAGCGCGGCCGCTCGAGCTGGCGCTCACCGCCGAGGAGGCCGGGGCGGCGCTGGCCCGGCGCGGCCTGCCCGGCCAGGCCCGGCAGCTGCTCGACCGGGCGACCGAGATCTACGAGCGGCTCGGAGCCGCCCGCGACCTGGCCCGGGCCGAGGCGGTGCTGCGCGGGGCCGGCATCCGCCGTGGCCGCCGCGGCAGCCGCGGCCGGCCGCAGTTCGGCTGGGACAGCCTCACCCCGACCGAGCGCACCGTCGCCAGCCTGGTGGCCGAAGGCATGTCGAATCCCCAGATCGGCGACCGGATGTACATCTCGCACCGGACGGTGCAGACGCACCTCGCCCACGTCTTCGCCAAGCTCGGCCTCACCTCCCGCGCCCAGCTCGCCGCCGAGGCCACCCGGCGGGAAGCGCCCTAGGGCGGGGGTGGCCAGCGCCCCGGTTGCTGGCCAGCCCCGCCGGGGTCATGAAGCGAGGGAACCCGGCGCGGGCAGCCGGAAGATTCGCCTGCGGGCCAGGTCGAGGACTGGTGCGGGCAGCCCGCTGAGCATGGCCAGCCGCCGCGAGTCCTTGCCGCACAGGTAGACGGCCCGCGGCCGCGGGGCGGTCAGCGCCCGGGCGATGGTGGCCGCGGCCACGTCGGGAGGGCTGCCGTTCGCCTCCCGCCGCTCCATGACCCGGAGCATCGCGGTGAACGTGTCGGCGTACAGCGCGCGGGCCCGCGGCTCGGCCGCGGCCAGCGCGGCAGCCGCGTCGCGGGTCACCTTGTCGGCCGCGCCGCTGTTGATGGTGGCCGGCTCGACCAGCACGACCCGCACCCCCCAGGGGGCCAGTTCCTGGCGCAGCGCCTCCCCCAGCGCGGTGAGCGCCGCCTTGGCCGCGTCCAGCGGCCCGGCGAACGGCGGGCTGAAGCGGACCCCGATCGTGCTGACCATCACGATGCGGCCGCGGGCCCGGCGCAGCGCGGGCAGCATGGCCTGGGTGACGGCGAGCTGGCCGGTCACGTTCACGTCCAGCTGCCGGCGGAACGAGTCGAGCGGGACCAGTTCGGCCGGGCAGGCCAGACCGTAGCCGGCGTTGTTGACCAGGCCGTCCAGCCCGGCCGCCCCGGTGTGCTCGTCGATGGTCGCGGCCGCGGCGGCGATGTGGCCGGGCTCGGTGACGTCGAGGATGACCGGGGTGATCTCCCCGCCCGCGGCGGACCGGGCCAGCCGGTCGCCATCGGCCGGCTGGCGGATGCCCGCGTAGACATGCTGGCCGTCCCGTGCGAGCCGGAGCGCGGTCGACCGGCCGATCCCGGACGAGCACCCGGTAACCAGCGTGTGCTTGCGTGCGCAGTTCATGATTCCTCCGTATCTGGGGCGGCGGCCTGCGGTCCGGCTGGTGCGCCCATCACCTGGTAGAGCACCCGGAGCAGGCCGAGCCAGCCGGTAAAGCGCAGCTCGGAGTCGTCTCCGCTCACCCGGATGCGGCCGGCGGGCGGGTCAAGGGCGTCTAGCGCGATGCGGACCTCCACCCGTTCATCCTGGCCGGACCGCCAGCGCGCAACATCGGCTAACTGGCCGATGTCCAACCCGACCGCGCCGACGCAGGC
>Ga0207683_10001134_pt1 | contig 24222 bp, 18 predicted proteins | sample KBSM73metaG_FD_184333 | JGI IMG/M metagenome (GOLD analysis project Ga0207683, IMG submission 184333) | Miscanthus rhizosphere microbial communities from Kellogg Biological Station, Michigan, USA - KBS M7-3 metaG (SPAdes) (version 2) | ecosystem: Host-associated > Plants > Roots > Rhizosphere >... | reverse complement strand
CGAGATGTCCGCGGCCCTGGTTGACTCGATGGCCTCCGACTTTGAGCCGGACCAGTTCACGGACGATTACCAGGAGCAGTTGCGCCAGCTGATTGAGGCCAAGCTGGACAAGGGGGAGTCGCTGGACACGGAGGAGACCTTCGGCGCCCCCGCCGAGGCCGGCGAGGGCGAAGTTATCGACCTGATGGAAGCCCTCAAGCGCAGCATCGAGAAAAAGCGCGGCGGTGGGCCGGCGGAGACTCCTGCCGGGGACTCCGGTTCTGCTGCGAAGGCCGCCCCGAGGACCTCCGCCACGACGGCGGCAGCCAAGTCCACAGGCACTAAATCCACGGCCGCCAAGACGGCGGCAACCAGGACTGGTTCCAAGGCAGCGGCGGCTTCCAAGACTGAAGCGGCGCCCAAAGTGACGGCGTCGAAGACGGCGCGAAAGCGTGCCTGAGCCCGGATGCCGGCTGGCGCCGTCGTGCACGTTAATCAGGAGTTCCGCAGGGCGGAGATGAGCTCGCTCTTCTTCTTGGCCGAGTAACCTTTGAGGCCGATCTCTTTGGCGCGTGCCTTCAGCTGCGGCACCGTCCAGTCCTCGTAGTCTCCGGCCTTGCCGCCCTTGCGGCCGACCGAGGAACGGCCCCGCTTGGCGGCGGCGTTGGAGATCCTGGCGGCTTTTTGCTTGGAGGCGCCGTCCTCGAGCAACTTCTCATAGAGCTCGGGGTCCTTGATGCTGGGGCTCTCTGAGCCTTGGGGCTCGCCTTTCTTCGTTGGCATGGCTGCGCGATCATCTCCTTCGGCCGGGAACCACATGGGCGGCGGCCCGCGGTCGGTGCCGCCGGGGATTCCAAACTAGCCGCGCCGCGGGGCCGTGACAAGCATTTGCTAAGGCCCCTTAGAAAAGTTGCCCTGACGGTCCGCCGCCAGAGCAAAGCGGCAGGCAACGCGAAGGCCCGGCCGGCCCCTGATCGGGGGCGGCCGGGCCAACTGAAGCTGCCGGTGTTCCGGCGCGGGGCCGGAAGGTGAGGCTATTCGGCGTCGTGATCCGTCTCAAGGATCTGCACGAGGCGGTCAAGTGCGGCGTCGGCGCCTTCACCTTCGGCACGCAACACCACAACTTCGCCGTGCGATGCGCCGAGGCTCATCAGCGACAGGATGCTGGCGGCGTCCATCGCCTCGTCCTCGGGCTCGCCCAGCCGGGCAATCGTGATCTCGAGGTTGTCGAACTCGCCTGCAGCCTCGGCGAAGATGGCGGCCGGACGGGCGTGCAGCCCGACCCGGCTGGCAATGGTGGCGTTACGTTCGGTCATTTCTGCTCCTTGAAGTCAGCTTGGGTGTTTGTCAGCTGTGAGTATCTGCTGGGAAAATCGTCCTGGTTCAGGCGGCTACGGGAACCGTTTCCACCGTATCAACAGGCTTCTTGACTGCCCAGCGCTTGAGCCCGATCACGGCGAAGGCGCCGACAACGGTACCGGCCGCAATGGCGATGCAGAACCACAGGAACGAATCGATCGCGAAGAAGACGAAGATTCCGCCGTGGGGGGCCTTCGAGCCCACACCGGCCGCCATCGAGATGGCACCGGTCACGGCGCCGCCGAGCATGCTGGCGGGGATGACGCGGAGCGGGTCCGCGGCGGCGAACGGGATGGCGCCTTCGGTGATGAAGGAGGCCCCCAGCAGCCAGGCAGCCTTGCCGTTTTCCTGTTCCGCAAGGCTGAAGAGCCTCTTGTTCAGCACGGTCGCGGCCAGTGCCATGGCCAGCGGCGGGACCATGCCGGCGGCCATGACGGCCGCCATGATCTGCCACGGGGCCTGGTTGGTGATGGAGGCTGCGCCCAGGCCGGCGACTGCGAAGGAATAGGCAACCTTGTTGACGGGACCGCCGAGGTCGAAGCACATCATCAGGCCCAGGATGACGCCCAGGGCGATGGCGCTGGCACCGGTGAGGCCGGAGAGGAACTCGTTGAGCCCGACAGTGACCCGGGCGATGTAAGCGCCCAGGAACACGAACAACAGGCCCGACGCCGCGAGCGACGCCACGAGCGGGATAACGACCACCGGCATCAGTCCGCGCAGCCAGCGGGCCACATGGAGCTTGCCGATCGAATGGGCCACGTAGCCGGCGATCAGGCCGCCCACGATGCCGCCGAGGAACCCGGCACCCATGAAGACGGCAACGGCGCCGGAAACGAAGCCCGGGGCGATGCCGGGCCGGTCAGCAATGGCGTAGGCGATGTAGCCGGCCAGCGCGGGTACGAGGAAGCCCAGGGACAGGGCGCCGATCTTGAAGAGCACGGCCCCCAGGTAGGCGCCCAGCGGGCCCCAGGCCAGTTCCGGGTACGCGGTGGGCAAGTTCGTGAGGCTGTTCTCCGCCAGGATCTTGTCCGCGAAGGCGGTGATGTTGTAGCCACCCAGCAGGAAGCCGAGGGCGATCAGCAGACCGCCGCCAGCCACGAACGGGATCATGTAGCTGACACCGGTCAGGAGGGCCTTCTTCAGCTTCGTGCCGATGTGCTCACTCTTTTCCTCGGCGGCCATCTCGGCCTGCTCCTCGGCGCCGAAGTGGGGCACGCGGTGGGCGTGCGGGTTGTCCGCTGCGGCGAGAGCCTCGGCGACCATCTTGTCCGGTTCGTCGATGCCGCGCTTGACCGGCGCGTTGATCACCGGCATGCCGGCGAAGCGCTCCTTGCCGCGCACGTCCACGTCCACGGCGAAGATCACGGCATCGGCGGCGGCGATCACGGCGGGGTCGAGGGCCTTGGCGCCGGAGGATCCCTGGGTTTCGACCTGCAGGTCCACGCCGACCTCCTTGGCCGCGGCGACGAGCGAGTCGGCGGCCATGTAGGTGTGGGCGATGCCGGTGGGGCACGCGGTGACGGCGACGAGGCGCTTGGGCCCCTTGGCCTTCGCCGCGCCGGCACCTTCACCGGTTGCGGCCGCCGCGGCTGTGGCGCCGGCCGCGGATGCGGCGCCGGTCGCTTCGGCTGCGGTGTGGGCGGCCGGCTTGTCCGCCAGGGCGGCGTCGACGAGGTCGACAATTTCCGCCTGGGAGGTCGCGGCACGCAGGCTGGCCGTGAAGTCCTTTTTGATCAGCGACCGCGCCAGCTTCGAAAGCAGCTTCAAGTGGTCCTGGTCCGCGCCCTCGGGAGCGGCGATGAAGAAGATGATGTCTGCGGGCCCGTCCTTGGCGCCGAAGTCGACCGGCTGGGACAGCCGCGCCATCGCCAGGGTGGGTTCGGTGACCGCCGTCGAGCGGCAGTGCGGGATCGCGATGCCGCCCGGGACGCCCGTGGCGGTCTTGGATTCCCGGGCAAAGGCGTCGGCGAAAAGCCCTTCGGCCTCGGTGGCGCGTCCGGTGGCTGCAACCCTGCCTGCCAGATGCCGGATCACGTCCTCGGGCGAGCTGCCCAGATTCTGGTCGAGCTCGACCAGTTCGGTAGTAATGAGCTGTGTCACTGTCAATCCTTCCGGAGGGCCGTGATGGTTACGGCATCAGGGGTGGTTTGGTTGACTGCCGGGACAGTGGAGCCAGGCAGGGAAGCGGCGGCGGCACCATGGGCCACCGCCTGACGGAGGCAATCGACCGGGGCGGCGCCCTGGCTGGATGCGAGCAGGTATCCGGCCAGCGAGGAATCGCCGGCGCCGACAGTGCTGACCGCGGTGACCGGCGGGTGCGTGGCCAGCCACGCGCCGTCGGCCGTCACAAGAACGGCACCCTTGGAGCCGAGGGTGGCCAGTACGGCACCCACTCCGGAGCGCACGACGGCGGAGGCGGCAGCTGCTGCAGCCTCCGGGTCCGCTTCGAGCTCCTCGGCGGACTTGTTCGTGGCGAAACCGGCTGCGGCAGCCAGTTCCACCAGTTCCTCGGCGTTGGGTTTCAAGAGGTCCGGTTTTCCCGAGGTGTCGCCGGAGACCGCTGCGGCGAGGGGTTCGCCGGATGAATCGACGGCAACCCGTGGTGCGGCCTCGCCGTCGAACAGGGACCGCAGCCGCCGGGTGACGGTTGCGTAGAAGTCGGCCGGGACCCCGGGTGGGAGCGAGCCGGCCAGGACTACCCAGGCGGCACCGCGGGCGTGGTCCAGCAGCAGGCTGATCAGGGCCTCCTGCTGCTCCTCGCTGAGCGCCGGTCCGGGTTCGTTGATCTTGGTGGTGACGCCGCCGGGCTCGGTGAGGGCCACGTTGCTGCGCAGCGGCTCGCCAATCGGCAGGGCCGCGAACGGAACGTCGGTCTCCCGCAGGCCGGTGAGGACGGGGTCGGCCTCGGCGCCGGGGAGAACGGCGACTGTCTTCAGCCCCGACGCGACGAGGGCGCGCGAGACGTTGACTCCCTTGCCGCCGGATTCCTGGCGGACGGAGATGGCCCGCTGAACTTCCCCGCGGAGGAGGGGGCCGGGCAGCGCCACGGTGCGGTCCAGGCTGGGGTTGGCGGTGAGGGTGACAATCACGCGACCACCACCTCCACTCCGGCTTCCGCAAGGGCGTCGGCGAGTTCCCGGCTGGGCTGCGAGTCTGTGATCACGGTGTCCAGATCTTTCAACGAGGCGAACTGGACCAGCGTTTCCGCGTCCAGCTTGGAGGAGTCAGCCAGCACCACAATGCGGCGCGCTGATTGGACGAAGGCAGCCTTGACAGCGGCTTCTTCAGGATCGGGTGTGCTCAGCCCGAAGGCTGCATGGATGCCGTTGGTGCCGATGAAGGCGATGTCCGGGCGGATCCGGCGGGCGGCTTCCACCGTGGACTGGCCGACGGCGGCCTGGGTCAGGCCGCGGACCTTGCCGCCGAGCAGGTGCAGGGCGATCCCGGGTCCGCCGGACAGCCGGGACGCGATGGGCAGGGAGTGGGTGATAACGACGAGTTCGGCGTCGGACCCAGATGCCGCAACGGTGCCCTGCGCGGCGGCTCCGGCGGCCCGGGCGGACAGGAGTTCGGCGAGGGCCTCCGTGGTGGAGCCGGCGTCGATCAGGATGCTGCCGGTGAGGCCCTGGGGAATGAGGGCCAGGGCGGCCTCGGCGATCCGGGTCTTCTCGGGCTGCCGCTGGACGGTCCGTTCCAGGATGCTTTCTTCCGTGGTGCTGAAGCGGTCCGGGGAGACCGCGCCGCCGTGCACCCGGCGGACGCTGCCGGAGGCTTCCAGGGCGGCGAGGTCCCGGCGGATGGTTTCGGTGGTGATGCTGAAGCGCTCGGCCAGGTCCGTGACACTGGCCCGGCCGCTGGCGTAGATGAGCCCCACGATCAGCTGCTGGCGTTCTTCGGCGAACACTTACCCTCCATTGCGTACTGCGTCTGACTTGGCTTTCGTTCTTGCCGTGCGTTGGGCTGGAAATGCGCCCCGGCCGCTTCGGTGACTCCCGTCACATGAAGTGGAATTATTTGACTTTATCTTTGTTCTTGTTGGTTTGTCAATGAAAAACCACATGAACGCAGAAGGGTGGGCTTCGCCGCGGGACATGCCCAGTGGCCGGGCCGGGCGCCGGGGGACATGTCCAGTGTTGGGGCCGGGGAGTGGGCATTTGGGGGATATGTCCATGGGCTGCCGCGGTGGTTGGGCATGTGCTGCGGTTGGTGTGGTTGCGGGACGGGCGCCGAGGGGCATGTCCAGTGTTCGGGCCGGGGAGTGGGCCCGGATGGCGGAAGCCGGGCCCGACCTCGAGGTCCGGCCCGGCTTCCGGGTCGTTGGATTCCGCGCCGCTTAGTGGGTGCGGGGAAATCTCAGATGCCTGCGTCGCGGCTCTCATTGCGGGTGATGGTCTCGCCGGTGTTGGGGTCCACTACCGTGCGGCTTTCGCTGACCCGGCGCGTGCGGCCCCGTCCTGGGCCGGCGAGGACGAGAGAAGCGATGAGTCCAATCACGCCGACCGCCATCAGGATGTAGCCGATCATGGCCTGGTTCACATTGGGGATCAGCCCCGGGGCGACGGCCCAGGCGAGGATGGCGCCGATGGCGATGAGGAAGATTGCGGAACCGATTCTCATAACGTGCTCCTTGATGCCCGGGGGGCGGACTGATGATGATAAGCATGCTGTCCAGCGTCACGCTACAACCCCGCCCCTACTGTTTCAATGAAGCGCCCTCCGCCCCGCGGGGAAAATTTCCGCGCCGGTTTCGGCCAGCCGCGCCTTTTCCGGACGGATGCGCCAGGGATCCGGGGGGCGGAGGTCCGCTTACGCCGCGGAAACCGCGGAGCGCGGCCCCGTGCGGGGCGGGACGCGTGGCGGTGCTGGATAGGCTGAGCCAATGGAGACGGTGATCTGGTCAAAACCCGAACACGAACGCGGCGGCACCCCGCTGCTGGTGATGCTGCACGGCTACGGTACGGACGAATTCCGCATGTCCAAGCTGTTCGCTTCCCTGCCGCCCGAGTTCAGCTGCGCCGCCCTGCGTGGACCCAAGGACATTGGAGACCACTACGGCTGGTTCCTGCTGGACTATTTCCTCACCCACGACTTTGCCGACGTCATCGCCTCCACGAACGCGGTCTTCGCCTGGATCGAGTCGGTCAAAGCCCGGCACAGCAGCGTCAGCCTGTTCGGATTTTCGCAGGGGATGGCGATGGCCAGCACGCTCCTGCGGCTCCGGCCGGAACAATTCCGCGCAGCTGTGGGGCTCTCGGGTTTTGTCCTGGACAACGAACTGCTGGCGATGAGTGAATCGTTCACCGCCCGGCCGCCGTTCTTTTGGGGCCGGGACAAGGGCGACGTCGTCATCAACGACGCCGCTACCGAGCACACCGAGGCGTGGCTGAACCGGAATACCCAGCTCACGGCCAGGACCTATCCGGGCATGGGCCACACGATTTCGAAGGCCGAACTCGTGGACGTCGGTGCGTTCCTGCGGCACTACGTCCTGCGCTGACCGGGCGCTGACCAATGCACTGCGTCCTGCGTGACCAAGGCGCTAACCAGGGCGCCGGCCGGGCCCTGCCAACCCCCGGCCATGCGGGCCTGCCAACCAGTCCCCAGTCCGCTGCCAAACTCCGGATCATCCACTTGCATGCCAAATATGTAAGCGCTTACAATCGACCTCGGCCATGAACACCGGGCCCACTACTTCGGGGGGAAGAAAGGGCTGAGCCCGTGCCGCAGGCCAACACCCCGCGCGTGAGAATCCAGGACGTCCCCGCGCTTCCCGGACTCTCCATCTGCACCGTCTCATCCGGACCTCGTGCTCGACGCCGGCTCCGGCATCGAAGGCGGCCGGCTGGCCATGGTGGAGCCTGTGGAAAACCCCGGGATGCCGTCCGCGATCCTCGCTGGTTGCGACGGGACAGCCTGCTGTGCGCTCATGGCCATGCGGGAGCCCGGTTTGTCAGCGCCGGAAAACGTGTCCATCATAGGAATAGACGATCATCAGATGAGTTGGTTCCTGGGCCTGACCACAATTGCCCAGCCACTGGCCGACCAGGGCGCGTTCGCGGCCAACCTGCTGATTGAAAGACTTCATCGCTCAGGACTTGCCAATCCGCCGCCTGCCAGTCCGCCGTCGAACCATCTGCCGGACACCACATTGGTAGAGCGCACCGGCACACGCCGACGCTGATCCGCACGGCGTCCGACGCCGGAACGGCCCCAAACGAGCAGCCCTGAACTGCCTGCCTTAGACCATCGCTTTGACCAAACCGTCTTGCCTGCCCGTCGTCTGAAAGGACCTCGACTCATGACTGTAGTTCCCGACACCTCCGGACTCGCCGGTGCGCTCTCCGGTGCAACCGCCATCCTTTTTGACCTCGACGGCGTCCTGACCCCCACCGCCGTGGTGCACGAGCACGCCTGGAAGCAGCTCTTTGACGGCTTCCTGGCCTCGGTCCCCGGTGCTGAGCCGTACCGTGAGAGCGACTATTTCGACCACATCGACGGCAAGCCGCGGTTTGACGGCGTCCGGGACTTCCTGGCCTCCCGCGGGATTGTGCTGCCCGAGGGCCCGGTGAACGACGAGCCCGCGCATGACACGGTCCACGGACTCGGCAACCGCAAGAACAAGGTCTTCAACGACATCGTCGAGGCCGGCGGAGTCCAGCCGTACGAGGGCTCCGTCCGGCTGGTTGAGGCCGCGCTGGCCCGCGGGCTCAAGCTCGCCGTCGTCTCCTCTTCCCGCAACGCCCCTGCCGTGCTGAAGGCTGCCGGCCTGTCCGACTACTTCCCGGTGGTGGTCGACGGCGTCGTCGCCGTCGCCGAGGGACTGCCCGGCAAGCCCAGCCCGGCCACCTACGAATACGCCGCGCGGCTCTTGGGCCTGCCGAGCCAGGAGTGCGTCGTGGTGGAGGATGCCGTCTCCGGCGTCCAGGCCGGCAGCGCGGGAGACTTCCGCTCGGTGATCGGCGTCGACCGCGGCGCCGGCCGGCAGACCCTGCTCGACGCCGGGGCCACGGTCGTGGTCAACGACCTCGCCGAACTGCTCTAGCCCGGCCCGCTCACCCCACCGCCCAGCCCACTGCCACTCCCGCCGAAGGAACCCCCCAAACCATGGCTCTCATCACCTCGGACCGCGCCCGGTTCCCCAACGATCCCTGGCAGCTGGTCGAGACCGTTCACCTCCCCGGCAATGCCGGCACCCTGGAGACCCTGTTCAGCCTCGGCAACGGGCACCTGGGCATCCGCGGCGCGCACTGGGGTGCCGCGGACGCCGAACTTCCGGGCAGCTTCATCAACGGCTTCCACGAGACCTGGGACATCAAGCACGCGGAAAACGCGTACGGCTTCGCCCGCACCGGCCAGCGGATCCTCTACGTCCCGGACGCCAACAACTTCACCGTCATCATCGACGGCGAGCCGCTGAGCCTGGAGGAGTCCACCGTGCTGGACTACCGCCGCTCGGTGGATTTCGCCACGGGTATCTACGAATGCCGGATCACCTGGCAGTGCCGTTCCGGTGCGACCGTGACCACCACCGAACGGCGCGCCGTCGGTTATGCAACCCGAGGGGCGCTGGGCATCAGCCTCGAATTGGCGGCTGACCGGGATATCTCCGCGGACGTCACGTCCTCGGTCATCAACCGCCAGGACCAGCCGGTGGAGGACCACTCCGCCCATGATCCGCGCCGCGCCGGCCGGCACGCCGGCCGTGTGCTGCTGCCCCTGCGTCTCGACGGCGGGGACGGCTCCCTGCGCCTGTCCTGGGAAGCCTCGGAATCCAAGCAGCGGCTCGGGATGGCCGTGGATCACTGGACCTCGGCCGGCGTGCAGCCGTTCGACACCCAGGTGGACCAGGACGACAGCAGCGTGCGCTACGTGCTCGCCGTCAGCGCGGACGCACCGTTCCTGCTGGAGAAGAGCGTCAGCTACGCCGTGGGCCAGGCCGCCGAGGACCTCGCCGACAGCGCCGAAGCCAGCCTCAAGCCGGTCAGCGAGATCTTCGCCGAGAGCGAGGACCACTACCGCGCCTACTGGAGCACGAGCGACATCGTCCTGGCGGGCCAGACCGAGCTCCAGCAGGGCGTGCGCTGGAACCTCTTCCAGCTCGCGCAGGCCACGGCCTGCGCCGATGTGGCCGGCATCCCGGCCAAGGGCGTGTCCGGCTCCGGCTACGACGGCCACTACTTCTGGGACCAGGAGGTGTACCTGCTGCCCTACCTGACCTACACGAACCCGGGCAACGCCCGCCAGGTCCTGGAATTCCGCCACGACCTCCTGCCCGAGGCGAAGATCCGCGCCAAGGAACTCAGCGTCGACGGCGCCCTCTTCCCCTGGCGCACCATCAACGGACTCGAGGCCAGCGCCTACTACGCGGCCGGCACAGCACAGTTCCACATCGCCGCCGCGATCGCCTTCGCGACCAACCGGTACATCTGGGCCAGCGGGGACACCGAGTTCCAGGCCACCCTGGGCTCCGATCTGCTGATCGAGACTGCACGGATGTGGGTCTCACTCGGCTTCTTCGGCAAGGACGGACTGTTCCACATCCACGGCGTCACGGGCCCCGACGAGTACACCGCCGTCGTCAACGACAACCTGTACACGAACGTCATGGCGCGCTTCAACCTGCGCGCCGCGGCGGCGCTGGACCACCCGGAGATCGACGACGCCGAACGCCAGCTCTGGGAGCAGGCAGCCAACCGCATGCAGCTGCCCTACGACGAGGACCTCCAGGTCCATTCCCAGGACAACGACTTCATGACGCTGGAACCGTGGGACTGGACCACGCCCCGGTCCAAGTACCCGCTCCTGCTGCACTTCCACCCGTTGGTGATCTACCGGCACCAGGTCCTTAAGCAGGCCGACACCGTGCTGGCCATGTTCCTGCAGTGGCAGGACTTCACCGCCGAGGAAAAGCGGCGCGCCTTCGATTTCTACGACCCCATCACCACGGGCGACTCCACGCTGTCCGCCTGCGTCCAGGGCATCATGGCGGCCGAGGTCGGCTACGGCAAGGCCGCGCTGGACCACTTCACCCACGCCCTGTTCATCGACCTCGACGACACCCACGGCAACACGATCGACGGCGTCCACATCGCCTCCACCGGCGGGGTGTGGAGCTCGCTGGTCAGCGGCTTCGCCGGGCTGCGGGACCAGGGCGCGGTGCCGTACTTCGATCCCCGGCTGCCTGCCGAATGGGACGGCCTCGAGTTCCACCTGAAGATCCAGGGCAGGCTCCTGCACGTCGGGCTCGAGCAGGATTCGATCAGCCTGACCGTCCGCGACGGCGCGCCGCTGGAGGTCGACGTGCGCGGGGAACTGCTCACGGTCGACGGCGGCCCGGTCCGGGTCCCGCTGGCGCCCGTCACCGCCCCGGAACCGACCATCTTCCCCAGCGGCCTTCCGACGTCGTCGATCCCGGTGGTGCGCGCCGCAGTCTAAACCGGGCCGGGCTGTCCTGGTCCGGAGGATTCGGCAGGGGTCGGGGCGTCGGCGGGCTCCTCACCGCCGGCGAGGGGGTGGGCCAGTTCATCGGCCGGCATCCGCGCCACGACCATCGCGACGACGGCCATCGCCGGGCACACGGTCCCGGCGACGAGGAAGATCAGCCACACCGGCAGCACCTCGGCGGCCGGCCCGGCGAGTGCCATGGAGACCGGCATGAGGGCCAGGGATACAAAGAAGTCCAGGCTCGAGACGCGGCCCAGCAGATGCGGCGGCACCCGGCGCTGGAGCAAGGTTCCCCAGATCACCATGCCCACGCCGCCGGTGGCGCCGAAGATGAAGAGGGCGGCGGCCACGGCCCAGAAACTGTCCATGATTCCGACGGCGGCGATCGGCAGGCTTCCCGCTCCCCAGGACACCATCATCACGGTGAGGTAGCGGCGCGGGAGGGGAAAAGAAGCCGTGGCCAGCGAGGCTGCGGCACCGCCCACGCCCATGATGGCGAGCAGGAAACCGAACATGCGCGCGTCCCCGCCGAGCTGGTCCCGGACCACGAAGGGGATCAGGACCTCGATGGGGCCGATCAGGAACAGCACCGAAATGCAGGCCCAGAGCAGGGTCCAAAGCAGCCAGGGCGTCCGGACGGTGTAGCTGACGCCCTCGCGGAGGTCGTGGCGCAGGGACGTCTTGGCCCGTGACTGGCCAGATTCGGTAGCCTCTCCGCTGGCCGGGACCCCTGCCGCGGGCTGGCGGTGGAGGAGGTTCAGGATGCAGAAGGCCACCAGATGGCAGGCCGCCACTCCGGTGACGGCGTAGGCGGGGGACAGGGCCGCCACCAGGATGCCCGCAACGGCCGGTCCGGCGGCCTGCTGCAACAGCGGCCGCATGGTGCCTTCCAGGCCGTTGGCCGCCAGCAGGTCCTCGGGCGGCAGGATCCGCGGCAGGATGGCGGAGTAGGCGGGGAAGAAGAACGCAGCCCCGACGCCGAGCACGAAGGCCCCCAGCGCGAGATGCCACAGCTCGAGCAAGCCGGCCAGGGCCAGCCCGCTGACAGCGGCAACGACGGCGAGGTTGGCGCCCTCGACCGCGATGATCAGGAGCCGCTGGGGCAAACGGTCCGCGGCGATGCCGCCGGCCAGCAGAAACGTCACCAGCCCGACGCTGCCCGCCGCGGCCACGACCGAAAGCTCCAGCGGTCCGCCGCCCAGGTGGATCACCTCGTAGACCATCGCGACGGCCCACATCCCGGAACCGAAGATGGAGATGGCCAGCGCCGTGATCAGCACGCGGTACTCCCGGTGCGCGAAGGGGCGGAGGGCTCGCAGGGCGGGCATGGGCCCAGTCTAGTAGCCAGCCGCGCGACCGGGCTGAGACGCCTCCGGGGCGCAGCGGCGACCCCGCCTGCCTGCCCGTGTGTAGTGTTAAGTGCACTTAGTTTTATGGTTCCGACGAGAGGCGATCATGGCCAAGCGCAGCAACCCGGCAATGAAGATTGCCCAGGAAACAGCCCACAGCGCGATGTTCGACGCCGCAGGCCAGCCCCGGCCCGGCCTGCACAAGGTGCTCCTGCGGGCGGTTGAAGTCCAGCGGCCGCTGGTGCTGGCCAATATCCGCAGGCTTCAGCGCAGGCATCCGCACGCCACCGCGGCGCAGCTCGCCGCCATCCTGGAGCGCGACTACCTGCTGGCCGTCACCGGCGGCGGTGCGCTGGTCGGCGGGGCTGCCGTGATTCCGGGCGTCGGAACTGCGGCCGCACTGGGTCTCTCGGCCGCCGCAGCAGTCGGGTTCCTCGAAGCCACCGCACTGTATTCCACGGCTCTTGCTGAACTGCACGGCATCCGGATGGTGGACCCGGACAGAGCCAGCACCCTGGTCATGGCGGTCATGCTGGGCGAGGAAGGCACCCAGCTGCTGAGCTCGCTCAGCGGACAGGCGGCGGGCCGGGGCAAGGGGCCCACCCAGGCGTGGACCGCGGCCTTCACCCGCCGCGTCCCTCTCGCCGGCTTCGGTACAGTGCGGGCCAAGATGCAGACGATGTTCCTGCGCTCCCTGCTCAAGACCCAGGGCACAGCCTGGCTGGGCCGTGCCCTGCCCTTCGGTATCGGCGCCGTCGTAGGCGGCGTGGGCAACCGGGTGATGGGCCATGCGGTCGTCGCGAACGCCAAGGAAGCCTTCGGGCCCATCCCGGACACGATTCCGGGAGAACTGCAGGCCCTTGCGGAAACCACCGGCCCGGCCGCGCTCTACGAAACTTCCCTGGACGCGCAGCCGGACGGCGGCGCGTCGGGCGGCGGCACCCAGGACAGCGGCCGCCCGGACGGCGGCACCCGGGGCAGCGGCGCTCCGAAGACTTCAACGAAGGACGGCGGCACGTTTTGGATCTGAACACTGACCTGGGGGAGTCCTTCGGGACCTGGACCAAGGGCGCCGACGCCGCGATGTTTCCGCTGGTCACGAGCGCCAGCGTGGCCTGCGGGATGCACGCCGGGGACCCTGTGACCATGCTGGACACCTGCCGGGCGGCGTACGAGCTCGACGTCAACGTCGGTGCCCACATCGGCTACCCGGACCTGGCCGGCTTTGGCCTGCGCTCGCTGGATATGACCTTTGACGATCTCTTCGGCGCGGTCCTCTACCAGCTCGGGGCGCTCGACGGCGTCGCCCATGCCGTGGGCGCCTCGGTGGACTACGTCAAGCTGCACGGGGCGCTCTACGACCGCACCGTGCACGACGGCGAGCAGGCCTCCGCCGTGATCGCCGCCATCCAGGCCTACGATCCCGGACTGCCCGTCCTCGGCTTCCCCGGCTCAGCCCTGCTGGAAATCGCCAAGGAAGCCGGGCACCCCGTCTTCTCCGAGGCCTTCGCCGACCGTGCCTACTTCCCCGACGGCACCCTCGTGCCGCGCACCGAGGTGGGGGCGGTGATGCTCGACGCCGGACAGGTTGCCGAGCGGGCGGTCAGGCTCGCCACAAAGGGCGAAATCGAGGCCGTCGACGGCACCGTGCTCCGGATCGAGCCGCAGTCGCTGCGCCTCGAGGGCGACACCCCCGGCTCCGTTGCCACGGCGACCGCGATCCGTGCGGCGCTGGAGGCTGCCGGCGTCGAGCTGGAGAGCTTCTCCTGACCCGCTGGCCCTGACCCGCGGGCCCTGAACTGCGGGGCCGGCCGGGCAGCTCCCGGGCCGCCCGGACCCGGGGCTGCCACAGTGTCCTAAGGCCCTGTTCCGGCCAGAAGGGGCACCCTAGCTTGAAGGAATGACTGCCGGAGACGCGGCGGGGCTGGACGGGCCCGCCTCGGATGCAATGTTGAAGCTGGGCCGATTCTTTACGAAATGGGACCAGACCGACGACGGCAGGGCGGTGTTCCGCGAGGGTGGCCGCAAGGGCGACATCTTCTACCGGGACCGCTGGAGCCACGACAAGGTGGTCCGGTCCACGCACGGGGTGAACTGCACCGGCTCCTGCTCCTGGAAGGTGTACGTCAAGGACGGCATCATCACCTGGGAATCCCAGCAGACTGACTACCCCTCCGTGGGCCCGGACAGCCCGGAATACGAGCCGCGGGGCTGCCCGCGCGGCGCGGCCTTCTCCTGGTACACCTATTCGCCCACCCGGGTGCGTTTTCCGTATGCGCGGGGCGTCCTCGTCGAGATGTACCGCGAGGCCAAGGCCCGGCTGGGTGACCCGGTGCTGGCCTTTGCCGACGTCGTGGGCGACCCCGCGCGGCGCCGCCGCTACCAGCAGGCCCGCGGCAAGGGCGGCCTGGTGCGGGTCTCCTGGCAGGAGGCGATCGAAATCGCCGCCGCCGCGCACGTGAACACCATCAAGGCGTACGGCCCGGACCGCTGTGCCGGCTTCTCGCCCATCCCAGCGATGTCCATGGTCTCGCACGCCGTGGGGACCCGCTTCATCCAGCTGATCGGCGGGGTGATGACGTCCTTCTACGACTGGTACGCCGACCTCCCCGTGGCCAGCCCACAGGTGTTCGGGGACCAGACCGACGTCCCGGAATCGGGGGACTGGTGGGACGCCCGGTATCTGATGATGTGGGGCTCCAACGTCCCCGTCACCCGCACCCCGGACGCGCACTGGATGGCCGAGGTGCGGTACCGCGGCACCAAGGTGGTCACGGTCAGCCCGGACTACGCGGACAACACGAAGTTCGCCGACGAATGGCTCCCCGCACAGGCCGGAACCGACGCCGCGCTGGCCATGGCGATGGGGCACGTCATGCTCAAGGAATTCTTCGTCGACCGTGAGGTGCCGTTCTTCGCCGACTACGTCCGCCAGTACACCGACCTGCCGTTCCTGGTCCGTCTCGAACGGCGCGAGGACGGCTCCCTCACCCCGGCCAAGTTCCTCACCGCCCGGGACCTCCCGGCCGAGTCGCTAACTGAGGACGCCGCGTTCCGCACCGTCCTGTTCGACAAGAAAACCGGGCTGCCGGCGGTCCCCAACGGCTCGATGGGCTTCCGCTACTCAGAGAGCGGCGAGGGCAAGTGGAACCTGGACCTCGGAGCGATCGAACCGGCGCTGTCCCTCCGGGAAGTGTCAACGGAAAGCGCCGAGATCCTGCTGCCGTGCTTCGAGGACGCCGGCGGGGACGGCAGCGTGCTCCGCCGCGGCGTGCCCGTCCTGGAGGTGGAAGGCCAGCTGGTCACCACCGTCTTCGACCTCATGCTGGCCCAGTACGGGGTCGGCCGCGACGGGCTCCCGGGGGACTGGGCCGCCGGCTACCAGGACGCAGCGACACCCTATACGCCGGCCTGGCAGGAGGAGATCACCTCCGTCCCGGCGCAGGCCTGCATCCGGGTGGCCCGCGAATTCGCCCGCAACGCCGAACAGTCCAAGGGCCGGTCCATGATCATCATGGGCGCCGGGATCTGCCAGTGGTTCCACGGCGACACCACCTACCGGGCGGTGCTGGCCCTGGTGATGCTGACCGGCTGCATGGGCCGCAACGGCGGCGGCTGGGCGCACTACGTCGGCCAGGAAAAGACCCGGCCGGTCACCGGCTGGCTGTCGCTGGCCAACGCGCTGGACTGGTCCCGGCCGCCGCGGACCATGATCGGCACCGGCTACTGGTACATGCACACGGACCAGTGGCGGCAGGACGGCTACTGCGCGGATGCGCTGAAGTCCCCGCTCTCCACCGGGGCCCTGGACGGCATGCACACCGCGGACGCCCTGGCCCAGTCCGCCCGGCTCGGCTGGATGCCGTTTTACCCGCAGTTCGACCGGAACCCGCTGGACCTCGCGGACGAAGCCGGGGCGGCCGTCGCCGCCGGCACCGCGACGGATGCCGCCGGCTACATCGCCGATGCCCTGAAGAGCCGCACCCTGAACCCGGCGATCGAGGACGTGGACGCCCCGGAAAACTGGCCGCGGACCCTCGTGCTGTGGCGCTCCAACCTGTTCGGCTCCTCGGCCAAGGGCAACGAGTACTTCCTGCGGAACCTGCTGGGAACCCACAACAACGTCCTGGGCCAGGACCATGCCGAGGGGCTCAAGCCCAAGGATGTGAAATGGCATGAGCAGGCGCCCGAAGGGAAGCTGGACCTGCTGGTTTCCGCGGACTTCCGGATGACCTCCACCACCCTGCTGTCCGACGTCGTGTTCCCGGCCGCCACCTGGTACGAAAAGCACGACCTGTCCTCCACCGACATGCACCCGTTCGTGCACGCCTTCACCCCCGCGATTGACCCGCCGTGGGAGACCAAGACGGACTTCGACACCTTCCACCTGCTGGCCCAGGAGTTCTCCCGGCAGGCCAAAACCCACCTCGGCGTCCGCCGGGACCTGGTGAGCGTGCCGCTGCAGCACGACACGCCCGGCCAGCTGGCCCAGCCCGGCGGGATTGTGCGGGACTGGCGGGACATGTCCGTCCCCGCGGTCCCGGGTCAGAACATGCCCATTTTTTCCGTCGTCGAGCGGGACTACACCGCCATCGCGGACAAGCTCGCCGCCGTCGGGCCGCTGGCGGACAAACTGGGCTTCACGGTCAAGAACGTCACGTACAAACTTGCCGGGCCGTTGGACCGGCTCAGCCGTTCCAACGGGGTGATGCTTGGCGGTGCCGCGGACGGCCGTCCCGCGATCGACACGGACGCGAAGATGGCCGAGGCCATCCTGGCGTTCTCCGGCACCACCAACGGGGCGCTGGCCGTGCAGGGATTCAAGGACCTGGAAATCCGCACCGGGAGGAAACTGGCGGACCTGGCCGAGGGCTCCGAAGAAAAATTCATCACTTTCGCCCAGACCCAGGCCGGCCCGGTTCCGGTGATCACCTCGCCGGAATGGTCCGGCTCCGAGACCGGCGGCCGGCGCTATGCGCCCTTCACCATCAACGTCGAGCGGCTCAAGCCCTTCCACACGCTGACCGGCCGGATGCACTTCTTCCTGGACCACGACTGGATCCGGGACATCGGCGAGGCGCTGCCGATCTACCGGCCGCCGCTGGACATGCACCGGCTCTTCGGCGAGCCCAAACTCGGCCAGGACGGGAAACTGGAGGTGGTGGTCCGCTACCTGACCCCGCACTCCAAGTGGTCCATCCACTCCGAATACCAGGACAACCTGCTGATGCTCTCGCTCTCCCGAGGCGGCCCGACCGTCTGGATGAGCCCGGCCGACGCGGCGGCCATCGAGGTCAAGGACAACGACTGGGTGGAGTGCCTGAACATCAACGGCGTCCTGGTGGCCAGGGCCATCGTCAGCCACCGGATGCCGGCCGGCGTGGTCTATGTGCACCACGCGCAGGAACGCACCATTGACGTGCCCAAGTCCGAGGCTACCGGGCGGCGCGGCGGCATCCACAACTCCGTAACCCGGCTGCTGGTCAAGCCCTCGCACCTGATCGGCGGCTACGCCCAGCTCGCCTACGCGTTCAACTACCTTGGCCCCACCGGAAACCAGCGCGACATGGTGGCCACCGTCCGGCGTCGTTCCCAGGAGGTGCTGTACTGATGCGTGTCATGGCCCAAATGGGCATGGTCATGAACCTGGACAAATGCATCGGCTGCCACACCTGTTCCGTGACCTGCAAGCAGGCCTGGACCAACCGTGCCGGCACCGAATACGTCTGGTTCAACAACGTCGAAACCCGCCCCGGGCAGGGCTATCCGCGCCGCTACGAGGACCAGGAGAAGTGGCACGGCGGCTGGGCGCTGAACAAGCGCGGGAAGCTGGTGCTCAAGGCCGGCGGCCGGGTCAAGAAGCTCTTCGGGATCTTCGCCAGCCCGGTCCAGCCCGAGCTCAAGGACTACTACGAGCCATGGACCTACGACTACAAGACCCTCGTTGACGCGCCCCTGGGCGACGACTTCCCGGTGGCCCGGCCCAAGTCCCTGATCACCGGGGAGGACACCAAGATCACCTGGTCCGCGAACTGGGACGATGACCTCGGCGGCTCCGCCGAGAACGGCCACCTGGACCCGATCGTGGAGAAGGTCCGGCGGGAATCCGAGGACAAGATCAAGTTCGCGTACGAACAAACCTTCATGTTCTACCTGCCGCGGATCTGCGAGCACTGCCTGAACCCGTCCTGCATGGCTTCCTGCCCCTCCGGCGCGATCTACAAGCGGGTGGAGGACGGGATTGTGCTGGTGGACCAGGACAAATGCCGCGGCTGGCGCCAGTGCGTCACCGGCTGCCCCTACAAGAAGATCTACTTCAACCACAAGACCGGCAAAGCCGAGAAGTGCACCTTCTGCTACCCGCGGGTGGAGGTGGGGCTCCCGACAGTCTGCTCCGAGACCTGCGTGGGCCGGCTGCGGTACCTGGGGCTGTTCCTGTACGACGCCGACGCCGTCACCGCGGCGGCCGCCGTCACGGACCCCCGGGAACTCTACGACGCCCAGATGGACGTGCTGCTGGACCCGAACGACCCCGCCGTCCAGGCCGAGGCCCGGGCCCAGGGCATCCCCGAAGACTGGATCGACGCCGCCGGGCGCTCGCCGGTCTACGCCCTGGCCAAGGTCTACAAGGTGGCGCTGCCGCTGCACCCGGAATACCGGACCATGCCGATGGTCTGGTACGTGCCGCCGCTCTCACCCGTGGTGGACCTGCTGCGCGACCAAGGCCACGACGGCGAGGACACCGGCAACCTTTTCGGCGCCATCGACGCGCTGCGCATCCCGGTGGAATACCTCGCTGAACTCTTCACCGCCGGCGACGCGGACCGGGTCACCGCGGTGCTGAAGAAGCTCGCCGCCATGCGCTCCTTCATGCGCGGCATCAGCCTCGGCAACGACCCGGACGACGCCATCCCGGAGGCCGTGGGGATGGACAGCCAGAGCATGTACGAGATGTACCGGCTGATGGCGATCGCGAAATACGAGGAGCGCTACGTCATCCCGAAGGCCCACGTGGAACAGGCCCACGACCTCGAGGAAATGGGCTGTTCGCTCGACTTCGAGGGCGGCCCCGGCATGCAGGATACCGCCCACTTCGGCGAAGCCAGCGGCCGGCCCGTCCCCGTGGCGGTGGAAACCTTCAACGCCCTCCGGGACCGGCAGACCTCCGGCTCCGCGCCCGGCGAAACCACCCTGCGCGGCAGGGTGAACCTGCTGAACTGGGACGGCACCGGAGCACCCTCCGGGCTTTTTCCGGAAAAGGCGTTGCTTCCGGAAAAACCGCCTCCGGCGGAACCGCCGCCGCCGAAACCGGCGGGCCCCGCGGAATCCCCTCCGGCGGGGGAGCAGCCATGACCCGCCGCCAGCAGGTCCTCTACCTCGCGGCGGCCTGGTGCCTGTCCTACCCTGACGAGGAACTGACCGGCCGGGTCCCGCTGATCCGGGCCGCTCTGGCAGAGTTCCCCGGCGCCACGGCGGACTTCGTGGCAGTCCTGGACCAGCTGGAGTCCACGCCGCCGATCCAGCTCCAGTCCCAGTACGTGCGCGAGTTCGACCTCGGAAAGCGCCACGCCCTGCACCTGTCCTACTGGACTGACGGGGACACCCGGCGCCGCGGCGAGGTTCTGGGCAACTTCAAGAAGACCTACCGGCAAAGCGACATCCTCGTGGACACCCACGGCGAACTGCCCGACTACCTCCCGATGGTCCTCGAATACGCCGCGCTGGTGGACCTGGCGGCCGGCCGCGAGCTGCTGACGCGCTTCCGGGCGAGCCTGGAGATGCTCCGCTTCGGGCTGCTCCGGGACCAGCTGCCGCACGCCCGGATCCTGCAGGCCGTCTGCGCCACGCTGCCCGGGAAATCCCCGGCGGACGAGCAGGCCGTCATGCGGATGGCCGGCTACGGCCCGCCCACCGAGGCCGTGGGCCTGGACCCGTACGATCCGCGCCTGCTGCCCGTGAAGGGGGCCTGAGCATGCTGGCATTCGAAGCGGAACCCGGATCCGCCGTCGGACTCTCCGCACTGGACATCGTGCTGTGGGGCGTTCTCCCTTACGTCATGGTGGTGGTCTTGGTCGGCGGGCTTCTCTGGCGCTACAAGTACGACCAGTTCGGCTGGACCACGAGGTCTTCCCAGCTCTATGAGTCCAGGCTGCTGAGGATTGCGTCCCCGTTGTTCCACTTTGGCCTGCTCGCCGTAATCGCCGGTCACTTCTTCGGCCTGGTCATTCCGATGGGCTGGACCCAGGCGGCCGGGATGAGCCAGGAGTTCTACCACTTCAACGCCCTGCTGGTCGGCGGAATCGCCGGGGTCGGAACGCTGGGCGGGATCCTCCTGCTGATCTACCGCCGCCGGACCACCGGGCCGGTCTTCATGGCCACCACCGGCAATGACAAGACCATGTACGTGGTGCTCACCGCGGCCATTGTGTTCGGGCTGTGGACCACCTTGGCGAGTGTCTTCGAGGGCGAGCACGGGCACAATTACCGCGAGACCGTGGCCCCGTGGTTCCGCTCGCTGTTCATCTTCCAGCCCGACATCGCGGCGATGGCCGCGGCGCCGTTCTCCTTCCACCTGCACACCCTGGTAGGCATGGCGCTGTTCGTGATCTGGCCGTTCACGCGCCTGGTCCATGCCTTCACGGCCCCGTTCCACTACCTCTTCCGCCCCTACATCGTCTACCGCTCCCGGGACCGGGACACCGGTGGGGCCGGGGCCAAAGGCACAGCCGGCGCTGCCGGCGCCCGGAGCTCCACGGCCGGCGCGCGGCGGGGCTGGTCCGCCGTCGGAACCCGGGACCGGGACACCAGGAACCGGTGACCCGGCGCCATCGCTGAAGCTGAGTTGCTGAACCGCTGTTGAACCAGGAAGGAGACCGCCGTGGCCGGAGCAGTGTCCCCGCCCGTCGCCGCCCCCGCGGGCCGGGCGCTCAATCTGACGCTCGCCACCTCGACCTCCGTGGTGTGCTTCTGGGCCTGGAACTCCATCGCCACGCTGAGCGCGTTCTACACCCAGCACCTGCACCTCAATCCGGCCACCACCGGCGTGCTCGTGGCCATGCCCGTCTTCGTCGGCTCGCTGGGGCGGATCGTCGTCGGCGCCTTGACGGACAAGTACGGCGGCCGCGCCATGTTCACTTTTGTCCTGCTGGCCTCCATCGTCCCGATCCTGCTGGTGGCCGTCGGCGGCAGCCTCGACTCCTTCGCCCTGGTGCTGGCTGCCGGCGTGCTGCTGGGGGTCGCCGGAACCGTCTTCGCCGTCGGGATCCCCTTCGTCAGCGCTTGGTACGAGCCCGCCCGGCGGGGTTTCGCCACCGGCGTCTTCGGCGCGGGCATGGGCGGAACGGCCCTGGCCGCTTTCCTGAACCCCCGGCTTGTCGCCGCCATCGGCTACGTTCCCACCCACCTGCTGATCGCCGCGATTCTGGCGCTCATGGCCGCCATCATCTGGTTCCGAATGAAGGAGGCGCCGGGCTGGACCCGCAGCAACGCGCCCGTGATGCCCAAGCTGATCGACGCCGCGAAGACCCCGGTCACGTGGAAGCTGTGCTTCCTCTACGCAGTCCTCTTCGGTGGCTTCGTTTCCTTCGCCACGTATCTGCCCACGTACCTCCGGGATGTCTACAGCTTCGATCCCAGCGCGGCCGGCGCCCGCACCGCGGGTTTTGCGCTCGCCGCCGTGCTGGCGCGGCCGGTGGGCGGCGTACTCGCCGACAAGATCGGTCCCAAGCCCGTGGTGATCGCCGCCCTCGCCGGTGTCGCTGTCCTCGCCTGGGTGGTGAACCTGCAGCCCGACGGCGATGTCCCCGCCGGCCTGACGTTCGTCGCCATGGCGGCGGCGCTGGGCCTGGGCACGGGCGGGGTGTTCGCCTGGGTGGGGGTCCTCGCGCCGGAGGGCAAGGTCGGCAGCATCAGCGGGGTGGTCAGCGCGGCCGGCGGCCTGGGCGGCTACTTCCCGCCGCTGATCATGGGCGCCACCTATGACGCCGCGGCGCACAGCTACGCGATCGGGCTGCTGCTGCTAGTCGCCACAGCGCTCGCGGCGCTGGTCTTCACCATCTTCGCCATGCACGGCAGGACCAAGGCCAAGGTCGCGGCCGCCTAGCGCAGCCCAGGGACTAGCCGAACAGCAGGGTGGCCAGCGTAAAGATGGCCAGCCCGGCCAGGGCGCCCACCACCGTGCCGTTGATCCGGATGAACTGCAGGTCCCTGCCGACCTGCAGTTCGATCTTCTGCGACGTCTCTTCGGCATCCCAGCGGGCCACGGTGTCCGTGATGACCCCCGCGATGTCCGAGCGGTAGGTCTTCACGAGGTAGCCGGCCGCGTCGCCGATCCAGGCGTTCACCTTGCCGGCGAGCTCGGGATCGACCAGCAGCCGGGTGCCGAAGTCATGCACGGCCGCCTTGAACTTGACGGTCAGTTCGCTGTGCGGGTCATCGACGGCGGTGAGCAGGGCCGTCTTGATGGTGTCCCAGGTGCGGGAGGCGAGCTCGCGGACCTCCGGATCGCCGAGCACCTGGGCCTTGATGCCCTCGGCGCGGGCGATCATGACAGGATCATGCTGCAGGTCCTGCGCGAGTTCCTTGAGGTACTTGTCGATCGAGAGGCGGACCTGGTGCTGCGGGTCGGACTGCACGGCGCGGGTGAACTTGAGGATCTCCACGTACACCTTGTCGCCCACCAGCCCGTCCACGAACGAGGGCACCCACGTCGGGGACCGGTCGGTGACCAGCCTGTTGACCGTCTCCTGGTTGTCCCGCACCCAGTCCACGGTGCGGTCCACCATTAGGTCCACCAGCGCATGGTGGTGCCCGTCGTCGAAAATCCGCTCGGCGAGCCGGCCCACCGGCGGCCCCCACGGCGGGGTGAGCAGGTGCTTGCGGACCATGGACTCGATCACGGCCTGGACGTCGTCGTCGTTGAGGACCTTGAACGCGCCGCGGATGACGGCGGCACCCTCCTTGGCGACCCGGTCCGGGCCGCCGGGGCTGGACAGCCAGGCGCCGGCCTTGCGCGCAATGTCTGCGGACGCCAGCTTCTCCTGGACCACCTGTTCGGAGAGGAAATTGGTTTCCACGAATTCGCCCAGCGAGGCGCCGATCTGGTCCTTGCGGCGCGGGATGATCGCGGTGTGCGGGATCTTGATGCCCATGGGGTACTTGAACAGGGCCGTGACGGCGAACCAGTCCGCGAGGGCACCGACCATGCCGCCCTCGGCCGCGGCGCGGACGTATTCGAGCGCCGGATACTGCTTCTGCAGGGAGAACGCGACGATGAAGATCACCGCCATGACGACCAGCAGCGAGAGGGCCAGGAGCTTCATCCGGCGCAGCGCCGCGGCCTTCTCGACGTCGCTGGAGGCAGCGGAACGCTGTCCGGGGGGACCGTCCGGCCGGGCGCCGCCCGGACGTCCCGCGGCACCGGTCAGGGAAGTTGACTCAGTATTCACCTGCATGAGCCCAGCCTAGCCCGCCACGGAAACGGACGGTCCGCTAACGTGGCACCATGACGACTGATGAGCCTGCCGCCGCCCGGCCTTTGGTCTATGCCCACCGCGGCTCCAGCGGAAGCTTCGCCGAGCACACCCGTGCCGCGTACCTGCAGGCAATCGCGGACGGCGCGGACGGCGTGGAATGCGATGTCCATCTGACCCGGGACCAGCATGTGGTGCTCCTGCACGATGCCACCCTGGACCGCACCTCGGACGGCACCGGCCAGGTGGCCGACCGGACGCTGCAGGAACTCCAGGAACTGGACTTCTGCTCCTGGAAGGGAGCCCGAATCCCGGAGGCCTACGGCGCCAAGTCCGGGCAGTTCCTGACCCTGCCGGACCTGCTCGACATCCTGCGCGCGGCGGGCCGCGGGATCGGGCTGGCGATCGAGTTCAAGCACCCGAGCCCGTTCCAGCTCAGACTCGAGGACCGGGCCCTCGAGGTCCTGAGGGCCCAGGGCTGGGATCCGCGGACGTCGATGCTGGACAACATCACGGTTTCTTTCATGAGCTTTAGCCCCGACGCCGTAAAACACCTCCTGGAGTCCGTACCGGCCGGGGCCGTCTGCCAGCTCGTGGATGACGTCAATGTGGCGGAC
>Ga0207683_10001133_pt1 | contig 24266 bp, 21 predicted proteins | sample KBSM73metaG_FD_184333 | JGI IMG/M metagenome (GOLD analysis project Ga0207683, IMG submission 184333) | Miscanthus rhizosphere microbial communities from Kellogg Biological Station, Michigan, USA - KBS M7-3 metaG (SPAdes) (version 2) | ecosystem: Host-associated > Plants > Roots > Rhizosphere >... | reverse complement strand
GCTGTTTCATCGCGTCGCCAACACGCTCAACTACCTCGACATCAAGACAGTGCTGGTTTCGTGCGGGACTTGCATGGACCAGCTGCAGAAATACGAGTTTGAAAAGATCTTTCCCGGCTGCCGGCTGCTCGACATTCACGAGTATCTGCTGGAAAAAGGCGTGAGGCTCGGCGAAGGCGAGCTCTCCGGCGTGCGCTACATGTACCACGACCCCTGCCACACGCCGATGAAGACCTACCAGCCGCTGAAAGTGGTCAACGAGCTGATGGGAAAGAAAGTGGCGCTGAACGACCGCTGCTGCGGCGAATCGGGAACGCTGGCGTCGACGCGGCCGGACATCGCCACGCAGGTACGCTTTCGCAAGGAGGAGGAGATGCGCAAGGGCGCTTCTGCGCTCCGCGGCGACGGCTTCGACGGCAAGGTGAAAGTTCTGACCTCGTGTCCGTCGTGCCTGCAGGGGCTATCCCGATTTGCCGACGACGCCGGGACCGACGCCGACTACATCGTCGTCGAGATCGCACGCCGCGTTCTCGGACCGGATTGGCTACCGGAGTACGTCAAGGCCGCGAACAACGGCGGCATCGAGCGCGTGCTGGTGTAGGTGCCGGCCGCGTCCCGTGACCTTACGCTGTCGCCGGAGGGGGCGATTTAACGTGTAAGAGCGAGGATCGGCGCGGGTGCGAGCGATGCCGAGGCGACCAGGCGTGGCCCCGTGTTGGCATTGAAACTGGCACTGTCGACGACCGTCGTCGTGCCAAGCATCGCCGCCAGCGTGAACAGCGTCACTGCCATCACGACTGCCGAGAGCAGGCGCTTGCCCGGCGCGAAAAAGACCCCGCGACTGCGCGAAGACCGCGCAGCGCGGGTTGGAGGCAAGCGGTAGCGGCGCGACGGTGCATCGCGGCGAGCGTTTTCCGACGCTCGACGGCCGGCCGCGCAAAGTTCGCGATTTTCATATCCGCCCCGCGCCAGCGATTGGCGCACGCTCAGCGGATGGGGCAGGTTGGACGTAAAGTCGGTGTACATATGGGTCTCCAGATCGAATCGGCCGCAGACGGGTTATCGGTCGCTGGCTTTTTCTCTGTTGTACACAGTCTGGACGCGCCAGCGCACCAGTGCGCCGGCAGATTGCGCACCGGAAAACCCGACTATTCACGATGCCGCGGCCTCCCGGCGCCGTGCGGCGGCCGGCTATCCGCCCGGCATGGCAGTTGTGCTATAAAGACTTGAATATGGCGCTGTCATGGTGACCAACCCAACCACGCCTGCGCAGGCGCAGGGCCACCCACCCCTCGGCCAGCTCGCTTTCGCCGACGCCGACGGCTGCGCGACGTGGCTGCGCAACCTGCCGGTAACCAATATCTCGCGGTATTACGAAGAAATACTCGACCAGCTGCGGCGGGTCGGGGAGGCGGAGTTTGCGCCGCGCGAGCGCGGCCGCATCGCCGAGGTGATGCGCGAGCCGGTGAGCTTCCTGCACACCGAGCTCGCGCGACGTTATGCAGGCAAAGCGCAGCCTGCCGCGGCGCGCGAAAAGGAAGCCGCCGACCAGGCGCTTGCCCTCTGGCAGGCGTTATGGCTCCAGTACTCGGCATGTCTTAAGCCGCTGCTCGAAGGCGACGCCGAGCTGCAGGGCGTCAAGGCCAAGGTGCTGCAGCGCGGCCTCTGGGTCGGCAAACAACTGGTGCTGGTGCACGGCCTGGCGCGTCGCACGCCCGGTGCGGCGGTCTGGCAGGAGCTGCATGCCTATTTCCGGCTGGCCGAAATTCTCGAGTGCGCCGTTACGGCGGTGTCGGACGACCTGATGCCCAATGCCATCGGGCTGTCCTGTTACTCGACTTACGCGCATGCGCTGTTGCTCGAGCTGGCCGATCCATGCAGCATGACTGTGCGTCAGATCGAATTGACGGACCGCTGGCTGGCGATGTGGGCGCGCAAGATCTTTCCGTACGCACAGCAGCGCGAAACCGAAGGACCGGTGATCACGGTCGATCTGGACGGTCCCGGCGGCGCGACGCTCAATGCCGCCGAGCCGCGCCATGGCAGCCAGTCGACGCGCTACTGCTATCCGGCCAAGCTCGCGTCGAGCGTGCGCGGACGACTGAAGAGGCTCGCCACCGGAGCCAATCCGGCCGAGCTGCAGCTTGGGCACGATGTCTCTGCCGATGCGTGCGCGACGCTGCTGGCGCAACTCGATGCGCACTGGTACGCGCTGCCGCTCAAGCGCGGCGCGGGCGGTGAATCGCAGACGGGGCTTGAGCTTTGCGCCGGCGGGCTCGGCGCCGCGTACTTTCGGGTGTCCGGGAAGACTTTCAACAGCAAGGACCTGGTCGGCCACCTGTCGTACCAGGGGACGCAGCATCTGGCCACACTGGGTGCGCTTACCGATTACGATCGCAACAAGGACGAAGCCGAGCGCTCGTGGGCTTGGGAACGGTGGCAGGGAAATTACGAATGGACGGGCGCGATGTTGCACCGCCCGGCCGTCGGCCAGTATCGCTGGCATCTCGATCAGCTGGTCATCATTCGCGACGACGAGCGCTTGCGTTGCGGACACGTCATGCATGTCGCGCTCAACAGCCGCGATGAGCTGACCTTGGGAATCAAGCTCTGGCCAGGGGCGCCGACGGCGATCGCGGTCCGAGCGCTGACGACGATGCTGGTCGAAGAGGCCCCGATACCGACGGTGATCCTCGGCGCGACACCCGATGAAAAGCCCGCGATGCTCTTCCCGCCGCGGACGTTCAATGCCGGCCGCATTTTTCGCACCCTCGCCTCCGGGCCCGAGCGCCGATTCCGCCTGACTCGCCTTTTGCAGCGCGGCGCCGATTTCGAGCGCGTCGCGTTCGACGAAATCAAGCCCTAGCTCGCGGGCCGGCTTCCGGTCCGGCGTCGACATGCCCAATCGTCTGGCGGGCGAAACCAGCCCCTATCTGCAGCAGCACGCGAGCAATCCGGTCGACTGGTATCCGTGGGGCGAAGAAGCCCTCGCCCGGGCGAGGCGTGAGAACAAGCCGATCCTTCTATCGATCGGCTATTCGGCATGCCATTGGTGCCACGTGATGGCGCACGAATCGTTCGAAGACGAGGCGGTCGCGGGGCTGATGAACGACCTGTTCGTCAACGTCAAGGTCGATCGGGAAGAGCGGCCGGATCTGGATCAGATCTACCAGGCCGCGCATGCACTGCTCTCGCGAAGGACCGGCGGCTGGCCGCTGACGATGTTCCTGACGCCGCAGCAGGAGCCTTTTTTCGGCGGCACCTATTTCCCGAAGACCTCGCGTTACGGCCTGACTGGTTTCGCCGACCTGCTGCCGCAACTCGCGCATGCGTATCGCGAACAAGGAGAGGCGATCGCCGAGCAGAACGACAGGCTCAAGGCTGCGCTAGCGCTGACCTTGCCCGAGCCGGTCGATTCCACCGCACCGCTGCCGGCGGCGGCACCCGCGACCGCCTATGCATCGCTCGCGCAATCGTTCGACCCCGTCGATGGCGGTTTTGGCCAGGCGCCGAAATTCCCGCACGCGGCCGAGCTGGACTTTTGCCTGCGTCGTTACGCCGCGACACGCGACGAGCACGCGCTGCGCATGGTACGCGTCACGCTCGCGCGCATGGCGGAAGGCGGCATCCACGACCAGCTGGCGGGCGGATTCTCGCGTTATAGCGTCGACGGCGAATGGACGATTCCGCACTTCGAAAAAATGCTCTACGACAACGCGGCGCTGCTCGCGCTTTACGCCGATGCGTGGCGCGCCACCGGCGAACCCGCCTTCGAGAGGACCGCACGCGGGATCGTGGCGTGGCTGCAAGCGGAAATGCGAGCACCCGACGGGGGTTTCTATTCGAGCCTCGACGCCGACAGCGAGCACGAGGAAGGCAAGTTCTACGTGTGGACGCCCGATCAGGTGAAGGCGGAGCTCGATCCGGGCGAATACGCGATCGCCGCACGCCACTGGGGCCTGGACCGGGCGCCGAACTTCGAGCACGCGGCATGGCACTTGAGAGTCACGGCGCCGCTCGAGCAGGTTGCCCGCGAGCTTTCGCTGCCGCTGCCGGAGGTCGAGGCAAGTCTCGAGGCTGCGCGCGCCAAGCTGCTGACGGCGCGCGCGAGGCGTGTCCGACCGGGCCGCGACGACAAGCTCCTCTGCTCGTGGAACGCGCTGATGATCGCTGCGCTGGCGCGTGCCTCCCGCGTGTTCGGCGAGCCTTCGTGGCTCTCGGACGCACAACAGGCGACGGACTTCATCCGGCAGGCGATGTGGCGCGATAAGCGGCTGCTCGCGACGTACAAGGATGGACGCGCGCACTTGAATGCTTATCTCGACGACCACGCCTTTTTGCTCGCGGCCTTGATCGAGCTTCTGCAGACGGCGTTTCGCGCGGAGGATCTGTCTTGGGCAATCGAAATTGCCGATGCCTTGCTCGCCCACTTCGAGGATCGCGCCGGCGGCGGATTCTTTTTCACCAGCGACGACCACGAAAGCCTGCTGATCCGCCCGAAGCCCGGACACGACAATGCCACACCGGGCGGCAACGGCATCGCCGCACAGGCGCTGATCGCGCTCGGCCACTGGCTGTCGGACTCGCGCTACCTGGACAGCGCCGAGCGCACGGTTCGTGCATTCGGGCGCGAGCTGGCCGCGCGGCCGGCCGGCTTTTCATCGCTGCTGGTCGCGCTCGAATCCTGCCTCGAGCCGCCGGCGATGCTGTTGCTGCGCGGCGATTCCGCCGCGTGCATGTCGTGGCAGCGCGGCGTCGAACGTCAGTATCGTCCTTCGCTGCAGACGCTCAACCTGTCGCAGCTGCAGGGGCTGCCGGGTGCGCTGGCGAAGCCCCACGAGTCGGGCGCCGGGCCGGTCACTGCCTGGCTTTGCCGCGGGACCGCATGCTTGCCGCCGCTGCACGCGCTGTCCGACCTGGACGCAGCTCTCGCGTCTTGAGCGGCGGCTGGTTGGCGGCGTCGACGGCGTTCCGGTACCATGACCGCCGATCTGCTACACCTTCGGAGACAAAAAATGAAACGCCACGGAATCGCGCTCGCCGCCGTCTTGTTTGCCGCCGGCAACGCGCATGCCGCGCTGGACAACGCCGCCGCGCAGGCGCTGATGCAAAAGGACGGTTGCGCCGCCTGCCATGCGATCGACAAGAAGGTCGTCGGCCCGTCGTATCAGGACGTCGCGGCCAAATACAAGGGCGACAAGGATGCGTTGGCCAAGCTAAGCACCAAGGTGAAAAGAGGCGGTAGTGGCGTCTGGGGTTCGATTCCGATGCCGCCGAACACTCAAGTCAGCGACGCCGACATCAAGAATCTGGTCGACTGGATTCTGACGCTGAAGAAGTAAGCGCCGGACCCCACAGCCTCAGCCGCGCGCTGCCGGTGTTTTGACAGCCGTGGACGCGGCCGGTAAGCTTGCCCGGCTCGTGCAGGAGAGGGTAGCCGCACCTTGGACCGGCTGCCGCCGAAGGCGTAACTCCCGCGATCGCTCAGGCAAAAGGACTGCGCGAGCTAAGTCACTCTGGAGAGCGGCCGCGCGTTTGATGCAGCGGTCCACCGAAGGGGCACCGGCTCGAGCCGAACGGCGAAGGCCGCAATCTCTCAGGTAAAAAGGACAGACGGGGCGAAGCCGACACGACGGCCTCGCCCTTTTTGCTGCCTGGGAGGCGTGTTGCTCAAGCAAACCCCGCTCCATGCCATTCATCGCGCTGCCGGCGCCAGGATGGTCGATTTCGGCGGTTGGGACATGCCGGTCCACTACGGCTCGCAGATCGACGAGCATCACGCGGTGCGCCGCGGCGCGGGAATGTTCGATGTCTCGCACATGCTTGCGGTCGACATCGAACCGCGCGAGCGGGCCGCGAGCGAAAGCGGCGGACGCGACTTCCTGCGCGGCGCACTCGCCAATAATGTCGACAAGCTGACCGTACCGGGCAAGGCGCTTTACTCCTGCCTGCTCCGTCCCGACGGCGGCGTGCTCGACGACCTCATCGTCTATTTCCTGCGCGAAGACTGGTTTCGCCTGGTGGTCAACGCAGGCACCGCCGACAAGGACCTCGCCTGGCTCGGCGCGCTTATCGCCGAACGTGCCCCGCAACTCAAGCTGACCCCGAGGCGCGACCTGGCGATGATCGCGGTGCAAGGGCCCCAGGCGCGCGACCGGGTCTGGGCCGTCCTGCCGGCGGCGCGCGCGGCGAGCGAATCGCTGAAACCGTTCAACGCCGTGCAGGCCGGCGAGTATTTGATCGCGCGCACCGGCTACACCGGCGAGGACGGTTTCGAGATCGCTCTGCCGGCCGCGCTGGCCGCTGACTTCTGGCAGGCGTTGCAGGCCGCGGGCGTCAAGGCGTGCGGGCTCGGCGCGCGCGACACGCTGCGGCTGGAAGCGGGAATGAATCTGTACGGACAGGACATGGACGAAGCGGTCAATCCGCTGGAGTCCGGTCTCTCTTGGACCGTCGACCTGACGAGCCCCCGCGACTTCGTCGGCAAGGCGGCGCTGCTCGCCGCGCATCCGTCGCGGCAGCTCGCGGGCCTCGTCTTGCAGGACCAGGGCGGCATACTGCGCAGCCACCAGCAGGTCACCACCGCGCACGGCGGCGGGGAAGTCACCAGCGGCAGCTATTCGCCGACGCTCAGCCGCTCGATCGCGCTGGCCCGCTTGCCCGCCCGCGTCGCGCCCGGCGACATCGTGCACGTCGACGTGCGCCGCAAGCCGCTGGCCGCGCGCGTGGTCAAACCCCCGTTCGTGCGCAACGGCAAGAGTCTGATCGACTGAGCAAATACCGATGACGCAGCCTGCGCATCGATTCACCACCCTGGCATGGAGCCCTACCCGATGAACGTACCCGCAGACCTCAAGTACACCGCAAGCCACGAATGGGTCCGCAGCGAAACGGACGGTACGATTACGACCGGCATCACCGATCACGCGCAGCAGTCGCTGGGCGATCTCGTTTTCATCGAATTGCCTCAAGTCGGCAGATCGCTCAAGGCCGGGGAAGCCTGCGCGGTCGTCGAATCGGTCAAGGCAGCCTCCGACGTGTACGCGCCGGTAGCGGGCGTCGTGCTCGCGGTCAACGACGCGGTGGTCGCCGCGCCGGAAAAGGTCAACGCCGACGCCTACGGCAACTGGCTGTACCGGCTGAAGCCGGCCAATCCCGGCGACGCGGCCAAGCTGCTCGACGCAGCCGGCTACATCGCGGCCGCGGGCGAATCCTGATCGACCGGAGAACGAAGCAATGACTATGAACGAACCCGGACCGGCGCGCGACGCGCGCTTGAGCTTGCGCGAGCTCGAACAGCACCGCGGCTTCGTCGACCGGCATATCGGCACCGACGACGTCGACCAGGCGGCGATGCTGCGCACGCTCGGCTTCGCCACGCGCGGCGCGTTGATCGACGCGATCGTCCCGGCGGCGATAAGGAGCCGCAAGCCGCTCGCGCTGCCTGCGGCGAAAGGCGAGGAGGAAGCGCTCGAGGAGTTGCGCAGTCTCGCGGCGAAAAACCGCGTCTACACGACGTACATCGGGCAGGGCTATTACGGGACCTACACACCGGGCGTGATACTGCGCAACGTCCTCGAGAATCCCGCCTGGTACACCGCGTATACACCCTACCAACCGGAAATCTCGCAAGGGCGGCTCGAGGCGCTGGTCAATTTCCAGACAATGATCTGCGACCTTTCCGGGATGGCGATCGCCAATGCCTCGATGCTCGACGAAGCAACGGCCGCGGCGGAAGGCATGGCACTGTGCCGGCGCGTGAGCCAGCAATCGAGCACGACCCTATACGTGGCTGCCGACGTGCTGCCGCAGACGATCGACGTCGTAAGAACGAGAGCCGGGCCGCTGGGCATCGCCGTCACCGTCGGACCACCCGAGGCGGCGGCGGACGCCGACTGCTTCGCGGTCATGCTGCAATATCCTGGTGCGGACGGCGACGTGCTCGACTATCGCGATCTCACCGCCAGGCTGCATGCCAAGGGTGCGCTGGTGATCGCCGCGTCGGACTTGCTCGCGCTGACGATGCTGACTCCACCCGGCGAATGGGGCGCCGACGTCGTCGTCGGCTCGAGCCAGCGCTTCGGCGTGCCGATGGGATTCGGCGGCCCGCATGCCGCGTTCCTCGCCACGCGCGACGAATTCAAGCGCAGTCTTCCTGGACGGCTGGTCGGCGTCAGCGTCGACGCCAACGGCGACCCGGCATATCGATTGGCGCTGCAGACGCGCGAGCAGCACATTCGCCGGGAAAAAGCTACGTCCAACATATGCACCGCACAGGTTCTGCTCGCCGTGATCGCCAGCATGTACGCCGTCTACCACGGGCCCCATGGCCTCTCGACGATCGCCGCGCGGGTGCACCGCCTGACGGGAATCCTGCGCGCCGGATTAAGGCAACTCGGTCTGGACATCGTCAACGAGACCTTTTTCGATACGCTGACGATCGCCACCGGCGCGCGCACCGCTGCGATTCATGAGCTCGCCACCGCGGCGCACGTCAATCTTCGCCGTATCGACACCACGCACATCGGCATATCGCTGGACGAAACAACGACGCGCGACCGGGTGAGGCTCCTGTGGACGATTTTCGCGCCCGAGGGCGCCGCGCTGCCCGATTTCGACGCGATCGAACCGATGGTAGTCGACGCCTGGCCGCCGGCCTTGCGCCGCACGACGCCGTTTCTCACTCACCCGACGTTCAATCGCTATCACTCCGAGACGGCGATGCTGCGCTATCTGCGACGCCTGGCCGACAAGGACATCGCGCTCGACCGCGCGATGATTCCGTTGGGCTCGTGCACGATGAAGCTCAACGCGACGCTCGAGATGATCCCGGTGACGTGGCGCGAGTTCGCCCACATGCACCCGTTCGCGCCGGCCAACCAGACGGTCGGCTACCGCGAGATGATCGCCGGCCTCGAGCGCATGCTCTGCGCGATCACCGGCTACGCGGCGGTCTCGCTGCAGCCCAACGCCGGCTCGCAGGGCGAGTTCGCGGGCTTGCTGATCATCAAGGCCTATCACGCCTCGCACGGCCAAGGCCATCGCGACGTCTGCCTGATTCCTGCGTCGGCGCACGGAACCAATCCGGCGTCGGCGCAGATGGCCGGCATGCGGGTCGTCGTCGTCGCATGCGACCGGGAAGGAAACGTCGATCTGCGCGACCTCGAGGCCAAGGCGGGAGCGCATCGCGCCGATCTGGCGGCGATCATGGTGACCTATCCGTCGACGCACGGCGTGTTCGAAGCCGGCATCCGTGAGATCTGCGACGTCGTGCACGCCCACGGCGGCCAGGTATACGTCGACGGCGCCAACCTCAATGCGCTGGTCGGGCTGGCTGCTCCCGGCAGCTTCGGCGCCGATGTGTCGCACTTGAACCTGCACAAGACCTTCTGCATTCCGCACGGCGGCGGCGGACCCGGCGTCGGCCCGGTCGCCGTCGCCGCGCATCTGGCTCGCTTCCTGCCCGGGCACCGGACTTTGCAGGGCAGCGTCGACGCCGGCGCCGAGCGCATCGGGGCGGTGTCGGCGGCGCCGTATGGCAGCGCGAGCATCCTGCCGATTTCGTGGATGTACATCTCGATGATGGGCGCCGACGGCTTGCGGGCCGCGACCGAGTCGGCGATCCTGGCGGCGAACTACATCGCGAAGCGTCTTGCGCCGCATTACCCGGTGCTGTATTCGGGACCGGGCGGCCTGGTCGCGCACGAATGCATAGTCGACTTGCGACCGTTGAAGGAGCATAGCGAGGTCACCGTCGACGATGTCGCCAAGAGGCTGATCGACTACGGATTCCATGCGCCGACGATGAGCTTCCCCGTCCCCGGCACATTGATGATCGAGCCGACCGAAAGCGAGTCGAAGTCCGAGATCGACCGCTTCGTCGAAGCGATGATCGCGATTCGCGCGGAAATCCGCACGATCGAGCAGGGCCGCATGGATCGTCACGACAACATGCTCAAGAATGCGCCGCATACGGCGGCGAGCTTGCTCACCAGCGAGTGGAACCATCCGTACGGGCGCGAGCAGGCGGCGTATCCGGTGCCCGGCCTCAAGGAGCACAAGTACTGGCCCCCGGTCGGCCGCGCCGACAACGTCTACGGCGACCGCAATCTGTTCTGCAGCTGCGTCCCGGTGGCGGACTACGCCTGATGGCCAGGGCTTGAAAGTCCTCGTTCTCGGCGCCGGAGTCATCGGCACGACGTCCGCCTGGTATTTGCGCGAGCAGGGCCACGAAGTCACGGTAATCGACAGGCAGCGTGTCGCCGGACTGGAAACGTCGTTCGCCAACGGCGGCCAGATCTCGGTTTCGCATGTCGAACCATGGGCCAATTCCGCTGCGCCATGGAAGATCCTCAAATGGCTCGGCCAGCCGGATGCGCCGCTGCTGTTCCGGCCGCGGCTCGACTGGCAGCAATGGCGCTGGGGAGCGCAGTTCCTGCTCGAATGCCTGCCCTGGCGCACGCGGCGCAACATGCTGCAGATACTCGCGATCAGCAAATATTCGGGCGAGATGCTGCGCGAGCTTCGCGCGACGACGATGCTTGCCTATGATGACCTGCAACGCGGCATCCTGCAGATCTATACCGACCGCGCCGATTACGATGAGGCCGCCGCGGCGGCGGAGCTGGTGCGCAGTTACGGCATCGCGCGGGACGTCAAGTCGGCGGCCGAATGCGTTGCGATCGAGCCGGCGCTCGAGACGCGGCGCGACTGGATCGTCGGCGGGACCTATACCGCGAGCGACGAAAGCGGCGATGCGCGCAAGTTCACGCAGGGGCTCGCCGCGCGATCGTTCGCGCGCGGCGTCGTCTTTCGCTTCGGCGTGACGATCGATTCGATCGATGTTGCCGGCGGCGCCGTTTCCGGCGTGGTTGCGCACCTCGCAACCGCCGACGGCGAGCCACGCCGACAGCTGCTGACCGCAGACGCCTACGTTGTCTGCCTGTCGAGTTACACGCCGCGGCTCTTGGCGCCGGTGGGCATTCGCGTCCCTGTCTATCCGGCCAAGGGCTACTCCGCGACACTGCCGATCGTCGATATGGCTGCGGCGCCCTCGGTCAGCGTCACCGACGATGCCAAAAAAATCGTGTTTACGCGCTTGGGCAATCGGTTGCGCGCCGCCGGAACCGCGGAGCTCTCCGGCTACAATCTCGACCTCAATATCGTGCGCTGCCAGGCGCTGACGCGACGCGCCGGCGAATGGTTCGGCGGCGCGATCGACGCGACGCGCGCCGAATACTGGACCGGTTTGAGGCCTGCGACGCCATCGAACGTCCCGCTGATCGGCAGGACGCGTTATCCGAACCTCTATCTGAATACCGGTCACGGCACGCTCGGCTGGACGATGGCCGCGGGTTCGGGCAAGGCGATCGCCGACCTGGTTTCGGGCCGCAAGCCCGATATCGACTTCGACTTCGTCGGCTACTAACCCGACCCCTCGGGCAGCAGCATCAGCTCGGCGACGATCCGCCAGTGACCGCCGCGGTCGCGCGTCCAGACGTGGACGTAGTGGCCCGGCGTTTTGTCGCGGGCGCCGAGAAGATGCAGGCGGCCGTAGCTGTAGCCCAGATCGTCGGAGCGCGATACGCCGACGGCGAGCGTTTCCCATCGAAACTTGAGCTGCCTGTCGGCCAGTTGCGCGACGATCGCGTCGCGGCCCAGCGCTGGCGGAGTCGGACCGATGACGAGTCTGGCCTCGTCGGCCAGCAGCGCCGCGTAGCCGTTCGGCGTGGCCGGCTCGCCGAACAGCGGCTGCGCTTCCAGCTCGAACAAGTTCTTTTGACCGACAGCGCCGGCGTCCTTCGCGATCGATACGAGCGGCTGCGGATCGTCGCCGAACGCCGCATCGGGCACCGGCGCGCGGGTCGGTACGCCGCCGTCGACGATCACGCGCCAGCTGCCGTCCGACTGGCGGCGCCAGACCGAAAAGAACATGCCCTGCGCCGGCTCGCGCACCGCGGGAGCGCGGCCGGTAATCGTATACGGGCCTGTCGTGAATCCGAGGTCGCCGGCACGCGCCACCGCGGCGATGGCCGGATGCCAGTCGAGGATGAACGGCTCGATCGCCTCGGGACGGGCGCGGTAACGCGCCCGGGTGTTGCCCGGATCTGGCGCGAAGTTGATGCCGTCATCGGCAAAATACTCGATGAACGCGGCGCGCATGCCCTGCTCGACCGAGTGCTTGGCAAACGCGAGCTCGGATGCCGCCAGCGAGTCGCGGGCAGCATCCGCGGGCTGACGCGGCGTCGTGATCGGCACCGGGGGCGCCGCGCAGGCAGCGACGAAGAGCAGGGTGGCCGCGGCGAGCCCCAACCTGATTGATGAACGCATCACACCCCTCTACACATTGTCGTGACTGGGATTAGAGCGCATGGCGCCGCGGCGCGCCAGTCCGTCTGCGGCCTCCGTTATAATGCGCGACTGCAAGCACGCTTTTGTCCATGCCTCCCCGATATCGACGACTGCTGTCCTTCGCGCTCGCCTTGCTTGCCGCTCCGGCGATCGCTCAGAGCATCCTTCCCGCTGCTGTTCCGCCGCCCTCGATCGCGGCCAAGGCATATGTGCTGGTCGACCTGGTGAGCGGGCAGACGCTGGCCGCCGACAACGCCGACCTGCCGCGCGAGCCGGCGTCTCTGACCAAGCTGATGACTGCGTACCTTGCCTTTCGCGGACTCAAGGACAAGGAGCTCACGCCGTCGCAGATGGTCAACGTATCGGAGAGGGCCTGGCGCGCTGAGGGCTCGCGCATGTTCATCGAGCCGAAAAAGGCGGTGAGTGTCGACGAGCTGCTGCATGGCGTGATCGTGCAATCGGGCAACGATGCGAGCATCGCGCTGGCCGAAACCGTCGCCGGATCGGAGGATGCGTTCGCCGAGCGGATGAATCGCGAGGCGGCGCGGCTCGGCATGAAGAACACCCACTTCGTCAACGCGACCGGTCTGCCGGCGCCGAAGGAAACGTCGACGGCAAACGATCTTGCGCTCCTCGCCGCCGCACTGATCCGCGATTTTCCCGAGTATTACCCGCTGTATTCGATCAAGGAGTACCGCTACAACAATATCACGCAGCCGAATCGCAACCGGCTGCTATGGACCGATCCGTACGTCGACGGGATGAAGACTGGAAACACCGAGGCCGCCGGCTATTGCCTGATTGCGTCGGCAAAGCGCGGACAGCGCCGGCTGCTGGCCGTCGTCCTCGGGGCCGCGTCGGAATCGGCGCGCGCGATCGAAGCGCAGAAGCTGTTGAACTATGGGTTCCAGTTCTACGATTCGGTGCAGCTCTACCAGAGTGGACAGCCGGTCAGCTCGCTGCGTGTCTGGAAAGGCGCCGAGAAGACCGTGCCGGCCGGGTTCGTCGTCGACCGATATGTGACTCTGCCGAAGGGGCAGGCGCAGAATCTCAAGCTGTCGCTGGAAGCGGTCGAGCCGCTGCTGGCGCCGGTGGTCAAGGGACAGTCGGTGGGAACGGTCAAGGTCACGCTCGACGGCAAGCCGATCGGTGCTTATCCGCTGCTGGCGCTCGCCGACGTGGCGCCTGCGAGTCTCTTCGGGCGCGCCTGGGACACGGTGCGCCTGTGGTTCAAATAATGCGGCTTCCATTTTCCGCAGCGAAAGGCGATTCGTGACCGTCTATCTCAACGGCCAGTTTCTTCCGCTCGAAGAGGCCAAGGTTTCGGTGCTCGATCGCGGGTTTATCTACGGCGATGGCGTCTACGAGCTGGTACCGGTGTACGGCCGCCGGCCGTACCGGCTGCGGCAGCATCTGGCGCGGCTGCAGCGCAGCCTCGACGGCATCCGGCTGGCCAACCCCCATACCGATGCCGAGTGGGAAGCCATCATCGCCGGGCTGATCGGACGCATGGCGTTTGCCGACCAGGGCGTCTACCTCCAAGTGACGCGGGGCGCGGCCAAGCGCGATCACGCGTTCCCCGCCGGCGTCGCGCCGACGGTGTTCATGATGAGCAACCCGCTCGCGCTGCCATCTCGCGAGCAGATCGAGCGCGGCGTCGCGGTCGTTACCGCAGCCGACGAGCGCTGGCTGCACTGCGATCTGAAGACGATCTCATTGCTGGGCAATGTGCTCGCTCGCCAGCTCGCCGTCGACGCCGGCGCGACGGAGACCGTGCTGTTCCGAAACGGCTATCTGACCGAAGCATCGGCATCGAACGTCCTTTTGGTTCGCGACGGCGTCATCGTCGCGCCTCCGAAGGACAACCAGATCCTTCCGGGGATCACTTACGACGTGGCGTTCGAGCTGGCGCGCGAAGCTGGCCTTCCGATCCAGGTGCGTCCGGTGCCGAAGGAAGAAGCGCTCGCCGCAGACGAAATGTGGCTGTCGTCGTCGACCAAGGAAGTGCTCGCCGTCACCTCGGTCGACGGGCGGCCTTTCGGCGGCGGCAAGCCGGGCCCGGTGTTTCGAAAGGTGCACGCGCTTTTTCAGGCAAGCAAGGCCGCCTGAGCGCGGGGCGGGATCTCGCCCGCGCTGCGGCAGCGAAGGCACCCGCTAGCCTGCCGCCACCAGATATTTGCCGCCGTGCCAGAGCAGCGGCGGCGCGGCTCGAAATGCGCAGGCCTCGACCTCGCCAATGAACAGCATGTGGTCGCCCGCCGGATGCAGAGCGTGATGGCGGCATTCGAGCCAGGCGACCGCGCCTTCGATCAGCGGCGCCCCGGCCGCGCCAAGCCGGAAGTCGACGCCGGCGAAACGATCGACGTGGGGGCGCGAAAACCGGTGCGCGAGCTCGACCTGCTCCCGAGCAAGCACGCTTACCGCGTAGCGCGAGGCGCTTTCGAAGGCCGCGAGGCTGCGCGAATGTCGCGCCAGGCTCCAGACGATCAAAGGCGGGTCCAGCGATACCGAATTGAATGAATTCGCGGTGAATCCGACGTACTCGCCGGGCTTGAGCGGCGCGGCGATGATGGTCACGCCGGTGGCGAACTGAGCCATCGCGTCGCGAAAGCGCCGCTCGGCATGGGCGGACGGTCGCGGGATGGACATCGGGGAATCGTGGCCGCGGCTCGTGCGCCGCGTGTGCGAAGGTCGGCGCAGGCATCTTAGGGGCACGCCGGGGCGGTGTCAAAACAGCCCTTTGCGGCGCGCTGTCGGGCCGAAGGCGACGCTGTTAGAATTACCTTCCGGTCCCCGGCAAGGTTCTCGCGACCATTTCATCATGAAACAGCCGCTGCAGAAGCTGATCGCCAGCCGTTACGGTGGGCGCAATATCCCGGCCGCGCTGGTCTTGCCTGACGGCGACCGGGTCGCGCTGTCCAAGACGCCCGAAATCAATATCTATGCCCGTACCTGGAACGGGCTGCGGGCGCTCGCTTCGCCGGAGCTCGGCAGGCTCGCTCGCGCCTACGTCCACAACGACATCGATTTCACCGGCGGGGCCCGCCGCGTGCTGGACGTCGCCGACGCGCTGGTCGGAACCGTTGTGCACGGCCGGGACCGCGCCACGGCACGGATCAAGCACTGGTGGCATACGGCGCGCGGCAATCGGGCCAACATCCAGCATCATTACGACGTCTCGAACGCCTTCTACCGGATGTGGCTGGACGAGCGCATGGTTTACTCGTGCGCGTACTTCAAGACTGCGAGCGATACACTGGACCAGGCGCAGGCGCAAAAGCTCGATCACATCTGCCGCAAGCTGATGCTCGAGCCGGGCGAGTCCTTCCTCGATATCGGCTGCGGCTGGGGCGGTCTGATTTTCTGGGCGGCGCAGCACTACGGCGTCAAGGCTACCGGCATCACGCTGTCGCAAAACCAGTTCGATCATGTGCGCGCGAAAATCGCCGAGCTGGGACTGACCGGCCAGGTCGACGTGAGGCTCCTCGATTACATCGACCTGCCCGAGGACCGTCAGTACGACAAGATCGCCAGCATCGGCATGTTCGAGCATGTCGGCATCGCCAATTACCCGCGCTATTTCGGCAAGATATACCGGGTCCTCAAGCCGGGCGGACTGGCGATGAACCACGGCATCACGCAGAACCATGTCGGCGTCGACAGCCTGGGCAGCGGCGTCGGCGAATTCGTCGAGGAGTACGTCTTTCCGGGCGGCCAGCTCGCTCACGTTTCCCGCGTCATCCAGGGCTTGGGAGCCGAGGGTCTCGAGCTGATCGACGCCGAGGCGCTGCGCGAGCACTACGCGAGCACGCTGTGGCACTGGGTCGATCGGCTGGAATCGAACGCCGATGCGGCACGGCGCGAAGTCGGCGAGGAGAAATTCCGCATCTGGCGGATTTACCTCGCCGGGTCGGCGCACTCGTTCGACCGCGGCTGGCTTTCGATTTTCCAGCTGCTGGTCGGCAAGCCGCTGCCGGACGGAACCCTGTCGCACCCGGCGACCCGCGACTACATGTACGCGGGGTGAGCTTCGCGAGGCTTGCGGAAACGCGGGCGGACCCCATATTCGAGCGATGGAAACCGTGTCCGAAGCCGAGTCGCTGCTCGAATTTCCTTGCGCGTTCCCGCTGAAGATTGTCGGTCGCACGCGCGATGGCTTCGCGCAGGCGATGCTCGAAGTCGTCCTGCGCCACGCGCCGGATTTCGACAGCGCGTCGATGGAGATGCGCGCTTCGCGCGAGGGCAACTACATTTCACTGACCTGCACGGTCAATGCCAAGTCTCGCGAGCAGCTCGACAACCTCTACCGCGAATTGTCCGGACATCCGCACGTCGTCATGGTGCTGTAGCGCCTTGGTCGCCGCGCGCTTGGGTTGGACGTCCGGCGAGCCTTGCCGGGTCCGTCGCCTGGGTCAAACCGATTACGCCTCTACCTGGCGCGCGATGCAGGCATTCACCGACGCTCGCGTACGCGATACGCCGGACGAAATCTGGCTGACCGAGCATCCGCCGATCTACACGCTGGGCCTGGCTGGCCGTGGTGAGCACTTACACCGACACAACGGCATCCCGCTGCTCAAGGTCGATCGCGGCGGCCAGATTACCTATCACGGTCCCGGACAACTGATCGTCTACTTGCTGATCGACATCGGTCGCCGCCGCATGGGCGTGCGGCAGCTGGTCCGGGCGATCGAGGACAGCGTGATACAATTGCTTGATTCGTATGGCGTTGCTGCGACAGTCCGCGGCGGCGCGCCCGGCGTCTACGTCCAGCGGCGCGATTCCGAAGCCAAGATCGCGGCACTGGGCCTCAAAATCAGGAACGGGCGCAGCTATCACGGCCTGGCGCTCAATATCGACATGGATCTTGCCCCGTTCACCGATATCGATCCCTGTGGATACCGCGGCCTCGCGGTAACGCAGTTGCGCGATGTCGGCATCGATGCCCCGCGCGCCGAAATCGAGTCGCGGCTGGCTGCGGCGCTCGACGCCGCGATCGGCGGAGCGCCCGACCGATGAGCGTCGTGCAGCCGCCGGAACCGCTGGCCAACGCCGCCGGGGTGAAGCACAAAGGGGACGCGAAGACGGCGCGCATCCCCATCAAGATCGTCCCGGCCGAGCGATTGAAAAAGCCGGACTGGATCCGCGTGCGTGCTCCTTCGTCGCCGCGCTTCCACGAGATCAAGCGCATCCTGCGCGAGCACAGGCTGCACACGGTCTGCGAAGAGGCTTCGTGCCCGAACATCGGCGAGTGCTTCGGCAAGGGCACGGCGACTTTCATGATCATGGGCGATATCTGCACGCGCCGCTGCCCGTTCTGCGATGTCGGGCACGGACGGCCGCTGCCATTGGATGCCGACGAGCCGGCCAATCTCGCCGCGACCATCGCGGCGCTGAAGCTCGCCTACGTCGTGATCACGAGCGTGGACCGCGACGACCTTCGCGACGGCGGCGCGCAGCATTTCGTCGACTGCATACGCGCGGTGCGCGAACGTTCGCCGGCCACGCGGATCGAGGTGCTGGTGCCGGACTTTCGCGGCAGGCTCGACCGCGCGCTGGACGTCCTGGCGCAGGCGCCCCCCGACGTGATGAACCACAACCTCGAGACGGTGCCGCGGCTCTACAAGCAGGCGCGGCCCGGATCCGACTACGCGAATTCTCTGCGGCTGCTGCAGGCATTCAAGGCGCGCTTTCCGGATATTCCGACCAAGTCGGGACTGATGGTGGGCTTGGGCGAGACCGACGAGGAGATCCTGGCGGTGATGCGCGACATGCGCGCGCACGGCATCGACATGCTGACCATAGGCCAGTATCTGCAGCCGACCGTTTCGCATCTGCCGGTGTTGCGCTACGTGCATCCGGACGGCTTCGCGATGTTCGAGCGCGAAGCTTATGCGCTGGGCTTCGAACACGCCGCCGTTGGCGCGCTGGTGCGATCGTCGTATCACGCCGACGCCCAGGCACATGGCGTGCTCGAAGCCGCCGGTTGAACCAGCGCCGGTGCAGATTTTGATCGTCTTCCGTAGGCTGAAGCAGATCGGCCTGGCTTGCGTCGCTGCGCTGTCGCTCGCGGTTGCGCTGCCCGCATCCGGCGAGGTTTCCGAAGTTCGCATTTCGCACGGCTACGGCGTGCTGTATCTGCCGCTGATGGTGATGGCGAGCGAGAAGCTGGTCGAGAAGAACGCTGCTGCGGCGGGCCTGCCCGCCGTCAAGGCGAGCTACGTCGTGCTCGACGGCGGCAACGTGATCAACGATGCAATGCTTTCGGGGGCGCTCGATATCGCGTCGAGCGGCGTGCCCGGGTTCCTCACCCTGTGGGCAAAGGCCAAGGACAATCCGGCGCAGGAGGTCCGTGGCCTGACCGGCATGAGCTCGTCATCGATGTATCTGATGACGCGCAATGCAAGCGTCAAATCGTTGAAGGACTTTACCGACAAGGACCGGATCGCCGTCCCGGGCATCAAGACCTCGCTTCCCGCCGTGCTGCTGCATATGGCCGCGGCAAAGGAGTTCGGCGACCCCAACTATGCGAAGCTCGATCCCATCACCGTCGGACTGCCGCATCCGGAGGCGCTGACGGTGCTGCTTTCTGGCAGGGGCGAGATCGACAGCCACATGGCCTCGCCGCCGTTTTCCTACATCGAGGACGCGACGCCGGGGCTGCACCGCGTGTTCAACTCGGTCGACTTGCTGGGCAACATCACGCTGGACATGACCTACACCAGCCGGCGCTTTTTCGAAGCCAACCCGAAGCTCTGCGCGGCGTTCATCGCGGCGATGAACGAGGCCAATGCCCTGATCGCGAACGACAAGCGGCGCGCGGCCGAGATTTACCTCGCCGTATCCAAGCAGAGGTCTTCGCCGGACGAAGTCTTGCGCATCCTCAGCGACCCCAACTCCAAATTTTCCACGATCCCCGACGGTACGATGCGCTATGCTGAATTCATGTCCCGCGTCGGGACGATCAAGGCGAAGCCGGCATCCTGGAAGGAGCTTTTTTTCCCGCCGCTGCACGCGCTGCCCGGCAGCTGACGCGTCTTCCGCGGCGTTGACTCAATAGGGAAGCGGCGCGCCCTTCGGCCACAACAGCCACATCCTGCCCGCCTGCTTCATGCGGCCTGCCTCGCGACCGGCATCGTCGCCGAAGCCCCAGAAGAAATCGGCGCGCAACACGCCCTTGATCGCGCCGCCGGTGTCCTGCGCCAGCACCAGGCGCTGCAGCGGCCGGTCCGAAAGCGGATAAGTCGTCGCCAGAAATACCGGAGCGCCCAGCGGTACGATCGTCGGATCGACGGCAATCGTCCGCTCCCGCAGCAACGGCACGCCGAGAGTTCCGATCGGCCCGTCGATCGCCGCCTTCGGGTCCGGCTCGATCACGCGAAAGAACACATAGCTCCGATTCTCGGCCAGCAACGGGGGCAATGCTTCCGGATGCTCGCGACCCCATTGCTTGATCCCCTGCATCGACGCCCGTGCCAGCGGCAATTCACCGCGCTCGACCAGCAAGCGCCCGATCGAGCGGAATGGTTGGCCGTTCTGATCGGCGTAACCGAGCCGCAGGACCCCGCCCTCGGCAAGCTGCACCCGGCCCGAGCCCTGGATCTGCAGGAAGAACGCCTCGACCGCATCGTCGACCCAGACCAATTCCTTGCCGGCGAGCGGCGCGCGTCCCGCTTCGATATCCGCGCGAGGCCAATAGGGAACGACACGCCTGCCTTCGAGGCGGCCGCGCACCCGTTTGTCCTTGAGCTCGGGGAAGAGCTCGCCCAACTCGACGATGAGCAAATCGTCGGGCGTTGCGTACAGCGGAAAACGATAGCGGTTGCCGGGCTGCCGGCTGCCTTGCAGCAAGGGTTCGTAATAGCCGGTCACGACACCTGTGTCGCGCCCGTCGGCTCCGGTAAGCTGGTATGGGGTAAAATGCGCTTCGAAAAACGCGCGCACCTCGGTGTCGTTGCGGGCATCGACGGCTGGCGCGGCTTCGCAGCTTTCACGCCAGATCGACGCAGCGGGTGACTGAAGGAGCGGCGCGCAGCCCGCGACGAATGCCGGCCAGGCCGCCGGCGCGCTGTCGTCGCGCCAACCGGGAATGGCGGCGTAAGTGGCAATGCGCAGCATCGCCTTCGCCGGTTCGGGCGGTGCGGGTACGACCGATGGAGGCGTGGGCGGTGGCGCGGGAGGCGTTGTCACGCAACCGGCAATGGTCGCGATCAGCAGCGCGGCCAGCAGTTGATGGAAAGGCGAGCCGATGGAGTGGCTGTTGCTCGAAGCCTTGGTGGCGCTGGCGCTCGCGGTATTTATCGTCTGGTTTACCATGGGCGGGAAGCGAAAGAATCCCCCGCGTGACCCGAAGGACCCCAGCGACGGCGACGGCGGCGAAGCCGGAGGCTGAAGGTGCGGTGCAACTTGGGCGGCGCGCGTGGGAGCAGATCGGCGCGTTCGGACGAATCGGAGAAAACGAACACTAATGCAGAATGCGCGGCACCGAAAGGGTGAACGAGGGGATAGGCGCGTCGAAATGCTGGCCGTCTTCCGCCACCATCTGATAGGTGCCATGCATTGTGCCCACCGCCGTTTCCAGGTGTGTGCCGCTGGTGTACTCGAAGCTCTCACCCGGTTTGAGCAGCGGCTGCTGACCGATGACGCCGAGGCCCTTGACTTCCATTACCTTGTTGTTGGCATCGGTGATCACCCAGTGCCGGCTGATCAGCTGCGCGGGAACCGTCCCGGTGTTGGTCACCGAGATCGTGTAAGCAAATACATATTGATTCTTCGACGGATCCGACTGGTCCTCGACGTACGTCGCTCGCGGCTCGACGGTGATCTCGTATTTGCTGGACTCGCCCATCGGCGTGCTCTTAAGTCTTTTCCCTGAGCGATTATAACGCCATGCGCGAGGTCCAGATCGCACCTTCGATTCTCTCCGCCGATTTCGCCCGGCTCGGCGAGGAAGTGCGCGCGGTAATCGCGGCCGGCGCCGACCTGATCCACTTCGACGTGATGGACAATCATTACGTTCCGAACCTGACAGTCGGACCGCTGGTGTGCGCAGCGCTGAAGCCTCACTCGGGCGTACCGATCGACGTGCACCTGATGGTGCGACCGGTCGACGCGCTGGTCCCTGCATTCGCCGACGCGGGGGCAACGATCATCAGCTTTCATCCCGAAGCGAGCGACCATGTCGATCGAACGATCGGCTTGATACACGAGCGCGGCTGCAAGGCGGGCCTGGTGCTCAATCCTGCGACCCCGCTTTCCTGCCTCGACCACGTGCTCGACAAGCTCGATCTGGTTCTGATCATGTCGGTCAATCCGGGCTTCGGCGGCCAGTCATTCATTCCCGAGGCCTTGCACAAGCTCGCGCTGGCGCGCGAACGCATCGACGCCGTCGCAGCGCGCAGCGGAAGGTCGATCCGGCTCGAAGTCGACGGCGGCGTCAAGATCGACAATATCGGTGCAATCGCCCGCGCCGGCGCGGACACCTTCGTTGCCGGGTCGGCGATTTTCGGCAGCGGGGATTATTCGAAAACGATCGCCGCAATGCGGGCCGCGGCAAAGGCGGCGGGGCGCGCCGCGGCGCTTGGTCCGGGAGTGTCGGCATGACGATCGCACCATCGCCGCGCATTCGCGTTCGCGCAATCGCCTTCGATCTCGATGGGACGCTGCTCGACACCATCCACGACCTGGCCATGGCGATCAATTTGATGCTGGCGCGCCTGAACCAGCCGGCGCTGCCCAAGGACACGATACGCGCGATGGTCGGCAAGGGCATGGCGAATCTGGTCCGGCGCGCTCTGGCCGCGTCGCAAGGGTCGCCGCCGACACCGAGCGACGAGGCGCGTGCGCTTGCGCTGTACGAAACCGACTACGAACGCGTTCTCGGCCGTGAAACCGTCGTGTTTCCCGGCGTGCGCGAAGGTCTGGAGAGGCTCGCGAGCGCGGGCTTCGGACTTGCCTGCGTGACCAACAAGACCAGCCGTTTCGTGCGCCCGCATCTGGCCCAGGCCGGATTGGGCGCGTATTTCAGCTTGGTCGTCGGCGGCGATTCGCTCGAGGCGAAAAAACCGGATCCGCTGCCGCTGCAGCATGCCGCCAGGCATTTTTGCGTCGCACCGGACCGTCTGTTGATGCTCGGCGATTCGGCCAACGATACGCAGGCGGCGCGCGCGGCGGGATGCCCGGTTTTCTGCGTGCCTTACGGGTACAACGAGGGAAGGCCCGTGCAAAGCCTCGACTGCGATGGTATAGTTTCCTCGCTGGATGAACTCCCGGAACGGTTACGACTAGGTTGAACGATGGGCTTCGACGTTCACAACTGCAAAAGCGGCCGATGGTCATCGCCGCGCGGCAACGATAGGCGCTGGCGGCGCCCATCGTAGTCCGCCCCGGCGTCGCGCTCTGACCGCGACGCCTTCGCAGTGTCGCTGCAGTTGTAGAAAAACCGTTGGAGCATCATGACCGAAGCCGAATTCCGCGCGCTCGCGGCGCAGGGATATAACCGCATTCCGCTCGTGCTCGAGTCGTTCGCCGACCTCGACACGCCGCTCTCCCTCTACATCAAGCTCGCCAACCAGCGCTTTACTTATTTGCTGGAATCGGTCGTCGGCGGCGAGCGCTTCGGGCGTTACTCTTTCATCGGCCTGCCGGCGAAAGTCCGGATCCGAAGCCGCGGACACTCGATCGAGGTCGAGGATCGAGGCGGCATCGTCGAGCGCCACGAGGGCGATCCGCTGGCGTTCGTCGGCGAGTTCCTCCGTCGCTATCGCGCCGCGCCGCGGCCCGGGCTGCCGCGCTTTTGCGGCGGCGTCGCCGGCTACTTCGGTTACGACACCGTCCGCCACATCGAGCACCGGCTCGCCGATTCCGCTCCCGCCGCTTCTGCTGCGCTGGCCGACGTGCCCGACATCCTGCTGCTTCTGACAGAGGAGCTCGCGGTCGTCGACAACCTCTCGGGCAAGATCTCGCTGATCGTTTATGCCGATCCGGCCGAGCCGAATGCCTACTGGGAGGCGCGCGATCGGCTGCAGGCGCTGCGGCGCAAGCTCCGCGACCCGGTGTCTATCCCTTATCAAACGGCGACCGAGGTCAGCGTCGCCGAGAGCGAATTCGGGGCCGATGCCTATCAGGCCGCCGTGGCCCGCTCGCGCGAGTACATCGCCGCGGGCGACGTGATGCAAGTCGTGATATCGCAGCGGATGCGGCGGGAGTTTTCCGCGCCGCCGCTCTCATTGTACCGAGCGCTGCGCTCGCTCAATCCGTCGCCGTACATGTTCTATTACGATTTCGGCGACTTCCACGTCGTCGGCGCCTCCCCCGAGATTCTGGTGCGCAAGGAGGGCACCGGCATCACGCTTCGGCCGATTGCGGGCACGCGGCCGCGCGGCGCGACGCGCGAGGCTGACGAGGTGCTCGCGACCGAGCTGCTCGCCGACCCGAAGGAGATCGCCGAGCATGTAATGCTGCTCGATCTGGGACGCAACGACGTCGGCCGCGTTGCGCAAACCGGGACCGTGCAGGTCACCGACCGGATGGTGATCGAGCGCTATTCGCACGTGATGCACATCGTGTCGAACGTCGAGGGGATATTGAAGCCTGGACTGACCAGCATCGACGTTCTGCGCGCGGCATTTCCCGCCGGAACGGTCAGCGGCGCACCAAAGGTACGCGCGATGGAAATCATCGATGAGCTGGAGCCGACGCGCCGCGGCATTTATTCGGGCGCGGTCGGGTACATCAGTTTCCAGGACGACATGGATACGGCGATCGCGCTGCGCACGGCGGTGATCAAGAACGGCATGCTCTACGCGCAGGCCGGCGGCGGCATCGTCCACGATTCCTCGCCGGAAGGCGAGTGGCAGGAGACGCTCAACAAGCTGCGCGCGCTGCTGCGCGCCGCGGACATGGTGCAGCTTGGC
>Ga0207683_10001130_pt1 | contig 24282 bp, 9 predicted proteins | sample KBSM73metaG_FD_184333 | JGI IMG/M metagenome (GOLD analysis project Ga0207683, IMG submission 184333) | Miscanthus rhizosphere microbial communities from Kellogg Biological Station, Michigan, USA - KBS M7-3 metaG (SPAdes) (version 2) | ecosystem: Host-associated > Plants > Roots > Rhizosphere >... | reverse complement strand
CGAGATCGACGGCACGAACACCGGAACCGGGACCTCGGCGGCGGTCCTCTTCTTCGGGCCCGCGGCCGCGGACAGCGTCGTGCGCGGCCTGGCCATCAACCGCGGAGGGTACGCCGGCATTCGGGTGTCGGGGACGCCCGGCATGGTGATCGAGGGCAACTTCATCGGGACCGATCCGACCGGCGAGATCGCGCACGGCAACGCGAACTTCGGGATCCTTCTGAACGACGCGCCGTCGAACGCCACGATCGGCGGAACGGTTCCCGCCGCGCGCAACGTGATCTCCGGCAACGGGACCGGCGGCGTCAACTTCGGCATGAACGGGACGCTCGGCGGCAGCGGGCATGTCGTCCAGGGCAACCTCATCGGGACCGACGCGACCGGGGGCAACGAGATCGTAGCGGCGCAGTACGGAATCCAGACGTCGGGAGCCTCGACCAGCGTGACGATCGGCGGCACGACTGCGGCGAGCCGCAACGTCGTGTCGGGCAACGGGTCCTACGGGATCCGCTTCACCGCCGGAACGGGGCTCGCCGTCCTCGGCAACTTCATCGGCACGGACGTCACGGGAATGGCGCCGCTCGGCAACCACCAGTACGGAATCCTCGTCGAGACGACGGGAGTGACGATCGGAGGCTCGGCGCCCGGCTCCGGCAACGTGATCTGCAGCAACGCGACCTCCGGCATGTCGGTCAACGGCGCGGGCACCGTGGTCCAGGGCAACTTCATCGGCACGGACCTGTCGGCCGGGCTGGCCCTCGGAAACTCGAACTGGGGCATCGCGTGCTTCGGCAGCGACGCGACGATCGGGGGCACCACGGCGGGCGAGGGCAACGTCATCGCTCACAACGGCGGCGCGGGTGTCGCCGCCCTGGGATCCGTTTCGGGCGACGCGATCCGCGGGAACTCGATCTTCGCCAACGGGACGGTCGGAATCGACCTCGGCAACGACGGAGTGACCGCGAACGACGCGGGCGACGTCGACTCGGGGCCCAACGGCCGCCAGAACTACCCGGTCCTGATCTCGGCCACGCCGCAGGCGCCTTCGGGAACCGTCGTCCTCGGAGCCTTCGACAGCATCGCGTCGACGGCCTACTCGCTCGACTTCTACGTCAATCCGGCCTGCGCGGGACGACCCCACGACTTCGACGAGGGCCTCCTCTACCTGGGGTCGGTGGACGTCGTCACCGACGGGTCGGGGCACTACGACGTAAACCAGCTCCTCTCGTACACGATCGAGGCGGGCCAGCCCGTGACGATGACCGCGACCGACCCGAACGGAAACACGTCGGAGCTCTCGCCGCGGATCGTCTTCTCCATCAATCCGGTCTCCGGCCCGCCGGAGGGAGGCACGCTCATCGCCGTCCGCGGCACCGACTTCGCCGCCGGCGCCACCGTCACGATCGGCGGGCTCCCCGCGACCGACATCGTCATCCAGAGCTCGACGCAGATCGAGGCGAGGACACCGGCCATGGCGGCCGGATCGCTCGGCGACGTCACGGTGACCAACCTCGACGGCACGACGGGAACGCTGTCCAAGGGCTGGGTCGCGGACTTCCTCGACGTGCCGCTGAACAATCAGTTCCATGCCTTCGTCACGACACTCGTCTCCAACGGGATCACCGCGGGCGTCGGAGGAGGCAACTACGGCGTCGGCTTCAGCACGCTCCGGCAGCAGATGGCCGTCTTTCTCCTGAAGGCGAAGTTCGGGATCTGCTACGTACCGCCGCCCTGCACCGGAGTGTTCACAGACGTCCCGTGCCCGTCGACCTTCGCGCCCTGGATCGAGGCGCTGGCGGCCCAGGGCATCACGGGCGGATGCGGGGGCTCCAACTTCTGCCCGACCAGCCCCGTGCGGCGCGACCAGATGGCGGTCTTCCTGCTCAAGACGGAGCACGGCTCGACGTACGTCCCCCCCGAGTGCACCGGAGTCTTCGGCGACGTCGCATGCCCCTCGACCTTCGCGAACTGGATCGAGCGGCTCGCCGCCGAAAACGTCACGGGCGGCTGCGGCGGGGGGAACTACTGCCCGCTCAACCCGAACACCCGCGGTCAGATGGCAGTATTCATCACCAAGACGTTCACGCTTCAATAGCAGGCCGGGTCGGGGACTCTGGCTCGGGTTCAGGCTCCGGCCTGGGCCCGAGTCCGAGTCCGAGTCCCCCATGAATCCATTAGCTGTGGCTAATGCGTCCGGCGGCCGGCAAACGAGAACCGGTGACTCCCTGTTGTCGGAAGGCCACGGCGCGGTATATTTCCCGCAAACGAGGAGACAACCCATGCGGATCCGCCGGACCACGCTCGCCGTCGCCCTGTCCGTGACTGTCGCCGGGATCGCCGGTGCGGCGCGCGCCGCCACCTTCACCGTGACCACCGCGGCCGACTCGGGCGCGGGCTCGCTCCGCCAGGCGATCCTCGACGCCAACGGCGCGGCGGGCGCCGACTCGATCGCGTTCAACATCGCGGGTTCCGGCGTGCACCAGATCATCCTCGCGACGGCGCTGCCGGCGATCAGCTCGCCGGTGACGATCGACGGATACACGCAGCCCGGCTCCTCCGGGAACACGCAGGACACCACCCAGGGGCTGAACACCGTCCTCGCGATCGAGCTCGACGGCTCCTCGATCGGCGGCGCCTCCGTCTGCCTGGACGTGACCGCCGCGGACACGACGATCCGCGGGCTGAACGTGCACGGCTGCGCCGCTGCGGGCATCCGCATCGGGAGCGGCGTGAGCAATACCGTCATCGAGGGTAACTTCCTGGGCACAAACGCGACCGGTACGGCGTCCGCGAACGCCAACACGCCGACGGCCCAGATCGCGGGCAACTCGGCCACGAACTGCCGGATCGGGGGCACGACTCCTGCGGCCCGAAACCTGATCTCCGGCGGCCTCCACAAGATCCAGTTCGTGCAGTTTCCCGCGGGACCGACCGGGCTTCACATCCAGGGCAACCTGATCGGCACGGACGTCACGGGCACGTCCGCGCTGGCGAACAACGGCGTGGCCGTCGCCGTCACGAACGGAAACGGAACGATGGTCGGAGGGACGACCGCCGCCGCGCGCAACGTCATCTCCGGGAACCAGAGCGGGGTCGAGCTCGACGGCTTCGGCACCGTGGGGTCCTTCATCCAGGGCAACTACATCGGCGTGGACGTGACCGGCGCGGCGCCTCTCGGCAACGCGACCCGGGGCATCGTCATGGATACCAACGTCACGATCGGCGGCGCCGCCGCCGGCGCGGGGAACGTGATCTCGTCGAACGGCGCGATCGGCATCGCCCTGGGGGGGTCCCTCACGCCCACCAACGCGGTCGTCCAGGGGAACTGGATCGGCACCGACGCGACCGGCACGCTCGACCTCGGGAACAGGGATCGCGGGATCCACTGCGGCGGTCCCGGCAGCGTCATCGGCGGAATCGGGCCGGGCGAGGCCAACGTGATCGCGTACACCAAGGCGATCGGCGGAACGGGCGACGGGGTCTACCTGCCGTTCTCGACCGGCAACGTGATCCGCGGCAACCACATCTTCGGCAACGCCGGCCTGGGCATCGACGTCATGCCGGCGGGAGCGCCGGAGGGAGTCACGCCGAACGACGCGGGCGACGTCGACACGGGCGGCAACAACATGCAGAACTTCCCACTCTTCACGTCGGTCACGACCGGCGCGACCACGCACGTCCAGGGAGTCCTGCACTCGAAGGCGTCCACGGTCTACGACCTCGACTTCTACGCGGACGCCTGCTCGAACCTCCCGCGGGAGTTCCTCGAGGGCGAGACGTGGATCGGCACGACGCAGGTCACGACCGACGGCAACGGCGACGCCTCGTTCGACGAGGTGCTGCCCGTCGCGACGGCCGCCGGCTCCCAGGTCACGGCCACCGCGACCGACCCCTCCGGCAACACGTCCGAGTCCTCGCAGGGTCTGGCGTTCTCGTCGAGCCCCACGTCCGGCCCGACGGCCGGCGGCACGACCGTGACGCTCAAGGGCACGGACCTGGTGGCGGGGCTCACCGTGACGGTCGGCGGACAACCCGCGACCAACATCAACGTCTCCTCGGCCACCCAGATCACCTTCAAGACGCCGGCGCTGGCCGCCGGCCTGGCCAGCGACATCGTGGTGACGAACGCGGACGGCACGACCGACACGCTGCGGAAGGCGTTCGTGACGGACTTCATCGACGTGCCGAGCTCGAACCAGTTCTATTCGTTCGTCGGCAAGCTCGTCTCGAACGGCATCACCGCCGGAGTCGGCGGCGGGCTGTACGGCGTCGCCGACAACACGCTGCGCCAGCAGATGGCGGTCTTCCTCCTGAAGGGCAAGCACGGGCTCTGCTACACGCCGCCTCCGTGCACGGGGACGTTCCCGGACGTGCCGTGTCCCTCGACCTTCGCGCCGTGGATCGAGGCGCTCGCGGCCGAGGGGATCACGGGAGGGTGCGGTGGAGGCAACTACTGCCCGCAGAACCCGGTCCGCCGCGACCAGATGGCGGTGTTCCTGCTCAAGGCCGAGCACGGCTCGTCTTACGTTCCGCCCGAGTGCACCGGCGTCTTCGGCGACGTCGCATGCCCGTCGACGTTCGCCAACTGGATCGAGCAGCTCGCGGCCGAGACCATCACCGGGGGTTGCGGAAACGGCAACTACTGCCCGCTGAACAACAACACGCGCGGCCAGATGGCGGTGTTCATCAGCAAGGCCTTCAACCTCCAATAGGCAGTCGGGATCCCGCCGACCCGACGTGGGCGGCCCCGGCCTGCCGAGTTTCGCCGGATCGCCCGTCCACCGCCGACGCGGCGTGGGCGTGCCACCTCCCGTTCCCGCCGGGGGCGCTGGGATAGGCTCCGTTCGTCTCCCCCCCTTCCTGCACACACGAAAGAAAGGTCGGATACATGCGCCTCCTCTGCCCGGGTCGGGACTCCGTCCCTCGATCGCGGCCGTTCTTCAAGACCAGGCTCGTGTCCGGCTTGCCCGGAATCCTGTTGCTCGCCGGCACCCTTTCGGCGGCGACCGTCACCGTCAACGACTCCGGCGACTCGACGAACGCCTGCGCGGCCAGCGGCACCGGAACGTGCACGCTGCGCGACGCGCTGACGTTCGCGAACGCGAACGCCGGATCCACGATCGCGTTTTCCATCCCCGGGACCGGGGTCCACACGATCGCGCCGGCGACGCCCTATCCGAGCATGTCGGCGCAGGTCGTGATCGACGGCTTCACGCAACCCGGCTCGAGCCCCAACTCGAACGGCCCGGGTCTGGGCGACAACTCGGTCCACCTGATCGAGATCGACGGCACGCACTCGGGAGCCGGGATCCTCGTGGCCGCCCTCGCGTTCGGCGCCGGCAGCAACGGCAGCGTCATCCGGGGGCTCGTGATCAACCGCTGCCCGTCGACGGCGATCCAGATCGCATACAGCACGACGGTCGGAGCCCTGATCGAGGGCAATTTCCTCGGGACCGATCCGACCGGCATGGTGGCCAGCCCCAACTCGTTCGACATCCTGCTCGACGTCGGCGTGGCCAACGTGACGATCGGCGGCACGACCCCGGCGTCCCGCAACCTCCTTTCCGGCTCCGGGGCGGGCATCGGGGTGGGCAATGCCTTCGACAACGGGGGCACCGGCCACCTGATCCAGGGCAACCTCATCGGCACCGACGCCACGGGCACCGCCGCGCTCCCGAACGGGATCGGAATCTCGTTCCACGGCGGCGTCTCGGGATGCACGATCGGCGGCAACACGCCGGCGGCGCGCAACGTGATCTCGGGAAACACGGGCGGCGGCATCGGGCTCTCGGCGGGGCTCGGCAGCCCCACGGTGACGAACAACGTCGTGAAGGGCAACTACATCGGCACGGACATCACGGGCTCCGTGGCGCTGCCCAATGGCGGGTTGGGCATCGGCGTCTACGGTCTCGCCAACACGGTCGGAGGCTCGGGTGCCGGCGAGGGCAACGTCATCTCCGGCAACCAGGGCTCCGGCATCGAGGTCATCGGCGGGAGCGGCTCCGTCTTCCTCGGCAACCTCATCGGAACCGATGCCACCGGCACGATCCCGATGGGAAATAACGGCTACGGCATCTACGGCGGCGGCTCGGCGCTCGTCATCGGCGGGACGTCCCCGGGCGAAGCCAACGTCATCGCCTTCAACGGCGGCGGAAGTCATCCCGCCATCGCCGTCGTCAACGGGGCCCAGGACCGGATCCGGGGCAACTCGATCCACGACAACAGCGGTATCGGCATCGACCTGAAGGACGACGGCACGACGCCGAACGACGCGGGCGACGGGGATACGGGAGCCAACGACCTTCAGAACACGCCGCTGATCAAGGCGGTGGTGCACGGCGCGAACACCGAGGTGACCGGCGTCCTGCACTCGACCGCCTCCACGACTTTCGACCTCGACTTCTACTCGAACTCGGCGTGCTCGAACTTCCCACGCGAGTTTCTCGAGGGGGAGACGTGGCTCGGGACCGCGCAGGTCACGACGAACGGTTCGGGCGACGCCTCCTTCGACGTCTCTCTGCCCGCGACGGCCGCGGGAGTGCGCATCGCCGCGACGGCGACGGATCCCGCCGGAAGCACCTCGGAGTTTTCGCAGCGCCTGCCTTATTCGATCGACGTGGCCTCGGGGCCCCCGGACGGAGGCACCGCAATCTCTCTGTCCGGGACCGACTTCGCGGCCGGAGCGACCGTCACGGTCGGCGGTCAGCCGGCGTCCGACGTGAGCGTGCCCTCGAGCACTCTCCTGACCGCGACGACACCCGCGCTGACGGCGGGATCGGCCAACGACGTCGTGGTCACGAACGTGGACGGCACCAACGGCACGCTCGTCAAGGGGTTCGTCGCCGACTTCCTGGACGTGCCCCCCTCGAACCAGTTCCACGCCTTCGTCACGAAGCTCGTCTCGAACGCCATCACCGCCGGGATCGGCGGCGGCCTCTACGGCGTCAACGACGACACCTTGAGACAGCAGATGGCGGTCTTCCTGCTGAAGGGCAAGCACGGCCTCTGCTACACGCCGCCACCCTGCGCCGGGACGTTCCCGGACGTGCCGTGTCCCTCGACCTTCGCGCCGTGGATCGAGGCCCTGGCCGCGGAGGGGATCACCGGCGGCTGCGGTGGAGGCAACTACTGCCCGCAGAATCCGGTGCGCCGCGACCAGATGGCGGTTTTCCTCCTCAAGGCCGAGCACGGATCCTCGTACGCACCGCCCGAGTGCGCGGGGACATTCGCGGACGTGGCGTGCCCGTCGACCTTCGCCAACTGGATCGAGCGGCTCGCCGCCGAGAACATCACGGGTGGCTGTGGCGGCGGGAACTACTGCCCGCTCGCGAACAACACGCGCGGACAGATGGCCGTGTTCATCACGAAGACGTTCAACCTGCAGTAGGAGTCGACAGGACTGTCATCCCGAGCGCAGCGAGGGATCGCTCTCGGAGCCACGGTTCATCTCTTGTCATCCCGAGCGCAGCGAGGGACCCCTTTCAGAGCCACGGTGCTGCGCAGATAGGGGTCCCTCGTCGCTTCGCTCCTCGGGATGACAAGACCTACAGGTGCGGGATCGCGAACGCCTTTACCAGGAACGCCGCCATCTGCTGATTCGGGATCCCCGCCGACGGGCAGAAGCTGTTCCCTCCGCACCCCGCCGTGATCCCCTCCATCGACAGCTCCCCGATCCAGTCCCCGAACGGCTCGTCCGTCGTCGGCGGGCACGCCACGTCGTCGAAGGTGTGCGTCGTCTGACACGAGGGCGGCACGTACGACGTCCCGTGCTCGCCCTTCAGGATGAACACCGCCGTCTGCGCCCGCGTGTGCACCGCCCCCGGACAGAAGTTCCCTCCGCCGCAGCCGACCGTGTATCCCTCGTCGTAGAACGACTGGATGTAGTCCGCGTTGTAGTCCCCCGCGTGCACGTCGCCGAACACTCCCGCGTACGGCGTCGGGACGAACGACGGCCCGTGCACCGCGCGCAGGATGAATCCAGCCATGTCGGCGCGAGTCACGAGGCTGCCCGGGCAGAACTCGAACGCCGCGGCGTCGCACCCCGGCATCACGCCCGCTCCCGCCGCCGCGTAGATGAACGGATCGAAGAGGCTGCCGTCGGCGACGTCCGCGAATCGCACCGTCAGGCTCACCGGCACCGGCTGGACCTTGTAGGGAGTGTCGGTCCGCAGCTTGAGCTGGGCCTGGCGCATGCCCGCCGCGAGCCCGGTGGAGTCGAAGGTGCAGAGGACCTCACGGGTCGAGCTCGCGGCCACCGTGCCTTCGGTCTGCGCCTCCGACAGCCACGGCACGTCGTTGAACGCGCAGGCGTTCGGCTCCCCCGACTCGACCTCGAAGATCGTCTGGCTCGTCCGGTCGACGAGCCAGAGCCGGCCGGCGCAGTCGATCTCCAACCCCGCGCCGCCGAATGCGAGGAGCCCGGGGATGGGCTGGCCGTTCTGCGTGACGTTGAAGCCGCCGATCACGGCCATGCCGTTTTTCGCGTCGAAGACGAAGACGTCGAGCGTCGCCTGCGGCGGCGCGGCGTGGTTCGTCAGCGCGAACAGGTGCCCGGTCCGGCTGTTGAACGCGAGGCCCGAGATCGGGATCGCCGCGTACGTCGAATCCAGCACGTTGCCGGCTCCGTCGACGTGGTAGATCACGCCGTCGTTCCATCCTCCGGCGTAGTACGTGTCGGTGAGGGCGTCGTAGGCGAGGCCCCGCTGAGAGACGCCGGACCAGGGCAGCGGACAGATCTTCCGCCCGGTCGGGGCGCGGAAGAAGGGGTCGATCTCGTACAGGCAGTTGTCGCCGCCGACGTTGACGCGCCACAGCATCCCGGTGCGCGCGTTGAAGGCGCCGTCGGCGGCGAAGTCCTCGACCCAGGAGGAGTCGTCGATCGTGTCTCCGGTCTGCGTGCCGTCCGGGAGATAGCGGTACTCGAGGTCGTCTCCGCCCGTCTCTCCCGCGTTCGAGATCCAGAAATCGCCGGCGTCGGTGTCGAAGGCCACGCCCCAGCCCGCGAGCAGCTGCGTCGGGTACGCCTGGATGACCTGACCACCGGCGGTGGGCGCGGCCGCGGCCGGCGGCCGCGGAAACGCTCGGAGCCCCGACGCGCTCCGGTCGTCGCGGCGCTCCGCGGGGACACGCGCCAGGGCGGCCGCGACGGCCGCGGGATCGGCGAACGGACCCGACGCCTCGGAAGGCGGCTCGGGCGGAACGTTCAGCTCGATCAACTGGAACGCGGCGTCCCGCCCTCCGGCATTCTCGAGCGCGAGGGGCACCGCGAGCGTCTCGCCGGGGTTCACGCGCGCCGAGAAGGGCCGCGGGGTCACGTCGAGGAGCCCCGCCGCCAGCTGGAAGACGAGCAGCCGGGCGTCTCCGGGCTGGACCGTCACCGGGGCGCTGAGCGACGAGTACGCCGGAAGCGACGCCTCGAGCTCCTGCGATCCGCCGGGCGCGAACAGCACGTACATGCCGTCCGGCTGTGCGGGATCGTCGGGCGTCGCGAACGTGGTCGTCGAGCCGCCGTCGGGTTGCGAGACGACGACGACGGTGGCGCCGTCGAGACCCAGCAGCGTGTTCGCGTCGAGCACGTTGCCGACGACGAGCCCGCCGTCGCCCGCCACGCACGTCGGGCCGACGAATCCGTAGCCGGGCGCGTCGCACGCGACCGGATCGACGGTCAGCGTCCAGTCGGCGGCGGACCCGCCCGGCGCCGCGTGCGCCAGCGGCAGCAGCCCGCCGCCCGCGGCGTATCCCGGAGTCACGGCCGCCACCCGGAACCGGAACGTGTTCCCCGTGACGAGCGAGATCGAGTAGGCGCCCGTCACGGGATCCGTGAAGGTCGTCAGCGTCGGTCCGCCGGGAGTCGTGATCACGAGCCTCGCGTAGAGCGGCCAGCCCCCGCCCGAGGCGTCGTGCACCGTGCCGGTCACCGACACGGACGGTGCGGCGACGAGGACGAAGTCCTGCGCGGTCTGGCCTCCCGCCGCGACGGAGGCGCCCGTCACCGAGGCGGGCGCATAGCCGTACTTGGACGCGGTGAGACCGTACGTCCCCGCGGGCACGGCGAACGAATAGGTGCCGTCGGCCGCCGTCGTCGCGCCGCCCCCGCCGCCGCCGTCGGTGACGCCCACGTGGACGCCGGCAACGGGCCCGTTCGCGTCCGTGACCGTGCCGTGGAACGTTCCGTAGCCGGGCGCCTCGCAGCTCGGGAACTTGAACGAGCCGACGCGCGTCTGCCAGTTCGAGAGCCCGGGCACGCCGACGTACATCTGCGTGAACCAGAACGTGCAGTCGTCGGCGGGGTCGATCTCCATGTTGCTGTAATCGCCCCACCGCACGCCGCTGAACGCGCCCGAGCCGGCGATGAGCTCGGCTTCGCCCTGCGTCAGCTCGTTCGGCGGGTCGTCGGCGAGGCGCCCCGCGTAGCGGATGCTCGGGTAGACCGACGTGTCGTCGACGGCCGAGTAGCCGATCGCGAGGTTTCCGTTGCCGTCCAGCGCGACCGAGCCCATCCAGCGGTTGAGGCCGTCGTCGGGCGCGAACGTCCCCTGCTGGTGGACGGCGGCCTCGCCGTAGGGATCCCGGACCTCGTACCAGCGCGGCACGATCCGGCCGTCCTCGGCGACCGCGTCGTGGTAGATCCCGATCGACTCGTGAGTGCCGAAATTCCGGTACGGAAGGCGGTAGAGGATCCAGCCCAGGCTCTCGATTCCGGCGCCGGGCGGCGGCTGGCCGACCGACTGGAAGAACCCGACCTGGTTGTACGGAGCGATCGGCAGGTCCGCGGGTCCCGTGAACGTCGAGTTTCCGGGGGCCTGGAAGTCGCAGTGGAGCTGGTACGCGTGGATCACGGCGTCCGGGCCGACGGCGCCGGGCGGATCGACTCCCATGAGGATCTGCGGAGGAACGTTCGCGAAGCCGTCCGGGGTCGAGACGGTGCCCGGCGGCGGGTTCGGGCCGTCGAGGTCCGCCGGCAGGAGCCCGTCGAAGGACCCGTTGTGGAGCGACACGAAGAGCGCGGTGACGGGCTGCCCGGCGAGCATCGCGGCGCGGTCGAACGCGGTCACCGTCATCGTGAACCCGCTCTCGCCGCCGAACTCGCGGGCCGTCATGGTGTACGCGTCCGGCCACATCCCGAACTTGGGGTAGTCGTTGAGCGCGTCGCCGTAGAGGTAGTCGTACAGGTAGTACGAGCCCAGCGGGTCGCCGCTCGTGGAGACGGCCATGCACTCGTGGTTGCCGGTGGCGCCGAAGATGGCGGGCGCGAGCTGAGCGAGGAGCCAGCGGTCGGCGAACTGGTCGTACACGGCGATGATGTCGCCGCCGTTGATCGCCGCGCAGTCACCGCCGAGATCGGTGAAGAGGGTGTTGCCGTCGAACGGGCCGGCCAGCGAGTTTCCGCTCTTGTCGAAGACCTGGAAGGCGAGGTTGACCCACTGGAAGACGTGGTTCGGTCCCACCGCCATCGTCGTGTCGGCCGGCTGGACCCCGTTGACGTTGTTGACGCCCTCGAAGCTCACGAGGGGCGAGGGCATGTTCGCCGCCGCGCGGGACTGGAGGACCGGATCGTGGCGGAGCGCGGCGGGAGGCCGGTCCGCGCCGGGCCCGGGCTCCATGTCGTCGACCTCGCGCATCGGCCCCTCGACGGGGCCGGGTGGGCGCGCGATCTCGCGCAGCGGCCGCGAGACGGTGTTGCGCAGCGTCTGGCGCGCGGAGATCGTGCACGTTTCGGCGCCGGCGGCGCCCGTGGGCGCCGCGACGGCGGCTCCGCCGGGCACGAGCGAGCGCGGGCCGGAGCGGACGGGCCCGGCCGACGCGTCGCGCGAGGCGACTCGCGGGGCGCCGGCGGTCCGGCAGGAGACCATCGCCCCGCACAGCGCGGCGAGCGCGGCCGCGGCGGCGAGAGCGCGGCGGAGCCGGCGTGATGCATTAGCGATGACTAATACGTTCATCTCCGGTTCCTAAAGGTGCGGAATGTGGAAGGCCCTGACCAGGAAGACGGCCATCTGCTCGTTGGGGATTCCGGCATCCGGGCAGAAGTTGCCGGCGCCGCAGCCCGCGGTGATGCCGGCGGCGAAGAGGTCCTCGATCCAGTCGGCGAACGGAGACGGGCAGGGCACGTCGCCGAATACGCCCTGGCACGGCGGCGGCACGTAGGACGGCCCGTGAGCTCCCTTGAGGATGAACACCGACGTCTGCGCCCGCGTGTGCACCGCGGTCGGGCAGAAGTTCCCTCCGCCGCACCCGACCGTGTAGCCCTCGTCGTAGAACGACTGGATGTAGTCCGCGTTGTGGTCGCCCGCCCGCACGTCCGCGAAGGCGCCGTGGTAAGGCGTCGGCACGAAGGCGGGGCCGTGAACGGCGCGAAGGATGTAAGCCGCCATGTCCGCGCGGGTGACCAGCGCGGCCGGGCAGAACAGGTACGCGAGCGGATCGCCGCACCCCGGCATCACGCCCGCTCCGGCGGCGCCGTAGATGTAGGGATTGAAGGTGTTCTCGTCCGGCACGTCGAGGAAGCGGATCGTGAGATCCACCGGGACCCGATCGGCCGGGTACGGGCTGTCCTGGTAGACGACGAGCTCACCCTGCCGGAATCCCGCGGGAAGGGCGTTTTGCCCGAAAGTGCAGACCACGTGTATGGTGGCGCCCGGCGGAACGCTCGGGCTCGGCGGGTTCTCCGTCAGCCACGGGATGTCGTCGAAGAAGCAGACGCCCGTCTCCTCGGACTCGACCTCGTAGATGACCTGAGCCTCGGCGTCGACGAGCCACAGGTGCCCGTCGCAATCCATCTCCAGCCCGGCGCCGCCGAACGCCGACATGACGGGCGAGCCGCCGCTCGTCACGAAAAACGCTCCGAGGACCGCGTAGTGATTCCGCGTGTCGAAGACGTACACGTCGGGCCCGAGCAGGGCGTCGTGGCTCGTCAGCACGTAGAGCCGGCCGTTCGCGGGATTGAACGCCATGCCCGAGATCGCGACCCCGACGTAGGCGGAATCGAGGATCGCCCCGGTCCCGTCGAAGTGCTCGACCACGCCGTCGACCCACGAGCCGCTGTAAAAGGTGTCGCTGACGACGTCGTAGGCGAGGCCGCGCTGCGAGACGCCGAAGGCGGGGCAGATCTTCTTTCCGGTCGCGACCTTCAGAGTCGGGTCGATCTCGTAGACGCAGTCGTCCCCACCGACGTTGACGCGCCACATGTTGAGCGTCCGCGGGTCGTACGCCCCGTCCCCCGCCCAGTCGGCGATCCAGGACGAGTCGTCGATCGTGTTGCTGGTCTGCGTGCCGTCCGGCAGGAACTGGTACTCGAGACCGTCCCCCGCGAAGAATCGGCTGTTCGAGACCCAGAAGTTGCCGAACTCCGTATCGAAGGCCACTCCCCAGCCGTCGGACAGACCCGTCGGATACGACGCCGCCACGTTCCCGGCCTCGAGCGCCCGAGCGGCGGGCCGGCGCGGCAGGGGCGCGAGGCCGCGCGCCGTGCGCCCGTCGGTCAGCCCCGCGGAGGCCGCCGCGCCGCGCAGCGCGCCGACGAGCGCTGGATCCGCGAAGGAACCGCCGACGGGCGCCGCGCCGGAGGCAGACGGAGGCACGTAGAGCTCCCGGATCCCGACGTTGACTCCGAAGTGGTGCCCGATGTTCGTCAGGTCGAGGTTCTCCTGGACGGTCTCGCCCGGATTCACCCGGATGGAGAACGACGCCGGAGCGACCGAGAGCCGGCCCGCGTCGAGCTGGAAGTCGAGCCGCTGCGTGGCGCCGGGGACGACGACGATCGGCTTCGACTGCGAGGCGTAGTTGTGGCGCAGCTCGCTCGCGGTCAGCGTCTGGCCCGCGCTGGGCGAGAAGAGGACGTACAGGCCGTCCGGCTGTGTCGGGTCGTCCGGCGTCGCGAAGGTCTGCGTGGACTCGCCGCCTTCTCGCGCCACGACGGCGCCGTTCAGCCCCGCGCCGGTGTTCGCGTCCGAGACGTTGCCGACGACGAGCCCGCCCGGGCGCGCGTCGCAGCTCGTCTGGCCGAGGATCACGTCGTCGACCTGCCACCACCACGCGGAGAACGCGTTGAAGTAGTGGAAGCGCGCCCGGACGTCCGGCTGACCGGCGGCGAGGGCGGTGACGTCCAGCGACTGCGTGTTCGGGCCGAGGGCCGACGTGCTCTCGTGGAGCACGTTCGTCCACGTGCCGCCGCCGTCCGTCGAGACGTCCACCTCCGCGCTCTCCCCCGCCGGCGGGAACGCGCCGTTGAGCTCCTGCGCGAATCGGACCTGGACGCTGGACAGCGCCGACGCGTCGAGCGGAGCCGTGATGAGCTGCGCGTCCTCGAGGACCTCGCCCTCGCAGTGACTGTTGACGAGCGCGTACGCGCCGCTGCCGCCCGTGTCGTTGCCCGTGAAGAGGCCGCACGGGTCGCCGGCCGACTGGATCGTCCAGCCTGCGCCGCCGCCGTCGTTGACGACCTGCCAGCCGGGAGGAAGGTCGCCGCCGTCGAAGTGCTCGGAGAGCCCGTTCGCGACGAGCGCGTACCCCGGCGCGCTGCAGGTCGTCGCGTCCATGGTCAAGGCGATGTTCTGAACGCCCTGCGGCAGGCTGGCTCCCGAGGCCTGGAGGAGCACGCTCCTCTGGTCGGGCAGGTATCCGGGGAGGATCGCCTGCGTCGACAGCGTGTACGGGACGCCGGCGACGAGGGTGATGCCGTAGTACCCCGTGACGGGATCCGTGTAGAGCGTCGCGGATCCGAATCCGGGCCCGCTGACCGTCACGCGCGCGTAGAGCGCCCAGCCGCCGCCCGAGCCGTCCTTCACGGTTCCGTCGAGCAGAGCCTGCGGCGCCGGCGCGAGCGCGAAGTCCTGGGTCGTGGTCTGGTCGACGACGATGACTACGCCGTTCGCCGTCGCGGGGACGTACCCATACTTCGAAACGGTCACGTCCCAGGTGCCCTGCGAGATCGCCAGGAATTTGTAGTGCCCGGCCGCGTCGGTCACCGTAGAGAGGCCGAAGCTGACGTGGACCTGAGCGCCCGGAATCGGCGACCCCGAGGCGGAGTCCGTGACCGTTCCCTCCAGCGTCCCCGGGAAATCGTCGGCGCAGGGAAGTAGAAATTCGGCGATGCGCGTGCGTTCGAAGAGCGGCGTCGGATCGCCGGTGTATTCCGCGGTGAACCAGAAGCCGCAAGGGTGCGCCGGATCGACGGACAACCAGCTGTACGACCCCCACAGGCCCACGACCGGCGGCTGGCTGTTCGGACCCTCGAAAAAGACGTTCTCCTCGGGCATCGTCCCGGGGGGATCTCCCGGCAGCCGGGCCGTGAGAGCCAGGCTCGGGTGGATCGTCGCATCGGACTTGTTGTAGGCGAGGGCAACGTCCCCGACGTCGTCGAAGGCGATCGAGGGGACGAACCGGTGGCTGGAGTCCGGCGCGTAGGTTCCCTGCTGGAAGACGGTCGGATTGAGGATCGGGTCGCGCAGCTCGAACCACCTCGGCGCCGCCTGACCTCCGCCGGCGTCGACCGTGAATGTCGCGATGAGCGCGTCGTGGTCGCCGAATTTGCGGTACGGCATCCGAGACATCAGCCGGTTCGGTGTCGCCTGCAGGAGCTGCTCCGAGCCGAGCTGCGGCACGCAGCCCTGTGTCGGACCGCCGCAGTCGAGAGGCGAGAAGTCGTCCTGGCCGAGATCGACCGGACCCCCGAGCGTCGAGCTCGGCGGATCGGAGAAGTTCGGGTGGAACTTCCAGACGTGGAGAAGGGCCGCGGGACTCCCATCGATGAACGGATGACCGATCGCCGCGATGACGTTGGGCGCTCCGGCGGCGGGCGGTGTGAGCCCGTCGAGGTCGGAGGGCAGGCCCCAGATCGTATTCGGCAGGTCCGCGCCGGGATTCGCGTATACGAAGGAGACGGCGTCGCCGGCGAGCATCGCCTGCCGGTCGAACGCGTAGACGCCGAACCCGGCCGGCGAGAAGCCCTCGACCTGGTTGACCGTGACGAAATAGGCATCGGGCCACAGGCCGAGCCGGGCGCTGCGCCCCTGCGCCGAGGCGCCGAGCGGGAAGTCGTACAGGTAGTACGCGTCGGTCGGGTCCCCCGAGACGGACGCGGCGACGCACTCGTGCACCGACGCGTCCGACGAGTCGAAGGCGGACTGCGCGAGGACCCAGCGGTCGGAGAGCTGGTCGTAGCGGACGAGGGGCGTGACCGCGGCCTGGGTCGCGCAGACGCCGCCGAGGTCCGTCCACAGGCTCGCGGTCGGCAGCGGACCGAGCACCGTGTTGCCCGACTCGTCGAAGATCCGAAAGACGAGGTTGATCGCCTGGACGTAGTGGAGGGGCCCCTTGGCGCCGCTCGCATCCGGCGGCGGGAAGACGTCCTCGTAGAACTGGAGGTTGTCGTCGAAGGAGGCTCCGTCGAACTGGACGAACGGAGAGGGTGCGCCGCCTCCGCCTCCGCCTGCGGACGCCGCACGACGAAGCGCGGGCGGTGTTGCCGGCGTTCCCGCCCGCGGCGCTTCCTTCGACGATCCGGCGGCCCGGCGAGCGATCTCGGTCAGCGGCCGGGATACTCCCTGGCGTGCCGCGCGGCCGGATCGAATCCGGTCCGGGCCGCCGTCCGCGGCGAGGGCCGCCGATCCCGCGATCAGCCCGACCCCGACCCCGATCAGGGCAATCGCGCACAGCCGTCGGGCGCGCGCTCCGAGAAGCGCCGGTCTCGACTGCGCGGGCAGCACGTTCAGCACTCTGTTTTTCGCCGGACTGGAGAGCGGGCGCCGGGTGAGATGCGTGCCGGCGATGTGAGGAAAGTTAGATCATCCGGGAGAACGGCTTGTCAAGGGCGAAACGCGCAGGAGCTCCGATACTCCCGGGGAACATGTCGCTCTGCCTGCTGTTAGCATCCCGCGCGAATCCCAAGACCATTTGAGAGGAGTCGCGCATGTCGTTCCCGCGATTTGTCGGTGCACTGTGTCTGCTGCTGGCTTCCGTCTCGGCCTCCGCCTCCGCGGCCACGTTCACCGTCACCAACACGAGCGACACGGGGGCGGGCTCGCTCCGCGCCGCGATCGACTCCGCGAACTCGACGGCGGGACCGGACACGATCGCCTTCGACATCCCCGGCTCCGGCGTCCACACCATCGTCCCGCAGTCCGACCTGCCCCCGATCACGGAGGCGGTGACGATCGACGGCTACACGCAGACCGGAGCTTCGGCGAACACCCTCGCCGTCGGGAGCGACGCCGTGATCCTCGTCGAGATCGTGCCGCCGAGCGGCGGCGGGACGAGGGCCCTCGAGGTGACGGCGGCGAGCGTCACGATCCGGGGCCTCTGCATCCACGGGTTCGGCGCGGAGATCGACATATCGGAGGCCGGCGCCGTCGTGATCGCGGGCAACTTCCTCGGCCTCCTGCCGGACGGATCGGATGCCGGTCTGCAAGAGAGCTACGGGGTCCTCGCGGGTCCGGGCTTCACGGTCCGCGCGCCCGACGGCACGCCCACCCCGAACCGGATCGGCACGCCCGCCGCGGCCGACCGCAACGTGATCTCGGGCCACTCGGTGGGGAACATCGGCGCCGAGTTTGCCGACCATCTCTCGATCGAGAACAACTACATCGGCACCAACGCGGCGGGGACGGCCGCGGTCGCCGAGCAGGACGACGGCATCCGCCTGAACGGCGCCACCTTCACGACGATCGGAGGCGCCGCCCCGGGAGCCGGGAACCTCATCTCGGGCAACGACGGCGCCTTCAACTGGGGGTCGACCGCCTCCGGCGCCATCACGGTCCGGGGCAACCTGATCGGCACCGACGCCACCGGAACGCTGCCGATCCCCAATGCCGGAACGATCTACATCTTCAACGGCTCCACGAACATCGTCATCGGCGGCATCGGCGCGGGAGAGGGCAACACGATCGCGTTCGGCGATTTCAACGGCATCACCGTGACGAACGCGACGCTGCTCTCGATCCGCGGCAACTCCATCCACGACAACGCGCGGCTCGGCATCGGCTTCGATCCCGCCGGCGTACCCACCCCGAACGACCCCCTCGACGCCGACGGAAAGCAGAACTTCCCGATCGTGAAGTCGGTCGACCACGGCTCCGGCACGACGCGCGTCCAGGGCAAGCTCGGCAGCAGCGCCTCGACGACGTTCAATCTCGACTTCTACGCGAACCCGGCCTGCCCGCGTTTTCCGCGAGAGTTCCTCGAGGGCGAGACGTACCTGGGCTCCTCGCCGGCGACGACGGACGCCTCCGGCGCGACGACCTTCGACGTCACGCTCCCCGTCGACACCGAGGCCGGCGCGCGGATCTCCGTGACGGCCACGCCCGTCTCCCTCGTGCGCAACACGTCCGAGTTCTCGCAGCGGATCCTGTTCTCGATCACGCCCTCGTCCGGCCCGGCGAGCGGCGGCACCGCTTTCACGGGGTCGGGGACGGATCTGGCCGGCCCCGCGGCCGTGACGGTCGGCGGAGTGGCGGCGACCGGGGTCTCCGTGCCGGATTCGCAGACGCTGCAGGCGACCTCGCCGGCGCTGCCGGCGGGGACCGTCAACGACGTCGTCGTCACGACCCCGGACGGCACGACCGGGACGCTCGTCAAGGGCTGGGTGTCGGACTTCCTCGACGTCCCCGCCGCGCATCCGTTCCACGCGTTCGTCACGACCCTCGTCTCCAACGCCGTCGCGGCCGGCGTCGGCGGCGGCAACTACGGCGTCGACCAGCCGACGCTGCGCCAGCAGATGGCCGTGTTCCTCCTGAAGGCGAAGCACGGCGTGTGCTTCACGCCCCCGGCGTGCTCCGGCGTCTTCGCCGACGTGCCCTGCTCGTCTCCCTTCGCGCCGTGGATCGAGCAGCTCGCCGCCGAGCAGATCACCGGCGGCTGCGGCGGCGGCAACTACTGCCCGGGCGCCCCGGTGCGCCGCGACCAGATGGCGGTCTTCCTGATGAAGGCCGAGCACGGCTCGGGCTTCACGCCCCCTCCCTGCGCCGGGACCTTCGCCGACGTGCCGTGCTCCTCGCCATTCGCGCCGTGGATCGAGCAGCTCGCCGCCGAGCAGATCACCGGCGGCTGCGGCGGAGGCAACTACTGCCCGTCGAGCTCCAACACGCGCGGGCAGATGGCGGTCTTCGTCGTGAAGACGTTCGACCTGCAGTAGCGATTCCGGGAAGCGGGAAGCCGCCGGGACCGGGCGTAGCCGGCCGGCGGCCAGCGAGAGGCGGGATGAAAGCGACGGACGGCGGGCTTACCCCGCCGTCTTCGCTTTCACCTTGCGGAGGCTGTGGTCCAGCGTCCGCTTGCGGACGCGGATCGCCGCCGGCGCGACCTCGACGAGCTCGTCGTCGTTGATCCACTCGATCGCCTGCTCGATGTTGAGCTCGCGCGCCGGCGTCAGCTTGATCGCCATGTCGGAGCCGGAGGCGCGCATGTTCGTCAGGTGCTTCTTCTCGCACGGCTGGATGACCATGTCGCCTTCCTTGACCTGCTCCCCGACGATCTGGCCGGCGTAGACCTTGTCGCCCGGCTTCACGAAGAAGATCCCGCGATCCGCGAGCCGGTCGAGCGCGTAGCCCGTGACGTCGCCGCCCTCCTTGGCGATCATGGCGCCCTTCGTCCGGTTGGGCAGCGGACCGCGGTGCGGCCCGTACTGGTCGAAGAGGTGGTTCATCAGCGCGGTGCCCTTCGTGAGCGTCAGGAACTCGAGCCGGAAGCCCAGCAGGCCGCGCGACGGGATGGTGAACTCCAGCCGCACGCGGTCGCCGTGCTTGCCCATGTGCTTGAGCTCTCCCTTGCGCTCCCCGACCGCCGCGATCACGGCGCCGGTGAATTCCTCCGCGCAGTCGATGACGAGCTCCTCGTAGGGCTCCAGCAGCTCGCCGTTCTCGCCGCGATGGAAGATCACCTGGGGCCGCCCCAGCGCGAACTCGTAGCTCTCCCGGCGCATCGTCTCGGCGAGGATCGCGAGCGACAGCTCGCCCCGGCCCAGCACGAGAGTGGCGTCCGGCGAGCCCGTGCTCGACAGCCGCAGTCCCACGTTCTTCTCGAGCTCCTTCTCCAGCCGCTCCGCGAGATGGCGGCTCGTGACGTACTTGCCCGACTGTCCCGAGAACGGCGAGTCGTTGACGCGGAACTCCATGGACAGCGTCGGCTCGTCGACGCGGATGCCGGAGAGCGGCTCCGGGTCGGCGAGGTCGAGGATCGTCTGGCCGATCTCGATGTCGGGGAACCCGGACAGCACGACGATGTCGCCGGCCGAGGCCTGGGCCATCTCGACGCGGGTGATCCCCTCGAACATGTAGATCTTGCCGGCCTTGCCCTTCTCGACGATCGACCCGTCGGGCCGCACGGCCGCGAGCTCGATGGCCTTCGAGACGGTGCCCGAGAAGATCCGGCCGACCGCCAGCCGGCCGAGATAGTCGGAGTAGTCGATGTTCGCGACGATCATCTTGAACGGGGTCTCGCCGACGACGGGCGCGGGGATGTGCGCCAGGATCGCGTCCAGCAGCGGCCGCAGGTCGCCGGACTTGGCGTTCGGATCCCGGGAGACGTATCCCAGCCGGCCGGAGCCGTAGAGCACCTCGAAATCCAGGTGGTGCTCCTCGGTCGCGAGGGACAGGAAGAGGTCGTGGATCTCCTCCTCGACCTCCGCCGTCCGCGCGTCCGCCCGGTCGATCTTGTTGATGAGGACGATCGGGCGCTTTCCGCCCTCGAGCGCCTTCTTCAGGACGAAGCGCGTCTGCGGCAGCGGGCCCTCGGACGCGTCCACGAGGAGCAGCACGCCCTCGACCATCGTCAGGATGCGCTCGACCTCGGAGCCGAAGTCCCTGTGGCCCGGCGTGTCCACGATGTTGATGATCACGTCGTTGTAGTGGACCGCGGTGTTCTTCGCGAGGATCGTGATGCCGCGCTCCTTCTCGAGCTCGCCCGAGTCCATGACGAGATCGTCGACGTGCTGGCCGACGCGGAACGTCCCGCACTGCTTCAGCAGCGCGTCGACGAGCGTCGTCTTGCCGTGATCGACGTGCGCCACGATCGCGATGCCGCGGCGGTCCGCGCGGCGAGGCGTCGGCGGGGAGATCGTGTCCGGAGCGTTCATGGGCGAATCGCGGAGCCTACACCGAGTCGGACCGCGTTTGTCCACCCATTTACGGAATAATGCGCTCCGTGGACGCCCGGGACGCGCTTCTCCGCCACTTCGGCCACGCGTCGTTCCGCCCCGGCCAGGAGGAAATCGTGCGGGCCGCACTGTCGGGCCGCGACCTCCTGGCGGTCATGCCGACCGGGTCCGGGAAGTCGATCGGGTACCAGCTCCCGGCCATGCTCCTGCCCGGAACCACCGTCGTCGTCTCGCCGCTCATCGCCTTGATGAAGGACCAGGCCGACGAGCTCTCGCGCAAGGGGATCCCGGCGGCCGCGCTGCACTCGCTCCTCAGCCCGGCCGCGCGGCGCGAGGCGGAGTCGGCGATGCGCGAGGGGAGGCTGCGGCTGCTCTACGTGGCGCCGGAGAGGTTCGCGTCGGACTGGTTCCGGCGGCTCCTCGAGGAGTCGCCGCTTTCCCGCTTCGCCGTCGACGAGGCGCACTGCGTCTCCGAGTGGGGCCACGACTTCCGGCCCGACTACCGGCGCCTGGCGGATGCGGCCGGCCGCTGCCGGCGCGGCGACGGCCTGCCCGGCCGGCCGCCCGTGCTGGCGTTCACCGCCACCGCGACGCCGGAGGTTCGGGACGACATCGTCGCCCTGCTGGGGCTGCGCGATCCCGAGACCTTCGTCGCGGGCTTCGACCGGCCGAACCTGTTCCTCGACGTCCGCCGCGTCTCCGGCGAGATCGAGAAGCGCTCCTGCCTGCCCGAGCTCGTTCGCGGGCACCGGTCGCTCGTCTACGCGGCGACCCGCAAGAGCGCGGCCCGCGCGGCCGAGACCCTGGTCGCGGCCGGCGTCGACGCCGCCGCCTATCACGCGGGGATGGCGGAGGCGGATCGCACGCGCGTCCAGGACCGCTTCGCGGACGGCTCGCTGTCCGTGGTCTGCGCGACGAACGCGTTCGGCATGGGGATCGACCGCCCCGACGTCGAGTCCGTGGTCCACTTCGAGATCCCCGGCTCGATCGAGGCGTACTACCAGGAGATCGGCCGCGGAGGCCGCGACGGCCGGCGCGCCGACGCCACGCTGCTCTGGAACTACGTGGACGTGCGGACGCGCGAGTTCCTCATCGACCAGAGCGACGACGCCTTTCCGAGGCGCGGCGGCGAGCCGGCCGACGCCGAGGACTCCGACGCTCGTGAAGTCAAGCGCGACCTCGACCGGCGCAAGCTCGCGCGCATGATCGCCTACGCCGACTCGACCGGGTGCTACCGCGCCACGATCCTCGGCTACTTCGGCGACCGCGCCCGTCCCGGCGCGTGCGGCTTCTGCGGCAACTGCGCCCGCCGCCGCGCGCTCTCGGCCGAGGAGCTCGTCCGGCTGCGCAAGATCCTCTCGGGAGTCGCGCGCGGAGGCGAGCGATGGGGCAAGCGGCGGCTCGTCGCGATGCTCACCGGCGACCTCGAGGACCTGCCGGACTCGCTGACCCGGCTCTCCACGACCGGCATCCTTTCCGGGGAGAGCGCGAAGGTCGTCGCCGAATGGGTGGACGCCGCGTGCGGCGGCGGGCTCCTCGCCGCCACGAACGACACGTACCGGACGCTGTCGCTGACCACGGCGGGACGCGACGTGATGGCCGGCCGCGACACCGAGGTCGCGCTCACGCTGCCCGAGCCGGCGCGGCCGCGGGCGAAGCGGGTGCGAGCGGCCAGGACCTTCGAGGCGGCCGGTCCGTCGGACCCCGCGCGCGTCGAGGTCCTGCGCGCGTGGCGTCGTCGCGAGGCGGCGCGGCGGGCCGTCCCCGCCTACGTCGTGCTCCACGACAGCACGCTCGCGGCGCTCGCCGCGGCGCGGCCGTCGAGCCTCGCCGCTCTCGCCGGGATCCCCGGAATCGGCCCGTCGAAGCTCGAGGCGTACGGCAAGGAGATCCTCGCGCTCTTCGCGGAGGAGAAGGCCCCATGAAGGCGCCGGAGCCGCGGGCGCGCGTCGTCTACGAGAGCGGGCGGGGGCGCATCTGTCCGGGCTGCGGCTGGCCGGCGGACGACTGCCGCTGCTCGAAGAACCTGGCGTACGGCGGCGGCGTCGAGGCCGTGCCCGAGAAGCCCACGGCGAAGCTGCGCGTCGAGAGCCGGGCCTCCGGGCGGCACGTCACGGTCGTCGGCGGGCTGCCCCGCAACCCCGAGTGGCTCGATGCGCTCTGCAAGGAGCTCAAGAAGGCGTGCGGCGCCGGCGGCTCCGCGACCGAGGACTCGGTCGAGATCCAGGGCGACCACCGGGAGCGGCTGCGCGAGCTTCTCGCTCGGAAGGGAATGACGGTGAAGGGATGAAATCGACTCGCGTGTACCTGGTCCGCCACGGCTCGACGATCCTCTCGGCGGAGGACCGGTTCGCCGGCGAGACCGACGTGCCGCTGTCCGACGAGGGCCGGGACCAGCTTCGCAAGCTGGCGCAGAGGCTGTCGGGAGAGAGGATCTCCGCGGTCTACGCCAGCCCGCTCGGCCGCACGATCGAGACGGGCCGCATCCTCGCGGGGCCGCATGGTCTGGCCGTCCAGCCCGTGGAGGGACTGCGCGAGATCCATCATGGACACTGGGAGGGGAAGACGCGCGCCGAGGTCGAGAAGGAGTACCCGGCGGAATACGGGATGTGGCAGGGCGACCCTTTCAACTTCGCGCCGCCGGGCGGGGAGACCGGCCTCTCCGTCACCGCGCGCGCGATCCCCGCGCTCCTCGCCGTCGTCGGGGCCCACTCGGGCGACCAGGTGATCGTCGCGTCGCACAAGGCGACGATCCGCCTGATGATCGGCTCGCTGCTCGGCTTCGACCTGAGGCGCTACCGCGACTTCCTGGACCAGAGCCCGGCGTCGCTGAACATCCTCGATTTCCGCGGACCGTCCCAGGCACGCCTGTCGCTCTTCAACGACACGTCGCACTACGCGGCCACTCCGTCGGGATCACCGCCGATCGCGACCGGGAGGCTGTCGGGGGTGTGGGGGAAGTAAGGGGTCGCAGGTCGCAGGTTCTGGTCACAAAGTTCCGAATCCCTGAAGGAGAACGCATGCGCCGTTGGATCGCCTTGCTCGTGCTGACCGTCGCCTCTTCGGCCGCCGAAGCGGCCACTCCGCCGTTCACGCTCGAGCAGGTCCTCTCTGCTCCATTTCCGAGCGAGCTCGTGGCATGGCCCGCCGCGACGAACGGAGCGGCCGGCACCGCGGGAGCCGCGACGAACGGAGCG
>Ga0207683_10001127_pt1 | contig 24299 bp, 27 predicted proteins | sample KBSM73metaG_FD_184333 | JGI IMG/M metagenome (GOLD analysis project Ga0207683, IMG submission 184333) | Miscanthus rhizosphere microbial communities from Kellogg Biological Station, Michigan, USA - KBS M7-3 metaG (SPAdes) (version 2) | ecosystem: Host-associated > Plants > Roots > Rhizosphere >... | reverse complement strand
TGCCGAAACGCCCATCGGCCGGCTTGAGATGGGCAGGGATATGCAATGTCGTATCAGTCACGGTCACTACGAGAGTTCTCCACTCGGTCACGCTCAGGTTGCGACGGGGACCTCTCCGGACCCACCACGATGCCGATGAAATCCTAGTCGATCGGGGTCAGACCTCCCTTCAGTCAACGACGAGGCCGCTGTGCGCACCGGCCAGTCGGGCAAGTCGCGACCTCGGTCGCCGCGAGGCGATCCGACCTACCGGTGGTCCGGCGCGCGAGGCACCGGACCACCGGGTGGGTCAGGAACTAGGTCCGATGGGAGGAGCTAGCTCACGGGGCACGGGTTCTGCCGGTCCCCGCTGTTGAAGTTGTTGAACAGACTGGCGGTGGTGAAGCCCGGGCGCGGGTACACGGTCTTCAGCAGCGGGCCATACTCGGATGTCGAGCTGCCACCGAAATTGTTGATCGTGCCGGGGATGAACGGGCCACCCTCCTGCCACGTGCAGGTGCCGTTGGCAATCCGCGTCGAGTAGAAGGGATAGAACTGTGCGCCGTTCGGCGGGTTGACGCAGTTCGCGCCGGTGCTCCGGTCGCAGCGTGGCGGGTTGTCCTGCGCCACCTCATTCCCGGGCAGGTTGGTCTCGAATGCCATCGTGGAGTAGTTGGTCGTACCGTTCGCGAGTGGGCTCGTGAACAGGACCGGCGACGGATGCAGAGCGCGATCCCGCTGCACGTTCGGGTCGGTTCCCGGCCAGTCCAGCTGGTAGGCCTGCCCATCCCAGTCCAGATCGTCGCTGAAGCATCCGTTGATCTTGATCAGAAGAGAGTCCTGCTTCGGAACGCAGAAGTCATTGCCGTCATCCTCGTCCAAGCTGCCCTTGTCCTGTGCCCCCGGCTTGACGCAGTTCAAGTTCGCGTCGTCGAGCTTGAGGCAGTTCTCGAAGTGCCCGATCTCATCCGACATGGCCACGTTGTAGGTGTGCTGTGACCAGGTGTTGCCCCGCGGGTTGGCCGTGGAGTACTCGGGGTGGAATGCGTACGGCGCCACATGGCACGTGCTTGACGTGGGCTCGTACAAGATGTGCCCGAAGCCGTTCGCCACGGACGCGGTCATCGATCCGCTCTGCCCGGTTGTGAGGTCGAACAGATCGGTCTGGAACCCGGCGGCGGTGTCGTGCATGTGGATGCGGATCCGGTCGCCCGGATTCATGAACAGGTCTTTCTGCGGATTCGGATTGACGGCGCTGAGGTTTGGCGCGTCAAACGTGCCGGTGAACAGCGGGTTCGCCGGGGCTTGGGACACGCCGTCCTTCGTGATATACGCCCAGTTGATCGGCTCGGTTCCACCCAATATGTAGTTACTGCAATCCGGGTTGTTCGGGGTTCCGGTTCCGGTTCCGTGGTTCTGGTCGAGGGTCAGGCTGTCGATCGTCATCGCTGCGCAGTATTGCGTTGCGGTGCAGCCGAATCCCTCGAACTGCGGCACGTAACCCGGCCCGTAGAACTGCAACTCCATGAACGCGTTCCCAGGGTGCTTGCCGATGTAGTCCGCCGCGGATGGATCGGTACCAACGAGGTTGTTGGCGTCGGAGTCAGGAGTGCAGGTCTTGGTGAACTCGGGGGCCGACTCGGTGTCGCACAGCGTCAAGCCGAACCAGAAGGTCGGCCTCAGCTGGAAGTTCCAGGTACCGCCACCGGCGCCGGAGGCGGACGGCCGCGCGTTCGGGTCCTTGGGCAATGTCATGACGTAAGTGATGTCGTTGCCGGATCCGGGAACGTCGGACTTGAAGAGAACTGAGGGTTCGTCGTGCCCGACATATTCGTCGCCCAACGTGGTATATGGATCGGCGCACAACGAGGAATGACTCTGACACAACGAGTCGCGGTAGGCCTGCGCGGCCGATGCGTGGGTTGCGACGCCGCTAGCCGGAGGTGACTGGCCGGCGGCAGCAGCCGGCAGTCCTAACGCCACTAAGGCCAACACGCCTGACAGGCTTACGGTGAGCAGCCGACTTCGCTTCAATGACCTCTCCTTTGTTCCCGTTCCGCGCGCCCTGGCGATGCGCCAAGGCCATCACGGGCGGGCGGCCAGTCCACCCGGTGGGGCGTCGTGGTCCTAGCCCGCAGTCCGATAAGGCAGCGGCGAAATTCCTCCTCTCACTCGATGACGGGGACGCAGAAGTAAGGGACGCCGGAGAATGGTAAGGCGCACAAAGCGCGGCGACGTTGGGTAAACGACGGCATGCCCCAAGGCGTGTTCCGGCGCTGGAGCGTCCGAGAGATCTGTCGTCGTTGTCCGTATAGTCCCCTAAGACTGCGCGCAGAGCATACGCTTGCGTACGCAACGACGGTAGAAGTCTCCGGCCAGCCGCTTCTGAGCGGCCTCTCAGAAATGCAGGGTCGTCAGGCCACGACGCGTGGTTCGGCCCGATCAGCTCGGGCCGGGCGATTCGTGGTCTGGGCAATCACGTCCGCCAGCTCGCTCCGACTGGGTCCCTCAGGTACCGCCGGGCGCCAGCCGCCGGCGTAGATCTCCCGTACCCGCGGCTCGACCGCGGACAAGCTGCTCGGCAGCGCTCGCATCATGAAGTACGGCATGATTGTCGAATTCAGGTCCGGATACGCCTCTGCGGCCGCGACAATCAGGTCGGACGGAAGCCGGCGAGAGACATCCACGTCGCCACCGGCCCAGCGCCGCTGCCGCTCGGCATCCGCGTACACGTGATCGGCGAACCACGGTTTGATGTGCTCGGCGCACCAGTCATCGAAGGCCAACGCGACGTCGCCGAAATCCGTTCCGGGCTCGTCGAGGAGGGCGACGAGCCGTTGAGCTTGCAGGAATGATGTCGCGATGCCACGCCCAAGACTGGGATTAGTGGTGCACACCGCGTCGCCAAGAGCGATGAGCCCCGGTAGCGCGATCCGGCCGGCCTCGTTTCGCTGCCCGCGATAGGCGTTGTAGAGATGCCCGCCCCGCAGCACCGGAGTGATCGGGCGGCTCCGTCGCGGGTCGGTCCAGATCGCAAGCGGCGGAATCGCCTGCGTGGCGGTCTCGAACGCGGCGAGACGGCGCAGGCCGGCTAGGTCACGGTCTGCAGTCGCCTGCGCGATCAGGGCCGAGAACGTGCGATTGTCATGCGGAAAGACGATCGCTATGTATCCGGGGTAGACCGTTATCAGACCCGGGGGCGCGTTGGTGGGTCCTTCCGAGGCGCCGCGCCGCAGTCGGTACTGGCGGGACACGTACGCGAGCCCGCAATCGGCGCTCTCGGGTGCCGCTGCGCGCAGCGAACGGCTCAGTCGCCCAGCCCGACCGGACGTGTCGAGCACGAGATCGGCCGGCAGAATGCGGTCGCCCAATCGCACGCCGGTTGCGCGCCCACGCTCGTGGGTCACACCGGTGGCATGCCCCTGGATCAATGTCAGCCGCGGCTCAGCGACCGCCTGAGACCGCAAGACCGTTTCGAACACCGAGCGCCGGCAGCGGATCGTTATCGGCAGGCCCGGTTGACCAGGTGGGTAGACCGGCACCGCTCCGGCAGCGAGTAGGGCGTGCCACACTTCCGGAATTTCCGCCTGTAGCGCCTCGATGACCTGAAGCCGGTAGGCATGAGGGTGATGAAACTGCATGACTCCGGCCCGCGGCCACCACCCTTGGTCGTTCGGTCCCGGATCACGGTCGACCACCGAAACGTCATGGCCACGCCGAGCCAACGCGACCGCCGTGAACAGGCCGGTGGGTCCGGCACCGATGATGGCCACCCGCATGGTGATCCCCCGCGCGTCTTGTCTCCTGTATTTGTTTGCCAGAGGCGCACCTGCGGCCGGTGATACATGCGGCCGTTGATCCGGGTGACCCACGCGCCGGTCGGTCTTGCCCCGGCGACTCCTGCTTGCCCTCGACCGGCGAGCGATACTTGATGCGTCGTCCACGGGGATGGAGATCCTGTCATGTCGACTGCGAACGAGACGCTCGTACGCACCGCCTATGCGGCCTACGAACAAGGGGACGTCACGGCGCTGCTGGGCACGGTCGACCCCAACTTGGAGTGGACCTATCTCGATCCGAGCGAAGCGAACCCCGAACCGCAGATCTGCCACGGTCGAGGCGAGCTGGAGATCGCCCTGCAGCGGCAGCTCAGGCGGGGTTTGAGCGCGCAGCTCGAGGAACTCATCGCCAATGGTGACCAGGTCATGGTGACGGTTCGTATCCCCGGCGTCGAGGCGCACCGGGTTCGGCACGCCAACGAGCGAAACTACGACGTCCTTACCGTTCGAGACGGACACATCGTGGCCATCCGAGCCTGCCGCGATCGAGCCGAGGCGCTAGCTATCGCGGGCATCAGCTAGAGCTCCGCCAATACCTTGCATCGGCATCGTGCATCGTCGCGACGCGGCCCGGCACACCGCGATCAGTTACGCGACCGGGTGCGTTGAGTCGATCCAGGGCACGACTTCGGGGTCGGCGACGCCCTCGATATCCAGATTGACCACGATTGGATCTTGACCGCTGCGAACCACGACGCACTCGAGCGGCTCGTCGTCGAGGGCATTGATCTCCTGATGGGGCAGGAACGGCGGAACGAAGATGAATGAGCCGGGCCCGGCTTGCGCGGTGAATTCGAGACGTTCCCCCCACCGCATTTCCGCTCGACCGCGAACGACGTAGATGATGCTCTCGAGCTCGCCGTGATGATGGGGCCCGGTCCTGGCGCCGGGATGAATCGTGGCCGCCCCGCCCCAAAGCTTTTCCGCACCGGCCCGGTCCCGATTCACCGCGGTGGCGCGGATCATTCCCGGCGTCTGCGGCGTGTTGTCGTCGAGTGCGTCGGGCGGGACGACCCGTACCCCCTGGTTGCGCCAGTCCCTCGCCGCACTCGCATCGCTCGAGCCCACCTTTGGCAGTGTAGTCGGCGATCACCGATCGAGATCAGCTCGCAGGTCCTGATCAAATTCCGCAGTCTATGGGGACAGATAGTGTTTCGCAGTGCTAACCGTCGGCATTGATCTTGCCGCCGAAGCGGCCCGGTCGGCGATGGCTGTGATCCGCTGGGAGAAGACCGTCGCCGTTATCGAGCAGCTGGCGTTAGGCGCGACCGATCGCATGCTGGTCGAGGCGTCATGCCCGGCCGACAAGGTCGGCATCGACTGCCCGCTTGGGTGGCCGGTGGCGTTCGTCGACTTTGTGCAGCGTCACGCGCGCGGTGACATAAGGCCGGGCGAGGGTAGAGACATCGAAGCTCGACTGCCGCTTGCGTACCGACGCACGGATCTCGCCGTTGTCCATGCTGGCGGCCCGATTCCGTTGAGTGTCTCCAGCGACCGGATCGGGCGAGCCGCCATGCGGGCCGCGGGGCTGCTGTCCGTCCTGGCGAAGCCGGGCGAACCGGTGGACCGGTCCGGCCGCGGCCAGGTGGTCGAGGTTTACCCGGCGGCGGCGCTGCGGCGGTGGGGATATCAATCGCGGCGTTACAAGGGCCGACCGAATGCCGCAACACGACGAATCCTCGTGGATCGTCTTCTCGACGCGACGTCGTCCTGGCTGGTCATTTCGAGCGAACACCGGGCCGCATGCGCCCGGTCCGACGATGTCTTCGACGCCGTTGTCGCCGCCCTGAACGCTCGGGCCGCGACCCTGCCGGGCGCGGTGTCAGTACCCGGACCAGATGAGTTATCCGAGGCGATCATCGAGGGCTGGATAGCTGTCCCGGTCGGCGAACTGGCCGATCTTGATCCACGCGTAGGCTCTAAGCCTTGATATCAGGCTGGAGATCGGCGGCGGACAGGCTGTGCCCACTGACACCATGAACCCAGTGACCGCGGTCAGCTGGGGGCCGTTCGTGCAAGCCGCTTACGACCAGTACGTCAGCAATCCCGGCGAGATCAATCCCGCCACGATCACGAACATGCCTGCGGGCTATACGCTCGTGCGCACGATCCAGATGTCGGACTTCCTTGGTCCTACGCAATCGCGCGTGTTCTATGGATTCGTCGCTGTCGGCGGCGACCCGGTGACCGCCGTGGTCGCGCTACGAGGCACCGCCTCAAAGACCGAGTGGTGGGACGACTTGCACTGGAAGCTGGTGCCGTTCACGTCGGTTTCCGACGGCGGACAAGTCGCCGAAGGATTCTTCGATGTTTACCGAACACTCGGCACCATGACCCCAGGCGAGCAAGCGAGTTCTCAACCAGCTCGTGCGTTCGCTCTCGAGGTAGCAGACACGATCGTGAGCTTCGCGAACGGACTTGATCCGGCCATTCCCACCGTCGTGTCCGGCCATAGTCTCGGCGGGGCCCTGGCAACACTTCTGGTCGCCGACCTCGCCGCGAACACGACCATCAAGCCGCAGGCGTGGACGTTCGCATCGCCCCATGTTGGTGACGCCACATTCGCCGCGCGCTACGGCGGTCTTATTGGCGTGTCCTGGCGGATCTACAACCTCGTCGACGTCGTCCCCTACTTCCCGGCCGACAGCTCGGACACCTATCAGCCCGTCACCGCCGGCTATGCGATCAACTCGCTGGGCAAGGCGCGTTGGAGCTTGAGCTGTGCGCATTCGCTCAATACCTACCTGCATGTCCTTTCCCCAGCCACGGTGCCGTTGAACTCTGCTTGCCAGCCAACCGGATAGTCCGTCTGTCTACGAGGTGATCACGCGTGCGAATCGGGGCGGTCTTTCCGCAGACGGAGATTGGCACCGATCCGGCTGACGTCGCTCGCTGGGCGACCCAGGTCGAACAGCTCGGTTATCAGCACATCGTCGTCTACGACCATGTGCTCGGCGCCGGAACCTCGACCAGAGAGGGCTGGCGGGGCTATTCCAGTGACGATTCCTTCCACGAGGTGTTCGTTCTGCTCGGCTACGTCGCGGCGCTCACGACCTCCGTCGAGCTGGTGACCGGCGTGCTGATCCTGCCGCAGCGCCAGACCGTGCTGGTGGCGAAGCAGGCCGCTGAGGTGGATGTGCTCAGCCGGGGACGGATGCGGTTGGGCATCGGCGTGGGCTGGAACCCAGTGGAGTACGAGGGACTGGGCGAGTCTTTCGCCAACCGAGGAGCGCGGAGCGAGGAACAGATCGAGCTCATGCGGGCCTTGTGGGCCGCCCCCACGATCACGTATCACGGCCGCTGGCACCACGTCGACAATGCGGGGATCAGACCGCTTCCGGTTCGGCAGAAGATTCCGATCTGGATCGGCGGGGTGGCCGAGACCGTTCTGCGACGCATCGGGCGAATTGGTGACGGCTGGCTGCCGCAACGGCCACCGGATGACGAGGCCGCCGCGCTGCTCAACCGCATTCGGGGCTACGCCGGGGAGGCCGGACGGAGTCCGACGGAAATCGGCATTGAGGCTCGGCTCACCATTGCCCGCGAGCCTCGGGACAGCTGGCTCGCCTTCGTCACCGGTTGGCAGAAGCTGGGCGCGACTCATCTGGGCATCAACACGATGGGCATGGGTTTCCGGAGTGTCGACGAGCACCTGGCCGCCCTCGCCGGTCTCATCGATCGAGTCCGAACCATCGTCTAGTGTCGTTGTCCGGTGCCATGTCGTAGGGCGCTGGCAGGATCTCTCGTGTGCGACGGGTCGACGCGGATGAGCGACGCGCCCGATTAGCGCGTCGACACCGCCTTGCCTCCGAGCACCAGGCTGGCGATGTCGTCACGGCAACACGCTCGATCGTTTGCTTGCATGCGACCGATCCGGCCAGCGTTTATCTGTCAGCCCGCGCCCGGGTCTCCGCTCTGACGCGGGGGGATCTCGATCGTGTGTTGTATGCCGACCGGACGCTGATCAAGCATCTGTCGATGCGCCGAACATTGTTCGTGTTCAGCCGCGAGCTGCTGGCCGCCGCAACCGCGGGCCCGGGCGCACGGGTGGCCGACTCGGAACGCCGCCGGACGATTAGGCAGATCGAGGCGAGCGCCGTCGCCTCCGACGGCTTGCGTTGGCTGGGTGACGCCGAGGCAGCCGTCCTCGCCGCGCTCGAGTCCCATCCCGAACTGAGCTCATCGCAATTGCGGGACCTAGCCCCAATCGTCGATGTCAAGATGCATGTCGGTGGAGCGGGCAAATGGGGAACCGACGCCCCCGTTGGGCCGAGACTGTTGACCATCCTGTCGGCCGCCGGGCTCGCGGTGCGCGGCAACAATCGGGGTGGCTGGAACGTCTCCCGCCCGATGTGGACTTCGATGGCCCGTTGGCTGGGCTCGCCCCTCGACCACATGGATACCACCGCCGGCATTGCCCAGATGAGCCAAGCCTGGCTCCGCGCGTTCGGTCCCGGCACCGCGAACGATCTCAAGTGGTGGCTCGGCGTGCGCACGACCGACGTCAAACGCGCTTTGACCGACGTAGCTGCGGTCGAGGTCGATCTCGACGGCAGCGTCGGATACGTACTCCCCGACGATCTTGACCCAGTGGCTGAGGTCGAACCCTGGGTAGCGCTCCTGCCGGCCTTGGATCCGACCCCGATGGGCTGGGCTGACCGGGACTGGTACCTCGGCCCGCATCGAGCGGTCTTGTTCGACTCGAACGGCAATGCCGGCCCGACCGCGTGGTGGAACGGGCGCGTGGTCGGTGGCTGGCACCAGGAGCCATCCGGCCGGGTGGTGGTCGACATTGTCGAGAGAATCCCCAAACTGGCCCGGACACGGCTCGACCGCGAGGCGGCGAAGCTGACCGACTGGCTGGCCGGTGAGCGCGTATTGCCGCGTTTCCCGTCCCCACTACTCAAGACCATGACCGCGAGGTAGCTCGGTTGTCGTCGAACTCGTCAACGGGCAGTATCGGAGAGATTGGCTAGCCATACCGGCTTCACACGTCATCTCGGCCATGATTGTGGCCCGATGTCGTCAAAAGGTCGGTCCGCTGGGCGGCATCGACGTCTGCGTCGGTCGACGGCTGGAATCCGGTACTGGGTTGCCGCGATCGCCGCCACCGTTCTTGCTGGAGCAACGACGGCGGCGATCGCCGGTTGGGCGGAGCAGACCAGCCCACAACCGAGCGCCCGGCCGGGGACGTCGACCGCGGCGGCTCCCATCGCAGCCGCTCCCGTCACTAGGTCGTCACGCATAGGGCCGCCGTCCACCCGCGCCTCCTCCCGCGTCAGGCCGCCCGGCCCGGCGATGACGACCGGTTCGCGTAAACGTCCGGCCACGACGCCGGCGGCCTCCGTGTCCAGCACGACGCCCGTCCCTCGTGCAACGACGGCTCCGCCGCCTCGGCCGCCGAATCCGGCTCCGCCCCCTCCGTCGGCGCGCGGCGACGGATCGACGGCCGCCGCCTCGATCGCCGCGGCCGTCGTCGCCGCGATCAACTCGGCCCGAGCCCAGCAGGGGTTGCCCGCGCTCACCGTGTACGCCGGTTTACAGAGCAGCGCACACGGGCACGACCTGGCGATGGCCGCGGCGAACCAGCTGTCACACCAGCTTCCGGGCGAACCCGATCTCGGCACCCGCGAAACGAATGCGGGCGTGTCCTGGACGGCTGCCGGCGAGAACATCGGATGGACCAGCGACATGACGCAAGCCGGCGCGCTCGGTCTCGAGGCGAGCATGCTCGGCGAGACGCCGCCGAATGACGGCCACCGGCGGAACATCCTGTCCGCCACCTTCGCCGTCGTCGGCGTCGACGTCTACCTCGACTCGACCCACGGCCGACTATGGCTGACCGAGGACTTCGCCCGGCTCGCCTGAATGGTTCGTATGCATATTCCGTTGCCCGACCCGCGGAATATGCATACGAATCGCTAGCTGTCGTCTGCCGATTGCCGCGCCGCCTCCGCCCGCTCGAGCCGCCTAGTCTCGCGGACAAGCGCAACGAAGATCACCACGAGGATGCCGGCGGGAATGGCCGCCGCCGCATGCCCCCAATACTTGGTGGTGAGCGCGCCGATCACCGCCCCCGCCGCGAATCCAGCGACGACAGCGCTGAACCGAACCGCCTGTGGTCCGGCCGAGCGGTCATGGTCGAGAAACCGTCGATTCAAGGCGATGACCATGCTGCGCAAGTTCCCGCTCGTCGCCAACGAGGTGTATGCCGTATCGACCAACGTACGAAACATCGCGAACTGGATTGCCGCGACCAATGAGATGATCACCGTGATCACGAGTTCGGGAGTCCGGTCGGGGAGCGTCGCGACGACCGCGACGCCGACGATCTCGATACCAAGCGCGATCCGGAGGGGCCGGCGCATCCGCCGCATCCTGCCCAATCGTTCGACGATGAGAACCCCGACGAGGAACGCGGCAACAGGTGCGAGGCGGAGGAACGCTTGATGCCATCGCGCGGACGCGGCGTCGACGCCAAACAGGATGACATTCCCGGTCTGAACATTGGCGAAGACACGATAGCTGACGTACGTGAAGGCATCGAGAAAGCCGCCGACCGTTGCGAGCAACACGCCCTGCAACAGTGTCTCCGGGCGCGTACGAATGGCCGTCATGTCGCGCGGAGTGTAGTCCAGAAGGTCGAGGGCCCCCGCAGCGAACTGCCGGCGTTCCAGGTCTCCGATCCGCCCGGGAGCACCGATCGTCAGGGGACCTGCCCACACTGTCGGACCGGGTGATTACTGTCGATCGTGGCCCCTTTGACCGGGGGGCGCTGACGCCCTGGAGAGTGCCGTGACCGACCCGAATGCCGCCTCACCTGTGCGCGGAAGCGACGCCGCCTACGGCGCCGTGGACGGGCGCGGACCTACGATCACCGATCGCGTCGAGCCGCCCCCGGCAGTCGGAGATCTGCCAGCCAGCACCGAGCCGCCCACGGACGGGGCGGTGGAAGACAAGTGGTGGACGCTGGTGGCGGTCTGCCTCGGCACGTTCATGCTCCTGCTGGACATCACGATCGTCAATGTCGCACTGCCGGACATCCAAACCGCCTTGCATTCCAGCTTCTCCGACCTGCAGTGGGTCGTTGACGCGTATGCCCTGACCTTGGCCGCCTTCCTGCTCACCGCCGGCAGCTTGGCCGACATGTACGGGCGTCGCCTCCTTTACTTGATCGGGGTCGGTGTGTTCACGGTGGCCTCGTTACTCTGCGGAGCCGCCCAAACCACGCTGATGCTGCAGTTGTCCAGAGCGGTGCAAGGTATCGGCGGCGCGATCATGTTCTCGGTCTCGCTGGCGCTGCTTGCGAATGCCTTCCGCGGCAAGGATCGAGGCATCGCCTTCGGTGTCTGGGGCGCTATCACCGGGCTAGCCGTGGCCATCGGCCCGTTATTGGGCGGCATCCTGACATCTGGACTGTCTTGGCGGTGGATCTTCTTCGTCAACGCGCCCGTGGGGGTCGCCGCGATCGCGCTCACCGCCGCTAAGGTGTCGGAGTCCCGCGATCCTCGGGCCCGCCGTCCGGACTGGGCCGGCTTCGCCACGTTCACACTCGCGCTGGCGAGCCTGGTCTACGGACTCATCGAGTCGAATCAGCGCACGTTCAGTGACGGCCTCGTGATCGGCTGCTTTATCGCCTCCGCGGTGCTGCTCGTGGCGTTCGTTCTGGTGGAGTCACACACGGCCTCACCAATGTTCGATCTGTCGCTATTCCGGTTGCCGACCTTCAGCGGTGGCCTCGTCGCCGCCTTCGGCATCAGCGCCTCGATCTTCGCCATGTTCCTGTACTTGGTCCTGTATCTGCAGGACATCTTGGGGCTGAGCGCACTGCAAACGGGCGTTCGCTTCCTCGTCATATCAGGGGCAATCCTGGTGACGTCGGCGATTGCCGGGCGGCTGACCTCATTCGTGCCCGTGCGACTACTCATCGGCCCGGGTCTCGCGGTGATCGGGATCGGACTCCTGCTGATGCGCGGCCTTGACGTCAACTCGACGTGGACCCACCTGTTACCGGGCCTGGTCGTCGCCGGCGTCGGCGTCGGTCTGGTCAATCCGCCGCTGGCGTCGACTGCCATCGGTGTCGTTGACCCGCGCCGCGCCGGCATGGCCTCGGGCATCAACTCGACATTCCGTCAAGTCGGCATCGCCACCGGCATCGCGTTGCTCGGCACGCTGTTCTCCAACCGCTTCACCAGCGAAGTGACGAGTCAGGTTGCGCAGGTGCCGGCGCTCGCAGGGAACGGTTCGAGGATTGCCAAAGCGGTCCAATCTGGCGGGGCATCGCAGACGTTTAGCTCCGCGCCGCCGGCACTTCGGGCTCAGGTACGTGAGATCACGGTCAGCTCGTTCACCACGGGCCTCAACTTCATCTTGCTGGTCGCCGCGATCATCGCGTTCACCGCGGCTGTCATCACGTTCCTGGCAATCCGGCAGAAGGACTTTGTCCAGCAACAGCAGCCCGCAGCATGACGCCAGGTGCGGCCGGGCGCGCGAAGCCAACGAGCTCAGCTCGTCGAGGCTGATCGCGCGGCGTCGGCCAGCTGCTCGTGGTCGCGCGCGGTTTGATCGGCGTATCGGGTGGCGAATTCCGCCATCGCCTTGTCGAATCGGCGTCCCTTGCCGATATAGCTGTCTATGGCCACCGGATCCCCGCTGCGAGCGTGTGCTCGTGCGAGCACCGCGCCGCATTGCCCGGCAAAGTGCACAAGGTACGGTGCGATCATCTCGCCGTCGGCGATGACCTTCATGTCGCGGAATTGCCGTACATAGAAGTCCAGCTCTCGCACTCTCGTCCAGCCGACGAAGATGTCACTCGCAGCCTGGATCAGCCGTTTCCCGGTGATCACCCGCTGTCCGTGGTTCGGGTACGGGCTGGGTCCGAGGTATTGCTCGTACACCGACGGACCGGCCTGCTTGATCTGCAGGAACAGCGGATCATCTCGACCGCGGCCCTCCAAGAGCACCAAGTAAACCTGCATGCCGACGCTGCCTACGCCGACCACCTGCCGGACGACGTCGACGAAGGTGAACCGGTCCAATAGGTAGCGGCGTTCGTACGGAAGGCTGTCGCGGTACGCCTGGACGATGTCGCTCGCTAGGGCGGCGGAATCGTCTTCGGAGACCTTGCCATCGAGTCGCACCCGGATCGGTGGATCATCGACGATCCGGGTTCGCCCGTCTACGACCCGGGTCAGCTTGCGCGCCGCGCCCGCGCTCGTGCGACGCCGAGCCCGCTTGTCCAGGTGTGCCGAAAATCGCTCCCGCTCTTCCGGCTCGAACACCTGCAATAGGTCGCCTGCCGTGATGAGGTCGTACCAGATCTCGAGTATGCCGGCCGCTGCGTAGTGCGAGATCCCCTTGCGGTAGCTACGCAATCCGGACTGGACCGCTCGCCGGGCGGTGCCTTCGGACAGGCCATTGTCTCGCGCCAGCACGACCAGACTGGCGAGATACCGTTTCACGTCCCACTCAAACGGACCACGGAGCGTCTCGTCGAAGTCGCGCAGGTCGAAGGAGAGCTGCCGTTCCGGCGTCGCCCACAATCCGAAGTTCAGCACATGCGCGTCGCCGCATAACTGAACGGAGAGGCCAGTGTTCGCAGAACCGGCGAGATCCGCGGCCATTACCGCGGCCGCACCGCGGTAGTACGTCCAGGGTGAGATCGCCATTCGGGCCGTACGAAGGGGAATCAGGCTAGCCATCCGCGACTCGTTCTGGCCGAGCACGATAGCCAATGCATCGGCACGACGCGTCGACGGATCCCATTCGGCCAATCCCGCTACCGGTGCGCGCTCGCGGGCCGCACGGCCAATTGCCGCTCGATCGGCCGATGACGGTGGACCGCTGAGCACGGAACGATCCTCCGGGACCGATGTCAGAAATGAGTTCGTCATGGCCTTGCCGTCATGAGGTTTTCCCTAGACATGTATCACAAGCCCGATGAGCAGGCTCGCTGCCATCGTGGCAGCACCCAGAATCAGATTGCGACGAACCATTTTCAGGGCTGGCAGCCGGGTCAGCCACGACGCGAACCAACCGGTTAGGGCCAGGGCAAAAAGGACGACGGCAAACGTCAGGATGATCCGCTGATCGTGCGGGAGCCATCGGATCGCGATGAGCGGTAGACCGGCGCCAACGCCGTAGCACAGGCCGGCAACGGCGGCCGCCGGCGCCGCACCACTCGTCGGCCCCAATTCGTCGAGACCGTATTCCGCGTCGGCATGCGCAGCGAGCGGGTCATGCTCGGTGAGCGCCGAGGCGACCTGTCGGGCTAGCTCGGCGCCCAGGCCCTTGCCCTGGTAGATGCCCACGAGTTCTTCGAACTCCTCCTCCGGGTTCGTCTGGATGCTGGCGCGCTCCTCCTCGATCAGCGCTCGGTTCATCTCCCATTCGGTCGTGATCTCCGTGTAGCGAGCGCTCGCCGCCGTGAACCCTCCGGCGATGACGGTCGCCACGCCGGCGACGAGCAGCGTGCTCGTTGTGGCGCCAGCGCTCGCAAAGCCCTCGGCGATACCCGCAGCGGTCACGATGCCGTCGTTGAGATCAAGGATCGACTCCCGAGCCCGTTGCCGCCAGACCTCCAACTCGTCGGATTCACTTACCAGCCGCGTCATGAGACCACATTGTGCGCGCCACTGGCTTGGCGGTCGCCGCCCACCGACGAGGTGCTCGTTCCTACCTGGCGGACCATTCCACGGCCGGCGGCTTGATTCGGGCACACGCGGGATGGCCTCTCGCATCGGCGAGTCCCAGCCTGGCCGTGAGCCCCCCGGACTGCGCCGCAGCGGCGATAATCTCCGCACCAATGTCGGCGAGGACGAGCTTTGCCCGGCGGAACATGACGAACGTCGATTCCGAATCCACGGTGCCCCAAGACAAATAGATGAAACGTTGGCCCGGGGCGCCCTGGATGAACGGCCCTCGAATATCAGGTCGGAACGGCGCGGCGACTACGGCTGCGTCAAATGTCCAGACCGCGACCGGAGAGTCGCCGGCGTACAAATCGAGGACGTCATTCGGCTGATTGCGACGTTGAATCCCGACGTGAATGTTGTCGTAGCCCGGGAAGGTTCCATCGGCGGCGCAGTTCCGGCCAGGGAGGTTGCTTCCTTCGATTCGGATCCGCATTCATCCATTCTGGCGGCAGGTGAGGGTCGGCGTCGGCTCGCTGACGTCGCCCGGCGGGCAGGATCGTCCGTATGAAGGAGCCGTTGGGCCTGCCGGCCAACCTCCTCGATGCGGCCTCCCAAGAAGGTAGATCGGATTGGCTCCGGAACCTGCCGGAGGTGGTCGCCGTTGTCGAGCGGATCTGGTCGGTGCGCGTCGGTGAGCCGTTCCAGCCCGGCGGGCAGACCGCCTGGGTTGCGCCGGCGTCCGGCACCGACCACGATCTCGTTGTCAAGATCGCGTGGCGACACCCGGAAGCGGCCCACGAAGCCGACGGACTGCGGATCTGGGACGGGAATGGCGCCGTGCGCCTGCACGCGGTCGCGGAGATCGACGGCAGCACGCTGGCGCTCCTGCTCGAGCGGTGTCACCCGGGTACCACGCTGGAGACGCTTCCCGAGCCCGAGCAGGACCTGATCATCGCCGGCTTGCTGCATCGACTCTGGCGGCAACCACCGGCCGATGGCCCGTTCCGGCCGCTTCAATCCATGTGCGATCTGTGGGCGGCGCAGTTCGAGGAGAACGCTGCGCGGACCACCCTGCTAGATAGCGACCTGGCCCGGGCCGGAATAGCTCTGTTTCGCGAGCTGCCGTCGAGTGCCACCGACGAGACGCTTCTGTGCACCGACCTACACGCCGGCAATGTGCTCGCGGCCGAGCGCGAACCATGGCTTGTTGTCGACCCAAAGCCATACCGGGGTGACCCGACCTACGACGCCCTACAGCACATGCTCAACTGTGAGTCGCGACTATTGGCCGACCCCCGAGGACTGGTGCGGCGCATGGCCGGCCTGCTCGACCTCGACCCCGATCGGCTGCGGCTATGGCTCTTCGCGCGATGCGTGCAGGAGTCGCCGGACTGGCCGACCTTAGCCCAAGTCGCTCGGACGATAGCGCCCGATTGAAGTCGCTCCGCTAGCGGGACACGAGCTGCCCGGCCAGCTCCCCCGCCTGCCTGAGGTACCCACCATCGAAGAGCACGGCGTGCACCAGCAGCGGAAACAACTGCCACAGACCGATGCGTTCCCGCCAGCCGTCAGCCAACGGGGTGACCTCTTCATATGCGGCGACGGTCCGGTCGGGAATGCGCCCGAACAGATCGAGCATCGCCAGATCCATCTCGCGATGCCCGCCGTAGGCAGCCGGATCGATCAACCAGGCCTGGCCGTGAACATCGGCCAGGATGTTGCCACTCCACAGGTCACCGTGCAGCCGGGCCGGCGGCTCGCGCGGCGCGTCGACCCGCACCCGTTCCACCACGGCGGACAAGCCCACCCGATTCGCGAGCGGCAAGCAGCGGTGCTGCAGATAGTAGGCATTCCAGTCGTCGGTCGCGTCGAGCGGCGAGTCGAGCTCACAGCGACCCACGAAGAATCGGCCCGGCGCCGGCAGTGACCCGACATGCGGCGCGCCGGCCCGGTGCATGCCCGCGAGCATGCGGCCGAGATCCTCCTCCCCGTCGGCGTCGAGGCGTCCGGGCGCGATGCGGGTCAGTACCAAGCGGCGCGGCGAGTCCTCGATGATGGCCGGCACCCGCGCTCCCGCGTCAGCTAGCCACCGCAGACCGGCCGCCTCCAACGGGGCCGGATCAGTCTTGACGAAGGTCATCGAGCAGCCGGGCGCAGGCGGCCTCGATCACGTCGAATGCTGCCGCGAATCCGCCGGCGCCGCCGTAGTAAGGGTCGGGAACATCCTCGGGAGCCAACTTGCGTAGCTCGGCTCGCGATCCGGCCGGAGCCAGCCGCCGTAATGCGGCCAGATTCGACTCGTCGACCGAGACGATCAGGTCGAACCGGTCGAAATCTTCGGCGGTGATCGTGCGAGCGCTCCCGCGAAGGTGCACGCCTCGGCGGGCAGCAGCCTTCCGGGCCCGCCGATCCGGCGGTTCGCCCTCGTGCCATCCGCCGATGCCCGCGCTGTCGACCTCGAACCGTGAATCGAGCCCGCTTGCGGTGATCAACTGCTGCATGACCGCTTCGGCGGTCGGAGATCGGCAGATGTTGCCCAGGCAGACGAACAGCAGCCGCGTTGGCTCACGCCCCACCTGGGAAACCTATCGCGGCCAGGAGCGCGTCGCTCATGCTTCGCCCGTGGCGGGACGGCTCGGCGCCCCCGGCCGCCGACTACGGTTGGTCGGGTGCGTATTGCGACGTGGAACGTCAATTCGGTCAAGCAACGGGTGCCGCGCCTATTGCCCTGGTTGGACCAGCGTCGCCCCGATGTCGTGTGCCTGCAGGAGACGAAGCTCTCGAACGACGCGTTTGCGGAGCTGCTCGGCGCTGAGCTCGGCGGTCGCGGGTACGAAGTCGCCTATCACGGCGAAGCCCAGTGGAACGGAGTCGCGGTCCTCTCCCGGGTTGGGCTGGACGATGTGACGCCGGGGCTACCGGGCGCTCCCGGTTTTCCGAACCTCGAGGCTCGGGCGGTGTCGGCGACCTGCAGCGGGATCCGGGTGCAGTCGGTCTACGTCCCCAACGGACGGGTGCCCGACTCTGAGCATTACCACTACAAGCTCGCCTGGCTCGCGGCGCTGCGCGACTTCGCGGCGGCCGGGCCGTCGAATGCGGTGATCTGCGGCGACATGAACATCGCGCCCACCGATGCCGATGTGTTCGACCCGGAGGCCTACATCGGGCAAACGCATGTCACCGAGCCTGAGCGCGCGGCCCTGCGTGCGCTGCAGGACGTCGGCTTGCACGACGTCGTCCGCGATCATTGGCCCGCCGATCGAGTGTTCACTTACTGGGATTACCGGGCCGGCATGTTCCACCAGGACTTGGGAATGCGCATCGACCTGATCCTCGCCAGCGCGCCGGTCGCGAGCCGGGTCAAGGCAGCCTGGGTAGATCGGCACGCGCGTAAGGGAACCGGGCCCAGCGACCATGCGCCGGTGATCGTCGATCTCGACGAGGCTCCGGACGGCGATATCGGGCCGGTCGTACCTCCCCCGTCAGCGCCGCGCACCAGCCGTCGCCCGGTGAAATTGCCGCAATCGAGCTGACGTCGTCTTGCCCGTCCTCTCGGCTGCGTTCTTGTTGGTGATCTTGGAGATAGGTCGCCCGGAAGCGGTAACTCCAAGCGTCACGGGTTCAGTTGTGAGCTTTGACCTGAAGTCAAGTGCATGCGAAGAGGGCCGGAGCGCCGAATGCCCTGTAAACGCTGGGCTGTAGCGCTCCGACCCTCTCGCCGAATGTCCGGTTTAGTCGCGCGGTGGCAGACTTTCGGCAGACAGCACCACCCAGGAGCCGTAGATCTGAGCGCCGATTCGGGCCGCCGCGTCCCGCTGCGAAGTCGGCAGGCAGTGGCTGTAGACCCGTAACGTGATCGCCGGGTCGGCGTGGCCCAGGCGGGCGCTCACGACGTGGACCGGGACCCCGGCCAACAATGCCAGCGTCGCGCTGACGTGGCGCAAGTCGTGCAGCCGGATGGCGGGCAGCTTCGCTCGCCCGACGGCACGCTCGAACGCCAGGCTGACAGTCGCGGGCCGCAACGGCTCGCCCACCTCGGTCGTGAACACGTGGCCGCTGTCGGACCAGGCCGGTCCAGCGGCCAGCCGCTCCTCGGTCTGCTGTCTGATATGCGACTTCAACCGCGACCAGACCAGCGCCCACGAGCTGAACGCGCTCGACAACGTGCGCAGGGCCGGCCGCGAGAAGAAAGCCCGCCAACGTGCCCGCAAGAGAGGCGATGTCCCCCGGGACGGGTCCCGGGGACGACACAGGACAGGACAGGCAAGAACTCACTTAAGTAAGAAACGCTGGAACTGACAACGGGCGCGTAATCGACCCCGTAGCTGAGTTCGTCATCGGTGGTGGATCTCCATGACCGACCCGCTCGGTGACGCCTTCCGCACCTGGCAATACGACGAGATGCAAGACCTCAACCATCGACAAGCCGAAGGGACGAGATGAACATCGACGTCACGCAGGACGACATCGACGCCGCGAGACTCACAGGCGCGATCGGCGCACAGCTGATCGAGCGATCCATCCATTCGGCGCTCGACCGCGCAGGCTTACCCCGCGCTGGCCGGGCGGTCACCGTGACCATGGACACGATCACCATCGACCTGCCGCCCGGATCTCCGATCAGACACTCTCGGGGCGGGGTGGGTGCCAGACGAAGCCGGGTCACGATAAGAGGTGAGCCGGTCTACCCCCGCAGTTCGGGGTGCCATCCGCTCATGCCGATGAGCGTGCATGCCCTTTCGCTGCTTGTCGACTTGGCTCCGGCTCGACGAGCCGTCGGTCAGGTCGCCTGCTTCAATGCGTCGGCGATGACCTCGGCGGTGCGCTGTGGAGCCACGTCTGGGATGAGGAACACCGCGCCGGGGATCGTCACCAGGTTCACGTTGGGGGCCGCCTCGAGGGTGGCGCGCTCGGCGTCGGTGAGGCCGCCGTCCCCCTTCTCTTCGGCGTGCACGACCCACACGGGGCTGCCCGATGCGGCCAGCTCGGCGGCGAAGTTACGCTTCGCAGCGATGTAGTCGAGGTACTCGCCGCACACCCGGACCGCGTCGGCAGCCCTGTTCTGCTTGAAGTCCTCGATCAGGTCCTTCTTGTGCTGCTCAGACGTCTTGGCAGATCTGGCCATCAGCGGCATCAGCCGGAACAGGATGGCCATCGGCCACCTGCCCACCTTCTGTGACGCCCGCACGACGACGCGGAAGAACCCGGCCTCGTCCGGTGTCGTCACGGCGATCCCGAGCAGAACAACCGGGCCTTGGAAGTGTGCCGAGAGCACCATCTCCAATGCGATCGTGGCGCCGTAGGAGAACCCCACGACCACGTCACAGGCGTTGTCTTTGGCCAGCTCTCCGGCCCGGCGGGCCACCGCGGGGATGGACACCTCCTCGGTCACGGGTGCGCCCGCCATGCCGGGCAGCGTGGTGGCCACCAGGCGGACACCGGACAGCGCCGGCTCTGCCATCACCAGATCGAACGACCGCGCCGAGCAGGCGCCGCCCGGCAACAGCAGGACCGATCGATCGGCATCCGGCGGCCCGACGATCAACCGCTCCCAGGCGTCCCTCATCGCTACCTCCGAACCAAGCTCCGGGTAACTGTCCCCGGTTGGAGCAGACTCGATACGCTCCCACCTGGTGTCCACGGCGACCACGCTAGTGCGGCTCAGTCGGGCCAGTCATGAGGCATTCGCCCCAAGTTCCGGGGCTCGCTCCGATAAGCGGCGCCGGTGTCCAGCGAACGAGTCGTTTGACCCCTTGCTGGTCGTACCATCGCGCCCGTGACCGTTGCCGAGCCGCTCTCGCCGTCTGCCAGGTGTCTGCCAGCGATGAGGATCCCCTTTGTTGCCAAGGGATACTGTATCGCTACCCGATCTGGTATCAAGTGGCGGTGACCGGCTGATGGGCCGCCGCCAGCGGGTCGGGATTGCGCCGATCCACTGCTCGGCGAGATGCAAGCAGCGCGGCGGGGAGCGCTGCCGTAGGTGGGCGGTTCCCGGAACGACCGTGTGCCGCCAGCACGGCGGCGAGTCACCGCAGGCGCTGGCCCGCGCTCAGGTCCGGCTGACGCTCGCCGAGCTGGCGAGCACCGATCCGCGCCAGCCGGTATTGACCTGAAGTCGACTACAAGATGTGTACTTGGGGTATGGCCGAACTCACTCCTGCCCAGATCGACTATCTCACCGGCCAGCGTCTCGGGCGACTTGCCACGGCTGGCGCCGATCACAAGCCGCATGTCGTCCCAACATCATTCCGGTACAACGCCGACCTCGGCACGATCGACGTCGGTGGTCAGCACGTCCACACGACAAAGAAGTACCGCGACGTGCAGCAAAGCGGCTGGGCGGCAATCGTCATAGACGATCTGATGTCCACCAACCCGTGGCAGCCGCGCATGCTCGAGATTCGAGGCCGCGCCCAGGCGCTCCCGACCGGCGGCGCCGGCCTCGGTCCAGGTTTCGGCGGTGCCTTCATCCGCATTCATCCGGAGAAGGTCAACAGCTTCGGAATCGACTAGCCCCTTACGCGGCCGCGACACATACCCACACTACGGTCGGACCATGCGAGCCGTCGTCTACGAGCGCACTGGTGATCCTGAGGTTCTGACGCTGATCGACAAACCGCGAAGCGACCCCGGCTCGGGTGAGATGCGGGTCCGCATCGTCCGTTCAGGCGTGAACCCAACCGACTGGAAGTCCCGCCGCGGCAGTGCGATGGCGGAGCCGGTAACCCCGCCGCAGACACCGAACCATGACGGTTCCGGTGTGATTGACGCAGTGGGCCAGGGCGTCGACGCGAGGTGGGTCGGCCAGCGCGTGTGGGTGTGGGAGGCCGCCTACCAGCGGGCCGAGGGCACAGCGCAGGAGTACGCGCTGGTCCCAGCGCGGCGCGTCGTGCCGCTGCCGGACGACGCGTCGTTCGACTTGGGCGCGAGCCTCGGCGTGCCATTTCTCACCGCCCATCGCTGTCTCACGGCCACCGAAGGTGGACCGCACCGACTCGGCCCGGGCACTCTCGACGGTCGCTTCGTGCTCGTCGCCGGCGGTGCCGGAGCGGTGGGCAACGCAGCCATCCAGCTCGCCCATTGGTCGGACGCCACAGTGATCACCACGGTGAGCAGCCCGGAGAAAGCGCAGCTGGCCGCCGCGGCCGGCGCCGACCATGTCATCGACTACACCCGTCAGGACGTTGAGTCGGAGATCCGCAAGGTCGCGGCTGGCGGCGTGCACACCGTGGTCGAGGTGTCGCCCGCTCAGAACGCTGCCATCGACGCCGCGGTCCTGGCGCCACTCGGTTCGGTGGCGATCTACGCGAACAACGGCGGCAACGAATTCACCATCCCGACGCGCCCTCTCATGATGGTGAACGCCCGCTGGCAGTTCGTGCTGATGTACACCTCGCCGGCCCGGGCCATGGCCGACGCGGTCGAGGGCGTCACGGACGCGCTGCTGGACCGGGCCATCCACGTCGGTCGCCACGCCGGACTTCCACTGCACCACTTCCCGCTGGAGGACGCGGTGGCCGCCCATGCCGCGGTCGAGCGCGGAGTCGTCGGCAAGGTCTTGATCGACGTCGCCGACTGAGCCCGGATTCCAGGCGACGCGGCCAGGAAGATGCCGCCGGTCCGGGTGGGCCGAAGATCAGGCCCCGTTAGCGGTCCTGGCCTGGCTACCGCTCGTCGCCGGACGACGCACACGTTGCTGGACGTGCGGCTGGGCGAAGGTGGACCGTTCGGGCGCTTCATCAATCCTGATCGAGTACTCGGTGGCGCCGAACTCGCGATCGAGGACGTGTGGTTGAACCCCCAGGCTGCGCAGCAGCCCGAGCATCGCCGTGTTGCTGTCGTCGATCAGCGCGGTGAATCGCCGGATGCCCTCCTGCAGCGCGCGCTCGAGCAGTTGGCGGAGCAGCACGGCGCCAAGGCCCCGTCGCTGCCAGTCATCGACCACGGTGACCGCCACTTCGGCGGCCTGGTCGTCGTCGACCGCTCTGACGAAGCGCGCAACACCCACGCCACGACCATCCCCGGCACTCAGCGCGACGATAGCCTCGTGATCGTGATGGTCGACGTCGGTGAAATAGCGCACCTCTGCGTCGGTTAGCTCGTCTTTCCGGATTAGAAAGCGCGCTTGGCGCGACTCCGCGCTCAACCGGCCGAAGCCATCCAACAAGAGGGGTCCGTCCGCGACCCCGATTTGCCGCAAAAGCACGGTACTGCCGTCGCGGAGAACCAGCTCCCTGGCTAGCGTCCGGCCACGGCGCGCCGGGTGAGCGAGGAAGCGGGCGGAACCTATGTTGCTCAATTTGAGCGTCGAACGTGGCCGGGGAGACGCGTACGTAGTCATTGTCGGCTTCCCGTCGGGACCGGCGGAGCACCAGCGACGTGCTGCCCAGCGGGCGCCGTCGCGATGCGATTGCTGATGTCGCCCGTTCCATGGGGCAGGCTCTGCGGGTTGCGTTCAAGAACCGGCCGGGGCGGGGCGGTCGCGGGGTCCGCGACAGATCGTCTCTGGATTCGTCCGAGGAACCAGTGTGCCGATACGCGAGACCTTGCCGGCCGGTGGGACCGCCTCGCCTGACGCGCCAGCCGCGCGGCATCGGCGACGCGGGCTTCGGCCATCCACCGGTGGCGCCGCTCTTCCGCCACAGCCGCGCTGAAATGCGTGATCATCGCCGAACCCACTCCTCCGTTGGTTGCGTGATGTGCCGACGGTCCCGGGACGGGGTGTGACGGGGCGTGTGACGGCCCGCGAATCGAACCATCCAGTGACGTAGACCACTCCGCGATCGGCTCGCTCACCCTCAAACGCTTCGTCACACGGTGGCCGACAACGGTGACTCGTCGACAGGCAAAGTCACGACAACCTGGAAGGAAAAGGCCATGCCTTACGTCAATGTCAAGGTCATCGAGAATGTGTTTTCGCCCGAGGAGAAGGCGGAAATGATCCATGGCATCACCGAAGCCGTTGTCGCCGTGGAGGGTGAGGGCGTCCGCAACTACACCGTGGTGGTGCTCGAGGAGGTCCGCAGCGGGGATTGGGCGTTCGGTGGCCAGCGCGTATCAACCGCCGACGTACATACCCTGCGGGGCAGCGCACCACTGTCGGCCACTGGCTGATTCTGATGACGTGACGGGCAGGTCGGCCGGCGCCGGTTTCGGCGTCGGTCGACCTTCCCGGCCAGCACGCGTTTGGCTGTACTAGCTGCACCGCAGCGGCGAAGATCCAAGCAGACGAGGTGAGGCCCGTGGTCACGATCCGACTGCTCGGTGTTCCTGCTATACAGCGGGACGGGCAGCCGCTGCGGCAGCCGCGCGGCCGAAAAGCGTGGGTGCTGCTCGGTTATCTACTGCTCGCGGAACGACCACCCAGCCGCCGACGGGTAGCCGAGATGCTGTTCGGCGACGCCGACGATCCGCTGCGCGCTCTTCGGTGGACGCTGGCCGAACTACGGCGCTGCCTCAGCGATGCCGTCACCTTCGAAGGCGATCCGCTCATCTGCACGATAGGTGTGGACGTCGCCGTGGACGTCCACACCCTGGTCGCAGACCAGGCTGATCCGGCCGAACTCCTGGGTCTGGAAGGCGAACTGCTCGAAGGCCTGGACTTGTCCAGCAGTCCGGCGCTCGACTCCTGGCTCGTCGTCGAGCGACACCGCTTGTCCGCAACCCGGGAGGCACGGTTGCGGGAGGCCGCGGTTGCCCTACTGGCCACCGGGCAGGCCCGCGATGCGGTCGCCTTCGCGGCCGCGACCGTGGCCTCGAATCCGCTGGAGGAGGGCAATCACGAACTACTCGTACGCAGTCTGGCCATGTCCGGCAATCGCGACGCAGCGTTGCGAGAGGTGGCGGT
>Ga0207683_10001126_pt1 | contig 24307 bp, 26 predicted proteins | sample KBSM73metaG_FD_184333 | JGI IMG/M metagenome (GOLD analysis project Ga0207683, IMG submission 184333) | Miscanthus rhizosphere microbial communities from Kellogg Biological Station, Michigan, USA - KBS M7-3 metaG (SPAdes) (version 2) | ecosystem: Host-associated > Plants > Roots > Rhizosphere >... | reverse complement strand
TATTCGGAAGTGGTCGCCCGCCTCGTGTAAGCCGCCGATGAAAAGTGCCAAATAGCCGACCATCAGGCTCCAAGCGGACATTCTGCAGCGCAATCGCCATGTCCGCCTTCACCTAGAAACGCAGGACATTCGTAAACACGGGTTACATATCTACCGCCAGATCCCTAGATATCGGTAGGTAGCTGTTGAAATAGCGCTTTATCCTCGCCCGCGCTATTTCGTTCGTCCACGCAAACCGCAATGTTCAAGAGCACGCTAGGGATGATTCGAGTATGCCAAAGATTCTTAAAGCAAAGCGCCGTAAAGCAAAAACAAATGAAAAAATAAAAGCAAAAGCAAAAGCAAAAGCAAAAGCAAAAGCAAAAATAAAGCCAATCACAAGAACGAAAGAAAAAACACAAAAGAAAAAGATAAAGAAGGAAACCAAAATAGAGGTGGCCACGATGCCGGAGAGTCAACCTTTAAAGCTTCCTGACAAGGCCAAACGCGATGAGGCTTTGCCTGCGGCGGAACAGACTCATGCAGGTACCGTCGAAAGGAATGATCAACGCGACGCCGAGGTTTTACCGAAAATCAGTTTTAAACTCGAAGTGGATGGACGGTTGAAATCTGAACATCCAACTCAAGAAGCCGCACTGACCGTAGCGCGAGAGCTTAAACGAAAATTCCCGCAAATTCGGGTCGCTGTCGTCGATGCCAAGGGGCAACGCGCATTGCAGTAGAATTGCGTCTGCCAACTCGCGGGAGATATGGCGTCTCGGGACGGGCCAATAGCAGACATTGACCCACGCCCAAGCACGGCGGAACTGCTCAACCGACGCGCTCGCAAAACACCAGCAAAGCAATGACGCGTTGTCGTGGCATCAGAGCGCGAGCAAATCCCGCTGCAGCACGCCAACGACAAGGCAAACAACCGCTACGACCCAAATCAGAGACGTAACGGCTACCACCGCGTCAATACCGTTGTTTTTCCACATAGTCTAAGGCACTCCCTCCAAGAGGGGCCAAAGTTGACCGACTAGACCCAACGCGACCACCGCGAACCAAGCGGTAATTGCTGTGGTGGTCATCGTGGCGGTGCCGATCTTCTTCCACATGCCAAAATGATAGCGCCGCTCGGCGGCGGATCGGCACTTATACGTGCGTATATTTCGGTATAGGTACGCATTTGGATGAAAGCGGACATGTGCAGTGCAAGAGCCCGTGTACGCTGTGGGCCAATAGCGAACATGGAGAGCGCCGCGCGGTCCACCTATGGATTCTTAGGAATGCCGCCGTCTGCTAACGTTCGCGCTGTTTCAGGTCCGTCTTACGGAGGTCGGTCAATGAGCGATAATCCGGATCACACCAGGCGGTGGTTAATCAACGCGAGCGGCGCCGCGATTCTGTCAAACGTTCTGACGGGCGGTCCTTCGTCTGCGCAAGTTGCAGGTACGTCGACCACGAAATCACAAGATCCCAACGAAGCATCCGCGGACGCACCGATCTCTCCGGTCACAACTGCGCTGTGCGACTATGTGGCGAGCGCGCTCGATCGTGATATGCCGCCTGAAGTGGTGGCCAAGGCCAAGCTGCATACCCTCGACACCATCGCCGCAATGGTATCGGGCTCGCGGCTCAAGGCGGGCGAGATGGCGGCCCGCTATGTCGACAGCCTCGGCGGCAAGCCCCAGGCGACAGTAATTGGCACCGGCATCCTGACCTCGACGGTCAACGCAGCGCTCGCCAATGGCATGGCGGCGCATGGCGACGAGACCGACGACTCCCATCTACGCGGCCGATTTCACCCGGGCTGCGGGATCGTTCCGGCAGCATTGGCGACAGCAGAACATGCGGGCCGCAGTGGTAACGAACTGTTACGCGCGGTTGCGCTCGGCTATGACATCGGAGCGCGGGTCATCTTCGCACTCGGCTTCAGCAAGCTTTACACCGATCGCCACAGCACGCACTCCGTGGCGACCAACTTTGGTGCGACCGCAGCAGCATCTGCGGTGCTGCGGCTCAAGCCGCGCGAGGTGCGCTACGCATTCTCATTCGCTGCCCAGCAGGCCTCGGGCATTCCTTACTGGGAGCGCGACCGCGAACATGTGGAGAAGGCTTTTGATTTCGGCGGCATGGGTGCGCGTAACGGCGTCACAGCAGCGACCATGATCGCGTCAGGCCTCACCGGCGTCGACGATTTTCTGAGCGGGACCAAGAATCTGTTCACCGCGATCGGCGGCGACACGCCAGCGCCCGGCGAGCTTGCGGCCGAGCTCGGCAAGCGTTTCGAGATCATGAACACATCGATCAAGAAATGGACAGTTGGCTCGCCGCTGCAATCCGTGCTCGACGGGGTGGCTGTTCTGCTCGAAGATCCCGCCGTGCGTGCTGGCAAGGTCAAGCGCATCGTAGTCGACATGCCGGCCGACCGACTACATATCGTCGACAACCGCACCATTCCCGACATCTGCCTGCAGCATCTCGTCGCCATGATGATCGTGGATGGCGGCGCGACCTTCGCTAGCGTTCACGATGCCACCCGCATGAACGATCCAAAGGTGCTAGCGGTACGGACGTTGGTCGAGGCAGTACCGAGCCAGGAGCTGGCTGCCGCGGTGCCGGCACGGCAATCAATCGTGAAAATCGAGACAACAGACGGCCGCATGCTCGTTCATCGCACCTACGAGGTGCGCGGCACACCAGGCAATCCGATGAATGCAGATGAGGTTGCCGCCAAGGCGCTCGATCTGATGGCGCCGATCCTAGGTGCTGCCCGGGCGAATGAGCTCATCGCGGCGGTTTACAAGCTTGATAGCTTCGGCCAGGTATCTGGATTGCGGAGGCTGTTACAGGCCTAGCCCGCACGGTAAAAACGTTTGACGCACATTGGGTGCCCATCCGCTCATGTCCGCTCTTGATCAGAACCAGACATGCGCGGCAAAAACGCCGACGTCCACTAAGGGCCAAGAGCGGACATTGCGCGCTTGAATCGGTACAGTTGATGGAGATGGCGGATATCAACATCCTCAGCACCCATGCGGTCCAGGAGGCGTTGAGCGAACTCACGCCTTTGTTCGAGCGCACGGACGGATTTAACCTTTCGATCGATTACGATCCCGCCAACGTACTCAAGCGCAGAATCGAAAACGGTACAGCATTCGATGTGGTGATCGCGACAAGACCGGTGATCGATAGGCTGGCCTCGGAGGGCAAAGTTCACCGCGAGACCTGCGTGGATGTGGGACGATGTGGGCTCGGAGTCGCGGTGAGTCAGGGAGCAGCCAAGCCGAACATCGCGACCGTAGATGGGTTCACGCGCGCGCTGATCGAAGCGCGCTCGCTGGTGCGCTCAAAGGAAGGTACCAGCGGTTTGTATTTTGAAACACTGCTCGATCGACTCGGCATCGCCGGCGCTGTGCAAGACAAGATAGTGCTCGGCCCCAGCGGGCGCATCGCTGAATGCGTCGCGCGCGGTGAAGCGGAGATGGCCGTGCAGCAAATTCCCGAGCTGCTACCCGTCAAAGGTGTTCAATATGTTGGGCCGCTGCCGGAGGAGCTTCAGCTCTACACGGTATTTGCAGCGGGCGTGAGCAGTGCTGCCAAGGATCGGGCCGCTGCCAAGGCCTTCGTCGATGCTCTCGTGACGCCGGCCGCTGCAGCAGTTTTTAGAGCCAAAGGGCTTGAGCCGATCCCGGCTTGAGCGGCTATGCTTGCCCTTCGATGCGGGAGGACAGCATGCGGCCGTTCGAAGGGATCCGGGTGATCGATGCCACACACGTGCTGGCTGGGCCGTTCGCGACCTATCAATTGGCCGTCCTGGGTGCCGATGTCATCAAGGTTGAGCATCCGGCAGATCCAGACCAAAGCCGTGGCGTCGGTACTGACAAGGAGCTTAATCGCCGGAACATGGGTACCGCGTTTCTGACGCAGGCCTGCAACAAGCGATCGATCACGCTCGACCTGAAGAAAGACAAAGATCGCGACATTCTTAAAAAACTCGTCGCGACAGCAGACGTGTTCGTGGAAAACTATCGGCCGGGTTCGTTTGACGCACTTGGACTAGGCTACGAGGCGCTTAGCGCGATCAACCCGCGTCTGATCTACGCATCGTTCTCGGCGTTCGGCCAGAAGGGCCCGCGCAGCGAGCAGACCGCCTACGATCACGTGATCCAGGCCACCTCCGGCATCATGGCGATGACTGGCACGCCTGAGGTCAATCCGGTCAAATTCGGCTCGCCCGCGGTCGACTACGCGACCGGCGTGACAGGTGCCTTTGCCCTGACCGCCGCGCTTTATCAACGTGAGCGGACCGGCAAGGGCCAGCGCATTGATATGGCAATGCTCGATGTGGCGCTAACGCTGATGAGTACGCATCTAACCGGCTATTTACGCAACGGCGTCCATCCAAAGCCGAACGGCAACCGCCATCCGCATGCGACCAATAGCGCGTATCAAGCCAAAGAAGGGTTGGTGATGCTGGGCGCGAGCAACTTAAGACAACAGCGACGGCTGTGGACGCTGCTCGAGCGTCCCGACATGATCAAAAAGACCAACGAAGAGCGTGACGCCGACCGAAAATGCGAGGCACAGGTGTTGAGCGAGATCATGCTCACGCGCACCGCGGACGAATGGGAAACTTTCCTGCAGGCACGCCACGTACCGGCCGCGCGCGTGCGCACAATGGGTGAGGCTATGGCCGATCCACAGCTCGCGAGCCGCGGCATTATCCATCACCACGCGGGCGGTAACGGAGTCGATGGCGGTTTCGGAGTCCCGCTTGCCGCCTTTACCTTTGCGCACGGTGGCCCACGTATCGACGCGCCGCCGCCTGCACTCGGCCAGCATAACGAAGAGATTTTCAGAGAGCTTGGCGTTACTTGATGATCACTTTTCTTGCGCGCCGGTTTTTTTGACGAGCGCCGACCATTTGGTTTCCTCGCGATCAATATCTGCGGCGTATTCCTCCGGCGACGTTGGCAATGGCTCGGCACCCTCGTTTGCAATGTGTCCGTTCACTTTTGGATCACGGAGCGCCGAGCGCAACGCGGCATTTAACTTGTCGATGATCGGTCGCGAGGTGCCGGCGGGCGCAATGATGCCGTAATGCAGAACGGCCTCGAAACCTGGAAGCCCTTGTTCGGCGACTGTCGGCACATCAGGGAAAGACGCCGAACGCTTCAAGCCGGTTACACCAAGCGCACGCAACCGGCCCTCTTTCACCAGACCTATCGCGGGTGGCAATGAAGAGAAATAAATCTGCACATGACCACCCAGCAAATCAGTCAGCGCCGGGCCGGTCCCCTTGTAGGGAACATGCGTGATTTGTATGCCGGCCGCTTCGGCGAACAACACCGTGCCGAGGTGTATTCCGCTTCCGACACCGGCTGAGGCATAGTTCAGCTGGCCCGGCTGCGCCTTGGCCAGCGCGATCAACTCCTGCACGCTGTGCGCGGCTACCGACTTGTTCACCAGGATGATCAGCGGGCCGGTTGCGATGAGGCCGACCGGCGCAAAGTCCTTGCGTGGATCGTAACCTGCATTTGGATAAAGCGTCGGATCGATAGCAAGTGTGCCGGTGCCGCCAAGCCCGAGTGTGTAGCCGTCGGGCGCAGCCTTTGCGACCAGGCGGGTACCGACTGAGCCGCCGGCGCCGCCTCGATTTTCAATGATCAGCGCCTGGCCGAGTGACTTGCTCATGTGCTCGGCGACTGCACGCGCCAAGACGTCGTTACCGCCTCCGGACGCATAAGGAACGACCAGGGTGATCGGACGATCAGGATAATCGGGGGACGAATTTTGCGAGTGGGCAATATGCGGCCACCCCACTAATGCGCCGGCCAGGAGCAGAACGAACCAGCGGCCTTTCATTGCCGCCCCCAATTGCACAACTGAGTTGCCGCTTTGTGCGCCAATCCGACTGATTGTAGCATGGAAAAATACGCTGAGGCCGGTCATGACCAAGTATGTGTGGCAACACGACCTAAAGGGCGAATCCGACCGCCTGCGCCTGATGTCAGATTTGCTCGATCCCTCGAGTACGTTTCACATACTGCGGACAGGCATTACGACAGGTTGGCGTTGCCTCGAAATTGGCGCGGGCAACGGACCGCTGTCACAGTGGCTTGCGCAGCGCGTCGGACCCGCAGGGCATGTCATCGCCAGCGACATTGATATCGATCTGATGAAAGGGATTGCGGGCGGTAATCTGGAAGTTCGCAAATTTGACGTCGTGCACGACGAGCCGCCTGATGCGCCGTATGACCTTGTTGCGGTTCGAGCGCTTCTGCACCATCTTCCCGAACGTCGCGCCGTTGTGAGCAAGATGGCGCGCTGGCTCAAGCCGGGCGGTCATCTTTTTGTTCAGGAACCTGACTTTTATCCAACATGGACTGTCGAGCCGCCCTCGCAAAAGCATTTTTGGGAGCAGTTCCTTCAATGGGCGGCGACCCATCAAATCGACTATTACGTCGGACGCAAAATTCCCGCCTGGCTACAAACCGAAAGCTTGCAGAACATCAAATCGGAAGGACACGCCATTCTCTATAACGGCGGCTCGCAGTTTGCCGAATGGTGGGATTACGGCCTCCGCGAAATCGCGATCAAGCTGCAAAGCGAAGGCGGCGTGTCGCTAGCAACACTTGACGAGTTATTTGCGCTCTATCGCGACCCGACCTATTGGACGACAACCATTTCGTTTACTGCAACCACCGCCCAGCGCCCAATCCTCAGCTAAGGGGTCCGCCCAGCAGGCCACCATGCTCACGCTTTACTCGTACCCTACGCTATTCGGCGTCGCCGATAATAACGGCTATGGCTTAAAGGTATTTGCATTCCTCAGGCTCGCGGGCGTGCCGTTCCGTCACGAACATATTTTTGACGCCTCGAAGGCGCCGCGCAGTCAGCTGCCCTATATCGTCGATGGCAATGACATAGTCGGCGACAGCGAGACGATCCTTGCCTATGTCACCCAAAAATATCGACTCACGATCGATGCCGGACTGACGCCGGCACAACGGACAACGAATCTTTTGATCACCCGCATGCTCGACGATCTCTATTGGGTGATGTCGTATTCGCGCTGGAAAGACGAACGTTACTGGCATGCGTTCCGCGATGCATTGCTGCGCGAACATCCGACCCTTACAGAAGAAAGCCTGGCCAAGGCTCGGGCGTTCAATTCTCAACGCTATTACTACCAAGGCATTGGCCGCTTCGACCCCGATGCGGCCATGGCTCGCGGGCTCGCGGATCTCGAGGCGCTTGCCGCTCTAATCCCTTCGCGTGGTTATCTGCATAGCGAGAGACCGACCAGCGTTGACGCCAGCGTCTATGGCTTCATCGCCAATATTTATTTCTACGATATCAATACGCCGCTCAAGCAATTCGTAAGCGATCACGACAATGTCGTGCATCACTGCAGCGCCATCCATGAGGCCATCAAACAGGCCACATGATCGAGCAATCATCGTTGCTAGACGTGAGATATTCATGCCCCAGGAACCGATGAGCGCGGCTACCGACGTTCTGGTGATCGGATCCGGCGCTGCCGGCATGTACGCAGCGATTGAGGCGGCGCGCGGCGGCTGCCAGGTGCTTCTTGTCGACCGCAGTCTGATTGGCCGCGGTGGCGCAACCGTAATGGCACAGATGACGGTCGCCGTCGCGCTCGGCTCCGAGACTGCCGATCACTGGAGCTATCACTACGCGGACACACTCGCTGCCGGGCGTGGATTGTGCAACGAACCACTTGCACAGCTGCTGTGTGAGGATGGACCCGAGTGCATCCGCGCCATGGATGACTGGGGCGTCGGGTGGGCGCGGAAAGACGGCCGAATCGTACAGGCCATGGCGCCCGGCCACGATCGTCCGCGGTGCGCTTATGTGGACTTTCTCAATACCGGGCCAGCTGTGTCGAAAACGTTGCGCACGGTCGTGAACAAAAGCAGTGGAATTCGCAAAGCCGGAGATCTCTGCGTCGTCGATCTTCTGCATGACAAAGGTGATGTGGTCGGCGCGGCAGCGCTTCATCTGGGATCAGGCGCGCCGGTGACGCTGTCAGCAAAGGCGACAATCCTTGCGACCGGTGGTCTCACACGACTTTACCGGCGCAACAGCGCGTCGGCGAACATGGGCGGCGACGGTTACGCCCTGGCTTTGCGTGCTGGAGCTTCCCTGGTCGACATGGAATTCGTGCAGTTCTTTCCCATAGGCCACTTAGCCCCGCGGCTGATCGGTATGGACCCGATCATGTGGGATCCGTTCCGCTACAAGTTAGGCGGGCGCCTGCTGAACAATCGCATGGAGGAATTCACGCAACACTACGGTGTGGCTGAAGATGGCAAATACGTCATCACGCGGGACGTCGGCAGTTACGCAATTCTCAAGGAGGTCGAAGCCGGCCGCGGCTCGCCGCATGGCGGGGTGTATCTCAGTTTTCAGCACTGCCCGGAACGCGCGTTGCGCGAGGCCTTTGGGCCCGTTATCGACCGGCTCGCAAACAATGGCATCGATCTGACAAAAATGCCGATCGAGGTAGCGCCCATCGCGCACTACCACATGGGCGGCATCGTTGCCGATGCGAACATGCAAACCACTTTGCCAGGCCTGTTCGTTGCGGGCGAAGCGGTCGGTGGCGCCAATGGCGCCAACCGTCTTTCCGGCAACGCTATTACGGAGGCACTGGTGTTTGGCCGCCGCGCCGGCCGCGCCGCTGCCAGCTATGTCAAACGCCTGAAGACGTTCCCCGATCATGCTGACAACATTCACGTAGCGACCGCCTTGATGGCCGCCGATGCCCCGACCCGCAACTTCAATACCGCTGCAATGCTGGAGACCCTCCAGAAGACGATGCAAGACAATGTCGGCGCTTTGCGCAGCAGGACGAAAATTACTGCTGCCCTCCACACCATCGGCCATCTGAACGATGAGCTCGGCGACACCCCGCCCGGCGACGGCAACCGCTTCGATATGCGACGGATCGACTGGTTTGATCTGCGCAACATGTTGCTGGTCTCCCGCGTAGTCGCCGAGACTGCGCTGGCTCGCACCGAAACCCGAGGCGCGCACCAACGTGAAGACTGTCCCGAATTGTCGCCGGACTGGGCAATTAATCAGACGGTCACGCTTCGCGATCGCCGCATCGAAATATCGGGTGGCCGCCACTCCAGCGCGGAGGCAATGTTGTGAGCGAGACTGCCTCGCTTAAGATTTGGCGCGGGCTCGAGGCGAATGCTGGCCGGTGGGAAACCTACGACGTTCCGTTTGAGGCGGGCCAGTCACTACTCGATGGCCTGCGCTGGATCCGCGCCAACCGCGATCCGACGCTTGCGATCCGCTTTTCCTGCATAAATGCCAATGCCTGCAAGGAGTGCATGGTCGAACTTGATGATGTAACCGTCTACGCGTGCACGGCTCGCCTGCAGGCCCGTAAGATGACGGTAGCACCCCTTTCCAATAAGAAGTTGCTGCGTGATTTGGTCACCGAAATTGCACCGCCGACCGAGCGTTTCAAGAATTCTTAGCCAATTGCATGTCCCCGGAAGCGGACATGTGCGACGCAACTAAGGGGGTCCGCTATGAAACGACAGCGGACATCGGCCCACCAATCATCCGAGGATCTATCTGAAGCCGGCCCGATAATATGCCGCGAGCCCTTTGATCTCATCGTCGGTCAGGCGCGAGGCGATCAACCGCATGCGGCCGTAGACGTCATTGCGCCGCTGTCCCGATGCGTAGAGCTTGAGCTGCTGAACGAGATATTCGTCGCCTTGCTCTGCGAGCACAGGTGCTTCGATCGGACCGCCGGCGCCGGCTCGGTGACAGGCCGCGCACGGCGGTATGTTGCGATGCGGATCGCCGAGCTCCACGAGCTGAATGATCGCGGGTTTTGACTCGGCAAGTGTAACCGGGTTGAGGTTGCGCTGCGGCTGGCCCGCATAATACGCGGCCACATCGGCAATCACACTCTCATCCAAAGCCTTCGCGATATCGGCCATCTGCGGATTGACGCGGCTTCCCGTGCGGTAATCGTGCAGTTGCTTGTAAATCGCCGCTCCGGATTGACCTGCAAGATGCGGATATTGTGGAGCTACGGAAACGCCTTTCTCCCCGTGACAGGCGATGCAGACTTCCTGAACCTTCGCCTTGCCCTTTGCCACATCGGCACGCGCGAGAATGCGCAGGACATCGGAATTCCACACGACCTGCGATACGGGAGTCGGAGGCGTCCTGTCCGTAAACTGCGGCACCGCAGGCGAGCCGGGCAGTATTCCGAGCGCGCGGCAGATCGCCGTGAAGGCGTCAATCCCGGCGCTCCGGCCCTGCACGACAGGAATAACAATGACACCGAGCAGGATCCCGACCAGCACGATTCCCATCACCGCGATGGTCGACCAGATGCGCCAAGGCTGGTCGAGGACATGGGGATCTGATTGCTCCGGGCGTTGGTCGGTCATTTCATCGCACCCTGTGCACGATCGCTGCAGGGGAAGGCTCGATCACGAACTGGGCGATCGGAAAGCCATAGGCCAAAATCATCAACACCAGCACGAGGACGTTCCAGAGGCCAAAGCCATTGAGGGCGGCCGGCACGCGCTTCGGAGGGTGAACGGCAAGCGCATAGAGCGGCCTGGCAATCGCTTGCACGCTGCTGCGGTGAAGCACCACGAGATTTCTGACGAACAGGATCGCGGAAACCAGCAGAACGAGTCCGCCGACAAGCGAGACCACCACCCATGGGCCCCAAGCGGCGATGATCGGATCGGCATAGTTGAAGTTTGCGACCCGGCGCCACTGCCCCTGCAGGCCGAGCCAATGCCAGGGCAGCGTCATGACCATCATGCCAATGAACCAGAGCCAGAGCTGAATCCGCAGTGGAGCGAGCGATGGATGATCATGCCCGGTGAGGCGCGGCCAGATTTCGTAAGCAATGGCGAAGTACATGATCACCACCGACCCGCCGAAGATCAGGTGAAAGTGCGCCGTCACCCATGAGGTGTTGTGCACCATCGCGTTCATTCCGTAGGCCATGTTGACGATGCCGCCAAATCCGCCGAAGCCGAGCATCACGAAGGCCAGGCCGATCGCAAGCACCATCGGGCGTTCCCAGGGAAGCGCCGCGATCCATCCGAACACGCCGCGCCCGCCACGCAGGCGGCCCGCAATCTCCATCGAGGCCGTGATCGTGAAGATGGTGAGAAGGGTCGGAGCGGCCACGAAGGCGGTCAGCAAGACCTGGATAAACTTGGTGCCGTTCCCGTGCTCAGGGTCCATCAGCAGATGATGCATGCCGACGGGCAGGCTGTAGATCAGGAACATGATGAAGGTCAGACGACCCATCGTGTCGCTGTAGAGTCGTCCGCCCGCCGCGCGCGGGGCCATCGTGTAGAACGCGATATAGGCTGGTATCAGCCAGAAGTAGACGATCGCGTGCAGCGTCCATGAAAACAGCGTGCGCGACATGCCCACATCAATGGTCTGCACAAGCCCGAGCGAGGCAGGGATCACCTGAAACACGAGCTCGGCGGCCACGCCGATTGTCGTCCAGAGCCACATGACCGCATTCGCGACGGTCGCGAACATCGCCAGTGGGACGGGTCGACCGGGGTTGTCCACTTTCCATTCGCGCATCGCGACCAGCATGAGCACGCACCAAACCCACGATGCCGCAACAACAAGAACCAGCCCGACGTAGAACCAGACGTTTGCCGTAAGCGGTGGGTAGAACGTGAACAACACCGAGGCTTGGCCGGACCCGATCGAGATGAGAGCAAGGACGACGCCGAGGATTCCCATCCAGAACGCGGCCCATGCCCATATCAGCCCCGGCAATGGGCGGTTAAGCGCCGTGACCGCGACGAAATAGCCAAAGCCCATGATGAAGAAGGTGGTCAGCACATAGGCCATGGATACGCCATGGGCCGTCACCGACATGAAATATTCTCCGGGCGTGCCGATTTTGGCGCCGAGGGGGCTGCGCACCCACATCTGCCATGCGCCCAGCACGCACGCGAACAGGAAGGCGCCGAACGCCACCCAAAAATGCGCAAGACAAAGTCGGTCAGCGTTGCGCACAGGAAACTCTCCCATCCGGGCCGGGTTTGAACTGATCGGCAGGCAGCACCTGGACAGTCGCCCACATCTCGCTGTGGCCTTGGCCGCAAAACTCGTGGCAAGGCATGAGCAGATCGCCCGTGCGCGTAAACTCAGTGTGAACCTGCGCGACAAATCCCGGCACGACCATGGTGTTGACGTTCGTCCCCGTGATCAAAAGACCATGGAGGACATCCGGTGAGGCGAATCTCAACGTCACGCGCCGGTTAGCCGGAACCGCAATACACTGCGGGACAAACATGAACTGGGTAGCGATAGCCCGAACAATGACGGTGCCATCGCCGAATACGGTCGTTCCGAGGTTTTGCTCGGCAAATTCTCCCGACAGATGCAGCGTCTTGGGGTCGATCCTCTCGACATTGCTCGGCGGGTTGATTTTGATCGTGAGCGCGGTGAACACGATCATGCTCAGGGATGCGGCGACGAATATGCCGACGCCGAATGCCCACAGCAGTTCGGTCCTGAGAATTCGACTCTCTTGCAACTCGTGGGGAGTGTCTGACATCAGCCGATCGTCCCACGTGGAATGAACACGAGGGTGTAGATCAGCAGGTAACCGAGTACGAGCAGCGCCACCGTCGTGCCCGCCAGAACAGCGGCACCGAGCGGAACGGTTCGCATCACGGACGCCAATGCGGCCTCGTCGACCTCATCGGCGACTTCGAGCTTTGAATCGGCACCTGAAGATTGGTCAGACTGCATCTACGCTCGCCCCAAGAATGCAGCTTTAGCACCGACATGATGGCAGACAGCCGCCGTGTATTCAATGTGCCCGAACCCTGTGACACTGATGTGCACTACTGGGCGGTGACAATTTTATAGTGCGCAACTCGCCGCAGCTAGCACTGGCGATTAATGGCCAATAGCGGACATTCGGCTAGTTTGGTCAAACCAATTAAAGGTATTCGCCTTTATGCTCCGTCGAGAATACATTTGCATAAAGGTTGGCGATCCATTGTTTTCCCTCCTGGGTAACTCGAAGATAACGCAACGCATCTTCGATGTAGGGACGTACGACCTGCCAGAAGAATTGCGGATAATTGGCCCGCAGGTCAGCGGGGCTGTTGTATTTGAGCTTTTCGATCGCCCCGGTTTCACGAAACTCTGTAAACAACGCAGACGTCTTGCGCAGATAGTTGATGTCGGCGAGCTGGCCGATCAGGTCTGCCGCTCGTAGCAGCCCTGGGAGGTCACCCGTCGGCGCGTGCTCCTCGTCTTGGGGCACCGGAAATCGGGTATGTTCGATATTTGCTTCGATCTGACTGCTGTTGATTTGGCTAAGCCCGATTTTGCCGAAGCGCTCGCGTACGAACAGTTTGGATCGAGCGACATGATACGGCGTCAACGCAGCATCCGTGGCCCCTTCGGGCAGGCTTACCTTATCGCCGGCCAAATTTGTGACATAGAGACCATCACCGTCACCGCGACAGACCCCGCGAACGTACCCGATGTCGTGACAGAGAAGCGAGACGATGAAATGCAGCCAGTCCTGCGGCGTGACGCCGCCGACGCTGAGGTGTCTGCCGCGCAAAATCTCCTGCCCGACCGATGTGACCATAATGGTGTGATTTACATCGTGGTAGGCCGCATCACTGCTGGAAATGTTTTCGAGAGAGAGCCGTGCGACAAAACCGATGACGCCGGGATAGCTCGGCTCCAGCAACCCATAGGTTCGCTCATAGGTGAGCTTGAGTTCGCTAACAAATGTTTCGATGACGATTTGCGTCGGGTTGAACATTTTGGTCACCTTCGCAGCTTCGCTTTGGCAATGTTGTCGAGAAGGTTCTCAAAAAACCAGGATATCGTAACGGCTAAAGCCAGTCCGCTGGAAGGGGCTACTGGCGCCCGCTGTCATAAGGTCGTTGCAATGAGGGATGTCGGCCGCGAAACCATCGAGCTAGGCCGCAATTTTGCAGCGTGTCCGTGATGCGCGGACGTATGCAAGAGCCCATGCGCAATCTTTGAGTGACAGGCAGTCTGTCGTGACTAGAGCCTCATCAATTCAAACTCGGCAAGAGACGCTTCTATTTGATGGATATGCTCGCGTATTGTGTCGAGGTGCAGTTTTAGCAAGTCTCTATTGGACACTATTCCGGCGAGACGCCCGTTTTCCAACACGGGCATGTGACGAAACTTACCTTTTGTCATGCGTTCCATGACGCTGCTTATTGCATCATTCACATCGCAGGTGGACACACTCCGGGTCATGACCTCAGCGACCGGCAATTGCAGCGCGGCAATTCCGTTCTCAGACATCGCGCGGACAATGTCGCGCTCGGACAGGATGCCAACGAGACGACCATCAACATCAAGGACAACCAGCACGCCAATTGAATGCTTGGTCAGAAGTTTAGCCGCAGCGGCAAGATCGGCAGCAGTATCGATGCTTACGACCTGATTGCCTTTGTTGATGAGAATGTTCTTTAAGCTCATACAACGCTTTCGACTGCCCTATGATGACAGCACTGTCTCAGCCTACAAAGTGGGCCAAGCTCAGCCCCAGGCTGCAGAAAACGATCGTGAAAAGAATTGCCAAAACAGTACCACGAAAGGTTGGGTCGTCCATTCGCAATCTTGGTCAGGTATTTGTGACGCCGCTGCGAACCTGGTGTGTCAGTGGACGCCGCAAAGATCCCAGTCGCACCCACCATCCATTCAATGCAGGTTCGTCATTCCGTGTGACTCCAGCGCCTCGATGACGCCGTCGAAAATCAGCGCGACGCCGATTGCCGAAACGAAGAAGCCGACAATCCGGGTGATGGCGTCGATCCCCATCGGGCCCAATGTCTTTGAAAGCCTGCTCGCATAGTTCAGGCACAGATACGTCACGAGCATCGTGGCAACGATGGCGGCGACCACTGCGATGAATGAAGCGAGTTCAGTCGGGGATTGCCTGATGGTCGACGTCATTCCCAGAATCGTTGCGATCGCACCCGGACCGCACATCAGCGGCATCGCAAGCGGCACGAAGGCGATATTCGCACCCTTTGCAGCGGACGCGACCATTCCGCCTGATGCGGGCGGCGAGAAAAGTTCAAAGCCGATCTTCACCAGGATGATGCCGCCGACAATGCGCACCATGGCCAGCGGAACTCCGAACAGGCGCAGGATCAATGTGCCGAAGATCAGAAAAAAGAGACTCAGCAGCAACGCATAGACGCACGACTTCCACGCGACCTCGCGATGTGTCGCCGCATCTTTTCCATTCAGCAGCGTCAGATAGACGGGCAGCACCTCGAGCGGGTTTATGATCGCGAGCAATGTCGTGAATGTGCCGATAAACAACGAGAGTTCGCGACTGATCACCCTGATGCTCCAGTTTATTTTCCCCGCACGTCAATCAATCTCCGGCGGCCGTCAGGCTGTCCAGAGCTTGCGATCGCCAATCCACCAGAACAATGCGCCGACCCCAATCAGCGCGACCAACGCGAGCAGCACGATCAGCGCCGCTTCCTCGATCCACGCAATCGCCGGTACGAAAAGCCCCATGACAAGGCCAAGCACGCAAACTTGCCACGCCGGAATGTGCACGCCCGCGACAAATGTTCCGAGCGCCAGCAGGAGAAGAATGGCGAGGCCGGTCGCGTCCGCGTTCAGCATGTTCTGCACGCTTGGCAGCAACACGAGATTCATGGCGACGAAGAAGGCGAGCCAATGCAGCGCCTGGCTGCCAATGAGACGGACCTTTGCCTTTCTATCGGGTGCGTAGGGCCAGCCACCCCAGATACAGGCCGCCGCGGTCACAAGCACAAGAAATTCCCAATAAACGATCGTCGGCCGTCTCGTGACGCTCGTGTAGGCGACACCAAGAAGTGTGAGAACCAGCACAATGACGTATGGCAATTCCCTGAGCCAGATACTGGGATGTGGCAGCCAGCGTTTCGCCGGTGTCGCGGAATCTGAGTCATCGTTTGGCGCGAGGTCGCTCATCACCGTCACCCAATCAATTCGTGCATCGCAGTCATTATTGTGCCGGTCCCTTCGCTTCCCGCAGGTGCCGGATGTACAAGCTCACGCCAAGGACCAGCCCGACGACGATCAGGAAGCTCACGACCACTATCTTGTGATGCGCGAGCGTAACAATGAAGGCCAGATGTTCGCTGAAATAGGCGGGGAGGAACACCCAAACGCTCACCCAAAGTGCTGCGCCTATGGCATCGAACAAGGCGAAGCGCCACCAGTGCATTCCGAGCATTCCGGCCACGATGCCGTTGAGTTGACGCAGGATGCTGAAGAAGCGCGCGAACAACACCGTCGCCGAGCCGTAGCGGGTGTATTTCTTTTCGATCCCGCTGAAACGTTCATTGGTCAGACCGACCTTCGCGCCGTAGCGCAGGACGGTCGCGCGTCCGAGTTTTCTGCCGATGAGAAAGCCGAGATTGTCGCCGATAACCGAACCCACCCACGCAGAGATGAGCAAAGCCGGCAGCGACAACTCTCCGCGCCCGGCCAGAATTGACGCAAATATCAACAGCGATTCGCCGGGGACCGGAGCGCCGATCGCCTCGATCGCCAGTATTGGCATGACCGCGAATGCGCCGTAGTGGCGAACGAAGCTTTCCAGGCCGGCAACGAGTTGGCCGATATCTTCCACCGCTTTGCCTCATCGTTACCCAAGCGCCACGGATGAACTGTGACCCGCAGATTTGTGAAACGAAATTACCCTTAAGGGCAATGACCTCTCGTTGGATTGCCCCTAATCAATGATCGCCTGATACACCATCGTGCGCATGAGATAGCGGTAGTGCAGCCGCTGCAGCGGCGCCTGCGTCATCAGAATGGCGATCAGTTCCTTCTGCGGGTCGATCCAGAAATACGTGCCGGTGACGCCGCTCCACGAAAAATCGCCCACCGATCCGGGCAGCGGATTACGTCCGCTGTGCGTACGGACCGCGAAGCCGAGGCCGAAGCCGAGACCGAGCTCGGGCGTCGGCGCAAGCGCGCCGAACAAAACTGGAGTTGACGGGCTTCGGCGCGTTTCCGGTGTCAGATGATCTGACGTCATCAAAGCGATACTCGGCGGCGCGAGCAATCGCGCGCCGCCAAGTTCGCCGCCGTTGAGCAGCATCTGGCAGAAGCGCACATAATCGCCGGCCGTCGACAGCAATCCGCTGCCGCCTGAAATCCAGGTCGGACGAACGGACGTATCGCGCATCGGCGGACGCTTTCCCGAAGCGCTGTCGATTTGTGGCTGGGCTGAGCGAGAACCGTCGATCGGCCCAAAACTGGTTTTGAGGAGGCCAAGTGGTTTGCAGATGCGTTCGTCGATAAAGCGATCGAGGCTCGTGCCGCTTGCGACTTCAACAACGCGCCCGAGCATGTCGGTCGAAACACCGTACTGAAAGGTCGTGCCGGGCTGGTAGGCGAGGGGGACCTTGGCGAGTTTTTCCGCCATTTCGGCATTGGTTTGCCGCTCGTCGACAACACCCGCGGCTTCGTAGGCTTGCTTGAGATGCGGGCCGGTGAGATGCGCGTAGGTCAGCCCGGAGGTGTGCCGCATCAGGTCCTGGACGGTCATTTCGCGCTGCAGTGGCTCGAGCATCAGCGCCTTTGCGCCGGGGTCGTCGGAATTGGCGGCGACCTTGAGATCGGCGAAGGCGGGGATATAGCGGGACACGGGATTTGCAATGAGCAGCTTGCCTTCCTCGGCCAGCATCATCGCCGCGGCCGAGACGACGGGTTTCGTCATCGAGGCAATGCGGAAGATCGTGTCTGGCGTCATCACCGCGCCGTCCTCGCGATCGCGGTAGCCAAGCGCCTCGGAATTCGCGATTTGTCCGCGCCGCGCGATGAGCAGCACCGCGCCAGGCACGAGGCCCTTGTCGATGTCGGCCTGCAAGGTATCGCGGATGCGTTGCAGGCGCTGCGACGACAATCCGACATCTTCGGGTTTGTTCGCCCGCGGCATTTCGAATGCCATTGTCCGTCTTCCTATTTCCAGAATTGGCGGGAGGCGATGGCGGCGCCGTCTGCCATGGCCTTGAATTTGGCGAAGACGACATCCGGATCGACCGCCGCCTGGCCGACCCAGGTGCCGTAGCCGCAATCGCTGCCAGCGATCACGTTTTCTCGGCCGACAAGTTTGGCATAACGCCCGATGCGTTGCGCAATCAGCTCGGGGTGCTCGATGAAATTCGATTTCGATTCGATGACCCCCGGAATCAGCACCTTGCCGTCGGGCAGCTTCACCGTCTCAAACAATGTCCACTCGTGGGCGTGTCGTGGATTGGCTGCTTCGAGCGAGATCGCTATCGGCTTGGCCTTGAAAACGATGTCGATGACGTCGGCGAGCGGGACATCGCGATGATGTGGGCCTTCGTAGTTCCCCCAGCAGAGATGCATGCGCAGTTGCTCAACCGGGATATTGGCCACCGCATGATTGAGCGCCTCGATATGCAACTGCGCACGCTTGCGGAACTCGGGCACGCTCAGATCCGCATATTGAATATGCCGGCCCATGCCGAGATCGGGGCAATCGATCTGCAGCACGAACCCGGCTTTGGTGACGGTCTCGTATTCGTGCCGCATGGCATCGGCGATGGCGTAGATATAGGTCTCGAAGTCCTTGTAATGATCGTTGCGGAAAAACAGCGACACGACACCGGGTGACGCCGCACTCATGAAACCGCCAACGGCTTTGACCTCCTTCAGCGCGGCCTTGAGGTTATCTGCATCGACCTGGGGGGCATTTCGGTCGCGCACGCTGATCGGCGCGTTGCACGCCGGCGTCTTGCGACGGGAACGGCCCGGGTCGCCGAAAACCCGCTTTTCCAGCCGCGGGAAATCGGACAGGTCCTGATAGACGAAGGTATTTCCGGTACCGCCGAAGCCCTCGAGCCGATCCTTGATGTAGGTCGCATAGCTCGGCTTCGACATCTCGCCATCATTGATCAGGTCGATGCCCGCATCGGCCTGTTTTTTGACGACTTCGCCGACCGCCGCCTTCACCCGCGCCGCCAGGGCATCCGGGTCGACCGGGACGCCTTCCTCCTTGGCGTACATCATGCGGATCAAGTCGTCCGGCCGGGGCAGGCTGCCGGTGTGGGTGGTCAGGAAACGGTCACGGCTGCGCTGCATGGCTTGAACTCCCGGGCCCAACTGTAGAGCAGGGCGGCGGCCGCAACCATCGTCCGGCTCGCGTTGACAGGACGGGGTGGGCTGCGTATGTACCCGGCAAAACAGCAACTGAGATCGACATGAAAGTCCGGAATTCCTTGAAATCCCTGCGCGGCCGGCACCGCAACAATCGTCTGGTGCGCCGGAAGGGCCGGGTCTACATCATCAATAAGACCAATCGCCGCTTTAAGGCCCGTCAGGGCTGATTTCCGGCGCCGCTGGCGCCTGTTCCATCGCGCATATTGGTTTGCCATAGCAGGCGGAGGCACTACACTCCGCCGATGCTTCTGCGCGCGCGATTCTTTTCAGCACTCCTCACTGCAGCCATGGCCGTCAGCTGGGCTGTGCCAGCCACCGCACAATCCGGTAAACGGGGCGAACAGGCGGCCAAGCCGCCGGTGTCGCGTATCGATCGCACCCGCAATCTGGATTTCCTGTTCGGCGCGCTCAAGCTCGCGCCGGACGAAACGACGGCGAAGGCGATTGAGGAACGCATCTGGACGGTCTGGACGGCCTCGCGCAGCGACACCGCAAATCTTCTCATGATGCGCGTGAAGACCGCGATCGAGGCGAAAGACCTCGACCTCGCGGTCACGTTGCTCGACGGGATCGTCAAGATCAGGCCGGACTACATCGAAGGCTGGAACCGGCGCGCCACCATTTTCTATATGAAGAAGGATTACGGACGCGCGATCGCCGATATCCGTCAGGTGCTCAAGCGCGAGCCGCGCCATTTCGGCGCGCTGGCAGGACTTGGGTTGATCCTGCAGGACATTGGGGACGACAAGCAGGCGCTCGAGGTCTATCGCCGCGCGCTCGAAGTCTACCCGCGCATGGAACGCATTCCCGACGTCGTGAAGACCTTGCAGGAAAAAATCGAAGGGCGCGATATCTGAGCCCAATGGGTTCTTCCTGACGGTCTGCCCTGAAAAATGACGTGGATGTCGCCGGCAACCTGATTGATGGATGTGGAGGGCGTTGCAATCTAATTCGTCAGAACTGACTGATTCTTAAAAACGTCAGGCCAACTACGGATGTGGGAAACGCCTCTCTCGGAAAATCTCCAAAAGGAGATCGTCAGCGCTTACGAACGTCTCTGTCGTCCGATCCCGACGAACCCGATCGAATTGCTCGGCTACAAGATCTCTTTCATGGGCGAAGCGCACCTGCGCTGGCTGTTCGGCGAGATCTTCATGGACGCTTCGTATTTCTTCCACGCAGACAACGATCGGCCGCTGATCTTCGATTGCGGCAGCAATATCGGCATGTCGGTCCTCTTCTTCAAAAAGCTTTATCGGAACGCCCGCATCATCGCGTTCGAACCCGATCCCGCCACTTTCGCAACCTTGCGACAGAACGTCGTGCAGAACCGCCTCTCGGATGTCGAACTGCATTCCGTTGCGATCGGCGGCCATTCCGGCCAGATCGAGCTTTTTCGCGATCCGTCGCCGGAAAGTTCAAGCCTCAAAATGAGCACGTTGCGGCAGCGTCACGATGGGCCGGGTGTTGTCGTGCCGTCGCGGCGTCTGTCGGAATTCATTAAATCGGATATCGATCTGCTCAAGCTCGATGTCGAAGGCGCCGAAGATGCCGTGATGGACGAGCTGGCGGACAGCGGGAAGCTTCGTTACGTGCGGCGACTGCATCTGGAATATCATCATCACATCGATGCAACAGCCGACAAGCTCTCATCGATGCTGCGTTTGATTGAGGATAGCGGCTTCGGGTATCAGCTTCGGAGCATCGCCAGGCCCTGGCCGTCCGAAGCCGTGTTTCAGGATATCTCGATTTATTGCTACCGGAAGTGAGCGGCGCGCGGCGCTAATTCTTCGCCGCGTCAGCTCCGATATAGGCGATGCGCAACATGTTGGTCGCGCCGGGCGTGCCGAGGGGGACGCCGGCGACGACGATCACGCGCTGTCCCGGTTTTGCGAAACTTTCCCTGACGGCGATACGGCACGCGCGCTCGACCATGTCATCCTGGTCATGCGCATCCTCGGTGACGACACAATGGACGCCCCAGACAACGGCGAGGCGTCGGCCGGTCGAGATATTTGGCGACAGCGCAACGATCGGAGAGCGTGGCCGTTCTCGGGCCACGCGTAGTGCGGTCGAGCCTGAGGACGTCCAGCAGATGACGGCCGCGAGATCGAGCGTATCGGCGATCTGACGCGCCGCGTCGGCGATCGCGTCGGCGCCCGTCGCCTCGGGTGCCGCGCGCTGCGCGGCGATGATGTTGCGATAGAGCGCATCGCCTTCAACCTCTTCGGCAATGCGGTTCATCGTCGCCACGGCCTGCATCGGGTAGTTGCCGGCCGCCGACTCCGCCGACAGCATCACCGCATCGGCGCCTTCGAAAATCGCGGTGGCAACGTCGGATACCTCGGCGCGCGTCGGCACCGGCGAGTTGATCATCGATTCGAGCATCTGCGTTGCCACGACCACTGGCTTTCCGGCGACGCGGCCCGCGCGCGTCATTTGCTTCTGGACGCCGGGCACTTTTTCGAGCGGCATTTCAACGCCGAGGTCGCCGCGCGCCACCATCAGCGCGTCGGCGAGATCGATGATTTCGGCGAGCCGGTGCACGGCCTGCGGCTTTTCGATCTTGGCCATCACCGCGGCGCGGCCGCGCGTGATCTTTTTTGCCTCGGCGATGTCTTCCGGCCGCTGGATGAAAGACAGCGCGACCCAATCGATGCCGACCTGAAGCGCGGCCTCGAGATCGGAACGGTCTTTGTCGGCAAGCGCCGAGAACGGGATCGTCGTATCGGGAAGGCTGACGCCCTTGCGGTCGGACAGCTTTCCGCCGATGACGACGCGCGTAACGATGCGTTTGGGCTCCGCTTCCGAAACAGTGAGGCGGACCTTGCCGTCGTCGATCAGCAGCGTGTGGCCGGGCTTGATGGTTACGAAAATTTCCGGATGCGGGAGGTACGCGCGCGTCGCATCGCCGGGCGCCGGATCGCTGTCGAGCACGAAGCTGTCGCCGGTTTTGACCATAACGGCGCCGCCGGCGAAGGTGCCGAGGCGAAGCTTCGGTCCCTGCAGGTCGATGAGCACGCCGATCGGCCGGCTGGTGTCGCGTTCGACGGTGCGAATCATGCCGACCAGTTCGCGCATGCGCTCCTGGCTGGTGTGGCTCATGTTGATGCGGAAAACATCGGCGCCGGCTTCGAACAGGCGCGCGATCATCTCGGCGCTCGATGACGCCGGTCCGAGCGTAGCAACGATCTTGGCCCGCCGCAGACGTCTCATGGTCGGCCGCCTCCGGGCGATGTCGCCGACGGCGGCGAGGCTGGCAATGGTCCTGATGGCGGGGACGTCGTCGACGATGGCGGCGATAGTGGCGGTGGCGGCCCAAGCGGAAGCGGCGACCCAGGCGACTGCAGTGGCGACCCAGGCGACGGTGGCGACGTAGGCGACGTCGTCGGCGGTCTCGACACCCCTACCGGCCCCCGCGGCGCGAGAGGACGCTCAGGTGATTGTTCGGCGGCATCTGTTAATTGCACTGTCCAGGACCGTTGCTCTCCGGTGTCAACCTCGAAAAAGCCGGTGCGATCATAGCCGCGCGCCAGGCAGTTGTCGGTACCGCGAATCGTGAATTCTTTTTCACGGGAACACATGTACGCCTTGCCGGACCATTCGCCGCCACGATCGTAGTCGACGGCGTAGATGTAATAGTAACGCGCGACCAATGCGCCTCGCAGCAACGTCTCGCAAGAGCGTGATGAAACGTTCCACCAGCCTTCGGTGGTCCAGCCTTCGTTGTCCTTATAACCAATCGCGACGCCAACTCGGCTGCCAGTATTGTTGCATAGCCGAAAATCAGCATTCGCTGGAAAGATTGATGCGGCCAGCAACAGCGCGGCAATAACCGCTGGGCGGGCAATGGAAAAGGAAGGGTGACACCTGACGTCAATGAGCTGTGGTGCGGTCACTTTTGTCGCGGTTTCCGAATAATGCGGGGGTTCTGGCGTGATCCGCTACGGTCTGTCAACGATGATGGCACGGAAGTCATTAACGTTGGTGAAAGTCGGCCCCGTCGCCAGTAAGTCTCCAAGCGCCTCAAAAAATGCACTTGAGTTGTTGTCTGTGAGAAAGGCGGCGGGATCGAGGCCGTTCGTTTTCGCGCGCACAACCGATCCGCCATCGACCAATGCTCCGGCGGGGTCGAGGGGAGAGCCGGCGCCGCCGTCGGTTCCGTCGGTGTCGGCGGCGATGGCGGCGACCGCCGGCATGCCGTCGAGCGCCATCGCCAGCGCCAGCGCATATTCCTGATTGGGCCCGCCGCGCCCCTTGCCGCGGATCGTGACCGTCAACTCGCCGCCGGACAGGACGACGGCGCGCCGCCCGCTCGCGCGCAATTCGCGCACGATGCGTGCATGCTCTGCGGCGACCTCGCGCGCCTCGCCCTCGACGCGATCGCCTAAAAAAACGCACTCGTAACCGGACGCGAGGATGGCCTCCTCGGCCGCGCGCATCGCATCGGCCGGCCGCGCGGCGAGCATCACTTCATTGTCGGTAAAAACCGGATCACCCGGCTTCGGCGATTCATTGCGCTGATCCACTAGCGCACGCGTGACCGCATCGGGAATCTCGAGCTTATACTTCGCGACGATCGCGCGCGCGTCGCCTAGCGTCGTCGGATCAGGCACAGTCGGTCCCGAACCGATCGCGGAAGGATCATCGCCCGGCACGTCGGAAATCGCGATCGTCACGAGTTTCGCCGGATGCGCATGCGCCGCGAGACGCCCGCCCTTGATGCGCGACAGGTGTTTGCGCACGACATTGATCTCGTTGATCGTCGCACCCGAACGCAACAGCGCGCGCGTGACCGCCTGCTTGTCCTCGAATGAAATGCCATGCGTGGGCGCAACCAAATTGGCCGATGCGCCGCCCGACATCAGCACCAGTACGAGATCGTTCTTGCCGGCGTCATCGGCAAGCTTGAGCGCGCGATCGGCGCCTTCCAGCCCCACCGCATCGGGGATCGGGTGACCGGCCTCGATCATGCGCACGCGCCGCAGCGGTCTTCCATAGCCGTGACGCGCGACGGCAACGCCGCTCAGCCGCTCGGCGGCAATGTGCAGTTTGTCGA
>Ga0207683_10001124_pt1 | contig 24325 bp, 19 predicted proteins | sample KBSM73metaG_FD_184333 | JGI IMG/M metagenome (GOLD analysis project Ga0207683, IMG submission 184333) | Miscanthus rhizosphere microbial communities from Kellogg Biological Station, Michigan, USA - KBS M7-3 metaG (SPAdes) (version 2) | ecosystem: Host-associated > Plants > Roots > Rhizosphere >... | reverse complement strand
TCCAGATATTTGGACGGATGAATACGCATTTCTAAATGCGCCCAGCCAGGCGCAGATTCAGAGCGATCTTTTTTACGACTACCGCACCAATGTGGATGCTTACCAGAAATGGCAGGCATGGCTCAGAAAGAACCAGCCGAAACTGTTAGTCATCTGGGGCAAACACGATCTTTCGTTCGACCCGGGCGAGCCGGAACGTTACCGCAACGACGTACCGAAAGCGGAGGTCCACGTGCTCGATGCAGGACACTTCGCGCTGGATACCAAAGCAGATGAAATTGCAGAACTGGTTCGCGAGTTTATGAAGATGCAGAAATAAACGGAGTTGTAGCGTCCTATTACCAAATCACCACGATGCGCCGGGAACTACCAGACTCGTTTCTGCAACAGAGTATCCAAGCCAACTGATTAGGTGAACGCCAAGGAGGGAGAATATGGCAAATGTGAAGGATGAAATCCGTACTAGCGACGCCAAGAACGCGAGCGCCGTGAAAGTCGACATGAAGCTCGAGATCGTCATCATCCCCGTCTCGGATCTCGACCGCGCGAAGGAGTTCTACGCGAACCTGGGGTGGAGGCTTGACGCCGATTTCGACAACGGTAAGGACTTCCGCGTAATGCAATTTACGCCGCCCGGCTCTGGATGCTCCGTCATTTTCGGCAAGAACGTCACCTCGGCAGCTCCCGGTTCCGCTCAGGGCCTGTACCTTATCGTCTCCGACATCGAAGCTGCACGCAAAGAGCTGGTTGGCCGCGGCGTCAAGATCAGCGAGGTGTTTCACGACCCCGGCGGCGAGTACGCTGGCTCCGACCAGCCCTACCTGTTCGGGAGGCGACGGGTCGGCGGTCGGGATCCCGAGCATCGCAGCTACCGCTCGTTCGCTTCGTTCAGCGATCCGGACGGCAATGGTTGGCTGTTCCAGGAGATCACGACGCGGCTACCCGGTCGCATCGACGCCACTGCGACGACCTTCGCATCAGCGAACGACCTGGCCAGCGCGTTTCGGCGTGCAGAGGCCGCCCACGGCGAGCACGAGAAGCGCACCGGGCAGCGCGACGAGAACTGGCCCGACTGGTACGCCGCATACATGGTGGCGGAGCAGTCCGGCAAAGAGTTGCCCCAATAAACGACTGACACGTGATCGTCATCGACCGCGGCGCGCGGCAAGCGCTGCATCATTGCGCTTGCCGCGCGCCTGTTATTAACTGTGTCGTAGTCTGCGATGTTCGTTAAAGGAGGGTGCCTCGTGTCGCGGCATTTTGACGCAATCATTATCGGAACTGGCCAGGCGGGCCCGTCTTTGGCTGCGCGGTTTTCCGCTGAGGGAATGGCGGTCGCCATTATTGAGCGCCACAAGTTTGGCGGTACCTGTGTGAATACTGGATGCATACCGACCAAGACACTCGTTGCCAGCGCGTACGCGGCCCATCTTGCTCGCCGAGGCGCCGAATACGGTTTTGTTGTCAATGGCGATGTGCGCGTCGATATGAAACGGGTGAAAGCGCGAAAGGATGAAATTTCAGGACGGTCGAACAAGGGCGTAGAGAAGTGGCTGCGCGGGCTTGAGAATTGTACGGTCATCCAAGGCCACGCCCGCTTTCAGTCGCCCCGCACTGTGATGGTCAATGACGAAGTCCTTGAAGCAGACAGAATCTTCATCAACGTTGGTGGGCGCGCCTCTGTTCCCGCGATGCCGGGGATCAAGGATGTGCCTTTTCTCACCAACTCCTCGATGATGGATGTCGACTTCTTGCCGCAGCATCTCGTCATTGTCGGCGGAAGCTATATTGGTTTGGAATTCGGTCAGATGTTTCGCCGCTTCGGCAGCGAAGTCACAATCGTGGAGATGGGGCCGCGCCTGATTGGACGGGAAGACGAAGATGTTTCCGTAGCCGTGCGCGAAATTCTTGAGAATGAGGGAATAAAGATTCGGACGAATGCGAAATGCATATCCCTTGAGAAGCGCGAAAGCCGCATTGCCGTTGGCGTCAGTTGCGACGAGGCTCCGCCGGAAGTAGTAGGCACCGATGTGCTTCTCGCGGTGGGACGTACTCCCAACACCAGCGACCTGGGCCTCGACCAGGCTGGTGTCACGAGTGACGAGCGCGGCTACATTATCGTTGACGATCAGCTGCAAACGAACGTGCCCGGCATCTGGGCCCTGGGTGACTGCAACGGCCATGGCGGCTTTACGCATACCTCATACAACGATTATGAGATCGTCGCCGATAACCTCCTCAATTCAGACCATCGCCGCGTGTCAGATCGAATCCTGACGTACGCTTTGTTTATAGATCCGCCACTAGGCCGCTGTGGGATGACGGACGCGGAAATACGGAAGTCTGGTCGGGCCGCGCTCGCAACGAAATACCCGATGAGCCGAGTGAGCCGCGCCTTTGAGAAGGGTGAAACACAAGGTTTCATCAAGATTTCTGTTGACGCGGAAACAAAACAAATTCTGGGTGCAGCGATTCTGGGGATCGGAGGCGATGAAATCGTTCACGTTTTGCTGGACATCATGTACGCGAAGGCGCCGTATACGGTGATACAGAGAGCGATGCATATTCATCCGACGGTTGCAGAATACCTCCCCACCGTTTTGTCAAAACTTGAGCCTTTTTCCTGACATCTGAAATTGATCAGTTCCACACACGTAACTCCTGACGGCCTTAGGGTCAGGCACCCTAACCGGGAGGTCGCGTTGCAGGAGCAATGCGATGTAAAAGGATTTTGAGAGCGCTGTTATTTACTACGTCGTTTCGACTTTGGTTTAGCGAGAGTGGAGACGAGTTTTTCGAGTTCCGCCATTCGGCTCTTCAATTCTCTTACTTCCGTGGTCTCCGGTGATGCTGCACCTGTTTCGCGAACTGGAGGTCTTTCCGGGGCAGGAGGGGCGTTTCGATCGCGGGGTGCCTCTTGATTCGCCCGTGAAGTCTGCATGAAGTCGAAAGGATTCAACGGGCTGGGCATTGCACGATATGTGCTTTGATACAAATCGAGCATCGTCTTCATATAGTTCAGCGCACTTTCCTGGCTGGCACGGCCGGAAGTAACGACCATTTGACGAAGCAGATCGAGCGGGAAATTGGATTCAGGCGTCTTGGCGTCCTCCACAATTATCTGCGTCAGAATGAGCCGCGTGATGTCTTCGCCCGAAGCGGCATCGAGGACTTGCACGTCGTTGCCCTGTTGGAGTAGTTGCGCCACCTCTTCGAGATTTACGTAGCGGCTATTGGTGGTGTCATAAAGGCGCCGGTTCTCGTATTTCTTAATCACAACAGTTTTCTGCGCCATAATTTTCCAATTCTACCCCTTGACAGCGTCTCCGGAGCGGCGCAGCATACATACATGCTGCACTGCAGCATAAAACGCAGCGCACGCAGAGATGGAGGATGATATGGACGCTAACGAAGTTGGGAAAAAGGGACCGGTAACGGATGGCGTAGGCGAGCGACTCGATGTAATTGAATCCATGACGGATCTCTACTCCAACGGTATTGTGCGCCTGGCAGAAGTCCAGAAGAGGGGTCTGGAGATTGCAGTCAAGCACAACGCCGAGATAGTGAGCACTTTGAAGAAACAGGCGTTACCCGCCCCAGGCGCATTAATGCTTGATCTTGCCACCACGGCCTTTGAGCACTTTGCGGAAACTCAGAGGGGAGCGATTGATCTGGTAGTCGAGCAGACGCATGCCCTCGCCGGCGTGGTCAAGGAGCGCAAGATAAAGGCCACGGACACAATCGAAGAAGGAAAGAAGAGAGCCAAGGAAGCGATCGAGCACACGGTGGCAGCCCAGAAGACGGCCCTGGACTATACCGCAAAGCAGGCAAAAGCTGCCTTTGAAGCGGCCAAGCAGCAGTTCGGGTACCCTGGCACACCCGTAGGTGCGGCAGCCGATTCAATGCAGCGCGGCATGGAAGTTGTCGTCGAAGCACATAAGGATTTGCTCGACGTACTGGCAGAGCCGACCCTTCACTAATAGGGTAAGGGGCCCAGATCGGGGCGGAGGCTGGCTCCGTGGCGCTGCACTGTTGTGTATTGCCCATGCGAAAGCTCTCCGCCCGATTCAGGTATATGCTTTGTGTGAACTGAATCTCGGGGGGTGAACATGACCGCAGAACATGTAGATGCGGGGCCGCAGGTTGATCCATTCGAAGCCTTTCGCGGGATGCGCGACAAGTATCTCGAAAGCATGTCGAAGGTGATGATCGACGCGGTAAACACTGAGGAATATGCGCAGGCGACGGGTGCAATGCTGAACAACTATCTGACGTTATCCGCGCCTTTCCGTGAAGCTCTCGACAAAGCGATGTTGATGGCGCTGGAACAATTTTCTCTGCCATCCCGGCAGCAAGTAATTGCTCTGGCCGAGCGCTTCACGAATCTCGAAATGAGATTGGACGATATCGACGCGAAATTGGATTGCGTCCTGGAGTCTCGATCGGCGAGCCAGCCTTCGGCCGCAGGCGTTTCTCCGGGCGGCGCGGGACACTCCTCATCCGAGGCGAGGCCTTTGCATCAAGGGAACAGCAGAAAGGGTCAGAGACCGAAATGACTCCTGCTACTGCATCATCCAACAACTGGTCCGTTCTGGAACGAAAACTAGGGACCTTTAATCGATTGATGACCACGAAGGCGGCCATTGGTCAAACGCCGAAAGATCTGATCTGGACACTGAATAAAGCAAAGCTTTATCGCTATGTCCCTGTCGTTCCTGCCGAAGCAAGGCATCCGGTACCTCTGCTTCTTGTTTTTGCTTTGATGAACCGTCCTACGATAATGGACCTGCGTCGCGGCCACAGTTTCGTCGAGTATATGGTCGGTCGGGGGTATGACGTTTATCTCCTGGATTGGGGAGTTCCCGGACCAGAGGATAAGGACCTGAAGTTCGACGACTATGTCCTCGACTATATGCCGAGGGCAATTCGGAAGATGAAGTCGGTATCCGGGTCAAGTGAATTCAGCATGCTGGGCTGGTGCATCGGCGCCATTCTTACAACGATCTATGCCGCGATGAGGCCGAACGACGGTCTGCGTAATCTTCTTCTTCTGACTGCCCCACTCGATTTTTCTAACCCGGAGAAATTGACCTTTGCACGCTGGACTGATGAGAAGTGCTTTGATGTTGATAAAGTTCTAGCCACCTTTGGCAATATGCCGGGGGAGATGATCGACTACGGCGCCAAGGCTCTGAAACCCGTTGAGAACTACGTCACGAACTTTTGCAAGCTGTGGGACAACCTCGATGATCCGCGTGCTATAGAGGCGTGGCACGCGATGAATACGTGGGTCACAGATATCTTTCCGATGGCCGGCGGCGCCTATCGACAACTGATTGTGGATTTCTACCGCAACAATCGCTTGATGAAGGGTGAGCTGAAGATTCGCGGGGAGCTCGTGCATCTGAATCGGCTTCGGGCAAATCTCTTCAATGTAATCGCCGAAGCTGATCACATTACCCCGCCCTGCCAATCAGAGGCGATTCTCTCGAAAGTCGGCAGCACTGACACAGAGATTTACCGCGTGCGAGGCGGCCACATCGGAATTATGGCAGGAAGTAGCGCACACAAACAGACATGGCCGCACATCGACCGTTGGCTCGGGGCCCGGTCAGATTTATCGGGCCCTCAGCCCTACATGTAGACTCCGCCGTTGATGTTGATCTGTTGTCCAGTGATGTAGTCACCGTCGCAGATGAGGAAGGCAGCAGCCTTCGCTATTTCCTCCGGCAGAGCAAGGCGGTGCATTGGGACCTTCTCCTTGATTTGTTCCAAACGATCGGCCGGTATCTTGTCCGTCATTTCGGTTGAGGTGAACCCCGGCGCAATCACATTGGCGGTAATGTTGTATTTTGCCAGTTCCAAAGCCAGTACTTTTGTGAATGCGATCAAGCCACCTTTGCTGGCCGCGTAGTTCGCCTGACCGAAGTTGCCCGCCTGCCCGACAAACGACGCCACGTTTACGATCCGACCATAGTTCCGATCGATCATCGACGGCAATGTTGCGCTTGTGCAGTAGAAGGCGCCATTGAGATTGGTATCAATAACTTCAATCCAATCGTCGTCGGTCATCTTGCGGATGCTTCGATCGCGGGTGATGCCCGCGTTGTTCACGAGGATGTCGATTCGCTCGTAGGTGGCAAGCACATCCTGGACGACCCGTCGTGCGTCTGTGTGCTCTGATATGTCGCCCTGGAAGATCTCGCTGACGCCTCCCATGTGGGTGATTTCCGCTCTGACCTCATCCGCACGAAGGACGTTCGAACGGCAATTTATGGCTACCGTTGCTCCCCGATTGGCGAGTTCCAATGCGATCGCGCGTCCGATGCCGCGAGAGGCTCCAGTTATGAATGCGACTTTGCCGGCCAGAGATTTCGATACCGGAACGAATACTTCGGGAAAAGCTGATGTTGCCATGGAAAACTCCTTTCATCGGTTGCTTTCTCAATTCATGGACTGGAAGATCGCGGCGATACCTTGCCCGCCACCGATGCACATAGTCACGAGGGCATACTGCCCGCCAATTCGGTGCAACTCGTGAATTGCTTTTACGGTCACAATCGCTCCGGTTGCTCCGAGAGGATGACCGAGAGAAATGCCGCTGCCATTGGGGTTCGTTCTTTCGAAGGGCAGTTCTAACTCGCGCCGCACAGCGAGTACCTGGGCCGCGAAAGCTTCGTTTGCCTCGAAGACATCGATCTTGTCGTTGTTCAAGCCTGTGCGCTCGTAGACCTTCCTTACTGCAGATATGGGGCCGATTCCCATTACCCCGGGCTCGACGCCTGTTACTGCATAATCGATCAATTTAGCGATCGGCTTCAGGCCCCGCTCTTCTGCTGCACGCGCTTCCATCAAAACCACAGCTGCAGCTCCGTCATTAATCGTGGACGCGTTTCCAGCGGTGATTGTGCCGTCTTTGTCGAAGGCTGGTTTTAGCTTGGCGAGATTCTCCATGGTTGCATCGATACGCGGCGATTCGTCGGTATCGAAAAAAGTGCTGCCTTTGCGGCTTTTGAGTTCGACTGGAACAATCTGGCTCTTGAACCTTCCCGTCTCGATCGCGCATATGGCTCGACGATGACTTTCCACTGCCAGCGCATCCTGATCCTCGCGGGTGATGCCCCACTTGCGTGCGACGTTCTCCGCAGTGAGGCCCATGTGGATTTCATCGAAAGGATCAGTGAGCGAGGCGACCAACACGTCAACGGCCATGGTGTCATTCATTCGCGCACCCCAGCGCACCGCATTCAACCAATAGGGCGCCCGGCTCATTGACTCGGTTCCGCCTCCTACGGCCGCATCAGTGTCTCCGTGAACGATCATCTCGGCGGCCGACAGAATTCCCTGCAGACCGCTGCCGCACATCCGATTGAGAGTGAGTGCGGTCGTCTGTACTGGCAATCCGCCGCGCAAAGCTGCCACGCGGGAGAGATACATGTCCTTTGCGTCCGTGTGAATCACGTTGCCGAATGCAACCCCTCCGATGTCAGAAGTGGCGATGCCTGAACGCTTTACGCTCTCGCGCACAACATTGGCCGCGAGCTCAGTGGGCGGAATATCCTTCAGAGCGCCGCCGAACTTGCCTACCGCCGTCCTGACTGCGCTTAAAACTACAACTTCTCGATTTGTCATAACCCGAGTCCTTTCCCGAGGTGGACTGTTTTGTCTGTGCGGACAAAATGGTTGCCGCACTGGTCTAAGTCGTCCATTACGTGCGGAATTGCCCTTCGTCGCCGAATTCGATGGCGACAGGCAAACGAAGCTTTCCTGAGGGAAGAACTGATTTCAGAAGCCACAGCCCCGCATCCCGGCAATATGCGCCCGGAAGTCGTAAAAATTACGTCCAAGAGGATCGGCGCGTGATTTTTCTGGTTACCATCGCTTTTTATTGTTCGAGCATCTTTCCCAAGATGCACTGCAGCATTTATTATGCTGCAGTGCAGCGGATAAATTAGGGTTCGAGGAGAGCAGCCATGGAGTTCGCTAGAGTTCAAAATGAAACGAAGAACGTGCCAATGATGCCGTTCACTCTGGAAGGAAAGACTGCGCTTGTGACCGGTGCCGGTCGCGGAATCGGGAAGGCGATTGCAAAGCGTCTCGTCAGCGCCGGAGCCCGGGTGATGATCAACGATCTGGATGAGGGCATGTTGCTTGAATCGGCGACCGAGCTGTCGCAACCAGACCGGGTAAGCCACGTCGCCGGAGATCTGACGGATCCTGCGATTCCGGAAATGATCGTACACGCAACGCTTGCTGAGTTCAGCTCGATCGACATCATCGTGAACAACGCCGGATATAGCTGGGACAATGTCATCCAGAAAACCACAGACGAGCAGTTCCAGGCGATGCTTGAGATACATCTCGTAACGCCCTTCCGCATTCTTCGCGCCGCGTCTGGATTCCTCCGCGAGTCTGCAAAGCGGGAGATCGCGGCCTCCCAGCGCGTGATGCGCAAGGTAGTCAACATTACCTCGATTGCCGGGACGGACGGGAATCCTGGCCAGGCCGGCTATTCGGCAGGAAAAGCCGGGATAATCGGCCTCACGAAGACGCTGGCGAAAGAATGGGGCCGGTACAACGTAAATGTGAACGCAGTTGGCTTTGGACTCATTGAAACGCGGCTGGTGCAGCCGTTGACGGATGCTGGGGCGAAGATGGAAATGCACGGCCATCAGATTCGACTCGGAGTCCAACCCAGTCTGTTGGACTCGGTGAAGAACACGTGCCCCCTCGGCCGGCTTGGAACTCCGGAAGAAGCCGCAGGAGCGGTGCTTTTCTTTTGCAGCCCACTATCTGACTATGTGACTGGAGAAGTCCTGATCTGCGGAGGGGGACTTCACTTCTGACGAAATCCCCCTACCGAAGTTGCTATTCAGGGATACCGAGGCACGACTCGTCGAACACGTATCCCTCAAGATCTTCTTTCTCCACAAGCTTGTAAACTGCCAGGTAATTCTCCAGGCTGAACTCCTGACCGGAATCAAAGGAAACCAGGCGTGGCTTTCTTTCCGCCTGAGGAGGATGGACGATTTCTAAGACAGACGAATACTGCACACTGTCACCTCCCGGGGGCAATGGGAACTTTCTCGGACCAGAACGGGAATCCGAGGAACACATGTCAACACGGCGAAAACTTTCGTACCGTGATTGCTGTCACAGGTGATAGTGAGACGGATGGCTGCAATTCAATTTTTGACTTGTTTTCAGTGCACTTTCGCTGGCTCAGGCTTGCCAAAGTGAAATTGAAGCAGCGCGCTGTCCCTTCTTCTCAAAAGCGCTCTCCTGTGGATGGCAGTCCATGTCAACGCCCAGAAGTGGAACCGAACGCACCAAGGAGGCCGGCGTTTCGAAGAATGCGGCGTACTTTTTTGGGGGAAATGGATAGAGCCACTGCGACTCGCGTTATATTACGGCCTTCGCGTAGCCAGACCTTAGGGATAACGATCTCGGCAAACTCTTCGGTTACCTGCTGGAACGTCTTGTCCCCGACCAACCCCTCGGACCATCCGCGGAGCGCGTCGTTGATTCCCGATGCCTGCACAATGTGCGATTTCAGGGCCGCCAGATCGTCAACGAGATGGTCGCTTTCGCCAGCGCCGATCAGGTTTGTCGCTTCGCTCGCGCACTTCTTGGCCAACTCCCATTCCTGGAAGAATTCGTTGGCCGCTGTCATGCCCCGAGCTATGTAAGCGGCTGCGAGCAGTCGTCGGTTTTGTGTATGCTTTGCCAGTTCCAGAGCCTCATCGCTAAATTCTCTTGCGTGATTCGCGTGCAAGGCAGTATCCACGTCCTCGCCTAGTTGCTCCTCGATCTTCGCGTTCTCGGTCGCTGTCTGCAAAATTCGTGCGCGCGCCATGAGAATATGGTCGTTCTTTTCATGCCCGATTTGATAGGCCTCTATCGCCTCCTTTGCGGCGCGGTCGATATCACCACCGTCCAAGTGGAGATACCCCGAGTTGACAATCACAGCTCCGAGGCCCACGGAATGGCCGTGCATCGAATAGATCTCTCGCGCTCGCTGCAATTGCGAAATAGCCTCACCGCAGAGTTGTTGATATCGTGCGCGAATGTTCGATGCACTACTGGTTGCGAGTCCTGAGCGTCCCGCGCCGCGAACCGGATTTGGCTTGCTCGCTCGCGAGTCAATCCTCTTGCGAAGTTGGAGGGCGAGAAGGCGCTTAACATATGCGGCATTCACCAAGGCCCTGGCGAGATTCCGATGATTGGGATTTCCTTCTGAATAAATTGCGATTGCGCGATCGAAATGATCTAACGCTTTGGCATATTCCCCGGAGCGGCGCACAATGCGCCCTCGTGCTGATTCGATGTTGCCACGAGCCAGATAATGATCCGTACGTTCGAGAGTTGCCTCGGCGTGTGTGAGCAATCGCAGCGCTTCTTTTCTTAATCCCCTCTGAAACAGAAGCCAACTTTCATGAATCTGGATGACTGCGGTAAACATGGCATTCTGATGGCTCTTTTGCGTCTGCTCGCGTGCGAGCACGATTTCTTTGAGCGCCAGTTCGTATTCGCCTTTCTTCCTGTGTGCCCGCCCTTTCCAAAAATGAGCAAGCGCGATTAGCGGCTGATCTGCCGAGACTGCTTCGGTTCTCAAAACGAAGTCCAGCGTCTCAATTGCCTGGTCTACTTCTTCCGCGTAGAGCGCTCGAAACGCCTCGACCATGCGCAGACGAATATAGTCTTCGAGCGGCAATCTTCTGCGACATTCAATTGGGAATCTTGCAAGGAGCGAATCGAGAAGATGATGGTCTCGATAGCCGATGTCGACCCACTGCGCAATCAAAAGGAGAAGCTCGGTCGCATGGGATTGGCTCGGCGTAAGCTTCTCCCATACTCCATCTGCGTCATCGAGCATCGCTACGCCTTCTGACACGTGCCTGAGATCAAGAGCGCGGCTTAGTTTTCGAACAAACTGCGATTCGATCGTCATAGCCCGCCGATTTCTTCCAGAAATCCAATTCGGTCGGTTGTCGCGCAATTTGTATACGCGACCAGTGTGATCACGAGCTAACCACCGCCGAAGCAGCCAGCAAACTGAACCAATGACCCGACGAACCACTGATGCGGCGCCTGATTATCGCTCTGCGTGGGTATAGATGTCCACCCGTCCGAATCGGACCGGCTTCCTTGCGCGGATTGGTAGTGTGCGGTTTACTCACATCACATTTCGATTGGCGGCTGGAGAGAGCCGGCTCGATTGGAGGCGGATATGCACAACGGATATTCAGGGACTCGTTGGGGCTCGGCTCGCTGGAGTGGAATAAGTCGCACATATCAAGCTCGAGACGTCGAACGCCTTCGAGGAACTGTCCATGTGGAACACTCACTCGCGAGAGCGGGGGCGGAGAAGTTCTGGCGCATGCTTCATGAGGAGAAATTTATCCCGACGCTTGGAGCACTCACGGGAAACCAGGCAGTTGAAATGGCCAAAGCAGGTCTGAAAGCCATCTATCTGAGCGGTTGGCAGGTTGCGGCTGATGCAAATCTTGGCGGCCAGATGTATCCGGACCAGAGTCTCTATCCCGCGAATAGCGTTCCGAACGTGGTGCGTTCGATTAATAACGCACTGATGCGCGCCGACCAGATCGCGCATGCTGACGGGCAGCACACAATCGACTGGATGTTGCCGATCGTCGCGGATGCTGAAGCGGGATTCGGCGGAGTTCTCAACGCTTTCGAATTGATGAAAGGCATGATCGAAGCCGGTGCGGCGGCAGTCCATTTTGAGGATCAGCTGTCCTCCGCGAAGAAGTGCGGGCACATGGGAGGCAAGGTGCTGGTGCCGACCAGAGAGGCAATACAGAAGCTCATCGCGGCGCGTCTTGCGGCCGACGTGCTCGACGTGCCCACAGTTTTGATCGCGAGAACCGACGCGAATGGCGCCCATCTCATTACCAGCGACTGTGATCCGGCGGATCTGCCTTTTCTTACTGGTCAGCGAACAATCGAGGGGTTCTTTAACTTCCGCGGCGGAATAGATGCTGCCATCGCGCGCGGCCTGGCTTACGCACCTTATGCAGACATGCTTTGGTGTGAAACTTCAGAGCCAAGCCACGAGGAAGCAAAACGATTCGCCACAGCGATTCACTCCGAATTCCCAGGGAAGCTTCTGGCTTACAATTGCTCGCCCTCATTTCATTGGAAGGCCAAGCTGAACCAGCGGGAAATCTCTCAGTTTCAGCGCGAGTTAGCCACACTTGGCTATCGCTTTCAATTCGTGACGCTCGCGGGTTTCCATGCCCTGAATCTCTCTGCATTCGAACTCGCTCACGAATACGCACAATCGGGAATGTCTGCTTATTCTCGGCTACAGCAACGCGAATTTGAATTGGCAGAGAGCTTCGGTTACGGCGCGGTGAAACACCAGAAATTCGTTGGCACCGGCTACTTCGACGATGTCGCGAATACGATTACCGCCGGAAGGACGTCGATCTGCGCTCTCCCGGGTTCCACCGAGGAAGAACAGTTTGAGGTAAGCCAAGGTGCACCGACAATCGACGAGGACTTTGTGATTCCAGTGTCAGGCGATTGAGAGATCGCAGTTGGTTCGAACAGAAAAGGTAGCTGCCAGAAAGGAACATCATTCCATGAGCGCAACTCTGCAAATGACCGAGCTTGCAGCGACGAGCCGAACCGCAGCGAGCGAAATACTCACGCCGGAAGCGGTGGAATTCCTGAGTGCTCTCGACCGCCTCTTCGAATCGCGGAGAATCGACTTGCTTTGCGATCGTCACAAGCGTCAGCTCAAGTACGACTCCGGCAAGTTGCCTCGGTTCCCGGTTGAGACTCTTCGGATTCGCGAAGCGCAGTGGACTGTTGCTCCAATTCCGTCGGATCTGCTCGACCGCCGGGTTGAGATCACTGGACCGGCCGAAAGAAAGATGGTGATCAATGCGCTGAACTCAGGCGCGAACGTCTACATGGCGGATCTCGAAGACTCCAACGCGCCAACCTGGAGCAATTGCCTTGAAGGTCAGAGAAACGTTCGCGATGCTAACCTGCGAACCATCGAATTCAGTTCGCCCGATGGAAAGCTCTACCGGCTGAATGCAAAACCGGCGGTGCTCTTTGTTCGACCACGTGGATGGCACATGGTGGAGAAGCACTTTCCCATTCACGGAAGGCCGATTTCAGCGTCTCTGTTCGATTTCGGGCTGTATTTCTTTCACAATGTCCGTACGCTTTTGGAGCGCAATACAGCTCCGTATTTCTACCTGCCCAAACTGGAAAGCTACCGGGAAGCTCGGCTATGGAACGATGTATTCGTATTTGCCCAGGAATATGTCGGCATTCCTACGGGAACCATCCGCGCCACGGTGTTGATCGAGACCATCTCTGCGGCATTTGAGATGGACGAGATTCTGTATGAGCTGCGCGAGCACTCCGCCGGTCTGAACTGCGGGCGCTGGGATTACATCTTCAGCTTCATCAAGAAGTTCAGAAACAACCCAAAGTTCATGCTCCCGGAACGTGGCGGCATCACGATGGAACAGCCATTCCTCCGTGCCTACGTGCAGTTGCTGATTCACACGTGCCACAAGCGCGGCATCCATGCAATGGGAGGCATGGCCGCCCAGATTCCGATCCGTGACAACCCGGAAGCCAACGAAAAGGCCATGGAACGTGTCCGCAAAGACAAAGTTCGTGAAGTGCTCGCCGGGCACGACGGCACATGGGTCGCACACCCCGGCTTGGTCCCCGTTGCAAAGGCCCTGTTCGATGAACACATGGAGGGCCCCAACCAGATTCGGCCGCCATTTCCATCGACTTCGGCGATTTCTGAGAATGACCTGTTGGAGATCCCGCTTGGCCAACTGACCGAGGAGGGTTTCGTTCGAAATGTGGACGTTGCATTGCAGTACATCGAATCGTGGCTGCGCGGGAATGGTTGTGTTCCCATTTATAACCTGATGGAAGATGCTGCGACGGCAGAGATTTCTCGTGCGCAACTCTGGCAATGGATCCGCTTCGGTGCTCGCCTAAGCAACGGCCGCAAAGTTGATCGTCACATGCTGGACTATGCCCTGTGGAACGTCTTGAACCGAACGAAGCAGACCCTGGGTATGGAGGGGTTTTCTCTCTCCAAATTCGAACGCGCGGCCGAGTTGCTCATTTCTCTTTCCACGGGGGAGTTCCAGGAATTTCTTACCACTGCCGCATACTCTGAATTCGCTTGATCGGCTCGGAGTGTTCATCGAAGATAAGGCAGCTTTAAGCTGACTGGCGCTGAGATCCCATCCTCTTTCGGTAGGTAGAACATCTGGAACCCTTTCACACACGTTGGCGAAGACAAGACTAGAGAGAGCCCTCCCCCCCCCGAGCGGTTTCCTAACTCACACCTTAGGGAACCGCCGTATCTTCACGATCCGGCTGTTCGGGTCTCTATACAGTTGAGACTCAGAATCGATTGCTTTGGCCCGGATTGTGTCCGCGATTTGAAAATCAGGCCTATCTCGAATCTGATTGAGATCTGGTCACGGTGTTGTCATTGATAGGGTTCGCGGGCGCAGGGAGAAGTCTGTACCCGTCGCGCGTGCGAATGTGGTATTTCTGCAGATCCTTACCTACCAGCTTCACTTTGATCGAGCGCCAGCCGCGGTTGGGGTTGGGTTGTGGATAGTAGCTCAGGGTGTAAAGGTGAAACAGGTCCTCGCGAATCGAACCGAACGCCTGTTTCTCCTGCAGCCAGTTCTTCGCAAAATATGCTTTACCGCCGGACCCCTTGCTGACGCGTTCAAATGCAGCGGCGGATATCGGATCGTCTTGGGCCTGCTGTGTACTGACGATATAGATAATTGTTCCGGTGGATTGTGCCAGCTCCGCCACATCTTCCGGAGGAACCGCGCTGGCGTTGTCAGGACCGTTTGAAAAAACCACGATTGCCTTTCGTCCTCGGAGCGGAATGGTGTCTTTTACCGTCAACAGCAAACTGTTATAGAGTGCGGCATCGTCGCCAGCGACCGTATTTCTCACACCGCTCACAACACGGAACTGGTCGGAAGTGAGGGAAGTCATACGCGAAAGGTCGCGACTGTAAGAATAAAAGGCTAACTTGCTCGAGTCGTCCATGGAGCGGATAAAGTCGACGATTGCATCCTGAGCAAATACAAAGCTTCGGTACATGTAGTTACTTGTGTCGAAGAGAATGAATAGACTCGCGTCGGATGGGTGTGGAACCGTCAGGTCGGTTAGGGAGTCCGCCGTTGAATTATCGTCTGGTGATTTGATTGAGCCCTTCCGCGCGACCGCCTTTGAACTTTGGTCAGGATCGCTGCTTTGCTCGAAGGTGGAAATCTTCTGAGAAATCTTGTCCTCGGTAATGGAGAAGTCTTCCGGGCGAAGGCCAGTGACATAGTTTCCCTTGTTATCAGTAACGGCCACGTTGAGCTGAACAAGGACGACGTTTACGCGCAGACGTAGAGGGTCGTCTTGAGCGGGTGGATGCGATTCAATGCTCTGCGAGAAGCAGAGGCACGAGATTACTCCGAAGCTGGCGAGAGATTTTTTGGCCATAACCAGTCCAATACTTCCTGCGTGCGTCTATTGCCGGGCAATAGTAGTCGCGACCTGGGGGGTGATTTTGCCTTGCCGAAACTCCTCCCCCGTTTCCTGCATGGCTCGCAGTAATGCGGGCCAATCGTCGATGTTGCTGGCAAAAATATTGGCGACCATACGTCGGGTCAACGCTGGTACCAATACGTTGAGCATTACCGGGGAATAGCCCATCTCGTCGGCGAGACGCGCCCAATAGAGATTGTTAGATTCCCAGGACTCGGCCAGCAACCTGCTGGCGCTCCCCCCGAAGAGAGGCAGTGGCCGCATCGTAAGAATCGTCGGGGAATTGCTGAGAAGCAATGCTGGATGTGGAGTTCCGAAGTCCGACTCTAAGCGCTCCGAACTTGCAATGGCTGGGTCGCTTCGAGAAAGTTCTTCTAACTCCCGGCACGCGGACCCCGACTCTGAAACCTGCTCAGGATGTCTGTTCCGGAATTCGACAGCCAGATAGAACATGTCTGCCGGGAGCTCCCGAGAGACCGATGCTGTGGCGGTTCCCTTACTTTGCAAAGCCAACCTTGCCGATTCCAGGCGGTCCGGGGTCATGCGATCAGAGAGAATGCTGATTACTTCTGCCCTTAACTCCTCGTTTGTTGCCGCGGCGGTGAAGAGTTCTTCCCCTGCGCGTTGATAAAGAGCTGCCGAATGCAATTCACTTCGGCTAACGGTCCACCAGCGCGGCAGGATTGCAGAAACGAGAAGGCCAGGTGCCGTCTCCTTCCAGACAAGAGCCTGTACGTTCTTAGGCGAAATGAAATCCTGTTCCGTCGACGCCAGAGCATACGGCAAATCGGCGAGCGACCCAATCAGAAAAGCTCCGCCCCCGGCTGTTGCGCCGACTCCGATCAAACCTGGAGGTCCCCAGACCTGTTCGGTACCCCGTACGGAGACCGAAGAGAAGTCATGTGACCGGACAAACAGCGGATTGTTGTGAAGGATCTCCGCACCTGGCGGTTCATAGTATGCATAGTTCAAGCCAACAAGCGTGTCCCTTAAAAAAGGCGTGAGTTGACCGCGGGCGGACTCAAGTTGAGCGGGCGAGGCACCAGATCGAATAATCTTGGCAAGGTCGGTTCGCACCTGCAACTCCGCATGGCGATTGACGTAGACCACCGGGGACCACTGAACCTTTTCTCCGCCTGTGAAGATCGGACGCGGCATTTCAAATTCACGCAGGCTACCGGCGAGGGGAAGTAATTGGCTTCCTAAGTCTGCACCGTGCGCCATCTGGGTCAACCCGTCGTATAGCCCGAAGAGGGTCTCCAAAGACACCAGCCGTTGATCATCCAATACGGATCGGATTCGCCTTGCCATTTCCTGATGGACACGCTGGCCGTCTTCACTGCTCTGCTGCGGACCTGCCAGCAGATCAACAATCTGGTCCTGGGAGAGATTTGCGTTGCCCGCTGCGACACTCACCAAAGACTGCAAGGCGTTTCGGGCTGCTTCGAAAACCTGCACAGACGAAGAAACCCCTAGAAACGGCTGGACGGTGCTCAGCCAGGACGAATTCAGCTGCGCTAACGGAATCTGACCTTGCCGGGCGAGAATCTGCCAGAGTCCAATGTTCGCTTGAAATGCTCCCAGGGCATTTGCGCGTAGAACTGGATTCGAGATGTGATCGACTCGGTCTGCCGCGGCCACGAATCTTGCGATCGATGTGTCATCCAGCGCCGGAAACTCGGCAAAGATTGAAAACCAAAGATTGAATTGCGAAATCCTGGTTCCAATCAGTTCCTCGGTCGTATCCGATAAGCGCTGGTCCGGAGGTCTCCCGGCATTGATGGTTTCCAGCAAGAGAAAAATTTGTATCGGGCCGGTTTCAATCCCTAGATTTGAAGAAGCAACCAGCATCTCCAGAAATCGCTCCGGAGTATCGTAGCGACGGCTCTGTTTTGGCCACTCATTCGTGGGGTTTGACTTGGTCTTGCGAGAAAGGATTTCCTCCCAGGCGCCAAGCCCTTCCAGAATCTGAGGATTGCCGCTCGCGTCCCATTTCAAAGATGTGAGCAGAATCAGGAGTTGTGCGTTTCTTGGGAAAACCCCGATTCCTGCCTGGACGTGCGGAGCCGTTGATCGAAAGGCTAAGTAAAGACGTTTGAGACGAGATCTCTCCGCAAGATGCACCTGCTGCGACAGGCTCAAACGCGACAGGACGTCAAAATACTCTGCCAACCAGCCGCGATCCCTGGTGAGCAGATTGCTTACGAACTCTCCGGGGGAGTCAGGGTTGGCCCCCACTAATTCTTCCCACTCTTTCTTGGCGCCGCCTGGAACAACAACGCTGCCAGAGTGGACGTTAATCCCGCTTCCGTACAATTCAAAGACCGGCGCAAGGGCGTACAACCTTCTCAGTCCTGGCGTCTGCTGCAACGCCAACCTTGTTTGCTGATCGCACTTTGACAGCGCCCAGTAAAGCCGATCCAGGCTTTGATCGTGCAGCAGCATGTCGAGCAAGTTTCCGCCGGAATTCTTGTTCCGAGCGGTGAGTCCCAGGAAGGCACTCTCTTTGAAGAAGATCGGAACCTGAGTAGCTGGAAAAGGATGGATGAAAGGTGCGCTCTTCTGCAAGGCTTGCTCAAGCTCAGTGAGAGGGAAGCCTGAGTCGATGGTCAGAAACGCGCGTTCTGCATTTGCGGTCACCAGGGAGCTTTTTTTATCGCCACACGCGCCTCGGAATTTGTAGCCGAGAATATCGATCAGCCGAGGAGCGTCGTCGCAACCAGCAATGTGGATCTCGCCATTCTTATCGGCGATGAACTGGAGTTCTCGAGCAAAGTGTACATACCGATTCACCAGTACCAGGTACTCAGTTGCTTGTCCTCCACGATAGCCAAGGAGAGATAGATTGCGGGACAGTATCGGCAACACTTCATCAGCAGGCGTCTGCTGACTGATTCCGGCCATTCGCAGGAATGATCGCAACGGTCCGGGAATTGTTACGGTGTCAGTCGACTTCGACGTCGACAATTGATCTTCGGGCCGATCTCGTTGCGTGCCGGCGGATTGGGACCTTTCTTGTGGGGGCGTGGCAGCATACGTCGGACTGCACGATGCGAAGCACAAGAGACTTGCAACACAGACGGATTCGAAGCGAAGAGGGAACTTCATGCGACTAGCCCCCCAGGGTCAAAGTGACCTCACCGACCCGACTGCACTCACGTGGTAGACCATGGGCAGGAAGCCGCATCACAGATCTCGCCAGCGCGAATCTATCCTGATTTCACTAGATTGAAATCAGCTGTCGCTGCTGGTAGACAATCCTCGCGGAGATGACTAGGAGAAAGCCGCAAGGCGGAACGGTTTTCGAACCGGGTCTTCGCTATTGATCCGATCTTCAGGCACGTAAGGGAAGTCACGTGAACCGGTGCATCATCATCGCAAATCATTATTCGCTCGGCAAGTCTTCTTTAGATCGAAAGTGGCAATCGACGTAGAGTTTTCGCCTTGAAGCTTGATTTTTCGCAAAGGCGTTCCAGCGTGTGGGAAGCAAGGAACAGCCTGTAAGTTATTGAGAAAATGGTAGGTGCGACTAGACTCGAACCAGCGACTTACTAGTTCATTGACCGAAAGCTATTGCGAAACCGCACTGATGCTCAGAAGGGCGCACAAAATGATGCAAATTGAACCTTAGCACCTGGTCAGGACCAAATAACTACCATCCGCTCAGTGCCGTCTCAGCCCGAGAATGCTTAGGAAAAAGCTAGAGCAGATAATTTGCACACCCAGGGTGAGCGAGAAGACCGCAGGCATAACGATGCGCAGAATATGCACGGGATCCAGTTCTCCGAAACTACTTTTAGCCCAGCCGGAGAAGGCAAGGATCGAGCCACCAATCCCCCCCGCTATCAGCACGCCGCCGAAAGCCAGGCCAGTCTCGAGCGTGATGTATTCAAACGCGTGGGACAGGCGTGGATCTTCCGGCAGCAGACCCTCGGAGATGGCGAATACCTTGGTGAACACGGCAAAAGCAACAAGTTGAAAGCCCAGGAGTACCGAAGCGAAGGCATACAGAAGTGTATGGACATCGAATTCGATTTCGTTCAAGATCTTCGGACCCGGCAAGAGCCAAGCGCATACGCCCAGCCCCAATAGGATCAGAACCGTTCCCGGATACAAAAAGAGCCAGCGCGGGCTATACAGCAGCAAAAAGCGCAGATGCCGCCAACCATCGCGCCACGTGCGCAAGTGGGGTGGATGACTGCGTCCGTCGGGGCTCAGCGTAGTGGGGACCTCGCTGACCTTCATGCCCAATAGACCGGCCTTCACTACCATCTCACTGGCAAACTCCATCCCCGTAGAACGTATATCCATGCGTACAAAGCTGTCTTTCCGAAATCCTCGCATTCCGCAATGAAAGTCATGGCATGGCGAGTGAAAAAACAATTTCCCGATGCCTGTTAGCACAGGATTTCCAAAATAGCGATGCAGCGGCGGCATGGCACCTTTGGCAATGCCTCCCCGAAATCGATTACCCATCACAAGGTCTGAACCGGCGCGTAACTGCTCCAGAAACCGCGTGATGTGACCGAAGTCGTAACTATCGTCGGAATCGGCCATCACCACGTATTCTCCGCACGCGGCAAGTATGCCACCCCTCAAAGCGCTGCCATAACCTTTCTCCTCGACATGAACTACGCGTGCGCCCTCGGATCGTGCTATTTCCACCGACTCGTCCGTCGACCCATTGTCGCCGACAATCACTTCACCACGGATGCCCGCTTCGTGGAGACTTGCCAGCGCCTTGCGGACGCACACTCCCACGGTCTCTCGTTCGTTCAGACACGGCATGACGACAGACAACTCAACCGTTTCTCCAGCAGCGACTGAATCATCCATTTGAGGTCGAGAACAATCAGTTTGAAATTCAATACTCATTGCCGAGAATCCCTCTTAATTGTCAGCGATAAGCAGATTCCGGATTAGCCTTCGAGGAGATGGCCAGACCGGAAAGCGGATATGCGTAGTAGCTCGATGAGCCGATGCGTTGCCATCCCACAGCTTGGCTTGGGTCGGGAGGAGACTCCTCTGAAACCGCGAATTTGGCTCCCGTTGAAGCCAAAGCTGACAACACGCGTTGCCGGTCCGGCTCGCTAAGTTTCCAGAAGTTCACACTCCAATCCAATTGCGCAATGATCCGCGCACGCATCAGACGCGACGCAAAAACGAGTGGAGTCCTACCTCCATGGCCCGCAGAAGCGAGCTCTTCGTGGGGCTGAATCCCGAGGCGCTGCATATCCGTCGCGAGCTTCCACGCCTCATTTTGCGGCGTGTGTTCGAATGCATACGTCGAATCTCCCCTATATGTGGTGACCGAAGAAAACGCGAGTGCCCACGCCAATCCGCCGATTGCGACGATGCCGCCGAGAACCTTGCCGATACGGCCAGACAGCGTTGTAAATGGGATTAGAAAAAGAGTGGTGACAATTGAGGCAACGTATCTCGGCTCTACGAGGACCATGCACAGGAATAGCAACGCGGCCAGACCAACCAGCCACGCAGCCCAACGAGGGGCCGGGGGCTTCCTGAGAGTTTTATCCTTTTGCACCAGAAGACATAGAATCCATCCAATGAGGAATCCCCCTCCCTGACAAATCAGGAACTTTGCAAGGCCCAGAGCGTTCCTGAAGTACGTATGCGCAAGCCGCCTCGGGGAGAACCACAGATGAAGGCCACGATACCAATAGGAATTGTCATACCAGATGGCATAGGTAACGGGAAAGACACCGCCGAACTCGTAGACCCTCGGTGAATCGAGGGCGATGCGTGCAGGATGTATCGGCCGGCCGGCCTTTGGGGGTCCGCCTTGCCAAAAGCGCCCCATATCTACGTTGTTGACATACCAGGCATAGTTGAGTCGGCTTGTGTCGCCGATTGTCACATGACCTGATGAGACCGAAAGCGTAACGATCCACGGTGGGAAAAAGCAGAAATGTACTTGCGGCGATAAAAACGCCACGGCGCGGAAGCAGCTTCCAGGCCGCAAATAGGATCATTAGAGCAAGCGGGAACATCCAGGCTTTTGCGTAGTATCCGATTGCGAGCGCAGCGCCTAAGGCGACTGGCCTGGTGTTCGGACGTCGCAAAAGGATTCCCAGAGCGGCGTAAAGGCAAGCACAGATAATCATGTCCGGCTCGATCATGGACACGGGAATGAGCACCAGCGAGCACCACAAGAAGATCGAATACGCGATACTGCGAATCGCGAAAACATCGTTCCGATCTTTTATGAGTCCCTGAAGAAAATACTCGAAGGCAAAGACCGTGACGACAAAGATCCCATAGTTGACCAGATGAGCGAGGGGATACTCCCAGTACATGGAAGGACGTAGAACGAAGCGTGAAAAAGCTTGGAGCCAAGCGTATAGGGGATTGAAGTAGCCATTAATCGCGGTGTGCCAATCGCCTCGCAGATAAGCATCACCCATGTCGAGGTAGGAGACGCCATCATAGTTCATGAAGAAGCGGCTGCGCCAAGCCTGTGCCAAACCCAAAATCAAGGGGATGGCCATCCATCGGTTCATTCCCAACTTTTTGAATCTGCTCTGCATTCGGGAGCATTCCCCTGTTTGCAATGACCTGCATTCGGCCCGAAGGAAGAGAAACTATTTTCCAAAAGCTCGTTATTGAAAATAGGCAACCATACTAGCTCCATCAAGGGACAAAATGTCAATACGAAATCTTTCCAGCGACTTCACTGGCGCGATAAAGTTCCGGTCCCGCGGCGCCTGCTTGTGGACTACCGCTCATTAGCTTTGGGGATGGCCGTCAGCGGCCCATTTGTCCGCGCCTTTGCAGCGACATTCGAGACTGCGAAATCAAGCCGGATTAATTCTCGCGCGAGGTCTTGGGCCGAGGTTCGACATTGTCTAGCGATTGAAGCCTTTTCAGCATTGCATCGTAAGCTGGCTTTTTCCGGTAACTCAGATCAAAAGGCAACGCCCACCCATAACCGGTATAAGCTTCCGGAATCCAGGAGTACATGTCGGTGAATCCCCACGTCTGAAAAAGCGTGCAGGCCGGTTCTCTCAGACACGTATCGAGCAAATCCTTGTAGATTTCCGCCTGCGCCCGCAGGCTCGAGTCACTGTCGTCCCTCAATCGCACATCCACTTCGGTGAATTGCACCTCAAGCCCAAGTTCAGCAAGGCGATGGATGTTCCGGCGGAGCGAATCAAACGAGTTGAAATCAGACTCGAGATGCAGTTGCAAGCCAATTCCGTTCAGCGGAACTCCCCGGCTCACGAAGTCCTGGGCCATTGCGTACATGGCATCCGACTTCTGATTAAGCGTCTCCGCGTTGTACTCGTTTACAAATAGCTTCGCATCGGGGTCTGCGGCATGGGCCCAGATCAGCGCCTGTTCGATGTACTTCGTGCCCTCGCCGGCGAACCCGATCCCCGGCTTCTCATACCAAATGGAACTCCGCATTGAGCCATCCTCATTAAACGGCTCATTCACCACGTCCCACGCGTAAATCTTGCCTCTGTAGCGTCTGACTGCGGTTGCGATGTGTTCCGCGAGTACCTTGTTAAGGGCAAGCGGTGTCCACGGAGGAGACGGGCCGCTCTGAATTTGCATCCAGTCTCTGACCAGGATCCAACCCGGTAGTGCGCGATGCCAAATCAGAACATGCCCGCGCACTTTCATCGAATGTGTCTGCGCAAATGCCACCAGCGCGTCCGGTCCGGCGAAATTGTAGGAGTCCGGCTCCGGGTGGATGTGATCAAACTTCATCTCATCCGCTGCTTCCAGCGCGGAGTATTCCCGTGCGAGCGTTGCCGCGTAAGGAGCCTGAGAAAGATGGAGTGATTCGGCAGCGGCTCCCATTTGCAAATGGTGCTTCTCGGCTGCGTCCCTCAGGGTCGGCGCAGCGTCAGACGTTTGCGCAATCCGCTCGCGCTTTCCGCCGAGATTCCGAAGTGACGGGTATGTAGACGCCAGGTACCAACTGACTGCTGCTAGCACTAACACGAAAATCACCAGCTTGGGCAAGCTGAAGTATTGGGCGGTCTGAGGTCTTCCCGCCGATCGAAAACCCAAATCAATTCGACTCACTGCTCCGGGTTCCTTCCCGATTCGGTCCGCCCTCACAGGGAGATCTTGAGAGGCTTGAGCAGAATATCGCGTGTTTGATACGGCCAACCCCGGGGGCTTCAGTATCCCAAGCCATGTCCATCTTTCCGAATCGTCAGTACTTCGCCATGACCGGCAACGTTAATCCTTTCCGGTTCCACATGTAGATATTAGACATCGATACGGACAGAACCATTATGGACGATTGCAGGCGATCAGGCCCGGTTTCCTCAAACACCGAGAGTATGATGGGCTACTCGTCAGCAGCCACAAAGTCACTGACGAGTGGAGAGAAGAGCGTCAGCCTTGAGTGACTCCTCCATCAGAGGCCGAGGAACTCTGTTCTTTGTTCATGCTGTTTGTGTTTCACAAAACCGCGTAATAATCTGCAAATTTCCACAGAAATATTTATTTTTGACCGGGGGGTAGTACCTTTCTCCAGGTGATCTCGGATGCCCGGGGCCTTTCCAGCTTGGGGCTCTTCTGTATTTATGGTGCGCCATTCGGGGCTAATTATCTGCAAAAGGTGGAACACCGGGTGCGTCGCCTATTAGCTTCTGTGCAAAGTTGTGGGATGCTGCACGTGGAGATGAAAACTTTCTAGCCTTTCCGATGCAGGCAACAACTTTAGAGACCTGTTTGTGTCTCTAGGATACAGACGGCCACACCGACT
>Ga0207683_10001123_pt1 | contig 24335 bp, 18 predicted proteins | sample KBSM73metaG_FD_184333 | JGI IMG/M metagenome (GOLD analysis project Ga0207683, IMG submission 184333) | Miscanthus rhizosphere microbial communities from Kellogg Biological Station, Michigan, USA - KBS M7-3 metaG (SPAdes) (version 2) | ecosystem: Host-associated > Plants > Roots > Rhizosphere >... | reverse complement strand
GCGCATCTGCTGCGCCGCGCTCGAGGAAGCGCAGGAGCTGCGCGTGGGACTCGGAGCGCGCGCGCCGATCGTCGTGTTCTCACCGCTGCAACCCGGCGAGGAGATCGAGGCCGGCGGATTCGAGATCGTCGTGTCGTCGCTCGAGGGCTACGCCAGGCTGCGCGCGGCCGGCGTTTCGTGCGCCGTGCACGTCAAGGCCGACACCGGCATGGGCCGCTGGGGCATGGCGCCGGCCGACGCGCTCGCCGTCGGTCGCGAGCTCGCCGGCAGCAGTGGCCCGCTCCGGCTGGCCGGGCTGATGTCGCATCTCGCGACCGCCGACGACGACCCGGCCTTCGCGGCCGTCCAGGCCGCCGTGTTCGCGTCGCTGGCGCACGAGTTTCCGCCCTGCGTGCGCCACCTCGCCAACTCCGCCGCCGCCCTCACGCTGCCCGACACGCACTTCGATGCGATGCGTTGCGGCATCGCGCTCTACGGCGTGTCGCCATTCGACCGCGATCCCGCAGAGCACGGGCTGCAGCCGGCTCTGCGCTGGACGAGCCGTGTGGCCGGGCTGCGCGATCTGGCTCCAGGGCAGTCTGCAGGCTACGGCCGGCGCCTGATCGCGGAGGAGCCCGTGCGTGTGGCCTACGTTCCCGTGGGCTACGCCGATGGCTATCCGCGTATCGCCAGCGGGCGATCCTACGTGCTGGTGCGCGGGCTGCGAAGGCCCGTCGCGGCGACCGTCTCGATGGATCAGCTCACGTGCATCGTCACGGACGACGTGCAGGTCGGCGACGAGGTGGTGCTGATCGGCGCGCAGGGGAACGAGCGGGTCACGCCCGAGGAACTCGCGCGCCACGCCGAGACGATCGGCTACGAGATCGTCTGTGCGACCGAGCTGGCCGTACGCCGCGGCCGCCGCACCTACCTCGTCCCGTGAGTCTCAGTGGTCGGCGACGATGGCGCCGTCGGGCTCAGCCGGCAGCCCCTGCTCGTGCCAGGCCGTGAAGCCGCCGGCCACGCTGTAGGCGTCGAACCCGATCGCCCGGTAGGCGCGCGCGACCATGCCGGCGCGCACGCCGCCGCGGCACATGAAGGCCACGGGACGCGCGCGGTCGAACGTGGGGGCCCGCGAAGCGACGCGCTCGATCTCGACGTGCAGCGTGTCGGGCGCATGCCCCGCGTCCCACTCGTACTGCTCGCGGATGTCGACGATGTCCAGGTCGCCCGCCGCCTGGCGGCGGCGGGCTTCCGAAGGATCGAGGTCGACGGACGGATCGGCGAACAGATTCTCGCCGATCGGCTTGCTCACATCACTCCCGGTCGACGCGCGAGCCGAGGATGTCGCCGACCTTGGCCTGCGCGTCCTCGGGCGAGAGCTCGAGAGCGGCGCCGATCTCGGTGATGAACGCCTCTTCGGCCTTGTCGCGGAGCATCCGCTGCGAGTGGTTGAGCGGGCGCCGTGCGTCGGCGTCGACGAGCGTGGCAAGCACATCGACGATGCCGTCGAGGTCACCCGAGCCGAAGCGCTCCTTGAGCCGCTTGAGCTGCTTGTCCCAGGTGAGGCCTGCGACGAGCTCCATGCCGGGCTCCGTCGCGAGCTTTTCGAGCGCAATCTGCGCAGTTGCGGGATCCGCCACGGCGCGCAAGCCACGATCCAGAGCGCGCTCGAGCGGGATGGTCACCGTCATGCGCGCACTGAGCACTGTCAGCTTGAGCATCGTGGCGGGCTCGCCATCGATATCAACCGAGCTGATGTCCTCGATACGCGCGACCCCGTCGTGTCCAAGGACCACCAGGTCGCCGACGGAATAGTCGGTGAGCGTAGGCATCGGCACCTTTCGCCGTAGGTGAAAAAACCGCTGGTGAGAGCCGTTTCCGGCCACTCTCCAGGACAGGTATCTTAGCGCATCCCCGGCTTATGCCACTGTGGTGGCATGCTGGTCGCGGCGAGCGGCCAGCACATCCTCGAAAGTGGCACAGAAACGGTCGGCTTCGCCCTGCGAGAGGCACAGTGGCGGCACGAGCCGCAGGGCGGTCGGAGTGATCGCATTGACGAGGATGCCGCGCGCCCGCAGCGCCTCGGACACCTCGGCTGCGTTGCCCGCGACGAGCTCGATTCCCAGCAGCAGCCCGGCTCCGCGCACGTGGTCCACTCCGGGCAGGCCGCCGGCACGTTCGATGATGCGCTCGCCGACCGCTCTGGCGTTCTCGACGAGGTCTTCGCGCTCGATCGCGTCCAGCACGGCCAGGGCGGCTGCGGCGATGGGGGGCGAGCCGCCGAACGTCGTCGCGTGGTCACCGCGCTCGAAGCCGCCGTCAGGAGTGTCCGAGGCGAGCAGCGCACCGATCGGGAAGCCTCCGGCGAGCCCCTTGGCGACAGCCGTCGCGTCGGGCCTCACACCGCCGAGCTCCGCGCAGAACCAGGCGCCGCAGCGCCCGATGCCGGTCTGCACCTCGTCGTAGAGCAGCAGCGCACCGTGGCGATCGCAGAGCTCTCTCGCGAGCTCGAGCCAGGCGGTGTCGAGCGGCCAGACGCCGCCCTCGCCCTGGATCGGCTCGACCAGCACTGCACAGGTGCCGGGGCCGATCGCCGCCGCGAGCGCCGCGAGGTCGTTGCGCGGGACGTGACGGAAGCCCGCAGGCACCGGCTCGAACGGTTCGCGCTTGGCTGCCGACCAGCCGGCCGCGAGCGTCGCAAGCGTGCGTCCGTGGAAGGCTCCTTCCACGCACACGATCTCGTGCTTGACCGCGCCGCCGCGCGCCCGTCCGGTGCGGCGCGCCAGCTTGATCGCGGCTTCGACGGCCTCGGCGCCCGAATTGCAGAAGAACGCGCGGTCGTGTCCGGAGAGAGCGCACAGACGCTCGGCCAGCGTGACCGAGGGCTCGCTGTAGAAGAGGTTCGAGACGTGCCCGAGCACGGCGGCCTGCGCGGCCAGCGCCTGCGCTGCGGCCGGGTGGCCATGCCCGAGCGAGCAGACGGCGAGCCCGGCGACGAGGTCGAGATAGGCCGTCCCGTCCTCGTCCCAGACGGTGCTGCCGACGCCGCGCACGAGTGCGAGCGGCCGCTCGGGATAGGTCGGCAACAACGCGGCTTCTGCGCGATCGTGCAGGCTCACGGCGTCACCACCGTACCGGCGATGCCGATGCGGACGCGCGCCACGCCTCCGACCAGCGCAGCCGTGCAGGCCTCCAGCTTCGGCAGCATGCCGCCGCTCGCGCTGGCCGGCGGGCGGGAGGCGGAGATCTGCGCGAGCACGGCGCCGCGCTCGTCGAGCACTCCCGGCACGTCCGAGAGGAAGACGAGCTCGTCCGCCGCGAGCGCGGTGGCGATGGCGGCCGCCGCGTCGTCGGCGTTGATGTTGAGCACCGAGCCCGTCTCGTCGGTTCCGAGCGGGGCGACGACCGGCACGAGGCCCTCGCCGAGCGCGGCGAGGATCTCGCCGTCGCGCACGCCGATGGGCTCGCCCACGAATCCCAGCTCGGGCGTGCGTCGTGCCTCGACCAGGCCGTCGGCGAATGCGACCGGAGCGAGGCCGGCGGCCCGCATTGCCGCGCACAGCTCATCCGAGACGACCGCGAGACCTGCGCGGACGCACTCGAGCATCGCCACGTCGGTGACGCGCCGGCCGCCGACGAAGTGCGGTTCGATGCCGCGCGCGCGCGCCGCTGCGGTGATCTGGGCGCCGCCCCCGTGCACGATGCAGACGCGCGCTTCGCGTGCCATGCCCGCGACCGCCGGGACGGAGTCGAGCGCGGCGTTGCCGCCCAGCTTGACCACGACGAGGCGGCTCACGTGAAGTACTCCGCGTTGAACGTCACGTACTCGGGCGAGAGCGACGAGGCGTAGAGCTCGGCGCTGCCAGAGCCGGCCGCGAGGTCGATCCGGATCTCCACCTCGCCCTGCTCGAGCGCGGAGCGCGCGGCGTTGCGCGCGCCCGCCACCTCGACGCCCCCGGCCACGAGCTGCGACGGCCCGACCCAGACGGCGATGCGCTCGGGATCGAGCGCGACGCCACACGTGCCGGCGCGCGCCAGCATCCGGCCCCAGTTGGGATCGGAGCCGTGCAGCGCACAGCGCACGAGGATGTCCTCGCCGATCGCGCGCACCGCGGTGCGCGCCTCCCCGTCGTCGGCCGCGCCGCTCACGACGTAGTGGGCGAAGCGCGACGAGCCCTCGCCGTCGGCGACCATCTGGCGCGCGACGTCGACCAGTGCGCTCGTCAGGGCCCGGCCGAGCACGGCGGCATCCGCGCCGCTCGCCGTCACGCCGCTGGCGCCGCTCGCGAGCACGACGAGCGTGTCGTTCGTCGACTCCGAGCCGTCCACGGACACGAGGTTGAGCGATGCGTCGGCGGCGTCGCGCAGCAGCCCGGCCAGCACCGCGGGCTCGACGACCGCGTCGGTGGTCGCGGTCACGATGGCCGTCGCGACGTTGGGCCGGATCATGCCGGCGCCCTTCCCCATCACGCCGATGCGGACGTCACCCCGGCCGAGGGGGACCATCGCGGTACTCGTCTTGGCCCAGGCGTCGGTCGTGCGGATCGCGTCAGCGGCGGCGGCCCCGCCGCTCTCGGAGAGCTCACCCGCGGCGAGCGCGATGCCCTGCGCGATGGCGTCCATCGGCAGCAGCTTGCCGATCACGCCCGTCGAGCAGACGACGACCTCGCCGGGATCGATGCCGAGCGCGCGTGCGGTCTCGCTCGCCATCGCCCGGGCATCGTCGAGACCCTGGGCGCCGGTGCAGGCATTGGCGTTGCCGGAGTTGACGACGACGGCGCGTGCCCGTCCGTCGGCGAGGTGCTCGCGCGATACGAGCACGGGCGCCGCGGCCAGGCGGCTGTTCGTGAACGCGCCGGCGGCGCTCGCGTCGCCGTCGCAGGCCACGAGCGCGAGGTCGGGAGCGCCCGAGGCCTTGATTCCGCAGGTCACGCCGGCGGCGCGAAAGCCCAGCGGAAAGCAGACGCCGGTGCGCTCGTCCGCGCTCATGCGCCCAGTCCGTGCGCAGTCAGGCCGGCAGCCTCGTCGAGGCCCAGCACGAGATTGGCGTTCTGGATCGCCTGCCCGGCCGCGCCCTTGACGAGGTTGTCGATCGCCGCGGCGCAGATCGCCGTCTGCGTGCGCTCGTCGATCCAGATACCCACGTGGCAGCTGTTGGCACCGTGCAACCGGCCCGGGTGGACGCGTTTCTCGACGGAGACGAACGGCTCGGCGTCGTAGCGCGCGCGGTAGAGCGCCTCGGCCTCGTCCTGCGCGAGGGGCCGGCGCAGGCGGGCGTAGCACGTCACCTCGAGACCGCGGGAGTGGGGCGCGTAGTGCGGCGTGAACGTGACGGGCACGGCCTCGCCTGCGAGCCGAGCGAGCGAGCGCTCGATCTCGGCGATGTGGCGGTGGCCGGTGGGCTTGTAGGGCTGGACGCCACCCTCGATCTCGCTCACGTGCGTGAACTCGGTCGGCTCGCGCCCGGCGCCCGAGATGCCCGACTTGCCGTCGATCGCCACAGGGGCGTCGAGCAGCCCGGCCTCGGCGAGCGGCGCCAGCGCGAGCGTCGCGGCCGTGGCGTAGCAGCCGGGATTGGCGATCTGCCGGGAGTCGAGCACGTCCTGCCGGAACAGCTCCGTCAGGCCGTAGGCCCAATCGGGATCGAGCCGGAAGTCGGAGCCGAGGTCGACAACGGCCGTGCCGGCGCTCGCGATCGCCTCACCGAACGGGCGACTCGCGCCGTGCGGTAGGCACAGAAAGGCCACGTCGCAACGCGCGAGCGCGTCCGGCGAGAGCGCGTCGAAGCCCTCGGAGCGAGCCTGAGCCGTCTGCAGCGACAGCTGGGGGTGCCCGGCGAGCAGCCGCGCGAGCTCGCGGCCCGCGTAGCCCGAGGCGCCCGCGATGCCCGCGCTCAGCGAGCCGGCATCGCTGCCAGGGCCCGAAGGCTGAGTGGTCGGAGTCGCCATGGTTGCATGATTATACAGGTTGGGTGCAAGATCATGCAGCGCCCAGAAACGGCAGGCAGGGCTTGAGATTGTGCATCTCGATGCCGTCGAAGCGGTTCTGCTGCCAGTCCGCGCGCGTGAGCCGGTAGCGCAGGTGCGGCGTCGGCTCGCCGCGGCGCGCAAGCAGTTGCTGTCCCTCGTGCTCGTAGCCGAGGCGGAGCGAGACCCGCTGGGAGGCGGGGTTGTCGATCCACGCCGACGTCTGCGCCTCGAGCGCGCCGAGCCCGGCGAACGCGAGGTGCAGCACGGCCGCGCGCATCTCGACGCCGAGGCCACGACCCTGCGCCGAGGTCGTCAGCCACGACCCGCTGGACACGCTGCGCGCACCGGCGAAGTCCTCGGCCAGGAGCTCCTGGCTGCCCACGATGGCGCCTTCCGACAGCACGGCGAACGGCAGCGACCACTTCTCGGCGGCGATCGCGCCGCGCGAGGCCCAGTGGAAGGAGCAGAAGCGCTCGAACGCCCCCGGCTCGTGCAGCGAATCGGTCCAGGGCACGCCGAACGGCATCTCGCCCTCGGGATGGATGCCGGCTCGCGCCGCGGCGAAGAGCTCGACGATGTCCTCGTCATCTGGCACGCGCAACTCGAGCCGCGGCGTCGTGATGCGCAGGGCGTAGAACGGCCACGGGTGGGTTTCGCGGTAGCGGCCGGGCATCGCTTGAGCCTACACCTCGCCGTAGCCCCACATCTGGGGCGCCCGGCCGTGGCCGGACGCCCCAGAGATTGCGGGACTCAGCCCGCGGTGTTCGCGAACGGGTCGGTCAGCCCGGCTGTTGCGATCGGGGCGGCCGCCACGTAGAAGGGGTCGAAGGTCGAGCCGGACGAGGTCAGCCCTTCGTAATCACCGACGAAGTAACCGCCCGCATCTGGCGCCAGGGTCATGTCGAACGGCCCTGTGGTGCTGATCTTCGTCTCGCCGCCAGCTGCCCAGTTCGCCGCGCTCGCGCAGGCTGCGTGGCAGTGGACGACGAACGTGTCGGTCAGTCCCGGCTGAGCCGTCGTGGCGCTCTCGAGGTCGTAGTAGCTGATTCCGACGGTCCCGTTGGAGGCGACGTGCACCTGCGGTGTGAACGCGGGCGTGTCGCCGGGCGATTGGTCGGCGCGGATCGGTGTCGTCCACGTCAGGCCGCCGTCGGTCGACATCGAGAAGGCGATCTTCGCTGCGCCCGTCGTGCTGAAGCGTCCGTCCTGCCAGACGGCGTAGAGGTTGCCCTCCGGCCCGACGGCGAACTCGGGAAGCTCGTCACTGCTTCGCACAGGGTGTCCGGCGATGCTGACGTTCGCAAAGTCCTGCTGCGAGACGATGATCGGCTGCGACCAGGTTGCGCCGCCGTCGCCCGAGCGGATCACGGCCACGGAGAACGTCTCGCGCTGGTTGTTGCCGAGCCCGCCCTTGGTCAGGATCAGGTCGAACCCGTCGATCAGCATGCCGTCTGCGGGGCCTGCTGCCGGCGACACGATCTGGTTGCCGATCGTCTGATTCTTCTCACCCGGATCGAAGATGGCCCGCCCGTTGCTCCAGGTCAGGCCCCCATCGGTCGTCTGCGAGAACATGGCGGGACCGCGGAACGCCGGTGAGTGATTGAACGCGCCCGGGTTGGCGTTCGTGCTCGGAGAGACCAGCCTGTCCCAGGTGGCATAGGCGGTCAACGGATGCGTCGAGTCGGCGGTCACCGTCTCCTTGTCGTTCAGCACGGTGGTGGACGTGTCGAGCCGTGCAGTGACCGGTGTCTGCCAGGTCACGCCGCCGTCCGTCGAGCGGCTGATGATGATCGAGCTCGCGCCGCCGAACGCCGGCCCGTTCGCGTTGAACGAGTCGCTGATCGAATACACGATGCTCCCATCGGACGAGAAGCTCACCCACGGGTCCGTCGCGCGGTTGAAGTCACCCGGCGAGCCCGCACTCGCACCTTCGCATCTCGTGAATTTCGGCTGGCTCGACGCGAGCGACCAGCTCAGGCCGCCGTCGTTCGAAACGACGTTCGTGAGACCGTTGGAGCCTCCGTCATTCCAGCGGTCCTGCTGGAAGCTTGCGACGAGATGCAAGGGGTGCTTCGGGTCAGCTGCGACGTAGGGCTCCACCTCGGAACCCGCATAGTTGACACTGCCCGCCGCGGTCTGTTGGGCGACGAGCGGCGCACAGGCCGCGTTCGCCGCCAGAGGGTTGTCCGCGACCTGAACCGGAGTGCCTGCGGTCAGTGGGGCGGCCAGGGCGACCGCCGCGACGACCAGCACAGCGACTGCCGCTGCCGCCGTCGGCCACGCACCGCGCCGAACATACAGACGTCTCATGATCGTCCTCCAATCGGATCCTCTGAGGTGCCTGCCTGACCGAGTCACCGTAGCGCGATGAAGTAGATGCGAACAGCTACAGCAAAGCTAAACTGTCACAAATTGACCAAACCGCTACGGCGTAGGTGCAGCGACTGCCGCTGACCGCAGGAGGCGTGTCGGCCAAGTCGGTACTCAGGTCAGCGCCTACCGCGCCCGCTCCCGAAGTGGTGCGCCCCTGGTGCGGTCGCGCGCAGGCGCGTCACGTCGTCGCCCACGGCGACCGGCAGCTCCTCGAACGTCTGCGAGCTGCCGACTGGTTGCAGCGCCGTCGGCAGCACGCGCCGCGAGGGAGTGCCGAGCGGCACGAGGTGCTCGACGATCACGTTGATGTTGCGCTCGCGGCGCTCCAGCTTGCCGTGGGCCTCGAGCAGCGGCTCGGTGCGCGCCAGCAGGCGGTGCTTCTCGTAGACGTCGCTGAAGAGCACGAGGTTGACGAGGCCGTGCTCGTCCTCGAGCAGCAGGAAGACGACGCCCTTGGCCGAGGCGGGGCGCTGACGGGCGACCGTCAGGCCGGCGATGCTGATCGGCGTGCCGCTCTCGATGTGCTCCAGCGCGGCTGTCGCGACGAAGCCGCGTGCCGTCAGGCCGGCGCGCAGCTGCGCGAGCGGATGGTCGCGCACCGAGAGGCCGGTCGTCTCGTAGTCGGCCACGAGCTCGTCCCAGGCGCCGGGGCGTGGCAGCGCGGGCGTGACGCCGAGCTCGAGGTCGAGTGCCAGTTGCCGTCCGCCGCGCGTGGGCTCCGGCCGGGCGATCAGCCCGGCTCGCCAGAGTTGCTCGCGTCGCGGCCCGAAGGCGTCGCAGGCGCCGGCGGCGATGATCCGCTCGCATTCGGGCAGCGAGAGGCCGGCCCGGCGCACGAGATCGGCCACGTCGGTGTACGGGCCGCCCTGCTCGCGCGCCTCCACCAGGCCGAGTGCCGCCGGCTCGCCGAGGCCGCGCACGTAGCCGAGGCCGATCCGCACCGCGCCGTCGGGCTCGATGCTGCAGCCGGCCGCGGAGGCGTTGACGTCGGTGCCACGTATCTCGACCCCGCGGCGCTGCGCGTCGCGTACGAGCGAGGCCGGCGGGTAGAAGCCCATCGGCTGCTCGTTGAGCAGGGCGCACAGGAACTCGGCGGGGTAGTGACGGCGGAGCCAGGCGCTCTGGTAGGCGAGCAGGCCGAACGCGGCCGCGTGCGCCTTGGGGAAGCCGAACTCCGAGAACGCCACGATCTTCTCGAACACGCGCCGCGCCGTCGGCTCGTCGACGCCGCGGCCGTGCGCGCCCTCCCTGAACGCGTTCCAGTGCGCCACCATCGCCTCGCGCGAGCGCCGCCGGCTCATCGCGCGGCGCAGGCTCTCGGCCTGGCCCTGCGAGAACCCCGCGAGCGCGACGGCCACGTCGAGCACCTGGTCCTGGTAGACGATCACCCCCAGCGTGTCGGCCAGCGCCTCGGCCAGCAGCGGATGGTCGTGGGGCACGAGGTAGTCCGGGTCGGCCCTCACGGCCTCGCGGCGCTGGAGGTAGGGGTGCACGGCGCCGCCCTGGATCGGCCCGGGCCGCACGAGCGCGACCTCGACGGTCAGGTCCTCGAGGTTCTCGGGCCGGGTGCGCAGCAGCATCTGCATCTGGGCGCGCGACTCGATCTGGAAGACGCCGACGGTGTCGGCGGCCTGGATCTCGGCATACGTCCCGGGGTCGTCGAGCGGGGCGCGCGAGAGGTCGATCGTCTCTCCACGCGCACGCGCGATCAGGTCGATGCACCGCTCGACGGCGCTCAGCATGCCCAGGCCGAGCAGGTCGATCTTGAGGAAGCCGGCGTCGGCGCACGAGTCCTTGTCCCACTGGCAGAGCTGGCGGCCCTCCATCGCCGCAGGCACGAGTGGCACGAGCTCGGCCAGCGGACCGGTCGAGACGATCATCCCGCCGGGGTGCTGCGAGAGGTGGCGCGGCAGGCCGGCAATCTCCCCGCAGAGGTGGGCGAGTGCCTTGAAACGGCGATCGTGGGAGCGCTCGCGCACGCCGTCGGTCTGGGCGAGCTCCTCGCCCACGCGCTCGGCGCGGTAACCGTCGGAGCCCCGCGCCAGGCGATCGAGATCGGGCGGCGGCAGGCCGAGCGCCTTGCCGAGCTCGCGGATCGCACTGCGCGAGCGGTAGGTCGAGAAGGCCGCGATCAGCGCACTGCGCTCGCGGCCGAAACGGTCGTGCACCGCCAGGATCAGCTTCTCCCTGATGTCGCGCGGGAAGTCGAGGTCGATATCGGGCACCGCGGCCAGCTCGCGGTTCAGGAAGCGGCCGAGCGAGAGCCGCGCCGCGACCGGATCCACGTGCGAGAGGCCGGTCAGGTAGCAGACGATCGAGCCGACCGACGAGCCCCGGCCGCGGCCCGGCGGCAGCGCCATGCGCGCCGAGTGCGGGCCGCGCACCTCGATCGCGATCTCGCGCGCGATCTCGAGGATCTCGCGGTGCAGCAGGAAGAAGCCCGAGAGGCCGTGGAAGCGGATCAGCGCGAGCTCCTCGTCGAGTCGCGTGCGGGCCTCGCCGCGGTGAGAGAGACCGCGGTAGCGGCGCTCCAGCTCGAGCGCGCAGATCTGCGCCAGCTCGGCGTCGGCCACCGTGTCGTCGGCCGCCGGGTAGCGGTAGCCGAGATCCTGCGTGAGGTCGAAGCGCAACCGCTCGGCCAGCTCGGTCGTCTCGCGCGTGGCCTCGGGCAGGTCGCCGAACAGGAGCGCCATCTCGCGCGGGCTCTTGAGCACGTGCTCGCGATTGCCGCGCCGCTCGGCCTCGCAGGCCTCCAGCGGGAGATGCGTGCGGATGGCGACCATCGCATCCTGCAGCGCGCCCCGCCGCCGGTCGTGCACGTGCACGTCGTTGGTGGCGCAGAGGCGGAGGCCGAAGATGCGCGCGCTCTCGATCAGCCGCCGGTTGCGAGCGCGATCGCCCCGCCACAGCGGCCGCTGCAGCTCGACGCGCAGGCCGGCGCGGCCGAATGCCTCGTAGAGCAGCCGGCAGCGCTCCAGCGCGACCCGCTCGTCGGCGTGCACGAGTGCGCCGTGACGCGCGCAGCCCGTCAGGCAGACGAGCCCCTCGGCGCGCTCGCACAGCAGGTGCAGCGGCGTGCGCGGCTCCGTGCGGTCGCTCGCGTGCGCGGCAGTGAGCAACTGCGAGAGGTTGGAGTAGCCCACGCGCGTCTCGACCAGCAGCGTGACGTGGAAGGGCCCGTGCTCGTCGGAGACCGTCAGCTCGCAGCCGGTGATGGGCCGCAGGCCCAGCGCCTTGGCCGCGTGCGCGAACTCGAGCGCGCCGCAGAGGTTGTCGTGATCGGTCAGCGCGAGCGTCTCGTAGCCGAGCTCGTGCGCACGGGTGGCCAGCTCCTCCGGCCGCGACGCGCCGTCGAGGAAGGAGTAGGCCGAGTGGCAGTGGAGCTCCGCGTAGGCGGCCGTCAAAGAGACCTTTCGCGCTCGCCGGAGCGAGCTTCGGGGCTAGATACGGTAGGCGAACGTATGTTCGATTTCAAGTGGTTAGAATCGAGCGCATGGGCTCGGACGCCGGGGACGTGCACCGCATCGCGCTCTCCCTCCCGCACGCGACGCAGGACGGCTCGAAGATCCGCTACCTCGTCGACGGCGGCAAGGCGTTCGCGTGGACGTGGAAGAAGCGCATCGAGCCGAAGCGCCCTCGCATCGAGCAGCTCGACGTGTTCGCCGTGCGGGTCGCGAACGAGGAGGAGAAGCAGGTGCTGATCGCCTCGGATCCCGCGAAGTTCTTCACGGAGCCGCACTACAACGGCTATCCGGCCGTGCTCGTGCGCCTCGCGGAGATCGACTCCGACGAGCTCACCGAGCTCCTGATGGACGCCTGGCGCATCGCCGCGCCGCGCAAGCTCGTCGCCGAGTTCGACGCGGGCTCGCCGCAGGACTGAAGCTCACCGCGCGTGAGCGCACCTCGGAGGAGCGAGTAGCGCCTCCTTGCACTGCCCTCGTCTACGGTCGAGGCGTGGCGGTCGCGACACGGGTTCCCAGGGCAGGCTCCGCGCGCACTGCCGACGTGATGCTGCTCACCGTCGTGCTGCTCTGGTCGGGCAACTTCACGGCCATGCGCTACGCCGTCGACACGTTTCACCCGCTTGCGTTCTCGTCGGTTCGCTTCGCGCTCGGCGCCAGCCTCTATGCGCTCGTCGTGTGGTGGAGGGAGGGCACGCTGCGCATCGCCAGGCGCGACTTCGGTGCCATCCTCCTGCTCGCCGGAGTCGGCATCTTCGCCAACCAGGTCGTCGTCGTCTACGCCGTGCAGCAGGCAGGCGCCGCGAATGTCGGCATGCTCATGGCGAGCGCCCCGATCATCGCCGCGCTGCTCGCGCGCCGGCTCGGGCACGAGCGCATCGGCGCCCGGCACGTCGTCGGCGTCGCCGTTGCGGCCACGGGCGCGCTGCTCGTCCTCTACGGCGGTGGCGGTGTCGGCGGCGCCCCGCTGATCGGCTGGTTCCTCGGCCTCGCGACGGCAGCGACCTGGGCGACCTACTCGGTGCTGCTGCGCCCGATGATGGGGCGCTACAGCGCTGAGCGGCTCTCGGCCGCGGTGTTGCTCACGGGCTCGGCGATGCTGATCCCCGTCTCGCTGCCGCAGCTCGCGGAACAGGACTGGGGAGCGCCCACCGGCAAGGCCTGGCTCGCGCTGGGCTACAGCCTCGTGTTCTCGCTGCTGGTGACGAACGTGTTGTGGTTCGACGCGATCCACCGCGTGGGCGCGTCGCGCGCGACGCTCTTCCTCTACCTCGAGCCGTTCTGCGTCGCGCTCGTCGCCATGGCCGTGCTGGGCGAGCACGTCTCCGTGGCGGAGTGGGTCGGTGGGGTCGTCATCCTCGGCGGGGTGCTCGTCGCGCGGCGCGGGGAGCACGAGTAGCCCTTGGGCTGAACACACTCATTCCGAGTGATGGCGTCGCGAGAGCGGAGTACACTGCGCGAGCGGTGCGTTTCCTGGGCGTATCCGGGCTCGTCGTCGGCGTTCTCGTGGCAGCCTCACTGTCGCCTGTGGGCGCGTCAGGGGGCACGAGCGCCTGCGATCCGACCGTCTCGGACGGCTTTGGCCCGTGGGCCCAAGCGAAGCGGGAACCCCCGCGGCGCTCCGTCTTCGGCAGCGGCTTCACGCTCTCGGGCAAGGTGCTCCGGGCCGGTGACTGCACACCGGTGAAGGGGGCAGTCGTCGAGGTGTGGCAGGAGACACCCGGTCTCGGTTACGTCCGTCGTGGTCGCGCGAGCGTGGTAACGGACGCGACGGGGGCGTTCCGGATCGTCGGTCCTGTGCCGCGCGGAGAGGGGGGTGGCCTGAGAGGGCACATCCACATCCGCGTAACTCACGATTTGTTCGAGGAAGTGGCAGTCACCCATTTCGTCGCCCCGGGATCGCACCGCGCTCGCCTGACTCTCGTGCTCACGGACTCGCAGCTGTAACAGGCGCGGCGGTACGCGACGCGGCCAGCCGACACTCCACCGAACGCGGATCTGGAGCGCGTCGCTCGTCGCGTCTCAGCACTCTCTCGGAGTCTTTACCAGACGCGTTCGTTCCGGGCTCCGGATCCCGTCCAGCTTGCAAGGCCGGCACGCAGAACCGTCGATTCCATCCATAGCCTGCCGCCACCCACCGATTCACGCGGCACATGTTGGAGATGTTCGTTGAAGGGATTTGACCCTCTGGGTGCTAACCAGTGTGGTGGTGAGACGGGCCGCTTGACGAGAGGAAGAGGAGCGGTCGGGGGAATCGCACGGGTGGTCGTGCGCCGGAGATACGGCGACCGCTCCGCTAGATCGCTACCCCATGCCGCTGTGTCGAAACGCGCGCCCGGGACGCGTGAGCCGAACGGTTTGGTGAGCGCTCCTGGGTGGGAGACGAGCGGGCGGAGCGGCAGCGTTGGTCTCAGACCGGGACTCGGATCAGGCGTGCCGTTCCGCTCATGTCCAGTGCCAGTAAGCAGCCCGTCGCCGATCGCTGCACAAAGGTGCCACGGTCCTCTGTTCTTGGCTCGCCTGGCAGGGTGGTGTTAGGGCCATCCGCGATATCTATGCTCCCAGCGCCGCGCGCGCTTCGTCGATGGTCGGGTGGATCGACAAGACCTCGTGAAGCCGCATGAGGCTGATGATTCGCTCGACCCCTGACCCGTCGGGCAGTACGACCTGCATGCGACCACCGCGCGTCGCGACCTCCTGCTGCGCGCTGACCAGCAGAGCGATGACGGTCGAGTCGAGGAACGTGCAGCCCGACAGGTCGACGATCACGCCCGCGGTGTCACGCGCCTCGTCGAATGCCTTGCTGATCTGCGCGCTGGTGGCGAGGTCGCACTCATCGTGGAGCCGGATCGTGGCCACGTCCCCCTCGATGCTGACGCTCGCCCTGCCCCGCGGCAGGCTGTCATCCGAGCCTTCTTGCTCGCCCATTCTTGATCCCTCGGGTCCGTTGGATATCGGAGCTCCGCAGGGGTCATGGGGGAGCTGTGCGCGAAGCTTAGCGCGCGCACGGGGCACGTCAGACTGCGGCGTGCGGGCACGCCTCGCCCCCGTCGGGCCCGACGGAAGCGTCTTCTAGTGAGGCCGGATACCGCGGGGATCACGGCAGGCATTCGGAGATCCCTCGGAGCGCGCACCCAGCGACCAGAACGCGCTACCCAGAAGGAACGGCGCCCGGCATCTGCCGCTCAGCAACGTCTGCCGGTCGAGGCAGCATAAGCGTCCGCCTGCGAGACCGGAGCGTGCAAGGGTAATCCCGCGTACCCGTCGGCTTGCTCGAACATGAAGCGGCCCGCCGGCGCGCCTGTCGGGCCGAGAGGCGGGGCGCTACCACGGACTCGCCCGGTTCTGGGCCACCACCCAGGACCGAAAATCTTCGCAACCCCGCGCATGGCGTCGCAAGCGCTCGACACCGCCGGCAGCGGCGTTTTGGTTAGCGCCTCGCGCAGTGTCGAGGGGTGGAACGCGTGAGGCACCGAACCTTGTCAACGAAGAACGCGGCCCGCTCGGGTCTCCTCGCCGAGCGGGCCGTGGGGCGCGCCTAGCTCCCCGCCGCTTGGCGCGGGCCCGTGATCCGATCTACCACGGCCAGGCAGGCCTAAACGCAGCCAGGCCCGCCGAAAGCGGGCCTCGCTGTCGAGCGCAGCGCCGAGTTCACAGGTCGGCGATCTTCCGAGGCGCGGGGGACACCTAATCGGTTTGGTTGAGCGGCAGTTGTCCTCGATGCCCCCACTCGTTCACCGATGGGGTCGCCGCGGTCATTCTCGGCCGCGACCTCGCGCCCCGCCGCGGCGAGGCCGGTTCGGCGACGCATGCCGGTACCACCCGCCCCCGGTGAGATCCTCGAAGACGATGGCCAGGGCGCCGTCGGCCAGCACCAGCTCGGCGTATGCCCGGCGGACGGGGGCGTCGGTCCACCAGCCTTCCTCGACGACCCAGCGCTCGCGGATCTGCTCGACCGGGCGGTCGTCGAGGCGCGCGGGGTTGCCGTCGCGCCCGATCTCGATGTTCGCGGGCTGCACCTGGGAGAGGCGGCGCAGGGTGACGGGCGGAGACTTGCGGGCGGTGCTCATGCCATCGGCGAGCAGAGCTCGACCAGGACGCCGTTGGGGTCGCGCACGTACGAGACGGTCTGGCCCCAGGGCTTCTGCTTGGGGGCGGCCAGCTCGCGTGCGCCGGCCTCGAGTGCGCGGGCGTGGGCCGCGGGGACGTCGTCGTCCACCAGTGCGATCTCGACCGCCGCCGGCGGCCCGGAGGGGTCGTGCGCGGCGAAGCCGCCAGGCAGGTTCGCCTTGCCCATCTCGTGCGACGCGAACGAGAGCGTCGTCGCGCCGGTGTCGAGCTCGCCGTAGCTGCCGTCCTCGGCCACGAAGCGCCGGCCGAGGCCGAACGCCCGCTCCCACCATTCGATCGTCGCATCGACGTCTGCCACGTACGCGATCACATAGCCCAGCCGCATGGATCCTCACCTCCGTAGATTCTCAGTCTCAACTCGAGAGTTAGACATCAGTCCTCCTCCGGGGCGAGCGCGAAGCGCCGCTCCGGCAGCCTGCTCTCGGGAGCGACCGCGACCACGCGCAGCGCGGCGTCCCTGCCCACCGCGGCGCGCACCTGGCGCACGGCCTCGGCCCGCCGCTCCCGCCGCTCCTCGCCCTCTGCTCGCAGCAGCGTGCCCTGGCGGTGCGCGTCGGTCAGAGCCGAGAGCTCGATCGCGATCTGGTCGATCGGCGTGCCGAGCGCGATCAGCCGGGGCGTCGCGACCATCTCGAGCAGCTTGCGGTCGGAGCTCGGCTCACGCAGCGGCACGTGCTCCTCCCACGAGCCGCCGCCGGCCAGCCGCGCCCCGACGCGCAGCGAGCGCGGCGCGCGCCCCGCCCGCTCGGGCCGCGCGAGCAGCCGGTCGAGCAGCAGGCGCACGGCGTGCGCCATCGCCTGCTCGGTCGCGATCGGCTCGCCGAGAGCCAGCATCTCGCGCAGCGCCGGCGCCACCGCCCGGGGCTCGATCCGCTCCGAGTCGTGCCCCGCCGCGAGCAGCCAGGCGCGCTGGCCCTCGTAGCCGAAGCGGTCGCGCACCACCGTGGCAGGCAGCGCGGCGAGATCGCGCAGGCGGCGGATGCCGAGCCCTTCGAGCACGAGCAGCAGATCGTTGTCGATGCCCGCGGCGCCCGTGCCCGCAGGGCCGAGCGACGCGACCGGGAGATCGGCCAGGAACTCCGTCGCCTGCGCGGCGGGGATGACGAGGGGCTTGCCCGGGCGTGCCCGCCGGGCCGCGTGCGTCGTCAGGAACCGCCCGGGCGCGGCGCCCAGTCGCGGGCGCAGGCCCGTCTCTCGCGAGGCTGCCTCGGCGCTCGCGCGCAGCACGCCGTCGAGCCCGTCCCAGAGCCGCTCGAGCGGGCGGGCGTCGAGCAGCGCGAGACCGTCGGCGACCGGCTCCACGGCCGCCCCGATGCCCTCCAGCGCGATGTACAGCCGGTCGGCCCGCAGGCGCACCGCGAGCGGATCGGGGGGCACGAGTCGCAGGGCCGGGCAGAGGGCGTGGGCCTGACCCGTGCGCATGCCGGGCCGCACGCCGGCGGCGGCTGCCGCGGGGCTGACCTCGCCGATGGGCCCGGCGCCGCCGTCGAGCGGAGCGAGTGCCAGCGGCACGCCTCCCATCGCAACCCCGTGCTCGTGTGCGGCGACTGCCAGATCGAACCGGGGGATGTGGACGCCGACCAGCATCGGGGGGAGAGATGCTATGCGAACGTATGTTCGATTGCAAGCGGCCGCTCGGCTGCCGATGAAGGCTGGGTGCCGCACGCTCTCCCTCTCCGCATGCTCGTCGCGGTGCTCATCGCCGTGGCGGCCGTGATCGTCACGGCCGGGCCTCTGCGTAGCCAGCTCGCGGGGCAGGGCGTCGGCGACGAGCACTCGCTCGTGGCCCCCGGGCCGTTCACGGCCTCCCGCACCCTGCCGCCGCTCGCGCCGAGCCTGCCCGAGCCCGGCCCGAACGGCGCAGCCATCTGGCTGCACGGCGATCGCGAGCCCGCCGCCGCGGTGGGATTGCTGCGCGCTGCCGGCATCCCTGCGATCGTCGTGCATCGCTTCGACAACGCCGCGCGTCACCCACTCGTACTGAGCTGGCCGGCGACGCGGCTCGGCACCCGGGGCCGCGCCAAGGTGCTGGCCTACGTGCGCCACGGCGGCACTTTTCTCGCAGTCGCGCCGAACAAGGCGGTGCGCGCGGCCATCGGCGCGGGGCACGCCGCCTTCTTCACTCGCCTCGTGCAGGTGCCGGAGCGCGGGCTCGAGAGCGGTGGACACCTGCGCGACAGCCAGATCGCGGCCCTGCGGCGCTTCTGGGCGGCGACTCCGGGCGGTTTCCGGATGGGCGACGCGCCGGGCGGCGCGCGCTCGGCGCTCGTGCTGCTGCACGACGTGCGCGGCCTGCCGGCTCTGCGCGCCTCCAAGGCGCTCGTGCAGCGCGAGCGCAGGACCGGGGTGCACGCGACGTACGTGTTCCAGACCCGCTACCTCGCGGATGCGCGCGGGACGGTGCTCGTGGGCGATGCGCTCGCCCGTCTCGTGAAGGCGGTTCGCTCCGCATCGTCCGCGGCGATCGCGGGCGGCGTCGCCGGAGGGCCGCTCGCGCAGACGCCACGCGGCAACGGCGGCGAGGCCTATCCGACCTACTCGGCCGCGTTCGCATCCTCGACCGAGGTCGACGGCGAGACACTCAGCGGCGAGCTGCGCGTCTCGCGCTACGTGCTCGATGCGCTCGGCGCCGGCGACGTCCAGGCCTTCCGCGGCGTCGCGGGCGACACGCCGCGCGGCTTCGCAGCGGTGGCCGAGGCAAGCGGCATCGGCGTGGACGCGACGCTCTCGGTCGACGACGCCGGCGGTGCGTTCCCGTTCTGGCAGGTGCAGCCCGATGGCCTCGAGCGCCGTCTGTTGCGCTTTCCGGTCGCCTTCGACGACGTCCCGGGAGAGGGCCCTGCGGCGGCACTTGCCGGCGCGTGGGTCGCGCTCCGCCGCAATCGCGGGACGGGCGCGCCCACGCTCGTCGAGCTGACTCCCGATCGCAAGGGCTGCTCGGCGGCCGTCGAACGGGCCTTGCTCGCCGACACGCCGCCGGATGTCTGGATCGGCACGCTCGATCGGCTCGGGCGCTTCTGGGAGCAGCGCGCGGGAGTGGCTCTGGACGCGCGTCCACTCGGCGCAGGGCGCGGCTGGCTGGTGCGCATGCAGAGCGCTCACCGAGCCGCCGGTCAATCGCTTGTGGCGCCCTTCCCGGTCGACCGTGCGGTGGGGGCAGACGGCCACCCGCTGAAGGTGCGCGGAGGCAACCGCGTGGTGCTCCCTGCGTTCCAGGGAAAGACCGCTGTGGTCATTGTCCCCGCGCGCACGAAGGTCAACCGGTCGGGGGATCCCTCCGCCCGTGCCTTCCGCCAAGCTGCGACTCGGCTCCCGCGGCAGCTCACACACCTCTCAAGCTCCGCAAACGTCTGTCGATAGGAAGCCTCGAGAGGGGACGTACCATCGCAGACGACACCCATGACCGCACTCTCCAGGACCGCCTCGACCAGGCTACGAAGGCTGGCTCGGGCCGCAGCCTGCGCGGAGCGCTCGGGCGCGTGCAGGAGGACGCGATCGAGCAGCGCATCCAGGAGGAGCGCCAGCGCATCCTGCAAGAGCTGCAGTCGCAGTTCGAAGAGCGGCTGAAGGTACTGGAAGAACGGGAGCGCGTCGTCGCCCAGCGCGAGGACGAGGATGGCCGTGACGGGCTGGCCGAGCAGGCTGCCAACACGGTGCAGTTGCGCGATGCCGTGGAACGGCAGGAATCGCGCATTGCGGAGCTCGAGCGCAACGTCGAGACCGAGCGCTACCGCCGCGAGGTCGCCGAGGCCGTGCTCGAGGATCCGCAGCTCATGCATCAGCTCAACGTCGAGATCGAGCGCCTGCAGACGGCGCTCTCCGACCGTGAGCGCGAGATGGAGGAGATCGCAGCCCGCGGCGAAGCCGCCGAGGCGATCTCCGGGGGCGGCGGCGCCCCCGAGTCCAACGGCACCGGCGCCGATCCCGCGCAGATCGCCGAGCTCGAGGGCAAGGTCGCGGTCTACGAGATCGAGCTGCTCGAGTTGCGTGCCCGGCTCGAGGACGTCGTCGACCGCGAGTTCGCCGACCTGCGCGAGGGCGAGCTCAAGCAGGAGATCGCCCGGCTCGGCGCCGAACTGGCCGCGGCCGGCAGCGCGACCGACGCCGAGGAGCAGCTCGCGCCGTTGCGTGAGGCGCTGGCGTCCGCGCAGGAGGCGCGCGAGCAGGCCACGGACCGCGCGAGCGAGCTGGCGACGCGCGTCGATGCGCTCGAGGCCGCCCAGGGCGAGCGCGAGAGCGAGCTCGAGGCACAGATCGAGCGGTTGCGCGCCGAGCTGGCCGCCGCGGCCGCCGCGCCGGACGCCGACGAGCTGCTGGCGCCTCTGCGCGCCGAGCTGGCGGCGTCGCAGGAGGCCCAGGAGCAGGCCACCGCACGCGCCGACGCGCTCGAGAGTGCGCGCGCACAGCGCGAGAGCGAGCTGAGGGCCGAGATCGAGCGGATGACGGCCGAGCTGGCGGCAGCGGCCGCCGCGCCGGACGCCGACGAGCTGCTCGCGCCGCTGCGCGCCGAGCTGGCGGCCGCGCGGGCCGACGAGCAGGAGGCGACCGAGCGCGCACGCGAGCTGGCAGCCCGCGCCGACGCACTGGAGAGCGAGAGCGCGCAGCGCGAGAGCGAGCTGAAGCGTGAGCTCGAGCGGCTCGCTGCCGAGCTTGCGGTCGCGGCCGACGCTCCGGATCCCGAGGAGCTGCTGGCGCCGGTGCGCGAGCAGCTGACCGCTGCCCAGTCCGAGGCGGCACAGGCGACGGAGCGCGAGAACGAGCTGCGCGAGTCGCTCGAGGACATGCGCGCGCAGCTCACCTCGCTGCGCGAGGCGGCCGCTCGCGCCGAGGAGTTCGCAGGCGAGCTCGACGTGCTGCGCGAGGCCGGCGCCCAGCTCGGCGCCGAGCTCGAGCGCGAGCGGGCGAGCCTCGAGGAGGCGCGCTCGCAGGTCGAGGCCTCGGCAGAGACGGCGAGCCGCATCGAGGAGCTCGAGGAGCTGGCCGAGCAGCGCGACGCGGCCGCGCAGTCCGTGGCTGCCGAGCTCGCGGCAGCCCAGGCCGAGGTCGCGCAGCTGCGCGAGCAGGCGGCGACGGCCTCGACGCTCGCCGCCCGGCTCGAGAGCGCGGAGACGCAGCGCGACGAGGCACGCGCGCTGCTGGAAGATCTGGAGCGGGAGTTGCCCGCGGCGCGCTCGCGCGCGGCCGCGGCCGATGCCGCCGAGGAGCGCATCGCCGAGCTCGAGAAGCGCGCCGCCGAGCAGTCCGAGCACTCGACGGCCGCAGCCGAGGCCGCTGCGGCGGAGCTTGCGCTCGCACAGGACCGCGCCGAGGCGGCCGAAACGCAGCTGGAGGAGCGGGAGGCAGCCGCTTCGTCCGTGGTCGGCGATCTCGCGAAGGCCCGGGAGCAGGCGGACGCCGCGCGCACGCGGGTGGGCGAGCTGGAGAGCGAGCTCGCGGCAGTGCGCGACCGCGCGGAGCTGGCCGGAGCCGCCGAGCAGCGCGTGGCCGCGCTCGAGGCGCAGCTGGTCGAGCGCGACGCGCAGGCCACGCTTGCCGCAGAGGCCCTGGCCGCATCGCGCGACGCCGAGCACCGGCTCGAGCAGGAGGCGATCGAGCTGCGCGGGACGAGCGACGCGCTTGCGACCGCCCGGAGGGAGCTCGAGGAGACGCGTGCACAGGCCGAGGCGCTGCGCACGCAGCTCGGCGATGCCGAGCAGAAGGCGCAGACGGCCGCGGCTTCGGCCGAGCGCGTGCCCGCGCTGGAGGCGCAGCTGGAGGAGACGGCCGCGGCGTCCGCCGAGCGCGCCGCCGAGCTCGAGGCGCAGCTGGAGGAGGCGCGCGCGCAGGCCGAGGCGTTGCGCACGGATCTGGCCGGCGCCGAGCAGAAGGCCGAGTCGAACGCCGCCGACGCGGAGCGCGCGGCCGAGCTCGAGCGCGAGCTCGAGGATGCGCGCGCGACGCTCGCCGAGGCGCGCGTGAAGCTCGACGACGCCCGCGCACAGCGCACGCGCGTGCCAGAGCTCGAGGCTGAGCTCGCCGCGCAGGCCGGCGCGCTGTCGGAGCGCGCCGACGAGATCGAGGCGCTGCGCACCGAGCTGGCTGGAGCAGGGGAGCTCGCGGCCGAGGTCGAGCGCGCGCAGACGGCGCTGCGGGAGCGCGAGTCCGACCTCGATCGCCTCACGCAGGAGATCGCCGACCGCGAGAGCGCGCTCGTCGCCGCCCAGGCGCAGGCCGCCAGCGCGCAGGCGCAGCTGGACGACGTCGAGGCGCGCGCAGGCGGAGCCCTCACCGAGCTGGCACAGCTGCGGGCCGCGCTGGACGAGGGCAACGCGGAGCTCGAGCAGCTGCGCGCCGAGAGCGACGCGGCGCTCGCCTCCCGAGCCGGCCTGGAGGCCCAGGTGGGCGGCTTCGAGGCGGAGCGTGCGCGGCTGATGGCCGAGCTCGAGGCGGCAAAGCAGCAGAGCGAGACGATGCGCAGCGAGTTCGAGCACGAGCTCGCGGCCGCCGCCGAGCAGGTCGGAGAGCTGGAGGCGCGAGACGATCGCACCGCGCTGCTGGAGCAGGCCATCGCATCGCGCGAGGCCGAGCTGGACCGCCGGCGCGAGGCGGAGCAGCTCCGCAGCGAGGCATTCGATCGCCTGCAGGAGCAGCTGCGCCAGCGCGAGGTCGACCTGGAGGCCGCACGGGCACGCGTACGCGAGCGCGAGACCGCGCACACCGAGATGCGCGCCGAGTTCGACCAGGCCCGCATCGAGGAGGCCGAGGCACGCGCGCAGATCGCCCGCCTGCAGGCCAGCTGCACCGAGCTCGAGCGCACCGTCGTCGAGCTGGGAGAGCGCAGCTCCGCCGACAACGAGAGCCGCGAGGAGGCGTTGCGCGAGCTGGAGGCTGCACTCGCGACGCGCGAGACCGAGCTGGCGGGCGCCGAGGCAGCGCTCGAGGCCTCGCGCGCGGAGGCACAGCGCCGCGCCGACGAGCTCACGGAGCGGGAGGCCGCGCTGGCCGAGCTGTCGGGACGCGAGGCCGAGCTGGCGGCGCGCGAGGCAGAGCTGGCCGAGGGCGAGGCGGGGCGTCAGGCAGAGCTCGCGAGGCAGGAGCTTGCGCTCGGCGAGCGTGCTGCCGAGCTCGTCAGCCAGGCCGAGGAGATCGAAGGGCGCGACGCCGAGCTCGCGCGACGCGAGCAGCGCCTGCGCGACGGCCGTGCAGCACTCGAGGCCCTGCGGGTCGAGATCGAGCAGAGTCGAGAGGCTGCGGCGAGCGTCGAGACCGAGCGCGCCGAGCTGGATGCCATCCAGGCGGACCTGGCGGTGCGAGCAGCGGAGCTGGCAGCCGGCGAGGCGAGCGTGCGGGAGCGCGCCGCGGCGCTGCGCGAGGCCGAGGAGCGCGCGCGGGAGATCGAAGGGCGCGAGGCCGAGCTGCGGCTGCTCACGGACTCACTGCGGCGGCGCAGCGACGAGCTGGCCGAGGCCGAGGATCACCAGGCCGACCGCGAGCGCGCGCTGGAGCGCGACGCGCGCGAGCTCGACCGCAAGCTCGAGGAGATGCGGCGTCGCGAGGAGCAGCTGGACGAGATCGAGGAGGACCTCGAGCGGGAGCGCGAGCGCCGCGCCCGTCGCCGCCAGGAGCCGGCTCCGAGCGAGCCGGCACCGGAAGAGGACCGCGGCGAGCGGGGCCGAGGCCGCCTCAGCGTCTTCGACCACCGCCAGGTCGAGCTCGATCGCCGCGAGCAGGAAGTGCGCAGGCTCGAGGAGCGCCTGAGCGGACTGGAGCGCTCGCTCGCGCGCAAGGAGGCCGACCTGGGTGCGTTCGCCGACCTGCTGCAGCACTCGCTTGCGCGCATCGAGGAGGCGGGACCGCCGGGCTCCGGGGATCCCTCCGAGCCGGATCCGACGCAGCGCCTGCGCTTCTGGACGCGCGACTCGTCCGCGGGCGGCGGGCCCGCCTAGAGCGCGCTCTCGGTCCGCGTGGCGGAGGCGTCTGCGCGCGGCGTAGGATTCGCGTGTGGACGGCATCCACGACATGGGCGGGATGGACGGCTTCGGGCCGATGATTCCGGACGACGCGAACTTCCACGCCGAGTGGGAGCGCCGCGTGTACGGAATGGCCCGGGTCACGAGGGTCGCCGGCATCGGCTCCGGCATGTTCCGCGCGGCGATCGAGTCGATGCCGCCGGCCGAGTACCTCGCCGCGTCGTACTACGAGCGCTGGATGTACGGCGTGGAGCGCCGCCTCGAGCGCGACGGGACGCTCACGTCCGACGAGATCGAGGAGGGCATGGCCCGCTTCGCGACAGGGCCGCTGCCCGAGCGGAGCGACCCCGAGATGGCCGAGCGCTGCGTTGCCCTGCAACGGAACGGAGCGCCGATGGAGGCTGCCGCGGCGGCGCGCTACCGCCCCGGCCAGCGCGTTCGTGTGATCCGCATGCGGCCTGCCGGTCACA